>VFQN01007599.1_pt1 | contig 11568 bp, 16 predicted proteins | sample 3512371 | NCBI WGS metagenome assembly VFQN01 (sample SAMN10412370, study PRJNA504923) | tailings metagenome | isolation source: Replicate 2 from Balatoc abandoned mine | place: Philippines: Itogon, Benguet | collected 2017-08-28
GGCCGTAGGGGCTTGTCCGTGACCATCAGATACCGCCCCCCCTCATTATTATTATGACACGTGTTCGGATTGTGAGCATACCGTCCCTCCCGGTGTCCCGCCCCCCTGCCCAGCCGGCCTTCTGCGGTCGGCTTGAAGTTGTGCACGTCACCTTCTTTTCCGCCCCCTTTCCCCTTTTGTCCCTTTTCCCTTTTGCCTTTTGTTCAGTCAACAACGTGGGCACCAACATCCGCAAGCCCACGGTGGAGTACACGGACGCTGAGTACCACACCATCATGAGCACCAACCTGGAGTCGGCCTACCACCTGTGCCAGGTGGGTCAGGAAGCGTGTACACCACATGCAAGGATAACATGTCATCTTGCATTCCATGAGTACCTGCCCCGTTTGTACACAACCTGGAGTCGGCCTACCACCTGTGCCAGGTCCGTGGGTCAGTGGGTGTGGGGGCATGGTTCTCGCACGGACGTTACGGCGGTTACCCGCGCCCTCCTGGTAACATACTTGCCATACTTGGCACCGCGGAAGTCCCACTCCCGCTCACCAACGCCCTGTTAGCGTGGCGATGACGGCCACCTGCCTGCTGGTCAAACTACCCACCGACAGTTTCGCAGCTGTGGCACTTTCCACCTTTCATTCCTTATCACACACAACTGTGTGTGCATCGTGCCCGTCCCAATTCCACCACGCAGCTGTGCCAGCCGCTGCTCAAGACCAGCGGAGACGGCGTCATCATCTTCAACAGCTCAGTGGCGGGCGGACCAACCGCCATGCGGTACGTACGCCGTACACGGCCGCACACGGTCGCCCGCCGTAGCAGAAGCATGTCCCGTACATGACTGCTAGGCTGGCTGCAGTGCTCAAGACATTGCATGTGGGCACACGGTATCCCCCCTAGGCAACTGCGGGTCCTGTGTGTACCGTACTCGCCCCGGCACGCCGACTCCAGCTGGGGCGTCTGCATTTCGGCTGGCACCTACCGTACCTTGATCTACCGGTGTGCCTGACGTTGCAGTTGCAACTGCCGTGTGCCTGACCATGGTGCTGCAGGTCGGGCACCCTGTACGCGATGACCAAGGCTGCGCTGAACCAGGTGCGCGCGGAAAGCTTAGCCGCAGCTGACGGGCTTGGGGTCCCTGCATCGGCGCGCCCCCCGGCCGTCCCCACCTTGCTTATCACCTCCACTTTAAAGTGGTGACGCTTGGGGATGTGGTGACGCGTGCCCCAAGCGTCCTCCCCTTGTTAGCAGCCACATTACCCCAGTCGCTCTCTTTTGCCTCCTGTCGCCCGCTTCACCAGCACCAACACAGAGTGCTCTCCCCCCAATTGGCCGCCTTGGGGAGGCACGAGTAACTGACTTGTGCTCTATCTGCAACTGGGCGGTACCGCCACGCACCGTTGCGTAGCAAAGTGCACCTGCAAAGCCTCTATACCTTTTCCCGCTACCCGACGCCCTTCCACCAACCAAGGATCTGACACGCGAATGGGCCTCGCACCTCACCCTCACAAACTGTTTCTCCGCCCTGGGACCCCTGTCCCTGTAACCCTGCAGCTGACCAAGAACCTGGCGTGCGAGTGGGCTGGCAGCTCCATCCGCGTCAACACCGTGGCGCCATGGTACACGGCCACAGACCTGGCGCTGCAGGTGCTCAAGGTGCGTGCGTTCGGGTGTGGGTTAACGCATCCTGCCCCTAGGCAGATGTAACAGCCAGGTGTACGGCCACAGACCTGGCGCCATGGTACACGGCCACAGACCTGGCGCTGCAGGTGCTCAAGATGCGTCCACCCCCGTGTACACACGTCCACCCCCGTGCGCATGGTGATGCGCATGCATCGGCGGAGCGCAAACCTGTGAATGTGGAGCGGCTCCTCATTTGGTTACCGGTACTTCGGCGCGCCTCCAGCCGCCCGATTCCTGTGTCCACGGGACCGTCCCCGGGACATGTCCGTGCACACTTGGATTGCCGCGAGTCCTTCAGCTACCCCCGTGCGGAAACGGTGACCCCTATATGCGCTAACCCGATTTGGACCCCCCTCTGCGCCCGCTCCACACTTCAGGACGAGTCCTTCAAGTCCGAGGTGCTGTCCCGCACCCCCATGAAGCGCATCGGACAGCCGGAGGAGGTGGCCGGTGGGTGCGGGCGGGCTTGCGGGCCTGCAGTCCTGCAGAGGTAGCAACTGGGCCGCAGCCGCACAGCTTCAGCTTCATAGCCGCCTAGGACTCGGCTGTGCGATACGTGAGGTTCAGGCTGCCCGTCGCCTCTGCTGCCGTGCATCCACACATACCCCACACCCCAGCCCTGACGGCCTACCTGCCTTCTATGCTCCTGCAGTCCTAGCCCTGCAATTTGTGTCCCTGAGACGGCCTCCCTGCCGCTCCTGCCCCACCACCATGCCCCTCCACACACACACCACAGGCCTGACCGCCTACCTGTGCATCTGCCCTCTGCATCTGCTGCCCTGCTCCATGCACCATACCACGCCCCTCCACACCCCCAGGCCTGACCGCCTACCTGTGCAGCCCCGCCGCCTCTTACGTCACTGGGCAGGTCATCCAGGTGGACGGGGGCTACTCCGTAATGGGGCTGTACTAAAACCAGCCACCCGTTTTTAACTGCTGTAGCTTTACTAAGTCTCAATAGCGTAAGTGGTGGACAGATGGTAGCAGGTGTGTGTATGCGGATGTGCATGGGATTGCAGCGAAGCAGGTAGTCCACATCGAATGTGCCAGTGCCAGTGCGCGAGGGACTTCGCCAAGTCAGGTTCTCAGGGGTGGCGTGAATTGTCGGGTGGAGGTGAGCACTGGACAGGTGTTGTATTGGCCGCTTGCAGGTTGGCAGTTGTGGTGGCCTGAATGGTTCCGTTACGCAGGATGCATGGCCCTTAGCTGCAAGATTCTTTTGAGGTGATAGGCTATCGTTGCTGAGTGGGTCTGCGCTGCCTGGGGTGCAGCGGTATAAAACGCTCTCAGTTTTTGGCATTGTTGTTCTCATCACATGAAGCGCTAAAACCTTGCCATTAGGACTTCGTGCGGGCCGAGGGCCTTGCAGCCTTGGCCGGACCCCCTGATGTTCAGGGGCTGCGTGTGTGGTACTCTGGTGCACGTGCGGGCGGCACGGTAGCACGGTGGGGCAGCGAGGCGGAGAGCCCGCCTAGCCACGCACGCCATACCACGTTGAAACCACATCTGAAGACGTACCGTACCATCGCACGCTCCAGGCTTTAAACCGCGTGAGCACCTGCTCTGGAGGTTGGGCTGGAGAGGACCAGATGTGAAGGCGGGTTAGGCGTCCTGTTATACCGAGGCCCTGCGGCAGGCAGGGGAGGCTCCCTGCTGACCCTTTTCTGTGCGCTTGCGTGCGGGAATCACGCCTGTATGTGCTGGGAGGAGCAGTGCTGCGTACGGTTCGTAGTTGTGATACCACTATGTTCATGGGGAAGGGCATTCGAAGTTCAGCGCACAGGGCCACATGCAGCGACGTGTGGGTTCAGGGGTCTCCCCTGCCTGGTCTCCCCTGTGTGGGTCGTACTGCCTGTTGCTAGGCAGCGAGTTTGCTTCTAGGCGACCAAGCTTTGCCCAGAAGCTCTTACAATAGCGACGAAGTTGGCATTTCGCAACGATGAGGACGACGCTTTCCTTCCAAAGCGAGCATGGCTCGTTTCGCGGTCGCGGAAAACCCTTGACCTCGCGTCCGGATAGCTCTAGCCTCCACGCAAGCTCATGGCACAACTCTGCACTATTCATGGCTGGCAGCTTAAGCAACCGCCGGTCGCTCGTGCGCATAGCAGCGAAAGGGGATAGCGGAAGCGGCCATGGCCCCGGCCAAGGCGCGCATCCTCCGACCAGCCGCACCAGCCTGCGGCGATGGCTACATGGAGCAAACAAGGTAGGCAGACGGCCGGGCGGCAGATACCCACGCCGGCAGATCGCGAATCGGCATCCTTACCGGTCTCGGTGCGTCATAGTCAGCACCCCGCGCCATCCCCGCAGCTACACAAACCAGTTGAAAAAGTCAAATCTTTCAATTCTTGCAGGATATGGGTGCTGCCGGCGGCACCGCGCGGGCTGTTTCCCATGGTAGCGAGCTGGATGGACCCATGGGTCAGTGGGTCGTGGGTCAGGGGGTCATCATGGGTCCGGGAACGAGGGGCTCGGTGGAATGCAGCTTTCGCTGTGCACTAGCTCAGCAAAACCACTAACACAGGCTGACAGCCTGTACGTGTACAAGCTATACACGTCGTCCTGTGGTCCGCTAAGAGCGCTAGACGGGCTGCAAGCAGCACGGAGTAGGCCCCACACGACCGCACCACGACACCGCTTCACACCCAAGAACCACTCTGACCCACTCTGTCCGTACCCCACACCTCTCCTCCTGCAGACGAGGACACTACCTACCAACAGGTGAGCAGCTAAGCACAGCAGTCAGTTGCTTTTGTACCTGAACTTACGGCCAGGCGGTTGCACCTGGTTCCACGTGCATGCCGTGGCATAGTGTGCTGCACTGTGGACGGACGGAGCTTCACCCTCGTGTGGGCGCAAACAAAGTGCAGCTAGCGATGTATGTTGCTTGCCCTTCCGCCCCAGTGTCCCCACGGGGAGGACCTGCCGAACGGCGTCGAGCCCAGATACAGGCCCACACCCGCTTTCAACCGACACACGGAGCAGGGCTTCAGGGGCCAGCAGGTGGGTCAGGGGCTGCTCGTTGTGGGTTAGCGGTCAGCCCTGCGCCGCGTGACGGGCAACCCAGGGTCTGGCCACGGGGCCACCTGGCTACGCCCTTGCCCTTTGTGTCTTGGATGGGGCCTGGGTGGGGCTCACCAACCATGTGTGCACGTGTTGCCCCTATAGTAGTCCCATGGGTGACCCTTACCTGACAGTTATCCGAGCGCCCGGCGCAAACAGCCTGCAAAGCACGGAGAGCTGTGCACCACGTTGACAGCCTCCAGTGCTGCGCACCATGTCTGCAGGCCCTGCGAGTGGCTGTCGTGCTGCAGTTGCCACATCACGCCCTACCACCTTTCCCCTACGCACCACCTTTCCACTAACCCCACAAGTCTCATTCTCGGCCGCTTCTCTCCACCTCTGCGCCTGCTGCACATGCATGACCTGCCATTCTGTTCGGCAACGGCATGGCTTGGACTTTGACTGGTGAAAATGCACGCCCTGCCGCCCCTCCCCTCCATACTGCTTTTCCACGGACACCCATGACTTCATCCCCTCTGCTCCTGCTACACATGCACCCCAGGAGGAGGACCTTCACACCCTGGCGGCAGAGATCGCCGCCGCCGCCGCCGACCACGACTACGGCATGGACGACGCCCGCCAGGCCGCCGCCGCTGCCGCCGCCGCCACCGCCGCCGCCACAGTCGGCGACATCGGCGGCACCTCTGGCGCAACCGATGACTGGACCGACCGCGCGGCGGAGGCCGCCGTACAGTACGGCGGCGGCGGCTCCACTGCCGCCGCCGCCGCCACCACCGCCGCTGCGGCTCCTGCGCCCGAGCGTGTCAGCGAGGCGACGGATGCAGAATGGGGCGGCGACGCCAGCGTGGTGGACCTCCTGACGGCGGCGGCAAAGCCGACGGCGGCGGAGGCGGTACACGGGGCTGGGGCGGGCGCCGCCACCGTGGCGGGCGCCGCCGCCGAGACGGCGGCGCACGAGGTGGTGGAGGCGGCTCACGGGGCGGTGGGGCAGGTGGGGGAGGCGGCGCGGGCGGTGGGGAAGAGGGTGATTGGGGCGGAGGAGAGGGTGGCGGAGGCGGCGGGAGCGGCTAAGCACGCGGCGGAGGATGCGGCGGTGAAGGGGGCGGATGCGGTGCTGACGGCGGCGGCGAAGGGAGGGTACCTGGGGATTGCGGCGGAGGCGGGCGCGTATGATGCGGCGGAGCAGGGGGCGCAGGCGGTGAAGGGTGCGGGTGAAGGTGCGGTGGGTAGGGTTAAGGGTGTGGCTGAGAGGATGAAGGGCGAGGTGGGGAAGGCGGTGGAGGTAGCAAAGGAGACTGTGGTGGAGGGCGTGGAGGCGGCGGAGAGGGCTGGGGAGGCTGCGGCAGAGGGAGTAAAGGAGGCGGCCGCGGCTGCGGGGGATGCGGGAGCGGCAGCTAGGGCGAGGGTAGTGCGGGCGGCGGGGAAGGTGGCAGAGGGGGCGGAGAGGGTGCAGGAGAAGGGGGAGAGGGCGTGGGATGCGACGGCGGAGGCGCTGGGGGAGGGTGTGGAGGCGGCGGAGAGGGCGACGGGGAAGGTTGTTGGGGGCGTGAGGAGCGCTGGTGGCAAGGTGAGGGCGGCGGCGGGGGAGGTGGCGGAGGGTGTGGGTGAGGTGGTGGAGCATGGGGCGGTGGCGGGGGAGGACGCGGTGCGGCGCGCGGCGGCGGCGGCGGTGGAGGGAGCAGCGAAGGTGCGGAAGGGTGTGCAGGGAGTGGTGCATGGCGGGGAGGGGGAGCGAGAGCGGGCGGCGGGTGGTGCGGGAGCAGGTGTGGAGGGCCAGGCTCGGGAGGGAAGCGGCGAGGGACGGGAGTAAACGGCGCAAGTCGGTGGAGTCTTGCGTGCTCAGCTGCTCACCTACTGCATTTCAATTGCGAGTGTTGGGTACCGCATGGCCAGCGCATTAGACGTGCCACTATCAAGGCCCTAGACGTCGTGGTTGAAATGCTTTTTGCGGCACCACCGTTCCTATTGACACGTTGCACTGCTGTTGCTCGTGAAGCCCGCCCTAGTTCCCTTGATCTCGCACATGTGCTGTTGCCGTGGTTGACCAACGTGCTTGCAACTTTGTTATTCACGCCCATGTTGCGCACTGGTAGGCCATGCTCATGAATGCAGGATGGAGAATGACATGGGAGGGATACCCGCCGTCAGAGAGCCTGGTCGTTGTCAAAGCTCCTCTCAGGGATGCATAGTATGTACACCTGGGCGGCTGATACTCCTAAAACGCATGGGTGCTGCGGGTTTGATGGTTTGGCGACTGCAGCCATCGACAGCATGTCGGTTGGTGAGGCAAGCACCCAACACGCGGTTGTGTGGTGAACACATGACCCACATCACAACGTAATTATTATGCTGAAAAGTACTTCAAATCGCTATACAAAACGTTCTGCTTCCTTGCAACACCCAGGTCAACAACGAACGTGGTGTGGTTACCACGTCGAGAGGAGCCAAAGTCTTGCATTCAAGGTTATGAAGAGCATAGGGTGCTAGAGCATCTGCGCCAGGTACTGAGGGCCGCCTCATTTGGGTCAAATCGGTTATAGCCCAACCACCCCCATCGCCGACTGCTGACGCCCTGACGTCCCTTTTCGTTGTCATCCTGTACCTGCCGGGTTGCAACTGCTTCTTACCATACAAAACAAGCAACACTCTGCAACAAACATATTGGCCCATATCTCTTTACCGTCTCCCCCCGCAAACCCTTGCTACCATGTTGGAATACTTGGCAAGCATCCGCGACGTGCGCGAGCTAGCGATGGCAGTAATCTGCCTGTGCAATGAAGACGGCCTTCTGCAAGTCCAAGTGGAGGCGACCGCCGTCCGCCAGTGTAAGTAGGCCATGCGCTGCCGTATGTATGCTGCGCCGGCACGCAGCCCAGGTACACTATTTACTGCACTTTTACGCGCACATTTCCTGCCGTAGCTTACCACTTTCCATCGCTACACCGTCCAACCCGTAATTGTTAACCTGCTTGCCGTTCGCAGCGCTGCAACAGCTCAACAACCGTGGCGATGCCATCACCTCACAAATGCTCCTGGTCGCCAGCCTGACGCATACGGTGCGTCGTGCTCATCTGGGCCAAACCTAGGGACCGGGCGCGCAGCCATGTATGGCTCGCCTGCCATGCCTGCGGTCAAACTCGTACCACCGCTGCCTGCCAGAGCCCTAAGCAGCCTGTCTACCCCTTACTTGCTCGTAGGACCTCACGCAGCCTAGCTATAGACACGCGGAGGAGCCAACAGCGTTGGGAGCTCAGTGCCTCGAGCGCATCGCTGCAGCCGTCCTGGGCGACGCTGCCGCCGCCGCTGCGTCATCCCACGGGGCCTTCATCCACGCCCTGGCCTGCTCCACCACCACACAGGTGAGACGAGCTCTTGCAAGCAACCGGCCTTACACCTGTCAGGATGCCCATGCTGTAAGCTACCTTGCAGCCTTTGCACTCGTGTTAACGCCAACGTTTACGACACCAACAGTTCCCACGTGTGTGCGCTTCGGGCCCCACGGCCATCACTGCGCACCGCATCGACATCAAAGCCCGTGTCAGCGAAGCTGCAGCTCAGTTCTGCCCCCGAACCAGATCAATTACAGCTCCTTTACAATCCCACACCTTATCCTGCACCAGGCTATACACAGTGGTCTTACACGATGCCCCGCCGCCTCCGCTGCCCCCACACCCCCAGGTCCTCGCCGCTCGCCACCTGTGCCTCGCAGCCCTAACCGCCTCCACCAACCACCACAACTGCTACGCGCTGTACCGCTTTGCACGTGAGGCAGCCATCGCGCCCCTGCGGGACACCGTGGAGCGCTGCTGCCTGACGGCCCTGCCGCAGATGGCGGCTGCGTGGGGCGAGCGGCAGCAGCTGCTGCTGCAGAAGCAGCAGGGGCACCTGCACCAGCAGGAGGTGCAGCAGCAAGGGAGCAGCAGCGGGGAGCAGGTGCTGAACCGCGGCTTTGCGCAGCTTCCGCAGCGCCAGCTGGAGGCGCTGCTGCAGTCCGACGCGCTCCAGGTGGGCGGGAAGCTGCCGGAAGCTGCCGGAAGCTGGGCGGACGAGCAGGTGCCCCACATGTTGTCAACACGCCGCGGCTGTTACACCACAGCCGACCCTTACCTGAAAGCTAGTGCCTCTGTGTCAAAACCTATGTATGCCGTCAACCCCCAGGTGGCCTGCGAGACGGACGTGTTCACGGCGGTGTGCATGTGGGTGGCGGCCTGCCCCTCCGAGCGGCGGCCGCAGCTGGCGGACCTGGTGCGGGGCTGCGTGCGGTGCTGCGCCATGGAGCTGCGGGAGCTGGAGGCGCTGGACCAGCACCCGCAGGTGGGTGTGGGAGAACGGGCGGGACAGGAGTGTGGTGGTGTGCGCCGGTGCGTGTTATGAGATGGTGTGGGGGAGCTGAGGGGGCTGGAGGCGCTGGACCAGCACCCGCAGGTGTGTGTGGGAGAACGGGCGGAACAGGAGTGTGAGCAGGTGTGTTGTGTCAGGACGAGAGGTGGGGGCTGAGGGAGCTGCAGGCGCTATGCCATACCGGCAGACGGGGGAAAGGAATGCGTGTACGGGGGAGGCACGTGCGGGTGGTTGCTGGCATTGTGCCAGTCCTTGCGCCTGGCAGGTGTCCTCGGCATAACCAGTAATCTCTGTTGGCCTCGCTCGCTGAGATGCCTGTCTGCCACGTGTGCCCGCGCGCAGGTGGTTGAGAGCTCGGAGCTGACCCGCATCGTGGCGCAGGCCTACGTGCTGCACATCATGGGCGTGCGGCAGCCGGCCGGCAGCGCGGGGCCGAGGAGCAGCGTGCTGGCGGCACGGCAGCGGGAGAGGCAGCAGCGGGAGCAGCAGCAGCAGTGGCTGCTGCAGAGGGAGATGCGGAGGGAGGTGGAGGCGGAGGTGGAGATGGGGGAGGAGGGGGGCGTGTGGAGGGGTGGTGGGGACTGGGGCATGGTGCAGGTGGTGGCGTGCTGAGGGCGGGGGTTTGAGGGGCGGTCCTGGGGTGTGGGTTAAGTGTGGGGTAGGAGGGAGAGGGGGAGCGGGGATATGTGGCTTGGGGCGGATACTGGGAGCGAATAAGCTGAGAAGGCATGTACAAATAGCTCGAGGAATGCTGGAAGTGTAGTAGGGGCAAAGTGGTGTACCATTATGGAGAGTGTGATGGAAGTATTACCTGAAAAGGGCCAGCGCCGGAGTCGGGTGGGTTACGCTACTGCTACGGTATATCGGGCGTGTTTTGCCTACGAGCAGCGACCCTTTTTTGCATGCCATGCAATAAGTAATAGCACATGGTATCTTGGGTGACGCTACGACCTTGCTTGTGCCAACCTGTGACCTGCGAGTGGGAGTGTGGACCATTTTGGGCGTGACCATGGTCATGACGTAGCGAGCGCTGAGAGCAAGAGGCGTACATTACTCGGGTTGTCAAGTGGTTTACGGCGTGTGCCCAAGCGGCACATCCAGTAGTTGTGGAATGGGTCCCTGGCTGGTTGATAACGTCCTCTTGACACTCGGAGCCGCCGGAGGTCAGCAAAGCTGGCCTTGTATGGCACGCAATCCTTCCTTGTTACACAAATGCGGCCGCAGATAACTGACAAGCCCACGGCTCTTGTCCCCAGGAGCAACCCTAGTGCATTGGCTCGGGCCCTGATGCGCAAATGCCCATGACAACCCCACTTGCCCCGAACGCTCACCCATGACTTTGCACAGTAACTCCAGTCACTCCAGTACGGTTATTCCGCAGCTCACCGTCCTTGCCTCACCCTACAGTAGGCACGGTAGCGCATTATGCGTCCCCAACGTATGGTGGTATGGACCCCCCACCTGCATTGCCAGATAGTTGAGTCTCCAGACTGCCCATGCTCAAGGCGCATTGCTTCATGCCACGCAACCATCACAACAGCAACACCGCATGTGGCCACACCACCTGGAATGTGGTACATCAAAATTGCCAGAACACGCAAAACTGCATCCTGGTCAACATCCAGCGCCCAGCAAATATTGCGGTGTTGAAGACACCCGGGACAACTCAGTTACCGTACGTGACATCACCGCAACACGACGCTTCCGTGCCATTGGCATGAATCTAGCCACCCCACAACACACCAAGTAGAGGTTCAATACCGGTTGCAGTTCTCGCTGGTTCCCGGGCAGTTTTGAACGTTTCGACTACCCATGCTCACGCCCCGGGCCGCGCTGCCACCACCGACCGTCAGCCCTCTGCTGCAGCCCTTGGGGACCTCCCCTGCTCAGCCCTTCATTCAAATGTTGCGGCGGGCCTTGTCCGCCGCGTCCTTAGCGTCCTGCGCGCGGTCCTCCACCGCCCGGCCCGCGTCACGTGCCGCCTTGCCCAGGTTGTCACCCGCCTCCCTGGCGGCGTGCGGACGCACAAGGACACGGGGGCGGGGGTGATGGAAGGGCTTTAGGCAAGGAGTGGTAACAAAGGAAGACGGTGATACATGTGGCCATGGTGCACTGCCCGTACCGCACGGTGTACGGCACGTGCCAGCAGGTAACATTGCAACCGTGCAGCTGGCAAGCGCAACGGGCTGTACTGCAGCTGCACATATGCGTAAGGCCTGAACTCAGGTTGTGCAAAGGGTACAGCTCGCTCACCCGCCCATGACTGCTGGCCGCCGCGTGTTCCGCATGCTACCTGTTACCCTACAAGCTGTTGGCCACATTAATCGAGCCATCAACCCCACCTGGACGCGCGGCGGGCACCACGGGCGGCGTCGGAGGCGGCGTCAGCTGCGTCCTGCCCGACGTTGCGGATGGCGTTGCCGGCGTCGTCCAGGGCGCTCTCGCCCTGCCTCTGGGGGTCGGGGGAACATGGGGCATGGGGCATGGGGCATGGGGCATGGGGCATGGGGCATGGGGCATGGG
>VFQN01007600.1_pt1 | contig 11565 bp, 20 predicted proteins | sample 3512371 | NCBI WGS metagenome assembly VFQN01 (sample SAMN10412370, study PRJNA504923) | tailings metagenome | isolation source: Replicate 2 from Balatoc abandoned mine | place: Philippines: Itogon, Benguet | collected 2017-08-28
TCCTCTCCCCCTTCACCCCCCCTCCCCCCCCGCCCCACCTGGTATTCCGCCTCGCTGCGTGCGCTGCCCACCAGGCGCGCCACCTCCACCACCCTCTCGCGCAGCACTGACAGCCGCTCCTCAGGCACCGTCACGTAGAAGGGCGCCGCGCCGCCGCCCGCGCCGCCCCCCGCCGCGCCGCCCGGCCCCAGCGCCTCGCCCCCTGGCCCCGCGCCCTCCCTGGCCGCCACCGCCCTCGCGCTCTCAAGCAGCACCCCGTTGATGACCAGCGCCACGCTGCTCATCAGCACCACGCCGTCGCCGCTGCAGGTAGGGGGGGGGAGGGAAGTTGTGGCAGGGGAGGGGCGGATGGGCAAGGAAGCACTTACTGAGGGTGCAGTCATGTTGGGCACAGCCTAGGGCTGGGACCATGGGCAGCACGAGGACTGAATCGCAGCCACAAGTTGCTACGAAGGCAAAGAGACAAGACGAAGCTTGGCAAGGCAGTGACGGTTCTCGGTCACTGTCCCTCTGCGCCTGCTACGCACTTTCGGCCCCACCTGGCGGTGAATAGCAGCCCCCGCTCCGGCACCAGCGCCATGCGGGTGATGCCCCCCGCGCCCCCCGCCGCCGCGTGCAGCGGGTAGGGCGTGGGCGGCGGCACCAGCGCCGTGTAGCCGGGGCGCACCGGGAAGTCGTGCGGCCAGGCGTGGGACTGCAGGCAGCCGCGGTCGTCGGCGCACAGGTACACCTGGTGGCGGTTGGGGGGGAGAGGCGGGGAAGGCAGGGAAGGGGGCTGAGAGACGAGGGTGAAGCAGGTGAGGGAGAAGGCCCTGTTGCTTGTTTACAGGAGTCATGAATGTACCTGATAAGGACTTGGCGCCGTGGCTGTCATGTCTGCTGCCAGACCAAATAGGCATTGTACCGTTTTCGCTCTCCCGTTCCCAACCCCGCCGCCCCTCCCCGCCCCCCTCCCCCACACGCACCCTGTCGTCCCCCAGCAGGCAGGCCGGCGCGTGCTGGCCGCCCTTGCAGCGGACCTCGTACTCCACCTTGCCGTTGAGCACCTGGACAACGCCAGGGGGTGGAGCAGGGGCCGGGCAGCAGGGCTGACCCTGACATACAGGCAGCAATACCGGTACTCGCTAAGCGGCGAGGGAAAAGGCGTCGTGTGCACATGGCTGCAGTATTTTGTGCTGTACGGATCGCCCTACGTTTGAGTGCATCAGGTGGCATGCGGTAAGAGGGTGTCCCAGGACCGGGGCCCCACCTGCAGCACCCGCCCGTCGTTGGTGCGCACCACGGCGCCGCCTGGAGGGGGCCGGGCCAAAAGGGGGTGGGGGGCCAAGGGGAGCTGGGCAAAGGGAAAGGAGGTGGGGCGGCCGCGTGTGGGCAGGCGGGACCAATGGCTTGAGCTGCTGACAGTGAGCAAGGGATAAAGGTAATTCTACGGTTTGTGAGGGGCAGTGTCCGGGCCTGTGTGGTAACGGTGCCTGCAAATCCGACGACGGCTGGTGCATGTGTCTTGTGCCAAGCGCAGTCCTGGCATCATTTCGCCATGCCTTTCCCCTACCCCCGCCTGCCTGCCTCCCTCCCCACCCGGCGTGTGGTTGTACGGCACCAGCCCCGCGAAGATGCATTGCTTGTCCACGTGCTCCAGCTCCACCAGCCGGGTGAAGCGGAGCAGGTCCCAGAAGTAGCTGCAGGGAGGGATGTGCAGGGGGCGGGGGGCGGGAAGGCACGGGGCAAGGGCTTTTAGTGGAGGGGTCAGTGGGGGTGCCGGTTACCGCAATGCTGCAGCCAAGTGCGGTTGTGAGGCAGAGCGTGAGAATCACGGTTCTTGGCGCTGGCCCTGATCAACGGCTTCCGTGACGGGCCCAGGCGCGACCCCAGCGGGCGGCACTCCCAGGGCTCCCCTGGCAAGTCCCGCCCTCCCCACCCACACTGCGCCCCCCAGTCCGCTGGACAGCAGCATGCGGTCGTCCGCCGTGAAGGCCAGCTCCGTCACGGCGGTGGCGTGGCCGCGCAGGCAGGCCACCTGGGGCTGGCCCCTGGGGGAGCAGCACAGCGACACGGGGCCAGAAGTACAGGGAACGTAATAGCTCGGTATGGCCCCTGGTTGTGTTGCCCCTGGCGGGGGCACGGGAGAGATAATGACTTATTGAGAGGCAATCGTACCGCGACCTTTTTAGCATGTTTCAATACCGTAAGCTGACGGTTAAGCTCTGGCGGGCATGACGCAAACCTTTCGTTCCCCAGCTGCTAACTATCAGATGCACAGTTAGCGTTCATCCCTCATAACCGGCACCACCCCCGCCCTCCCACCTGTACGTTGCGTGCAGCACGATGGCGTTGGCCCGCCCCACGCCCGCCAGCAGCCCCCCGCCGTTGGAGAAGCGCACCACGTTGCAGCGCTTGACGGCCGCCTCCAGCACCAGCTCCAGGCCGTCCTGGGGGGAACACGGGGTGAGAACGCAGAGGGCAAGCAGGGGAAGGCGTCTTTGGTGCGGTGGGTCTGGACGTGGGTGGAGTCACTGCAAGGAATCTCCGCGCAGCATGTCACGCTTTGAGGGCTTAACCGTGGCACATGCGGATACTGCCTGAGTTTCCCATTGATGATGGCATAGGACCCCACCCGCCATTATCCCATGCGGCCCCTCCCACCCCCCTCAACCCACCAGCACGATGCCGTACATCCTCATCTTGTCGTACATTCCCGCCGCCAGCAGCTGCCCCCCCGGGTGCATGTCCAGGCACAGCACCTCGTCGGGGGCCTGCAGCGCCGCCACGCAGCGCCGCGCCTCGTAGTGCCACACGCGCAGCTGGCGGTCCTCGGCCGCCGCCGCCACCAGCGGCACGGAGCTGGCGGCGGCCAGGCCCACCACGCGGGAGGTCAGGAAGCCGCCCAGCAGCCGACGGAACGGCTCGCCCTCCTGGCAAACAGGCGAACACGCGTGCGGAAGGCAATTGGGCACGGTTTCCAAACAGGGAAACGCGAGCTGGCCTTGGCATGCTCGGCAGCCCCACCGTCAGCTGCGGTGTGGTCGCCCCGTAAGGGATGAACCCTGACTCTCGAGCCTTACCAGCCATTCCCGCCCCTCCCCTTGTTTCATTTGCCACCCTGGCCCCCCTCCGCCCCGTCCCGCCCCTCACCAGGATGTCGGGCCCCACCAGCGGCCCCAGCGGCTTCTCCTCGCGCTCCGCCACCAGGCTCATGCGCGCCACCAGCACGTCGCCGCCTGGGTGGCGGGGGGCAGGGAGCAGGGCCGCGGAAGGTGGGGCGGAGGGCGGGATCGCGTGCACAAACAAGTGCCAGCGGATGGTGATAGCGGCAAAGGGTGGCTAGAGGTGCGTAACGGACCAACTCGCCATGTGAGGACAGTGTGCTAGGCATGGACCGACCGCAACCTCTCCGCCCCTCACCTGCGCCCACCGCCGCCACCTCCTCGTCCGAGGGCGCCACGCTGAGCCACACCAGCGGCCAGCCCGCCGCCCCGGGCAGCCCCGGCCCCGCCCCCGGCACCTCCGCCAGCAGCCGCCGCGTGAGCACGTAGTGGTCGCGCACGCCCTGCCTGCGGGGACACAGCGCGGGACGGGGAGGCGGGCGCGGGGGCACGTGCGCCCAAGCCGTTGCATACCACAGGGGCAGGTTAGGCGTTCCATGCAACGAAACAGACTGTCTTCTAAATTAACCCCAGCAACCCATGTTCTGCCGACTGGTACGTCGCCCCCGTTTTCCGCCCCGCACCTCTTCTGCTCCACGCCCGGCGGGTCGTAGAAGTACACCGTGCCGCTGCGGCCGGCCGTCAGGAAGCCGCGCGACCGCGCCGCCACCGCCAGCAGCTGGTCGGCGCCCGAGGCGGGGTCCCAGGCGGGCAGCCCGGGCGGGGGGCGGTACCCGGCGGCGGGGAAGCCCGGGTGCAGCGGGTGCTGGCCGTCGGGGGTGCCGCCGCCGGGGCTGCGGTGCGGGTGGCGGTGCAGGAAGGCGGTGCGCCCGGAGGCGGCGCTGCTGCCTTGGCCGGGTCCGGGGCTCGTGCCGCTGCTGCTGGCGCCGCCGTGGGAGGAGGAGGAGGAGCACTGCAGGGGCTCGGCCCGGGTGGACAGCCGCGGGGCGCCATCCTGTGGCGGAGGAGGAGTGGTTGAAGGCAACGGAGTAAAGCTTGGGAAACAGCCACCTTGGAAATCGTCTTATAGCGGTGCAAGGTACTGCCTGCCGGCATGAGTTACTGCTGGTGTGCTGCAGCCTGAAGGTCATGCCCCAGCCCACGCGCATTGCTCAGCCCCCGGGGCGTCCCCAGGCCCGGGCGGCCCCACCCTGGCCCCGCTGATGGCTCCGACACCAGCCGCGCCCCGCGTCGTCAACGCCTTCCCTACCATGGCCGGGCCCACGCCCTGCGCCCTCTGGTCCCCACCTGGAACACGTACACCTCTCCCCCGCTGCCCACCGCCGCCAGCAGGTTGCCCGCCAGCCAGCACGAGGCCGTCAGGTGGGGGTGGTCCCACGCCTGGGAGAGGGCGGTCAGGGCAGGAGCAAGCCTTGCATCGCCATGACCATGCAGCTTGCGGGACGGGTTGTCACACACATGTAACATGCTGCATGTTGCACCCTGCGTGCCGACGTGAGTAGCGGCGTGGCAGTCGCATGAGCTCTGCCTGCCGTGCTGCTGGAGTCGGGGACGGACATGTCAACAACTCCATCAAAACCAAGTTCCACCCAACAATGCACGGCTTTCAACCAGACTGGTCCAAACGCCCATTTGCTCACTGTCCCCGAGCCACTTGCCACCAGCGTGGTCGCCAGGTGCCCCTGGACGCGCTGTCTCCCGGGCCCCGGCCCCACGGCCCGTAGCACCCCTCCCCCCGCTCCCTGGCAGCCCCCAGCGGCTACCCACCGGCGGCGCCGCCACCTGCTTGAGCGTGTCGTGCTCCACGTCCATGCGGTACTGGCCCAGCGATGTGGGGGTGGCCACCGCCAGCAGCAGGTCGTCGAAGGGCGAGAAGCGCGCGCACACCACGCGGCTGTCCAGGCGCAGGGACGCAAGCACCTGCAGGCGCCGTGGGCAGTGCGTGGCGACAATCGAGGGGTGAGGATTGCAGGCGCGGCAACCAATCAGGGTCAAGTGCATGCAGAGAGGAGGCTTCAAGATGGTCGCGACGCTCTGCCACGTGCCATGCGTGCCTGACGCCTTGTGCAATGCCCGCAACCATGTTTGAGGCCCTCATTGAGCCTCCTGCTGCCTTTCAGTAGCAAATTGCTACGAGGCCCCTTGCTGCGGTGCTGCGCGTGTCGTTAACTTTACTACCGGTACACGGCGGGCCCGCTCTCTTCACCTTGCCGCTGTACCACCTCCACACCACCAGCACCCAGTCCGGCTCCGCGTACTGCGTCAGCAGGAACTTGGAGTTCTCGCTGAAGTGCAGGCACTCCACGCGCACGCAGGGGGCCGCGCCACCGAGCGCCCCGTTCTCCGTGCCGCCACGCGACGAGCCCGCGCCCCCGCCCGTGCTGCCGCCGCCGCCCGCCCCGCCATGCGGCCCGCCCGTCGCCGCCGCCACCGCCGCCGCCGGCGTCACCGTCGCCGCCAGCGGCATCGGCAGCAGCTTGACGCGCTTCTCAGTGGCGAAGCTGTACACCGACACCTGCGGCACGGGACAGCGGTGCAACGCCGCAAAGCATGGGGACCGGCACTTGGGAGGTGGACAATGAACGGAAAAACCCTTCAGCCCCACGCCCACACCCCAGACGCCACAACTCGCCCACGCCTCGCCCCAGCCGCCGGTTGCGCGCCTCACCAAAGTCAACTCCAGACCGCTCGCTCCCACCTCCGCGCACCCCCTCACACCGGGCCCACCTGCTCGTGCTCCTGCCCCTCCACGCGCTCCACCGCCGCAAAGTACTTCCCGTTGGCCGCCACCGCCAGCACCATGGCGCGCGCCCCGGGGTCGCCCAGGGGCATGAAGCGCATCTGGGGCCGGGCGGCGGGCGGGAGGGTGGGGCTCCAGCGGGATGGCGTGGGAAGAGGCCTCTGCCCACCCGCCAGCAAATCCTAGGCAGGGAGCCCGCCTGAAGCGCACATAGGCGCTGCACCAAATGCTGTTCCATCCAGGTTATTAGATTGCCCTGCTACGCTGCCACGCGGCGTCCGGCCGGGTGACCCCGCAAGTCCGTGCACGCCCTAAGTGTGCACGCCGCCAGGGGCAGCCTGCTCCCTCGCAGCCCCACCTCGTTGGTGGCTGTGGTGACCAGCGCCACCTGCGCGCCCACGCTCCACAGCATGCGGTCGCCCTCCAGGTGCCACACCGGGCAGCGGCAGCCCAGGTCCATGCCGAACGCAAAGCTGGGGAGGGGTCCAGAGGTAGGCGGGGTGCAGCCATGGAGGACAGGCGGGGCAAGAGGTCCAAGAGCTATGCACCCTCACCGCTGCCCGGGTGGGCAAGTCACCGCAGCACTGAGCTGGACGCGTTAGTGCGCATCACATCCAGGTACTTCCGTGGTGGGAGCAGCAGCATGCGCAAGGCTGAGTTGGGGGCCCCTGGTCACGCTGTTGCCCCTGCCCCTGCCCCTGCCCCTGTCCCCTGCCCCTGTCCCGGTGCGGTGCGGTGCGGTGCGGTGCGGTGCGGCGTGTGAAGGGCGCTGCCCTGTCGCTGCTCTTGCCCTGGTCTGTAAGGAGGGCCGCTGTGTAACACAAGCGTATGACACTGGCCTGTGGAGCTCAGCCTCCAATTGTACTTACGTTGGCGTGACGATTGCTCCATAGTGCTGCGTGCTGCTTGTGGCCCCTCCTCCGTCGTGGTGCGACAGCGACATGTGCTCTTGGTAGACCACCTTGTACCCAAGAGTTCTAACAGCAGCCCATATGCTTCATTGTCAACTGTAAGTAGTTATGCGTAACCGCGAGCGCACATGGTTGCCCAAAGCCCTCCGCAGAGTCAGCCGCGCGGGCTAAGACCCAAACAATTGGCTCTTCTATAGGTCTTCTTAGCGAAATAGGTCATTTGATGTATTTCATACTATTATGTGTTGAGATATCTGATTCTTCGCCTTGCTTGGTCAATGCCGCACAGACCCACGCGACCCAGCGGTAGACAGCTTGCGGATTGAAAGAAGGCCTGCCAAACTACGGTGCATAGTTCAGATCAAGTATTGCTATTTTAACGACTGCAAACTTTTGAGGCATCTGCCTTGCATATTGACTTTCGGTTGGGGCTGTTGTATTTTTGGGGTCGACACAACCTTGTAGTCTTGGCGCTGAAGCCAGCAACGTGGTCCTGCTGACACAGAGATCACTGTAATGCATGTATGATGCAGCCCAGTCGGATTTTATTGATTGCTGCCGTGGGCTTCGGTGCCGTTCAATTTTTGCAGCCGAGGATGTGGGCTAGGCTCAAAGAAGTGGCAAAGGCACCAGTTCTCAATGATGGTAAGCAGCAGTGGGCGTAGGCGGCAATGGGCTGGTCCCCGTCCGCCACGGCAGCACGCACAGGCTCTGTTCAAGGCCCGTCGCGGGCATTTGGGCCGCTGTGGGCAGCCCATGGCCGCTGTGCTGAAACGTCCCATCCACATGCAAGCCTAAGGCACACTCATCACTAGGCGTTAAGATACGCTGTCCTAGAGATGTATACCCAAAAGCAACCGGCATTGCCGTACACAGGCTCCACTGCCATGGGCCACCGTGCCGAGACACTGCGGCATTAAGGGGTGCCATCGTCATGACGCCAGCTCACGCCGTATCTTGTCCCTCCTCCACATGCAGTGACCACCGACCTCGAGGAGCCGCCCGCCTTCCTAAGTGGCCGCCGCGGCCCCCTCCCTGCTGCGTGGAAGCCGCGCATCGCCGCCTCCTACCCCTTCTTGCGCCCCCTGCGTGTCACAGGGCGCCGCCCTTCTGGGTCACCTGCAACACCAGCATCAGCGGCAGCCGGCTCTACAATCCCCACTGACGCCGCCAGTCTACAGCACCTGGTGGCGGACCGCGTGGTTGCGCTGGCACGTGGCATGCCGCGGTGGCAGCTGGAGCGCGTGGAGGGGGCGGCGGGGCAGGCGGCGGAGGGCGCCGCCCCCAGCGGCGACACCACCGGGGCCAGACCACCTGCGGGGGAGGTGGTGGTGGAAGGCGTGGCGATAACACGGCTGATGCGGTTTAAGGACGACTTTGTCATCCGCATACGGCAGGAGCCATTCGGAGCGGCGAAGGGTGGCGCGGGCGAGGGTGGTTCCCCCTCCGTGCGCGTGGACATGCGCAGCGCGTCGCGTGTGGGCAAGGGGGACCTGGGCACCAACGCGGCGCGGGTGCGGGGCTTTCTGGAGGCGCTGAGGGAGGACCTGACCGCGCAGGGGCTGGCGGTGGCGTGAGGGGCACACTGGCGGCGGCGAAACAGCGTGGGTATGGGGTGGGGGGGGACCGTGGGTCAGGGGCTTGGGTCAGGGGCTTGGGTGCGTGTTGGCGCGTGGTGGTGGGGGGACAGAATACACGTGATTTAACTGTATGGAAACAGCATTGCCCGCCGGTGTACAGGGCATACGGTACGCTGTGTAAGGGTTGTGGACCTTCGTGTGGACCTTCGTGTGGACCTTCTAGCCAGCATGAGCCATAGCCTGCAAAGGTGTGAGGGGTGGCCCCCAGTAACCAATGGTCAGGACAGGGCACACAAGTGGGCACGTAGTCACCTGGCATCCGACTGCTTTGGCGTTTTTGCCTGGAATGATGGCGCCGGAGGCCGTGGCTCGCAGTTTGGTTTCATGATCGGTTCTGGGATTTGTCTTTGACCTCCTGTAACCCGATATCGCCGCCGCACGTCTTGTGGCCGCTTCGTCAAACGGTATGGGCACTTTGGACAGTAAATGGTACTGTCCATGCGGTTGACGATGGGGTGGGCTGCGTTGTGATGCACTGCCCAGGCTGGTTCTGTCCTGTCCGGCCCTGCGCAGTAGCATAGGTTGCCGTGGGACTCCCCTGGTTGAGAGCCTTGCGCCTTGGACTGTTGCACGACAGGCACGACAGCTTGCAAGCACAACAGGATTATACGCATCATGTTAAAACAAGCCGTAGTCGTCACTTTCCTGCCTTCGCTGGAGCTAGAGAGACGCGACTCGGAGACGCGACTTGTGCGTGGTGGGCCGTTGCAACTTATTCAGTCGCTGTATGTAACTCCCATTACAGCTAAGTCCACAATAAGCGCACAGGTTCTTGACACGCTACACTCGATTACACGGTGACAGTCGGCCGAACCAGAGTCCATGGTGCACACAACATAGACGCAACCCGTCCGCGCCGATCCGTGGATATATGACGCAGAATAGATATACTGCAGAAAGTAGAGCTTGGCAATAACAAAACATGGCCGCTCGGCCCCAGTTTGCCTAGGATCGCTTCCAGTCATTTCAGCAACATTCTTGCTTTAGGGCGTTAGTGTGCTGAGCAGCTCTTGCAGACGTACCAGTACCTTTGCTGCGCACCGTTGGACTGGGGGTTGCAACCATGCGGAGGAGCCGGGGGCGGGGGACAGCCCAGCCGTGCAGGACGCTGTGGGGTGCACAGAGCTCCCGCACAGCTGCCGCTGCAGTGGTGGTAGTTGCGCTGCAGGCTATGGTGCGTAACATACGACGTGAAGCAAGGCACGTGTGGGGTTCCTCTTGGGCAAGGCAGGATGGGGCTAGGCTACGGGGCACGTAGTTCACAGTGACTCGTTGTTTGATGCACTCTGCCCGACGACAGCAGCACACGAGCAAGCCTACACGCTAGTCGTCAGAGCTTGCCCTGCGCTCTGCATGTGGGTAGCCTTTTCCTGCATGTGGGTGGCCTTCTCCTGCATGTGGGTGGCCTTCTCCTGCATGCGTGGGTTGTCTCGGCGATACGTGTTGCGAATTGGTGCCCGCCGTTTCCCTACTTGAACGCGCCCAGGCCTACTGTGCTTCTGCTGCTGTGGAGATCCCCCACGTCAACGACTGCAATTACTGCCAGAAATGCCACCTGGACGCCTCGTCCGCGGCCTCCTCCCACCATCGCCGCCTCCTGCAGCAGCAGCAGCAGCTAGAAGGGGAGCAGGAGCTGCAGCGCCAGCGGCGCCTCATAGCCACCTACCAGGGCCAGCGCGCCCTGCTGAGCCAGGAGCGCGGCTCCAGCAGCGCCGACGCGGACGGCACGCTGCCGGACCCCGCCGCCAGCGCCCGGTGGGAGCTGGTGGGCCAGGAGGCCAGCGCGCGCGCCCGGGAGGCGGCCGTGGCGTCGGGCATCCCCGGGGCCATCCACAACCCGGCCGAGGTGTTGTCGCACCTCATCCGGCCGCACGACCACGAGTCCAAGCAGCTCAAACCCAACTGCACCGAGTGCTACGGCTGCAGCAGCACGCTGGAGGACATGCACGCGGCGCCGGTGGAGGCGGGGCCGGGCATCGGGGGGCTGGCCTTCATGCATGGCAAGGGGGCCACCAACGGCTGGCTGCTGTTCGGGCGGGTGCCGGGCAGCAGCAAGCGGTACATCGTCAAGGTGGGGAGGGAGGGGGGCGGGCCGCGGGTGCGAGCGGGAGGGGGTCACCGGACGTCGGTGGTGTATCTGAACACGGTGGTTGGTGCTCCGGGAACAGAAACCAAAGCAAACTGTGCATCTGGTGCATTGGGTGTGAGCTTGCGAGTCGCTGATGGGGGAAAGAAGCAACAGGTGGGCATGTCATGTTGCCGAGGAGACCGGCAGGACCTTATACTTGGGGCAGGGCTATGTGCCCCGTGTCAGGGCCGCTGCGGCACTACGTAGAGACGTGGAGTCCTGCGGCCCATTTACGTTTCTCTCAGCACTCGCGCACGAGCTGACGCCTCCCCCATTCCCAGGTGTACTGCATGCCGTACAGCAAGGCGCACGGGAAGCCGCAGGACTGCGCCTCCGAGGTGTACACGGAGCGCATGCGACTCATGATGGCGCAGGTGCGGGGGGTTGCGGGCTGGGAGCCGAGGGGGCGGCAGCTAGGAGCCGGGTGGGGAGGGGGCGCGGGGACCGCAGACAGCATGCGCTCGCGTCCGGCATGGATCCGGGTGCAGCTAAGCGGTGCCTGCCGGAGCTTTTCCCTGAGCGATCTGCCCAGCAAGGTAACAGGTGCAGCCGGGGACAGGGAGCCTCTGCGCGTCTCGAATGCGACCGACACTCCTGCTTTTCGAGGGTGCGCGAGAACATTGCACTGCTCTCGCGGAAAGGTTCAGGCTTTTGATGCTGCGTATGGGCATTGTCTGCTGGAGCGGGACGGGCTTTGCGGTCGGGGTTGGTAGTGTCTGCTGACGCCATGACGGGAACGGAACGCGCCACCCTCACGACCAAGCTGCTGCTGGCTGCATCTGCACCCCCGTGTGCTGCCTGGCTGCAGGTGCGGCTGGCGGACGAGTGTGGTGCGACGGGCATCACTCCCAGGTGGGTGGGTGGGGGTGGGGTGGTGGGGGGAAGGGGGGTAACCGCAGAGCGGCAAAGTAACGGTATCGGAAACGGTCAGCCTGCGCAAGCGAGGTTAGTGGCGAGCGACAAACAAGGCAAAACCTGGTGGAAAAGCTTACCGAGGAATACTTACCAGCCGGTGAGGCCGGGACGGCTGCGGCAGAAGGGC
>VFQN01007601.1_pt1 | contig 11564 bp, 8 predicted proteins | sample 3512371 | NCBI WGS metagenome assembly VFQN01 (sample SAMN10412370, study PRJNA504923) | tailings metagenome | isolation source: Replicate 2 from Balatoc abandoned mine | place: Philippines: Itogon, Benguet | collected 2017-08-28
GTTCAATGACGACCGGATTCCAGTCCCGGCTGGATAAAAGACGGGGGTCACATCAAAAGGAAGAAAGAACACGTAGACACCAGTGGCCTCCAGCCCTAGCAGCAAGCCAACAATGGAACGGTCGCCGTAGTCGCGGACCACATTCAGCATTTCCTGCAGGAATATTGCTCGGCTGCTCGTAAATTGAACCCTGGCCGAACTGATGGCATCCACGTGCTCCTTACGGAGAGGGGGCTTCGGGCCTATGATCTTGCCCTTGTTCCAGGGTGGGCGCGGCGCACTGAGTTGCCGGCGATCGAGTGATCGCGCGCGACCAATTCGGCGAGGATCGGCAGAATGAGCGGGATGTTGCCACCCCCTTGGAACATACATGCGAGTAAACTGAGAGGGAGCATTGTCTCACTCGTGATGACCTCACGAAGGTCAGCAGATCGCTTCCTCAGATCGCCATGCAGTGAAACCCTGGTTCATCGGGCGCACTATGCGCCTCCGGTCCAGGATTTGACAGCTGAAGGGTTTCCGCTGACGGGAGCACGCCTGGACTTCGTCGGCGATCGGCGCGTTGCGTCGATCGTCTATATGCGGCGGCAGCACGTGATCAATCTGTTCGTGTGGCCCGCAGGTGCAGCTGCTGACGCAGAGCCGCAGGGCGAAGGAGCGAAGGGATACAACACGCTGACATGGACGTCCGGCAGTGCCGTCCATTGGGCGGTTTCCGATCTCAATCTCGCCGAGCTCAAGCAATTCCAGGCGCTGCTCGCTAGCCACCGATGACCGCAGGGGTCACGACCGGCGATCGTTGCAGCTGTCGAGACAGACACTGTAAGCAGAAAATTCCAGCTTCAGACGGTCCAACTTCCGGGGAGCAAGTCACTCCTGTTCTAGCCAGCGCCGGGGAGCTTCGCGCAGAGAGGGTTGTATTGACGTGCGGACGGCGCACCGGAACAGTGGGGGGTGGCTGACAGACCGAAGGTCGACTTGTTGGCCCTGGCACGACGACGTGCCTGACTATGTGACGGGGCCACCCGTACCTAACGGATCGGATGTTGGCGTCCGTCGCGCGCTCTGATGCGAAGCATGACAAGCTGCGTCGTCGGAACCAGGGTGAACGTGCTTCGCTTAGGCGCAATGAAATGCCCTCGGCACGACGCTACTTCCGCTCCGAATTCCAAGGGAAGTTGATGTAGTCATGCCTTGTCTCGTAGCAGATGTTGCCGTACATGCGGAGGTAGAGATCCCGGCGCATTGGGTCGGCATAGACGGCAGCAGGGTTGGCAACATCAGCCTCATACTGCGCTATGGTTTCCCTGGTCAGAGCGCGAGGCAGGATGTCCATCGCCTGCGGAATGCTTTTGCCTTCAAGCCAATCGGCAGCGTGCTGGCCCATGGCATAGCCGAATATGGGAGAGGCGAGGCTGATGCTGGCGCGATATGGGCTGCCGTTGGCCTTCAATTCTTTGACGGCTTCTGGTTCGCCGTCGATCCCCCCGAAAAACTGGTTGGGGAGCAGCTTGCCAGCGGCTCGAGTTGCCTTAAGCGCGCCAAGTACTACCGTATCGGCGCCGAGCACAACATGGACTTCGGGCGATGCGAGCAATACCGTGCTCATCGTCGCGTACCCGCCCACTTGATCGACAGTAGCCGGCGAAATGTCAGCCACAATGGCAACCCCCCGGATGGTGCGAAGGACATCGCGCATGGCGACGAACCGCGGTGCCAGGAACTCCAGGGAATCGTGGGTAAGGAGAACAACATTAGCCTTAGCTGGGAAATGTTTGCGAATATGCGCGGCCGCGGCTTCAGCCAGCGCCTTGCCGGTTTCATACTGAGGCGCATTGAGGATGGTCACTGCCGGGGGCGGCACAACGGTCCCGACGTAAGAGCCGGCTAAGATCAACTTTTGCAGGCTGGGACCCAGGGACTCGGCGTCAACGGGCGCTGCGACAACAGCACCGACGCGCTCCTCGCGGAGGAGTTCGACCTGCTCACGCATCAGCTGCGCGTCGTTCTTTGCGAGCGCCACGCGGTAGCTCAGCCCCCGATCCTTGGCCGCCCTCGCGAGGCCGAAACTTACGCCATTCATAAAATCGCGCTCGTTGTCCTGGGCGAACACGAGGGTCTTTTCCAAGCCCTCTGGCGGTCGACATGGGGCCGCACGCCTGTTGTGGCCGGGTATGATCTGCGGCGTCGTAATGCCTTGTTGTGATGAAGCGGGAACCGCCCCAAGACCGAGGCATGCCATGATCAGAAGCCCGCCCCCGAGGACTGTCCGGATATTGGCGCCTGCCTCATCCTTCGGAAGCCTCGCCATCTGGGCGGTCATGCGCGGTCTACTCCAGAACGAGAGGGAAGCGGATGCGGGCGACTGTACCCGCTGGAACATCGAGATACTCGGTAGTTGCGCGCAAGCTTTGCGCCGTCGCTGACACGATGCGGGTGCCGAGCCCGGTTCCTTTCTCTCGAGCGACATGTTGGTGGCCCACGCCGTCGTCGGCTACGGTCATCTCGACGAACTGATCCCCATCCTGCACGAGTTTGACGCGAACCTCACCTCCCCCACTCGGATACGCATACTTGAACGCATTGGTCACCCACTCGGCGACGATGATCCCAAGAGAGATGCTCGCATCTGTTCGCAATCTCACCGGCTGGAGATCATGCGTGAGCTTGGCGCCGAAACCATCGGCCTGCATGGACGTCTGCAGATGGGAAAGCAGGGCTGAAAGATAGTCGCGAAGATCCACAAAGCGCACGTCTCCCGTGTTGTAGAGATGCTTGTGGACCAGCGAGACGGCAAAGATCCGCGCTTGCGCCTCTGCAAGGACGGTTCGCGCTTCAGCACTGGAGACGGACTTGGATTGCAGGCTCACAATCGAGCCGACCAGTGAGAGGCTGTTCGCCACTCGATGGTTCACCTCGCCAAGCAAGAGTTCGGCGCGATCCCGCGCCAGTCGCACCTCCCGCTCGGCTGCCTCTTTCTCGGCCCTCAGCCGCGACTGCTCCACGGCCTGAAGCAACGCCGACTCGAGTAGAACCGGAAAATCATCATCGACCGTCTTGGGAACGAAGTCAGTTGCGCCGGCCTTGAGCGCAGCGACGGCCACCTTGGTGTCAGACGAACCCGTCACGTACACTACGCCTGGCGCACCCTCTCGCGCGGCTAGCCGCTCGAGCAGCTCGAGGCCTGTACCGTCAGCGAGGTAGTGATCGAGCGCAACCACATCGATGCCGCCTGCCGCGATATCCGCCTCGGCCGCTTCGCGGGTCGCGGCGTGGCTCACATCGAACCCTCGCCGGGAAAGTGTCTTCTGGATGTAGCGAACCAGGGCGACGTCATCATCGACGTAGAGTACGCGTACGGTCGATGGCCGCTCAGGCATTTTCCGGCACCTGTACTACGGAAAAGAACAGGCCCAGTTGGCGGATCGCGTTGGCGAAGTCCTCGTAGTTCACCGGCTTGGTCACGTAGAGATTGGCGCCAAGATCGTAGCACTTCTGGATTTCGCGCGCGTCGTCCGTGGTCGTGAGGACAATCACCGGCGAGCGCTTGACGTGGGGATTGGCCTTGATGCGCGAGAGGATTTCAACGCCGGCCATGTCGGGCAGGTTGAGATCGAGCAGGATGAGCAGAAAGCGATGAGCGCTGACGGCGCCCGAACCGTCGGTTCCGAGCAGATACTCGAGCGCCGTCGTGCCGTCAGCGAACGCCGCGATCTCGTTGTTCACGCCAGCCCGACGAATATTCTTCTCGATCAGCCGCGCGTGACCCTGGTCGTCCTCGATCATCACGATGGTTACGACAGTCTGCTGCGAGCTCATACGTTTACCTGCTTTTCGATCGCGATCTCTCTGGGCAGGGTGATGGTAAAGGTCGTGCCTACTCCAACTTGCGAGTCGACCGCGATATCTCCACCCAAGTTTCGCACCATGGCTCGAACGTGCGCAAGGCCAATACCCTCGCCCGGTGTATTCTGAGGCCCCGAGCGGCGGAAGAGCTCAAATATACGCTCCCGGTCATGGTCGGCAATGCCTCGCCCGTTGTCACTCACGGCTATCGTTAAACGATCCCCGGCCGCGGGCCTCGCCCGAAGCGCGATGGTCAGGGGGCGATCCGCCACTCGATACTTGACGGCATTATCGAGCAGATTGCCGATTATCTGCTCCAGGGCCATTCGGTCAGTTATAATAGTTCCTATTTCCAGATCGATTTGAAGCGATCCGTTTGCTTCGGCCATCTGGTGCTGGATCGCGTCTGCGCTGGCCTCGACAAGCTCGCTGAGAACGATCCGCTCGGGGCGCAGCGTCCGGCGGCCCTCGCGTGATAGCTTGAGAATTGCATTGATCAAGCTGTCCATCTTCCTGGTCGACGACCGGATAAAGCCAATTGCCTCTGGAAGATCTTCGTCGGCCGCTGTCCTGGCCTCTTTGATAGCCGCATTCCCCTCTGAAGCCTTCGGCACAAACGCGTCGAGCGCCGTCTTCATGCTACCGACGCCTCTCTCAAGCTCGCTGGTGAAGCCCATGATGTTGACCAGAGGGGCGCGCAGATCGTGGGTCACGACATAGGCAAATCTCTGAAGTTCCTCATTGAGCTCCGCAAGGTCGGCTGTCCGTTCCTGGACCCGTCGCTCCAGCGTCGTGTTGAGCATGTCCACTTCTCGGCGCGCGGCAAGCAGATCCCGCGTGTAGCGCGTCGCGGTGAGCGCGGCGCCCGCCGCAACCGTCATGATGATCGCGCCACCGAGAAGTGTGAGCCACCTCAGCCATGCCGCATTGGATTGCTGCTCCTCGGCGCCGACAGCAAGGCGCTCGTCAGCCGCCCGCAGGATGCCCGCAAAAAAGACGTTCGCTTCGTCCATCAGGGCCTTGCCCCGGTGCGTTCGGAGAATCGCCATGGCATCGCTGTCTCGACGCTCGCGCTTCATGGCGATGGTATCGTCCATTTCCGCGATCTTCTCGGCGATGATGGCTGACAGCCGATTCAGGACCTGTTGGACCTCCGACCGCGCAGCAAGCGCGCCCTTCAGCGTTTCGAGCTCACGCAGTGCCGCCGCCTTCGCGTTTCCGAAAGGGGCGAGATAGATCTGGTTGCCGGTAAGCAGGTAGCCTCGTTGGCTCGACTCCGCGGTCTGCACCGCATGTCGGAGCTCAACTACGGCGACACGGATGCCGCGGTCGACCAGCGTCTGAGCGTAGTAAATCTTCGCCCGCTCGCTCAGCCAGAGTGAAAGCCCGACGATGGCCGCCAGGGTGACGAGCCCGACCAAAAAGAAAGCCAATGTCGCGCGGGCAACATTCTGGCTGCGTGCAGGCATCTAGCGATCTCGCTTTCGACCTAGATTCGGGCGCTCAGCAAGATCAAGCCTGTAGTCCGAAAATGCGTCGGACCACAACTGTCTGATGGAGGCGCCACGAGGTTGAGGTTCCGCCGGCAGAGCATCGAGCCAGTCCGTTGTCGGATCATCCGAATCGGGGGCAGTCTAGTTCAAACTCGACACTCTCCAGATCTTTTACGCGGGCGGGTGATCGGTGATGCGGCGTAGCCTTCTATCGGTCGATGCCCGCAGTGGACAGAACCGCTCCAAGTAGGTGCCCGATCACAATCCGTGCTTCGCCAGTCGTCCCTCGCGGGTCAAGGGACTGTCGGTGCCCCTTTGCAAGAGACAGACACGAGCCCGCGTCGGTCGCCGCTCTCGTCATTGCACCGGGAGCAGGCCCCCGTACCGCCATTCGCGCAAGCGGCGGGGGGCCGACGTGGCACTGATACATGCAATCCGGCCGCGTGAATGACGAACACGCAGCCGAGCAGGTCCTGATGCTGCGCGACGGTACAATGCCATCGGTTAGAGCTGTCGTGGCTGGCAGATCGTTCGGATTGATTGACTGTTCCGGCGGTTGACCGTGTAGCGGAATGACAGCCTAAATGAAGTCACGCCAGTTTTTGACGGCTGCGGTCAACCCTTCGCCCGGTTCATCGAGTCTGATCCTCTTTGCCGACCCATACGCCCACGACACGGCAGCTGCTGAAGACAATGACGACGCAACTCGATACTCTTGGCGATCCCGATCTCATAACCGTCGCCGGCGGACGCTCTGGTAGTGCGCGATACGTCGAGCATTACCAAGAGCGTGTACCCCTGATTGCATTCCATCGAAAACTGCCCGTCGGGAGTTTCACGCGCCCTCCGCTTGGACCGGAGTGCTTTCACTGACTCCGACTTCGCGCAAAGCCGCCTCAATCTGAGCGAGATTATAAGGTTTGGACAAAAACCTAATGAGACGGTCCGCCCCAAAGCGCTCCAAGATTTGCGCTTCACGATAGCCGCTTGCGATAATGAGAGGGAGCGTTTTATTGCGCGCGCGAATCTCTGCGGCGAGAGCGTCGCCTTTCATGTCCGGTAGGCCGACGTCCACGATGGCAGCGCAAATCCCATCCAGGTGCGCGAGCGCCTGCGCAGCCGATGCCGCTTCTTGCACCTCGAAGCCGAGCGTTTGCAGGTCCTCCACGACGCTCAGCCGCAACAGCGCTTCGTCCTCGACAATGAGGACTCGTGGGCGCGCCTCTCGCAGCATGGAGGTGAGCTTTGACCCGAGAGCTTCAAACGCAAAGGGTTTGGCGATGATCTCGATGCCCGAAGGTAGTTTCTCGCCCTGTGCGATCGCGTTGCCTGCGTAGCCCGTTGCAAGCAGGACCTTAAGTGATGGGCGCAGACGCAGCGCCTCGCTGGCTAGCTGCCGGCCGTTCATGCCGCCAGGCAAGCCGACATCGGAAAACAGCAAAGAAATCGCCGGCGTCCTCTCAAGAATCGCTAGCCCGTGCTTTGCATCCGGCGCTTCAAGTGTAGCATACCCGAGCTCCTGCAGGATTTCGACGGAATGAGCCCGTACGTCCGGATCGTCTTCGACGACAAGGATGGTTTCGCCTGCGCCGACCCTCGGGGGGATATCCTGGACAGCTGGCTTACTCTCCACCTCCGCTGCCGGCGCAACCGACAGGTATAGCGTCACGACCGTCCCTTCACCAGGCTTGCTCTCGATGGTGACATGCCCGCCGGATTGTTTCACAAATCCGTACACCTGAGAAAGACCAAGTCCCGTCCCGTGGCCGATATCCTTCGTGGTGAAAAACGGTTCGAAGGCGCGAGCGGCCGTTTCGAGGCTCATGCCTGAGCCGGTATCCCTGACGCGGATGACGACATACGTCCCCGCTGCGTTATCCGATGGGAGATCGCCATTGCGGCTGTTCGATGTTTCGATGGCAAGCTGCCCGCCTTGAGGCATTGCATCGCGCGCATTGACCGCCAAGTTGAGAATAGCACCTTCGAGCTGGTTTCGATCGGCATAGGCAAGCCGCGTGTCCTCCGCGAGCCGCGCAATGACCTCAATGCGCTCTCCAAGCGAGCGGCGAAGCATATCCGACATATTCGTGACGACGGCATTCACGTCGATCGTCTCGGCATCGAGCGGCTGGCGCCGCGAAAAGGCAAGTAGCTGGCGCGTGAGCGCAGCGGCGCGCTCGGCGCCGTGCAAAGCATTTCGCGCGGCGTCCGCGAGGCGTGCTGTGTCCGCGTTCGGCCTTTCAAGTCGGCGAAGCATCCGCTCGAGATTACCGATGATGATCGTCAGCAGATTGTTGAAGTCGTGAGCAACGCCGCCCGTCAATTGCCCGATGCTCTCCATTTTCTGCGACTGCGCAAGCTGCTCGCGGGCAGCGTCAAGGGCACTCTGCGCTCGCTTATGATCGGTTACGTCCTGACAAATCCCGATCATCTGTACGGCCGAGCCATTCGCGCCTCTGATGACTTGTCCCGTGCTCTGGAGAAAGCGAATCTCGCCGTCCGGGCGCACAATTCGCTCGTCGTGGCGAAAGCCGTTCCCGCAGTTGAAAGCCTCTTTTACTGCGGCCTCGATGCGCGGGCGATCCTCTGGGTGCAGACGCGCGAGAAAATCATCAAATGTCCCACCGAATTCCTCGCGTCCGATCCCGTAAATGGAGAGGAGCTGGTCCGACCAGATGACCCGCGCGCTGGCGACATCCCAGGACCAACTACCGAGATTGGCAAGGCGCTGCGCACCGAGAAGCTGGGCTTCAAGGCGGGCGCGGCCTTCAACCTCCAGCATTAGCTTGCGGTTTGATTCGCCAAGGGCGGCGGTGCGCCTTTTGACGCGAAGATCGACGCGCCGCACCGCCAGGCGCAGCAACCTTTCGATGCGAGCACGCGAGGCTGCATCAGCGCTCAGTACGAGACTCGGCACCACCGTGCTGATGCCAAAGCTCAGCAGGAGCAGGAAAGATTCATTGACCTCAGACCTTGCGAAAGGCCCTCCGCCCTCGGCTGCTCCCCAAACGGCGAAGCCGAAAAGAAGGAGCGCCGCGCTTGCCGTCACGCGCGGGCCGTGAAGCAGTGCCGCCCACAAGAGCGGAACGATGGCCAGGAAGGCGAGCGGCCCGCGCAGGCCGGTCTGCGCCACAGCAGGGCTGAACGCAATCAGCCCGACCAAGACCGCCGCAGCGTATACGGGCACTGCGCGGGCGAACTCTTCTCGTCGCGGCGGCTGACGCAGCCGCAGCCATAGTACGATCGCGGGCGCGACAAGAAGCTGTCCTCCGACATCGCCCAGCCACCACGTGGTCCATATGCCCAAGATCGCAGCCGGATCTGCCCTGCCGCTCATGGCCAAGCTTCCGACACCGACGGTCGCGCTGACGAGCGTTCCCGTAGCGACGCAAAGGGCCGCAAATATCGCCACGCCCCAAGGAGAATCGAACGCGCGCGTGCCGCTTGCCCATCTCCGCACAAGCCATCCGGTGATGCAGGCTTCAAGCGTGTTGCCGGCAGCAATCATAGCGCTTGCGAGTGCACCAGCCTGTTCGAGATTGGCCAGAAAAGCCCCGGTAAAAATCGCGGGCCAAACGCCAAACCCCCACAGCAATACAGCGGCGAGCGCAAGGCCGCTCGGAGCCCAGATCGGGCTAGCGCTCGGATGAACCGATGCGAGCGCCAGGCCACCTTTGGCAAGGACAAGATAAAGTGCGGCGAGTACGGCGAGTTTGCCTACATGGACCGCCGGTTCTCGCCAGATTCGCAGCGCCTCCGCAATCATGCGTTACCTTCGGATTGCCCCGGAACAGACTTGATCAGGGTTTGGCGAGATTGCCAAGCTGCTGGTAATTGTGCGCAGCGTCACGGCGGGCCAAGAGCAAGCGGTAAACGCCGACGAATGCGGGCGGGCGTGGAGGGCGAAAATTTTAGAAGGATCGGCGCCTGCCGGGTGGATGAACCCCACAGCGTCGCCCATAAGACGCAAACTCTTGTGCTTTTGCGCCGTATCCTTGACCTCACCGGCTTCTTCGCCGTGCGTCCGCGGTAACCTGCGTCGGCGGCCGAGAGACGGACGAGGACGGCAACCCAGTGGGCCCGACCTACATCGCCGCACAGCGAAGGGATGCCGCTCCACTCATACGATGTGCTCCTCGAGGTCATTCACGGCGAGGTGGTCGGCGATGGCTGAACCTCCGGGCAAGCACATCCGAAATTGGTTCTCAGTACTGCCAGCAATCAGGGGCGCCAGTCTTCGTGGTGTGCGACGCGCTCAGGGGTGCTACCGGGTCGACATCCTGCCCGCCGCCCCTAAATCGCTACCAGAACCGCTCCGCACCAAAAAGCGCGGGATACTGGCTCGTGTTCTGATGCTCGCGACCGACGCCGGCGGCCCAGGTCGCGGCAACCAAACCGAGAAGAGAAGCTGCGGCGGCTAGGAAGCCTCCCACAACAGCCTGCTTGCGCGCCTTGTCAGCTGCTTCGCGAACGCGCTGCTCGGCAGACTCCTTCATGGCGCGGGCTCTAGCATAGGTCTCGTCGACTCGCCGCTGCGCATCGGCCTCCGGCAACCCTGTCTGGCGCGCGGTCACTTGCGTGAGATAGTTACGGTCGTTGCTGTTGAGAGAGCCCTCGACCAGCCCCACTATAAAAATGCGGCTCGCCTCTGCCACGAGTGCGGGATCCGGACGGGTCTGAGCAGCGGGCGCATTGGCCGAGGGTGCAGCTTGTGCCCGGAACAGAGCATCTGCCGCGTAGGAGACGTTCTCAGCGGACACGTTGGAAGTTGCCTGCGCCACGCCCGACACCGCTCTACCGGCGAGCTCTGCAGTGGTTCTAGCTGCCGTTCCTGCCGCAAGTGCAAGAAACATGAGACCAATCGCCGTGCCGAGAGCCCATACCATGAAGCCGTTAGCTCCGGCCCGAAACTGCGATTCCTGTGGTTCGAGATCTGGCACATCGGATAGACGACCGGCCAAGTACCCCCCCGCGGTGAAACTCCAGACATGGACCATGACCATCCAGAGTGCGGCTGCGATCGCGAGTGTCGTGATCGACAGACCGGACGTCCGATGAGCGGAGGTCAAAGACAGCCCGATAGCGGCGCCAAAGGCAGTGAGGAGCCCCGAAATCGCCGCAGCTGCGATCGCACCTGCGATGATCGATTTCCAGTCCAGGCCACTCGTTTTGAGGGTTGGAACATCCGTTGTCATATCGCTCACCTCAAGCCGAGGACAGAAAGTATCGCCATGACGACCACGATCAAGCCTACAAGGTAAATGATGCCGTCCATTGCAACGACCTCCTTTGCTGAAGGGCCGAACTCGCATCTTGCGCCTGTCTCAGATGTGCGCGGAACGATCGGGAGGCGCTTTCGTTCCGTCCCGTGTTCCGCTGGCGGAGAAGGGCGCGACGAGGTCATCGTGGTGGTCAGGCAGGAACCAAGCCCGCAAGCGATATCGATTGCAGCGCTAAATCCTACTGGGGCCGGTCGTTAAACCCTCGACACCCTGGCCTCTGCGTTTCACCAGATGACGCCCGCTCCGATCAACCGTGTGCCACCCGTGATGCCTTCAATGATCAACGGCGGGACCAGCTTTCTCGTTAAGCAGGAGCAATGTCCCAGCCGGCAATTATTCTCGCGTAGGCCGCCGATGTGGGATCATGTTATTCAACCCGGATCGGGTCCAACGATCACGCTGATCCGGATATCGCCTTCCGCTCGTACCACCTCCAGCGTCGGCGACGTGAACGATGCGCGCACGATGAAATCGACGGCGCCGCCCCCGAGGCGGACGTTGCGCATCCGGATGCTGCTGACAGAAGCAGGAAGAATCGGATTGTTAAGGCGCAGCTCGCGCGTCTCAGGGTGGAATTCGAGTCCGAGCATGGATTGGATAATCGAGAAGGGCGCACTTGCTGCCCACGCTTGCGGTGAGCAAGCGGCCGGATAGAGAACGGGGCCTCGCCCGCGGCGTCGACGGAAGCCGCAGTAGAGCTCAGGAATACGGCGATCTTCCATATAGGACGCCGCGCGCATCAATGATTCGAAGATCGCGGCGATGCTGCGCTTCGCGCCATAGCGCGCCAGACCTGCCGCGATGATCGCATTGTCGTGCGGCCATATGGAACCATTGTGATACGACATTGGATTATAGCGCTCCTCCCCGTACGCGAGTGTACGAACGCCCCACCCCGAGAAGAAGTCGCTGTTCATCAGGCCCGCTGCGGTGGCAATGCCGT
>VFQN01007602.1_pt1 | contig 11564 bp, 9 predicted proteins | sample 3512371 | NCBI WGS metagenome assembly VFQN01 (sample SAMN10412370, study PRJNA504923) | tailings metagenome | isolation source: Replicate 2 from Balatoc abandoned mine | place: Philippines: Itogon, Benguet | collected 2017-08-28
CAGAGTGATGTGCTGATCGGTAAGGCCTAGCTTACGTGCAACGAGGAACATCGGCACGGCGAGCGCGATCGGCGGGACGCCGCGCGACAGGACGATCAGCAGGCCGATCATGCCCGCGCCGCGAAGCCGGATGCGCGCCAGCGCGTAGCCGGCCATGGCGCCGGCAACGATCGACAGCACGCCGGAGCCGACGGCGACGATCACCGTGTTGACGAGACGGCGCCAGATGTCCGGGCGCTGGAGATAGGTGACGTAGGATTCCAGCGTCGGTGTGAAGAACAGCGTCGGCGGCATGGTGAAAATGTCGCGCTGCTCCTTGAAGGAGGTCAGCACCATCCAGATCAGCGGAAAGAGGAAGATGAAGCAGACGACGACGCCGGCGGCAATGCGCAGGCGGGATCCGAACCTGCCTTTGCGCCGCGGCGCGGCATGGTGGGCGATCGCGCTCAATAGCGTTCCTCCAGCAAGCGGCTGCCGCGCAGGAACAGTGCCGTGAGGATCATCGTGACGACCAGGATGATCACCGCCATGGCGGCGGATTCGGCGAAGCGCAGCGAGCGGAAGGCCTCTTCATAGATGAAGAGGTTGATGACGTTGGTCGCGCCGCCCGGTCCGCCATAGGTGGCGGCCAGCGCGATGTCGAACATCTTCACCGCGCCCAGCCAGCGCACGACGAAGGTTGCGGCGATGATCGGCACGAGCAGCGGCAGCGTGATCGACCACAGCTTCGACCACCAGTTCGCGCCGTCGATCTCGGCGGCCTCGAAGACGTCCTTGGGCAGAGCCAGCAAGGCGGCGGTCGCGGTGAGAATGACGAAGGGGGTCCAACGCCAGGTGTCGATGATGATAAGCGCGGCCATGGCGAGCGTCGCGTCGCCGAACCAGTCGAGCGGCCCGAGGCCGAAGAGACCGAGCAGGTAGTTCACGATACCCCAGAGCGGATCGAGGATCATGCGCCAGATGCCGCCGGCGACGACGGGGGCGACCACCATCGGGATGATGAACAGCGCTCGCACGACGTTGCGGCCGCGCCATTCGGCATTGATCAGGAAGGCGATGCCGAAGCCGAGCACGATCTGCAGCGGCAGGGCGAAGACGAGGTAGACCAGCGTGACCTTCATCGAATCCCAGAAGCGGTAATCGTCAAGCACGTGGGCGTAGTTGTCCCAGCCTACCCACTCGACCGCGCTGAAGGTGGCGAGGTCGAAGCGGGAGAAGCTGATCTCGATCGTGTAGAAGATCGGATAGGCAAGCACGGCAAGGAGGAGCACCGCCGCGGGGACCATGAAGGCCCAGCGCGACAAGAGATCCGCGAACCTGCGGGCGACGCGCGAATGCGATCCGCGCGCGCCGATGTGACGTTCGTCGACCAAGATGCTCCTCCCGACCCTGAATCGTGCCTAGTTCAGGACTTTTTCGATCTTTTCCGCCGCGGTCTGCAAGGCCTCGGCCGCGGTTGCACGGCCCGCCATGGCGCGTCCGACCTCGTCGGCGAGGATCTGCTGCGCCGCATCCGAACGCGGATTGCGGATGCGCCACATCTCGCCCTTCGCAGCGACGTCATAGGCCAGCTGCAACGCGGTGTAGACGGGCGCGAGCCATTCGCTCTCCGGCTTCGAGGCGAGCGTGGACTTGCGGGCCGGGAAGGTGCCGAGATTGTTGGCGCGCCAGGTTTCGCCCTCCTTGGAGCTCAACCACTGCAGGAAGGTCCAGGCGGCCTGCTTCTGTTCGCTCTTGGCGCTAACCGCGCCGCTCCAGATACCGCGATGCGCGCCCGGCCCAACGGAGCCCGCCGGCAGAACCTGGATGCCGACCTGCTCGGGCGTCAGCGTCGTGGTCTTGGGATCGACCGCGGAGCTGCGGTAGACGCTGCCCCACTGGAACATGGTCGCGACGGTGCCCTGGCGGAACGCCTGCAGCGATTCGGTGAAGCCGTGCGCGAGCGCACCCGGAGGCGCGAAATCGAGCAGCTTCTTGTGGGTCTCGAGCGCCGCCGCGCCGATTTCGTTGTCGAAGGCTGGCTTGCCGTTGGCGTCGAGCAGCTTGCCGCCATTCGAATTCATGATGGTCTGCCAGATCGTCGGCGTCAGCGGCTCGCGCACGAAATAGGTGTCGATCGCCCAGGCATCGACCTTGCCGTCACCATTGGTGTCCTGCACCAGCTTCGGCGCCTGTTCGAGATACTGCTCCCAGGTGAGCGCCGGGGTCGGCTCGGGCACGCCCGCCTTCTCGTAGAGCGAGCGGTTGTAGAACATCATCAGCATGTTGGAGCGCAGCGGCACGCCGTATTGTACGCCCTTCCATTCGCTGGCGGCCAGCGGCGCGGCGTTGAAGTCGGCCCAGTCGAAATCGGCAGCGGTAAAGCCGGCCATCTCGGCGCTCTTCAGGTCCTGCAGGGCGCCGACGTCCGCGAGCTGCGGGGTCCACGGATCGTCGACGATGAGCACGTCGTAGACCGGGGTCGGGCTGGTGGCGTCGAGCATCATCTTGGCGAGCAGCTCGACATAGGGCACGCCGTCCACGGTCACCTTGATGTTCGGATAGTGCTTGTTGAACTCGGCCACTTCCGACGACTGGATCATGTTCGAGAAGGCCTCGTTGGCCATCACGTGGATCTCGACCGGTTCGCTCTGCGCCAGCGCGAAAGATGCCGGCAGGCTCGCCGCCAGCGTCGCGGCCACGAGCAGCGCGCGGCGTGAAATCGAATTCTTCAGGGTGTGAGACTGTATCAAAGGATCCTCCCAAAATGGCCGCACGGCATCCGCCGGGATGCCTCCGTCCGGCGGGTCTCCTCCACATTCTATAGAATATAGAATATAGAATGACGGACGGCATAAGGCCATGCAGCGATGGAGTCAACCGCCGCGGCGAATCAGGACGACGAAGGATAGAGGCGAACGGAATCACTAGGAGCCTCGCTCCTGAAACGATCCGCCGTTCAGGCCATTCGAGCCGACTTATCCGTCGAGCTTCGGAGCCCAGGGCGTCAGCCGGACCTGAATCGCGGAGACGAGCTGGTAGAGCGTCACGCTGATCGTTGCGAGCACGACCACCGCCGCCATCGCCAGGGGAATGTCGAAGTCGCTGGTCGACCGAACGACGATGTAGCCGAGCCCGGAATTGGCGCTGACGAATTCGCCGACCACGGCACCGATGACCGAGCCGGTGATGCCGATGCGGAAGCCGTTGAAGATGAAGGGCAGCGCGTTGGGCAGCGAGATGGTGAGCACGCGCTCCACCTTGGATGCGCCGACCGTGATGCCGAGGTCGTTCATGTCGCGCGGGGTATTGAGGATGCCCGACGCGGTCGACACCATGATCGGGAAGAAGCTGATCAGGGTGACGACGATGAGCCGCGAGGTCAGGCCGACGCCGAAGACGACCACGACGATCGGCGCGATCGCGATCACCGGCACGGCATGCGCGAAGACGATCAGCGGATAGAGCGCTTCCGAGGTGAACCGGTTGGCGGCGAGCAGCACGCCGAGCGGCACGGCGATCGCGGCCGCCATGGCGAAGCCGAGCAGGATGGTCTGCAGCGTCGCCAGCGTGTGGACCGTGAGCAGCGGCCAGCCGAAATTAACCGCGGCGCGGAAGATGGCGGTGGGCGCCGGCAGCAGGAACTCCGGCACGTCGAAGGCGCGCACGACAAACTGCCAAAGCGCGAGCGCGGCCACGAAGGCGAAGATTGGAAGGACGATCGGGCGGAGTGCTGCGTTGCTCATGCCGCCGCCCTTCCGTAGATGCCTTCGCGGACTCGGTCGGAATACTGCGCGAAGCGCGGATCGTGCAGCGTGGCCGGGCTGCGGTCCGGCGCCAGCTCGACGACGAAACTGTCCTTGAGGCGGCCGGGCCGCGGCGCCATCACGACGATGCGATCGGCAAGCAGCACCGATTCCGAAATGGAGTGGGTGACGAACAGGATCGTCTTCCCGGTGTGGCGATGGATGCGGCGGAGCTCGAACTGGAGCTCCTCGCGCGTCAATGCATCGAGCGCGCTGAAGGGCTCGTCCATCAGCAGGATCTTGGGATCGAGCACCAGCGAGCGGCAGATCGCGACACGCTGCTGCATGCCGCCCGACAGTTCCGACGGATAGGCGTTCTCGAAACGCTCCAGGCCGACAAGCGCCAGCAGCTCTCGCGCCCGCGCCCGGTGGTCGACGCCGGCGGCGGGCGAGCCGAAACGTACGGGATAGAGCACGTTGTCGATCACCGTCTTCCACGGCAGGAGGTTGGGCGACTGAAAGACGAGGGCGACGCGCGAGAAGCCGCGCAGGCTTTCCGCTCCCGCCACGCGCACCTGGCCCTTGGTCGCTTCTGTCAGCTGCGCGACGAGGCGCAGCGCCGTCGACTTGCCGCAGCCGGATGGCCCAACCAGCGAGACGAATTCGCCCTGGGCCACCGAAAGGTCGAAGCTGTCGAGAGCGAGGACGGGCTCGCCGTGCCGTGTCCGGAACTCGACGGATACGTGGTCGAACCGTATCGCCTCGGAACTGGCAGGCAAGTTGGCGGCCGGTGGGTCCGAAATCGTCAAGGACAGCTCCGTGTTGCATTGAACCGAACAGACAGCCCGCCGCGCTCGCAGCGGGTCACGATCACATTCCCTCCCGCAACCAAGCCTAATCGAAGGATTGCGCTGGAAACAAGCGGCCCGGCGGCCTTCGACTGTGCGTATTTTCCGCACACAAAGTGCCAAAGATTGCGCTTCTCAGCGGATGCCTTCCCGACGCAGTCTCGCGATGTTCACATCCAGGAGCATAGCGTGTCGGAAGCAAGCATTCGCAAATCCCTGATCGACGTCGCGCTCGGCGCGGCCGAGGCCGATCTCGTCCTGACGAATGCCAGGCTCTTCTACACGCTGTCGCGGGAGATCATCCTGTCCGACATCGCCATCCTCGGCGACCGCGTGGCCGCCGTCTCGCTCGCGGGCCAGAACGCATGGCGCACCAGGGCGACGAAGGATCTCGGCGGCCGGTACGTAACCCCCGGCTTCATGGACCCTCATGTCCACGTGGAATCGTCGATGCTGACGGTGCGTGAATATTCGAAGGCCACGGTCAGCCAGGGCGTCACCTTCATCGGGGCAGACCCGCACGAGATCGGCAACGTGCTCGGCGTGCCGGGCATGCGGCTGATGTTCGACGAGGCGAAGTTCGTGCCGCTGAAGATGCAGCTGCGCGTGCCGGCGCGCATTCCCGCCATGCCGGAATGGCTGGAGACCTCCGGCGCGCGGGTCGACATCGAGGCCACCGGCAAGCTGATGGACTGGCCGGAGGCGCTGTGCCTGGCCGGCGACATCAACCCGCAGCTCCTGATCCGCAAGGACGAGGAGCAGATGACGAAGATAGAGATGGGCATCGCGCGCGGCATGACCATTTCGGGCCAGTCGCCCTATCTCACCGGCCAGGACCTCAACGCCTATGTCGCGGCGGGCCCCGAGGACAGCCACGTCGCCAAGAGCGTCGACGAGATCATCGAGAACCAGCGCATGGGGCTGCGGACGGTGTTCGCGCTTCGGCCGCACCGGCTCCACCGGCCGGAGCTGCGCCAGCTCGCCGGAGTGATCCGCGAGCGAAGCCTCGACACGCGTTACCTGCAGTTCTGCACCGACGACGTCTATGCGCACGAGCTGATCGACGAGGGACACATCAACACCCGCATCAGGATCGCCATCGAGGAAGGCATCGACCCGATGACGGCGTACCAGATGGCCACGATCAATGTCGCGGAGGGGCTGCGGATCAACCGCATGTACGGCTCGATCACGCCGGGAAAATATGCCGACCTGGTCGTGCTCGACGATTTCGAGAAGGTGGATATCTTCGCGACGATGATCGACGGGGAATGGGCCTATCTCGACGGCGAACATGCGCCGTCGAAGGGGAGCTTCACCTATCCGGATTGGTCGAAGCAGACCATGCGGGTCAGTGGCGCGATCACGGCGGACATGCTCGCGGTCAAGGTCTCCAGCAATGCGAGCGCGGCGCGCGTGCGGGCGCTGGCCGTCACCTCGCCGAAGTCGGAAGTGGAGTTCACGCTGCCTGTGGTCGACGGGGTCGTCATGCCGGATCCAGAGGCGGGCGTGTCCTCGGTGGTGGTGATCGACCGGCACAAAGCGTCCGGCCGCGTGGGCAAGGGCTTCGTCAGCAAGCTCTTCCTCAAGCGCGGAGCGATCGCGTCCACCGTGTCGCACGACGCGCACAATCTGATGGTGATCGGAGCCAACCATGACGACATGGCGATCGCCGCCAACCGCGTCGTCGCCAACAATGGAGGCTACGCGCTCGTCCTCGACGGCGAGGTGATCTACGAACTGCCATTGCCGATCGCGGGCCTGCTGAGCGAGGGATCGCTCGAGGACGTCGCGGCCTGGACCCGCGAAATGGTGGAGATCCTGTCCGAAAGGCTGGGCGCGCCGCGCATGCAGAAGGTGCTGCTGCGCATGAACGGCCTCAGCCTGCCGAATATTCCAAACTATGGCTTCACCGATTTCGGCATGATGTCGACCAACGACCTCGTCACGCTGGAGCCGGTGCTGGCCGAGGGAAGTTCCGCCGAACTCACCGGCGGCTGCATGCACGATCACTGATCCGTCCTCTCATCTCCCGGAGACCTCCCATGACTCGCAAGCTTCTGATGTCCGTCGCGGCCCTCGCGGTCGCCGCCGGCTCCATTCTGTCCACAGCGGCGCGCGCTGCCGACGACGTCACGCTGATGCTCGACTGGACGCCGGGCGGCCTCGCGGGCGCCTGGTATCTCGGCGCCAAGAACGGCTGCTTCGGCGACAAGGGCATCAACCTCACCGTCGAGCGCGGCTATGGCGGCGGCGATACGGTGACCAAGATCGCTGCCGGCGTCGCGCCGTTCGGCACCGCCGACCTGAGCTCGATCATGCTCGGCAAGATCACCGCCGGCGCCAAGGTCAAGGCGATCATGCCGATCTATTCGACCTCGCCGGTCGCGGTCGCGGTGCTGGCCGACAGCGGCATCGGCAAGATCGCCGATCTAGAGGGCAAGACGATCGCGCATGCGCCGGGCGATTCCGGCATCAAGATCCTGCCGATCGCCTTCGGCAAATCTGGAGCGGACTTCGCCAAGGTGAAGGTCGAGACCGTGGAGGCGGCGACGCTCAGCGGCCTGTTGATCCAGGGGCAGGTCAACGCCATCACCACCTTCGTGACGACGGCGATGCTGATCAATGCGGCGGCGCAGAAGGCCGGCAAGGAGGTCAAGACGATCAACTTCGCCTCCGAGCTCGGCGTCTATTCCAATTCGCTCCTCACCTCCGAAGACACGATCGCGAAGAATCCGAACCTCGTCGCCCGCTTCAAGGAGGCCGCCATCTGTTCCTTCGAGGCAGCCAAGGCCGATCCGGATGGGGCGGTCGAGGCGATGAACGCCGTCGTCGGCGGTCTCGACGTGACCGTGCACACCGGCATCGCCAAGGCCGCCCTGCCGCTGGTCTTCGAGGACGCGAAGTTCAAGGCGAGTGGCTTCGACTGGAACATGGACGGCGTCGCGGCGACGCTCGACGTGGCCAAGCAGGCGCAGGGCGTGACCACGGGTCTGACGCCCGCCGACTTCATCTACGAGAAGTAGGTCTCGTCCCAGCCCAGCGGCGGCATGCTCCCTCCGCCGCCATGCATTGGACAGGGGCAGCGATTCCGGCCAGTGTGTCGACAGACCCATCGGCCGGATTCCTGCTTTCCATGCCCAACGATAGAACGGATCATCTCCCATGCCGCTGATCGCATCGGCGGCGGTCCTTCTCAACGCGGTCGCCAAGGCCGGCTCCATCCGCGGCGCGGCGGCGAAGCAGAACATCTCGCCGTCGGCGCTCAACCGCCAGATCCTCAACCTGGAAGAGGAGTATGGCGCGCAGCTGTTCGAGCGGCTGCCGCGCGGCGTGCGGCTGACGGCGGCCGGCGAAGTTCTCGTCGCGGATGTGCGCCGTTGGCTGCAGGACCAGGAGAAGTCGCGGCGGCATCTGGCCGAACTCAAGGGCGACATCAAGGGCCATACGTCCATCGGACTGATGGAGAGCCTGTCCGAATATATGGTGTCGCGGCTGATGACCTCGATGCGCGAGCGCCGGTCGCTGATCTCGCTCGATGTCGTGGTCGGCGGCACGGAAACCCTGATCGACCGACTGCTAACCGGCGGGCTCGATCTGGTGATCTCCTATGCGGCACCGAACCTGCCGGACCTGTCCGTCATCAAGCTGGTCGAGCCGCGTCCCGGCATCATTGTCGGCCGCGACCATCCGCTCGCCAACCGGAAGAGCATCCGCATCAGCGACTGCTCGGACTATTCCTTCGTGATGCCGGACGCCTCGCTCAGCCTGCGCGATAAGCTGGACAAGTCGCTCGAGCGACTGAAGTTCACCCCGCGCCACATCGTCACGACCAATTCGATCAAGGTGATGAAGATGCTGGTGCGCGACCACGGACAGATCGCGGTATTGGGCATGGCCGACACGTTCCTGGACATCGATCCGGGCGGCATCGTCCATATTCCATTCGCCGACAAGATCCACCCGGGTTCGCAGCTGTCGCTCGTCGCGGCACGGCATGCACGGATGAGCCCGGTGACGGCGATGATCGCCGACCGGCTGAAGGACATGCTGGGCGAGCTGCCAGGGGTCTGACCATGCCTGCCTTTGCGCCGAACCGAGAGTCGCCGAGACCCTATCCGCGATGGTCCGTCGCGATCATCTCTTCGACAGCATTCTTCCGGCCGTAGCCATCCAGCGCGGCGTGCCAGAGCCGCGTCAGGGTGTCGGCGACGACGTCGGGCTGGTCGGCGAGGTTGGCCAGCGGCGGGTTCATCTGGCCGTAGACCTTCAGCAGCAGTTCGTCGACCATGCTGATCAGCGCATATGTGGTGAGACGCAGTTCGCGAAGCTCGTCCTCCGTCAGCTGGCTCTTGCGCAGCACCCGCCGGATCGACCGGTCCGACATCTGGCGGTCCGCCCGGCGGGCGACCTCGGCGATGAGGTCGTCCTCATCCTTGAGATGGAAATGGCAGCGCATCAGGCCGACATTCTCGCGGAAGCAGCGGACATAGTGGCGGTTGCCGATGCTGATGGCTTCGTAGTCCGACGTTTCGGGCGAACTCTTCGGCCGTGTGGTGCGCACGAACTCGAAATAGTCAGCCAGCGTCTTGGCGACCAATTCGCGTTTGCCCGCGAAGTATCTGTAGAATGTCCCATGGGCGAGCCTGGCTCGCTCGGTGATCATGTCGACCGAGATCGAATGATAGGCCCTCGTTTGCAGCAGCGAGGCCATGGCGATCTCTATCTGAAGTTCGGTGCGGACCGTCTTGCGGGAGTCACGGGCTTCGAAGAGCTTTTTCTCCAGATATTCGACGTAGTTGTACGTCACGTCTCAACACTCCCGCGGGCGGCGCCGTCGATCCTCGGCATAGCAATGAAAGTGCCGCCCGCAAAGACCGCTTGACAGAAAATGACGATGTTGTCACTTTTTGTCCGTCGCGCTGGGATTGGACGCTGAATGGCCATCAGGGGTGCATCGATCGAGTTCCGGGAGGTCCGCAAGACCTATGGCGATTTCGTCGCGCTCGAGAGCTTCTCGATGGATGTGGCGCCCGGCGAGTTCATGACCCTCCTTGGGCCGAGCGGCTCCGGCAAGACGACGGCCCTGAACAGCCTTGCCGGCTTCGTCGACATCAACCAAGGCGACATCCTGATCGACGGCGTCTCGATCGCCCGCATGCCGACCGAGAAGCGGAACATCGGCATGGTGTTCCAGAACTATTCCCTGTTCCCGCATCGCAACGTGCTCGCAAACGTCGCCTTCCCGCTCGAGATGCGCGGGGTCGCGAAGAGCGAAATCCTGGCCCGTTCGATGAAGGCGCTCGAAATGGTGCGGCTGGACGGGCTTGCGAAACGGATGCCGCACGAGCTCTCGGGCGGCCAAAAGCAGCGCGTGGCCTTTGCCCGGGCCGTGGTCTTCGAGCCGCGGGTCCTCCTGATGGACGAGCCGCTGGGCGCGCTCGACCTGAAGCTGCGCGAGGCGCTGCAGATCGAGATCAAGCAGTACCAGCGCGAGATCGGCTGCACGGTCATCTACGTCACGCACGACCAGGGCGAGGCGCTTGCGCTGTCGGATCGCCTCGCGGTGATGGAGAAGGGGGGCATTCGCCAGCTCGGCACGCCGGAGGAGCTCTACGACAGGCCGAACTCGCGTTTCGTCGCCGAATTCATCGGCTCGAACAACATCCTGAAGATCCGCGGCCAGTCGGACGGCGAGGTTCTCGTCGAAGGGATCGGGCTGGTTCGAATTCCGGCGGTGTCCGACCATGCCGACGGCTTCGTCGCCTTGCGGCCCGAGCACATCCGCCGCTCGCAGAGCGAGAACTGGCCGGTCACCGTCAGGCAGGCGGTCTTCTTCGGCGACGCTGTCCGCTACGTGGTCGAGGCGAAGGACGGGGCGATGATCACCTTCGTCGAGTCGCGTCGGCCAGGCGTCGAGGTCTTAGGTTCGGGAACCGTTATCGGCATCGCTTTCGACGAGGGGCATCTAGTTCATTTGCCGGCTTAATCCGGCCTACGCTCACAGGCATCGCAACGAAGAACAGGGAACACTTCGATGGCTAATCTGACGAGACGTGCATTCAGTATCGGGACGGCATCCGTCGCCTTCGCAGCGTCGGCTCTCCGTCCGGCATTTGCCGAGGACGTGGAGATCGTCGTCAATGGTTCGGGCGGTTCGCTGGCCGAAGTCCTCAAGAAGCTGTTCGAGGATCCGTTCACCGAAGCGACCGGCATCAAGGTCCGCTCGACGGCGCCGGTGAGCCTGCCGAAACTGAAGGCCATGGTGGAGTCCGGAAATGTCGAGTGGGACCTGACCGAGCTCAACGGCGACGACGTCGCGCTCGCGACCGAGGCCGGCTGGCTGGAAGAGATCGACTATTCGATCGTCGACCCCGAGAACAAGTTGCCGGAGATGGCGAAGCTGCCAACCGCGATGGTCCGCGCCTCCTACTCCACCGTGATGGCCTATCGCAGCGATCGCTTCGAGGGAAAGGCGCCGAAGACCTGGGCCGATTTCTGGGACGTCACCGCCTTCCCGGGACCGCGCTCGCTCGAGAATTCGCCGAAGGGCAATCTCGAATTCGCTCTGGTCGCCGCGGGCGTGCCGCTCGACAAGATCTATCCGATCGACGTCGACAAGGCCTTCGAGAAGCTCGACGAGATCAAGGACCATATCCCCGTCTGGTGGGAGAACGGCGCCCAGCACGTGCAGCTGCTGATCGACGGCGAGGTCAACATGACCTCGTGCTGGAACGGCCGCATCACGCCGCTCAAGAAGGAAGGCAAGCCTGTCGATATCAGCTGGGACGGCGGCGCGCTGATGCTCTCCTATCTCGGTATTCCCAAGGGTGCGAAGCATCCGAAGGAGGCGATGGAATTCATGAAATACCGCATGGATCCGAAGGCCTCCGCCGAGTTCGTGAAGATGGTGCCGTATCCGGGCTTCGTGCCCGGCATGATGGAGCTGCTCGAACCGGAATTCGTCGCAACCCTGCCCACCGCGCCGGAG
>VFQN01007604.1_pt1 | contig 11561 bp, 20 predicted proteins | sample 3512371 | NCBI WGS metagenome assembly VFQN01 (sample SAMN10412370, study PRJNA504923) | tailings metagenome | isolation source: Replicate 2 from Balatoc abandoned mine | place: Philippines: Itogon, Benguet | collected 2017-08-28
TCTGGGATGAACTGAGGTCATGCCCATCCTTGGCTAGTACTACGCTTGCTCAGCGATACGAGCGCTAACCATACTACTTTCCCCACTCTAATAGAGCACGTGCGCTTCCGTAGCCCTCTGTTACGGTAAACCCTGTTGGGTTTACTACAGCCACATAGCGGGCGGGCAAGTGCCTCATTTTCGTGGAGTCATGCAAGATTATTGCGCAATATTGCGACAACAAGTTTGGCACGGAATGTGCATGAAAACCTTCTGCACCATAAGGCGGCAAAGGTGGGTTGGAGCTGGTTGGAGGAAGGCTAGGCCTGAGCATGAGGTATCTTATTTAGATCGTGTACAGGCGGGCTCGATCGGTATGTCATGGCGTATTGAACACCGCGTGAACAGCAGAAAGCTAGCTGGAGCAGAAATCTGGGCGCTCTGTCAGTTCCTGCTTTACACGCACATCCCAATGGAAAAGTGGCGTGGCGTGGCATGCCCTCCTGTGCCCTCCGTTCAGCCATGGGGCAGGCCTTGATACCTAACACGGCTGGCAGCAGCCGTGACCGTTGTGTTCTGTAATTTCACTGCTGCTGCTGATAATGCTACTGCTGCTGCTGCTGCTACTGCTGCTGCTATTGTCCCCTCAACAGAGTCGCCTAACAGGTGGGGCATTCCCGGGAGGGGGGCATCAACCTGGCCGAAGCCCTGCACCACCTCGCCGGCCAGCCCATGCCGTGGCTGGGCAGCAAGGCGGCATCCGACGGGGAGGCCTGCCGCCACGAGTATGCGGCACTGCTAGCCGGCAGGACAGTGCGAGCATGTACGCACACGGTCTCCACACACGTCTACCGTAATGCACCGGTACGGTCATGTGCTTAGTGCGCACGTGTGTATGGGGCCCAAGCATTCTCAAAAGCACGCTGACGTGCCAAACTTATCACCAATGCAAACAGTTGTTAGTGCCATGCTGCGGCGTGGCATTGCAGTTGTGTGCAAGGACTGACCCCTGGGCAAGCAGGGGGCACTGGCTGGTCCGTCGCAGAAGGTTCGTTGCAGGAGGGCTTGCAGGAGGGGAGCAAAGCGAGACCTTGGTGCCTGGGTGTGGCACCGGACCTGCTCTGTCGTTCGACCCACTGGCTGGCTTCATTCGTGAGTGGCGTGCCCTGCCCCTTGCCCTCGGTGTTGTGCCCAAGGACGCTCCGCCCCTAGTGCTCCCGTGAGTGCTCCGGCTGCAGGAGGCGCAGCAGCCGCACTGGCGTGTCGCGACAGAGTATGAACAACTGGAGGCTCGTCTTTGACAGCAGAGCAGCGCATTTATAAGAAAGCCATCCAAAACTTCCGTAAGACCGCGGAGGATCAGCAGTAAAATGCTGATGCTGGCGTACAGGCGGGCGGGTCTACGCAGGCCCTCATCAACGGGGTAGCGTACTGCCATTACCCTATTGCGGAGTCATCCTTATGGCCTCGGATTTTGCATTATCTGCATAAGCCTGCGTGGCGCCGTGCAGGACGCCGCCCGGCCACAGCTGCAGCTTGCTTACACCAGCAGGGCATCTCCATACAAATCACATATTGGCTCATTGCTGCCAAGTAGCAGAATTTAGGACTTACTGCGGTCTCCAGAACGAACGCCGAAACCTTCCCGCCTCCGCATCGTTTGCGCCGGGACTTCGCAAGCCCGACAACATGCGCCCAGGACAGCAATCTCCAGCTGCTGAGTTCTCGATTGCAAAGGAGAGCGGGGTGTATGGGGCCATCCCCGCCAACCCCCAGGACGTACGAGCGGCGCCGGGACACCAGGACCCCGACTCAGAGCCCAACAGCCCCACGAGGAGGGTGTTGGCCGGTACCCTGCCGGAGTCGGGGGCTGGCGGCGTGACGCCCGAGCAGGGGAGCTCCCCTGCGCCGGAACGCGGCTCCGACCGTGCCGAGGCCGCTGAGCTGGAGGCCGCGGGTGCCGAGTGCGCCCGGCTTGCCCAGCTGCATAACGCTGCTGAGCGCTGCAAGGCGGGCAGCTATAGCGATCTGCTTGAACTGATTGCGCCGGAGCTGCCGTGGTTCTGCCTCCCCGGTCCAGGGGAGTGCTCCCTGGTGCTGGACACGGAGACCACCGGACTGCCCTGGTGGGTGGGTGCGTCCGACAGTGCAGCGCTCATCGTGCAGGAGGGCAGCCCACGCACTGATGCGGCAGCCCTCGAATCTTGCCTGGTAATTACCCGAGCCAGGGGAGCTCCCCTGCCCACAACGGTAGGTAGGCTGGACACCTGCTGCGCCCCCCTGACCTGCTCGTGACCGCTTGCCACAACAGGAGGATGGGAGAATGGCTCAACACGCGCTACCAGTGCCTCCCTGCCTACGACACGTGTCGGCTGGTGGGCGTGGCGTGGCAGGTGCTGGGCCCGCCGCCGGGGCTGGAGGTGCTCGACAGGGGGGAGGCGGTGGTGCGGCCGGAGGGATATGACATCCCTGAAGATGTGGTTGGGATCCACGGCATCACCAACGAGGCTGCCAACCAGGCACGTCACAGGCACACGGCGTTGTATGTCCTAGCTAGTAGCCACACCTCTTCCGACTCTGATGACCACCCAGGGGCAGGCGGCAGCGTGGCACCAGCAATGACGTGTCCAGCACCAGTGGGGCCTTGGGGGCAGCCCACCTGTGGCACAACCGGTCGCTCCCTGCCCATGTTCGCACACAAAGCAGTTACGGTGGGTACAGGCTGTAGACTAACACGGGCATGTCGTGCGCATTGGCCTTGCAGGGAGGCATCCCCGTCGGCAGGGCACTGGCGCACCTGATGGAGGTCATGCAGGTGGGTACACGGCTGGGCGGGGAAGCAGGCTGCATGAGACGTAGGGCTGGTGCTTGGAGCCGGCATGCTCAAGGCCCAGGGTACAGAAAGGCCAAGCACGCACACACGTTGTCCACAGCAATCGTTATAGTGCACCGGGCCCCCCGCCTCTTTTTTGAGAGAGTGACTTGTATTAAAGTGGTTGTCAGTCCTCCTCTTAGCAAGCTGTCGGGGTCTGGATGCGCGCACCTAGTGCACGCACGCATTCATGTCAGCCCACCAAGCCCAGCTATTAAGGTAGTCATCGTTCCTGTACCTTTGGTGCGCTATCCTAGGCTGCGCTCAACTTTTAAACGGAGCCAAACGCGCCAGTCAGCTTGCCAGCGCGAGAGCCAGGCGTGCCGAACGTCACCCGCTCAATCAACCCCATCGGGCTTCGGTTTCCCCTTCCTGAAGTACATAGTTCCTTATACCCTCCACCATTACCCTGCCCCCTCCCCCCGCCCAGAGCTGCCGTGTGCTGGTGGCGCACAGCGTGGGGTTCCACGTGAACGTGGTGCTCGGCGAGCTCCTCAGGTGGGTGGGCTAAGCGCCGGATTGGATGACGGGCTGCAGGGCTGATTCAGCACGTAAATGCCGTATGCTCGCTCTGCTCGCAGCTGCATCCGTACACCCAGTCACATACTGTACGCACACGGTGGCAAACGTGCGCCCTTTGAACTATCAAGGCATCCACGCGCCTGCCTGCCTGCCCGCCTGCCTCCACTCCTTTCCCCAGGCTGGGGCGGCTGCGCGACATCCGCACCGTGAATGGCATGAAGACCGTCTGCACCATGAAGGCGGCAAAGGTGCATAGCGGCACGGATACAACAGGGCTACCCAGGCGGAGAGTACTGCCAAAACCGCAGCATGAACTGCGCACACCTTGTCTACGTCACGTCAACCGCCTCACGACTTGCTAGCATGGCATGCAGGGCGCGCAGGGCGTGGGGAAGCACAGGAATATTGCTTGGATGCCAGCGATGCGTCCTGGCTCGCACGTGATGCATACCGCCAACCACGCCCCTCCTCCACTTCCGTTCGGGCTGATGGACTGGAAACAAAGCATGTACAGGTGTACTTGCTGCTTTGGAAAAAAGTTCTGGTCCCCTTTCAGAACCCCGTCCCCCGTCCACGGTACCTTGCATGGTGTTGTTGTGCCCAATCCCTGTACCGCAGGTTCTCTGCACGTGTGATCCCCACTACGGTATTGAGCTGGTCGACGCCCTGCACCACCTCACCGGCCTGCCCATGTCCAACCTGGGCAGCAAGGCGGCGTCGGACGCGGAGGGCTGCCGCCTGCTCTACTCGACGCTGCTCGCACGCAGGGATGAGTGAGCACGCACGCACACACAGGGCCCGGCTAAGGGGCCTCCGCCGCTCCCCTTTCCCCCGCAGACTCACCTTCGGGGAGCACCCTAACCTCAGGTGGTTTTGGGCTGTGCATGGTCGCGGTAGCAAAAGCGCACGGCTCTAGAGCAATAGGAACGGGCAGCAGTGCAGGTCATGAGTGCAGAGGTGGAATGGGTAGTGGGGATGCTGGCATGGTGATGGGCCGGAGCCTGAGGGCTGATGCGGAGGGGCAGCTCCTAGCCCTGCCTAGCCCACGGCGCTGTTGAACTGGTGGCAATGCAGGGCGTACGGGCAGTAGGAAGCGTTGATAGTTTGACCAAGCGTGTACGAGACAGGTCCCTTGCTGGAAGGCAAGGAGGCAATGACGTGGCCGCCTACTAGTGAGGTGAGCAACCGAGGCTGGGGCTCTAACGTTGGCAGTATATGTGGTGCGGCGGCCCATTGCGATGGCGGCAGCAGGTGCACTACACGCTACACGTCCTGCACGTGTTTTGTGTTGCGGGTACGGTCCTTGTGCAGGGTTGGGTGTCAGGTCAAAACCGCTGAGCTGTGACTTATTGTTGCTTTAGGTGAACGGGGGAGATGCTCAGTTGCAAACAGCGCTCTGTGAACCATGTTGACTATTAGCAGTTGTGACTTTTAAAGCGAAAAGTGTTGGCCAAACCAGTCTTGGGGCACACGAATGGGCACGGGAGGGAGCGGGAGGCCATGCCGTTTGCATGGCAACATGCATGCAGCGGTGGTGGAAGATGTAGGCAAGGGTTCGATTGAGAGGGGCAGTGCAGGCTTGTGTGCACCAAGGTACTGGCGCTGCTGGCATGACAGCCATCCGAGGCGGAGGGGCAGCATGTGGCCCATGGCGCTGCTGCTGGGATGGTAACTGCGGTGCACGTGGTGCGTCAGCGTGTTGCGAGGGTGCCAGCGGCACGAGCGGCACGTGCCGTGTGCCCTTCGGGGGCGACGTTTTTATGCGGGCGTGAGAGGTGTCCGTTAGCTTGCTGCGGTCGCTGAACAGTGGCACAAGTGTTGTTTAGTGATCAAAATTTTAACTCCTGCTATGCTCAGGGAAGTTTTGGGTAGAGCGTTGACTGCCAGTTGTTGTGGCAGGCATGGAGTCAGTCTGGCCTGGTGTTGGGCCACGAATGGACATATCCTAGTTGTAGCGCGAACCGGATCACTACTAGGGGCATGACGGACGAGCCCAAAGGTACAGGGATTTGTTGGCCAAAGCGGGTCCGGCCTTGTCATGTGGCGGGGCAGTGTGGGGGCGCGAGGAGCAAAGGGCACGCGAGGAAGCGGAAGGCCAGGGTGAGGACAGGAGACAGCAGAAAACTGTACGGCACGGGGAAGGTACCGTATCCGGCATGCACAACCAGCACTCCAGCAGTCCAGCACAAGAGAGCTGCTGTTGGTGCACGGGAGACTGTTGGACGCCAAGCCTCCCAGGCGCGCCTGTCAGGATTCTGCTGGCCGCTGTGTAGCACAATGCGGAGCAGCAAAGAGCAAACACTCTGTGCTGCCGTGGCAGGCGGCTTGGACCCCCAGAAACGAAATTTGTCGCCAAAAGACAGCATGCGATGAACTCGGGTAGCACTCATGTGCACCCCTTGGGGGAATCAATCAATCAATCAATCAATCCGAGCCCCACCAAGCACCAACTCCTCCCGGCCCCAGCCAGGGAGCTCCCTTGCCACATCCCTTGCCCCCGTCGTTTTACTCCGTGCAGTGCATGCAGAGCGCAAATTCACTCTCCTTTATCCCACCAAGTAGGAGCAGCCAGCGAAGGGTCGCAATCACTTCGAGATAGTGAGCCAGCGCCCCATGCGTGGCGTCACTACCGTACGAGGATGAGTGGGCGGGAGACGAGAAACGGGTCAGCACAATATCCTAATGCACCAAAGTGATTGCACTTTCTTTTGTTTCAGGTATACATGTATTCTGTTTGCCCCGGCACCGCGTGCTTAGTGCAGCGCAGATACTCATCCGCGCTGCTGGACCATAATCCTCTAGGGCTCTGTCTCACGTTTGCTACCGCCCAAATACTGTGCTGCAATGGGCAAACGCAAAGAACCTTCCGACACCACTCAGGAGTGGGGCCGACAAGCCGTCTGTCGGAAGCTCGCATTCTCAGACGAGGACAACGACCCTCACAGAGAGCACAATATCCAAAGCAAGTCAGCCGAAGTCAAGCACGAATCATTCCAGAACAGCCTGCCAGCTACGCAGGCCGCTTCCGCCGGCTTCAAAGCCCAGGCACCACGCCATGGCCAGGACGCCAGGGCAGAGCCCAAGGGCTATGAGTCCGAGCCCGGCAGCCCCCGGGGCCAGCCCCTGGTCGGCACCCTGCCGGAGCCGGCGGGCGATCTTGTCGCCCTGCTGCTGCCGATGCCGCATAAGGAGCTCAGTACGGTCGCGGTGAAGCTCGAGCGCTGCACCGACACCCAGCAGGCTGCGTCCCCCGGCCCCGCCATTGGCGCCCTGCCCCAGGGGCAAGCGGCAAGGGCAGCTTTCAGCTGGAGAGCGAAGTGAGGATCGAGTGGGAGGACGAGGGCAGCTCAGATGAGACCTCTGAGTCGGACTCGGAGGAGGAGGCAGCTTCCGCCGTGTATGGGGCCGGGGCCGTGGACCCAGCCGCGCTGGCCGCAGCCCGGGCCGAGACAGCCCGGCTGGCGGCGCTGCACGTGGACTGCCGCCGGGGGGTCCTCGGGATCGGCGAGCAGCTTATCGCGCCTGAGCGGGAGTTGGGCTGCCTCCCCGGCCCAGGGCAGTGCTCGCTGGTGCTGGACACGGAGACCACCGGACTGCCCTGGTGGGTGGGGGCTGCGTGGCGCAGGTGGCGTGCAACTTGGCTGTTAAAAGCGCCATAGGTGTGGTGCCTGTAACGCTGCTTATAAGTTAGGCGTGTAGGGAAGGCGTGGTCCGTGCCATGGAGCAAGCTGGCTGAGGTCGTACGGCAATGCCATCGCACAGCGCTTGGCACACGTACGGAGTCTTGCCGGGCGCAGGCCTGTGGGCGGTAATCTGCTCGGCCTGTGCCCATCATCTCATACCCGTACTCGTGCCCATGCGCCACCAGGACCCCCGAGCGCTGGACCATCACGCGCTACCAGTGCCTGCCCGCCTACGACACGTGCCGGCTGGTGGGCGTGGCGTGGCAGGTGCTGGGCCCGCCGCCGGGGATGGAGGTGCTGGGCAAAGGAGTGGCGGTGGTGCGGCCGGACGGGTTCGACATCCCTGAGGATGTGGTCGCGATCCACGGCATCAGCACAGAGAGGGCCATGCAGGTGCGTGCGGCACGCTGCACACGTGGGCAAGCTGTTGGTGCCAAAAGGGGAGCAAGCGGGCACGTGTGCGTGTATGTGTGCTGGCGTCGGGGCAGCTTAAACGGTCAGGTGCAGCGGTAGCGCCGGGGACCGCATTGTCCGGGGCTACTAGGCTGTTGGACTGGCCATGGACGTGGTGGATGGCGCCACCATGTGTTGCGCGCTGTGGGAACAACCCCAGCGGAGCAGGATAAGGTTCCCCGTTCGCCGGGGACACCATCAACCAAGCGTCCGTGTGGAGCACCACCCACAGCAGCTGCCTGGCGCCCTGCACTGTGATCCCTGCAGGAGGGCATCCCCGTTGGCGAGGCGCTGTCACAGCTGGTGCAGGCCGCGCGGGTGGGTGGGCGGGCGGGGGCACAGGCGAGTCGATCACCTCGTTGGGCCTCGTTGGTTGTTGCATCATGTTTGAGTACAAGGCAGGGCGAACCAGCTCGGTGCCGCCCTGGGTTCAAACCGTGCTGTCCTTGCATGCTCGTTGCCGCAACACGGCCGGCCCCTCGCTTCTCTCACTCCAGGGCTGCCGTGTGCTGGTGGCGCACAGCGTGGGGTTCCACATGGGCGTGCTGCTCAGCGAGCTGCTCAGGTGGGTGGGGTGGGGTGCAGGCCCAGGCACCGGCTTAAGTGCAGGTGGTGTGGTGTGGGGGGAGCGGGGCACGACCGCCGACATTACGGTAGGGGTACGCGGCATCGAGGGCGGTCACTTCAGCTGTTCACAGCGAGTACGCGGGGCAAGCTGGACTCGGGCCGCAGTGGCTGTTGGGGAGGCAGCGGTACGCATAGGGCGATGGGCGTGTGCCTGACTTGCCCTGACATGCGCAGGTGCCGTGAACACCACTGTACAGTTCCTGCCGGAGCGACACAGCGACACAGCGTCATGGCAACTATGTGCACCTCACCTCCTACCCCTCCCCCCTCCTAGGCTGGGCCGGCTGGACGACATCCGCCTGTTGGAGTCCATGCCAACCTTCTGCACCAACAGGCAGGCCAAGGTGGGGGTGCGGGTGGGGATGAGGGCAGTTGGGAGGTGCAAGGCACGCCGGAAAGCGCGGCGGAAGGGATGGCAATGTACAGCAGGATTAGGGTGCGCCACTGCTGGGATGGGCCTGAAGCCCCGCTGGGCCGGCACCCCGCACCGCACCCCGCACCGCACCGCACCGCACCCTCGGGCGCTCTGGGGCTTGGGGACCCCAGCCCTGGACGGGCTGCGCGCAGTGCGACAAGTGGCCACCATCTGGCGGCTTGGTAGGCAGCAACACGCGTGTGTTGACGATGCGCCGGTGCCCCTTATCTGTTGCAGGTGCACCTCGCAGGCAGCCCCCAGTACGGCATCAAGCTGCCCACTGCTGTGGAGCGGCTCACCGGGCAGCCCATGCCGTGGCTGGGCAGCAAGGCGGCATCGGACGCGGAGGGCTGCCGCCGGGTATACGTGCAGCTGGCGGGGGGCAAGCTGATGTGAGGGCGGCGGGGCAGGGGTGGGCGCCCTGGGGGTGGTACTGCGTTGGGCGAGGGGCCGCTGCGTGCCGCTGTTACGGTACTATTCCTGGGGGGCCTGCGGGGGGGGGACGAGGAGCCCTGTGGACCAGGGACCAGGGGTGCTGGCTGGCGTGGGCGTGGGGGCATGTGTGAGTGAGTAAGGCAGTTCTTACACGCAGGGGTGTACAGCAGGTGTAACAGTGTACTGGTGTGCAGGTGACGCCCACTATGCCGTTCGGCGCTTTGCCCCAAAGACGCAAGACCTCGCTGCAGGCAAGCGATGTCGGGGTGTAGCAAGAACGCGCGGCGCCGTGGAGGTGTGTTTGGACGGGGGCATGCGGCGGGAGGCACGGGGGTGGAGCAGGGCCGGGACACATGAGCGTGTCTCACCCAGGGTGCCTCAGATGTGTGTACTCATATTGCTAGGCAACTAGCTGGAGGCAGGGCAGGGGTCAGACGGGCCCCTACACGTGTGACTCCAGGTGTACAATGTGACGGTAGCTACAGCTTACGGTTATCACCGTGCTGCGGCAGGTGGCTATTGGTGCAGGTGGCAGCGGTGCGTGTTCCATGTCGCAGGTGGTTGGTACCCGCAGTAGGCCCGGGATCAAGGTGTACGTAGCAGTGTCATGCACAAAGATGTTTGTGTTGCAATGCTTAGTGGTATAGCGGTACCGCAGGATGACGGCCTAAGCAGGCAGGGGGCACTATTGCTCCAGCACGCAGATGCGGTGGCAGCCGTATCATACCGTTTTGTCTGGCCTGCATGGCCCCGCAGTGCAGGCGTTTGTACGGCATAGCATTACTACTCAATGTTAGACATTTGTTGTTTGGAGGGACTCTCCCGGTTGGGCGTGCTGCTGGTCGCTGTTGGACAGTTGCTTGCGGTTGCCGTTGTATGTGCTTGGCAGGGCAAGCTGTGTACCGTACTGGTGGTTGGCGTCAGGCAGAGTGTGTGGACACACACATCGATTGAATTCTTAGTGTATACCTGGTATGATTGTCTTGGCCCTGCTTGGCCCCTACGCGCATACGTCGGTCTCGCAAGGTTGTTGGGAGTGTGCTGAGTGACACCGCCGTTGCTGGTTGGTTCGCCTGGGGGGCCACGGGCCAGGGGAGCAGACAGCAGAGGGAGGGCCCTAGAGCCTGGACCCCTGGCCGTAGACCCCGGTGGGCCCCAGGTGCCAGGTCCCCTCCCCTGGCGCACATGGGGCATGGCTGTGCGTGGCCTTCATCGCACCGGATTGCACGTGCGCGTCCGTGAGCTGGCTGCTTGGGCTACCAAGAGTTGTCTTTAATGGTTGGCAAGGCACACTGCACGTAGCCTGGCAGAATGCCACCGGAGCTTACATGTTACCCTCAAGTGGTTCACCTACAGAGCCCAAAGCCCGCAAATGACACCAGCGTTGGCGGATGGCCAACCAGCGCCAAGCCGCTTGAGGAGGACCTGGGTCCCTGGGTGAACAACGCGTCACATATGCACTACAGGAGCGCGCATCCCCTGGCGACAACAGCAGCCATGCAGCAGCAAGCGACGGTACTCGAGCCCTCTCGCCGCGGCCCGGCTGTGCAAGCCTCAACGCCCCAGCGGCCCCTGCCCCGGGACACAAAGGCACCGCAACCCACCGCCATTGCCAGGCTCCAACCGCAAGCCATTGCCTCCACACGCCGCCATTTAGTCCACGCCCGGCAGTCGGCAGTTCCTACAGCCGCGTCATTACAACACAACGGCGCGCACCAGCCAAGTCCAACGCCGCAAGCTGCACGCATGCGGCACGCCGTATGACACGTGCCATCCACCGTCCACACCGCACCGTGTGCTCGCCCTCCTGCCTCGCCTGCTGCCCCCGCCGCGCCCCACCCCCCATGCATTTTGCATCGTTTCGCACGCCTTGCCCGCAGCGCACACAGACATGCAATTGCCTCCACCCCGCCGCAAGCCTGCTGCATCACGTTCTTGGTTGGGTTCCTTCCACCACCACCTTGCACACCCTCCCCAGCACCGACGTACGCCCTGTCCGCCGCTGGCCACCAAACCCAACCGCGACTCGCAGACCCTTCAGGACGTTGCGGCCCCCTTCAAGCGCCCGCCTGTGCGGCCTCGCCCCGGCTCACCCTCCTCATGCTTCTCGCACTTCCCAGCTGGCTCACTCCTGCAGGATACCTCGTCCTGTCTCTCACCCTCTCCCCTTCCTCCCCTCACAGCTCGTCCCCGTGGTCCACCGCGGCCACATGGGGGGCCTCCTCCTCCCCCTCGTGCCCCTCCTCCCCCTTCTGCACCTCCTCATGCTCCTCACCATGCTCATGCTCCCCCTCCACCTGGCCCCCATGCCCCTCACTGTCCGCAGCCAAGTCCCCCAGAGCGCCCTCCTGCCTCTCCCCTTCATGCCCCTCCGCCGCCGCCTCCCGCCCCTCCTCTGGGTAGTCCTCCCATTCCCACTCAGCGTTTCCCTCCCCCTCTGCCGCCTCCTCCCATTGCCCCTCTGCCGCCTCCGGCCCCTGCCCCTCACCGTGTCCCCCCCCCTCCCCCGCCCCCCCCCCCTGCCCCCCCCCCCCCCCCCCCCCCCCCCCCCCCCCCCTCCCCCCCCCCCCCCCCC
>VFQN01007606.1_pt1 | contig 11558 bp, 9 predicted proteins | sample 3512371 | NCBI WGS metagenome assembly VFQN01 (sample SAMN10412370, study PRJNA504923) | tailings metagenome | isolation source: Replicate 2 from Balatoc abandoned mine | place: Philippines: Itogon, Benguet | collected 2017-08-28
GCGCCCGCTGCGCCGCGATCGTCGTCGCCTCGCCGGCGTTGTTCGAGCCGGAGTGTCGTACGCCGAGGCAGATGAAGCTGGCCAATGCGCTGTGCCGGTTCAGGGAGATGGCGACTGGGGTCGAAACGACCCCGAGCCTACTGCAGGAGACGTAGCGCCATGGACAACAACGTGTTCGTGATTGACGGCAACAACAAACTGGTCAGGCTCAGCCGATCACCTTACGACTCAGAGGCGCTCCTGCAGGCGCTCCTTGCCGATCATCCCGCCGTCCTGGCAGGTGCGGCCGGCGAGGGAGGGCGATTGCTGCTCGTGCGTCGCGAAGCGCCTGTTCCAGAGAGCCTCGGAGCCGCAGGCCGATGGTCGCTGGACCACTTGTTCCTGGATGCGGAGGGCGTTCCAGTTCTCGTCGAGGTCAAGCGCGCGACTGACACTCGCCTTCGCAGGGAGGTGGTGGCGCAGATGCTCGACTACGCTGCGAATGGAGTTGCCTACTGGCCGATTGAACAGCTGTCGGCGGAGTTCATGAGCCCAGAAGACTCCACAGAACAGCTCGATGCCCTTCGGGCGTTCTTGGGAAGCGAGGACACGGAGGGTTTCTGGCGGCGAGTGGAGTCCAACCTCAAGGCGGGTCGCATCCGGATGGTGTTCGTTGCCGACGAGATTCCGCGCGAACTGCGACGCATCGTGGAGTTCCTGAACGAGCAGATGCGACCCGCAGAGATCCTGGCCATCGAAGTGGAACAGTTCACAGGGACCGACGGCTTGCGACTTCTCACCCCCCGAGTAATCGGAGCCACTGAGCGGGCGGCAGCAACCAAGGCCGTCGAGACGGTGGGAACGAAGCTCCCCGTCCGCGACGACGTGCGAGCTTTCCTGCTCGGTGTCCGCGACAGAGTCGGAGCAATGTTTCCAGGCATCACTGCGACGGCCAATCCGCGCAAGTCGCTGAACTACTTTGAGACCGTTGAGGGCGGTACGAAGGTCGACTTCAGGGTTCATTTCGGCGGATGGACGAAGGACGTGTGGACCCCCATTTTCGTGGGCGTTGTGCTTGTCACCCCGGATGCAACTGGACGGGACGCGTGGATGAAGCGATTCAAGGCAGCGGAGGAACGTCTGCCGCCTGGTACGGCGACGAAACCATCGGGCGATCGGACCCTGGACGTGTCGTCGTCAATCGAGTGGTGGTCTCCGTCGGACCTGAGCGACGAACTCCTGAACGAGGTCGTCGAGCGTCTGGGAACGGTCGTGACCGTGACGAGGGATCTGCTGGCTGAGATCAAGACGGCGACCTCGTAGTCGGTTTGGAAGCAGCGCCTCGGTCGAAAGGACGGCCCGCGCGACCTGGCCGGAGGCACTTTGGAAGCGGCCGAGGTGGCTACTCCTCGGGCAGAGGTAGCGCAGGCACTATGGCAGGCAGATCGCGGAAGAGGACACGCCGCTGTGCGACGAGCTGGACCAGTCGCACGGCACCCTCTGCAGCCGTAGGTCCTTCGGGAACGCGGGGGTCGAGACGGCCCAGCGCCCTGAACACCCAGCCGCCTTGGCAACGAGTGACGTGGGAGACCGGACCAGCAGCGCGCCAACAACGAGTCAGATCACTCCGGGCCTTACCCGCGCTGCAACTTTCGAATCAGACTGCGTTTCACCGGAGGTTCCGATGCCGCCACGCGCGCTTCGCGAAGGACTCGACTACTACAGCGGCCAGGCAAGCAAGCATCTGGCGAGAGTGCGATTGTCACACCTGATCGCGCTCGATGCCGTCGAGGCCGGCGTTCAACAGGTGGCCGGCGGCTTCCCGGAACTCGTTGCCAAGGCCACGATTGGCGCCTCGAGTGTCGACGACAAGGTGAGGGAAGGATTCCACGAGGTACACCTGATCGCGCTGAAGGCAAACTTCGAGCTCTATCTGAACAGGCTGCTCGTGGTGATCGGCACCGACGATGTCGCGACGTACCTTACTCGAACGAACCGGAACTTGCGCTTGAAGGGAGGCGAACTGGCCTCGCTGATTGGAGGCCCCCTGGACGACCCGATAGTTCGATTGGAACTCATCGATCGCATCGTTCCTGCTCACGATCTGGATGATCTCGTCGCCCTGTTCAAGCGCCTTGGCGTCGGTGTACAGCAGTCGGTCGACCAACGCAATCCCACGTGGTCACAGATTCGGGTGGCCTTTGCAGTGCGCCATCTGATCGAACATCGCGACGGCAGGGTCGACGCCAGGTTTAAGAAGGCTGTCGGGAATGGGCGCTGGCTTCGCTCGTCTTGGGGAGAACGAGACTCCATCGACAGCATCGCCAAGGTGCGAATGAAGGCAGTCGATGTTGAACGGACTTACGACTCCATGCAGGCGGCGGTCGAACAGATCGGCGTTGCGCTGAAGAAATGGCTCGCGGCGAATCAGAAGTGAGTCAGGAGAGCCGGCTTGTACCCCCCTGGCCCAGATCGCCCAGGAACTCCGACATGGGCTCCACGCCGCTCACCCACAGGCGGTCCCTGGCACGCGTGCACGCCACGTACAGCAGGTGCCGTTCCGTGTCGTACACCTCCTGCAGATCCCCGTCGTCTCCCACCGACTCGATGCGAGCCTGAAGGGGCAGCACCTCGTCGTCGCAGGCCATGACCGCCACGGCGCGGAACTCGAGGCCCTTGGCCAGGTGCATCGTGCCGATCGTGATGCTGCCCGGCCTCATTTCGACGCGGTCGTCCAGTACGCGAGGCGGAAGTGCAGCCGCTTCGACGGCGGTCGTGGCCCTGGCCGCCTGATCGGCCGACCTTACGAAGATGCAGATCTCGTGCGGGAGGAAGCCCTCGTCGAGAAGGGGAGCGAACCCAGGTGCCGACGGCCGCCGATTCCTGGGCGTCGATGGTGAAGGCGCGGATCAGGCCGTCGGTGGTTGCGGTTGACGAGCTCTATCGCGTACCCCGGCGCCGGCCGCAAGTCGCCGGCCTAGCTTCGCCCGGCCGCACGCGTCAGACCTACGCGGACATGTGCGTTTGTCATGGATGAGATGTCGTTGTCGGCTTCAAGGAATGGAGTCCGGCGTCGGCAGGGCCGATACTCGCACTAACAGACTCATGACCGGTAGCGCACCGACCCGACCCGACTTCGCCACTGTACTCAGGTCGTGGCTACGGGATGCCGAGGCCGATGGCGCACGCGACCTCGAGGTGCGGGCTGGGGAACTCCATCGAGCGGTCGGTGGGTATCCAGGTACCAACGCGCGCATGCCGACCTGCTGCGCGGTGATGTGTGATGCGATGCGGCCGGGTGATGTGATCGTCGAGATGCCGCCGAGCGGACGCGGCGCCCGGTTCGTGGTGTGCTACCGGTTGCCACGAGGTGATGGCGACGAATCGGGGAGCCGGAGCGAGCCAGAACGCCTTGATCGACGGTCGAACGAGGCCCAGGCGATGAAGCCTGTCGTACTGGTGTCCTGCGTGAAGCGGAAGCAGACGACCGCCGCACGGGCCGACGATCTCTACACCTCGCCTCTCTTCCAAGGCATGCGTGCGTACGCCAGGCAGGCGGGCTCCGCGTGGTACATCCTGTCTGCACTGCACGGGGTCCTGCGGCCGGACCAGGTCGTCGCGCCTTACGAACGCACGCTGGCGGCGATGACACGGCCCGAGCGCGCGGCGTGGGCCGAGCGTGTCCTGGCGCAGCTTCGCGAGCTGCTCCCGCCGGGCGTGCCGGTCGTCATGCTCGCGGGTCTCGGCTACCGTCGGTACCTCGAGGGGGCGCTGAGGGCCTGGGGGCACGACGTGTCGGTGCCTATGGCGGGTCTGCGGATGGGCGAGCAGTTGCGCTGGCTGAGGGCGAGACTTGGTGACCGCTGAACTCGACCGGTTCTACGACCTGATGAATCGGCTGGCCCTGGCGGGTCACCAGCGTCTGCTCGCCGATTGTCGGGGCCGGCCACGCTGGCCTGACCGGGGTGTCTACTTCTTCTTCGAGCCCGGGGAGCATCGCGCCGGGCAGGGCGATCGCCCCCGCGTCGTTCGCGTCGGGACGCACGCGGTGAGCACGGGATCGCGTTCGACGTTGTGGGGACGGCTCAGGGCGCACCGCGGTGGCAGAGGCGGCTCGGGCAATCATCGCGGATCGATCTTCCGGTTGCACGTGGGCCACGCGCTCCTCGTGCGAGACGGGGCCACGCTGCCGACCTGGGGGCACGGCGCCAATGCGCCGCGTTCCGTCAGGGACTCGGAAGTCGACCATGAGAAGCGAGTCTCGGCGTACATCGGCTCCATGTCAGTGACCTGGCTCGAGGTCCCTGACGAACCAGGGCCTCGCAGCGCCAGGGCGTTCATCGAGCGCCACACCATCGCGCTGCTCTCGAACCAGCTCTCGCCACACGATCCTCCAGGCCCCGACTGGCTCGGCCGGCACAGCCCCAGGGTGGAGATCGCCAGCAGCGGGCTGTGGAACCTGAATCACGTCAACAATCGGTGCGATGTCACGTTCCTCGACGTGCTCGAGGATTTCGTCGGGTTGCAGCTGGAGCGCCGGCAGGAGCCGTAGATGTTCATGCACCTGACCCTGTCCTACCGCCCTGCGTGCAGGAACCCGTGTGTTCGCTGCGGCAGTACCCGACGTTGTCAGCAGGCAGACGCTCCAAGGAGCCACGTCCTTCAACCATGATCACGAGCCTCCACGTCGAGAACTTCAAGGCGCTCAAGGGCAAGCACGAGATCCCCATCGCGCCGATCACGCTGATCTACGGGCCGAACTCCGGCGGCAAGAGTTCTGTCATCCAGGCGCTGCTGCTGCTCAAGCAGTCGATCGACGCCGGGCGGTTCTCCGCAAGAGGTCCTCTTGTGGATCTGGGCAGCTTCTATTCATGCGTCTGGCAGCACGACGTCACGAGACCGATGCAGCTCGGGGTCACGGTACGTGGATCCCGGACTCACTTGGTCGAGACCCCCGAGGTCTGCGAGTGGGCCAGCGGCGACGAATCCAGCGTGTGGCTCACCTTCCGGTCCCATCGTTCCGGCGCAGGGGAGGGCACGGCGGTTGGCCTCGATGCGGTGCGCCTGCATAGCGGGATCGAAGACGTGCAGCTGAAGTTCGATTCCATCATTGAACGACCCAGGTATATGCGACGGTACGTGTTTTCCGGGGCTCGTTCCAGGTCGTGGCTCAAGGCGAGCCTCAAGGAACTGGGGCGAGAGCACAGCCAGAAGGAGTTGCAGCGGTACAGCGTCTGCACCGGCTCGTCACTCATCCCGTCACACGTGCATCATCTCCCTTCAGACGAGCGTCGCGGCGACAACCTGGACGACGACGTGATGGCGCTCGTCGACAGTGTTCGGGCGACTGGAATGGCCCCTGGTTGGCACGTGGAGCTGCCCGTTGAGGGACTGGCGCTCTACTCGGCGGAGAGTGTGGAGTCGGTGCTCGGCGGTCTCCGGTACCTGGGGCCGCTCCGCGCGAGGCCGCCGCGGGCCTATAGTCTCCTCGACAACTCATCCGGGGGGGTGGGGACAAGTGGTGAGTACACGTCTCAGCACCTGCTGCAGGGCCGCGCGCGGGAAATGGCCATGCGCGATGGCGAGAAACTCTTGCAGGACTGGCTCAAAGCGCTCGACATTCCGTACAAGATTCAGGTCAGGCCTGTCGGAGATCCGGTCTTCGGCGACGGCGTGAGCACCACCCTGATCGACGAGCGAACCGGGGTGTCCGTCGGCCTGACCGACGTCGGCTCAGGAGTCGGCCAGGTCCTTCCGCTGCTCGTCCTGGCGGCCTTCACCGAAGGGCAGGTGCTCTGTGTGGAGCAGCCAGAATTGCACCTGCATCCGAGGGCGCAGGCCGCCCTCGGCGACGTCATGCTCGACACCCTCTCCCTTCCGCAGGTGCAGTCAGAGTACGACGACGGGCCTTTCGGCTGGCCTGTCGAGACGTCCGCAACGCAATGGATCGTCGAGACGCACAGCGAAACGCTGCTCCTGCGCTTGAAGCGACGAATGCGCGAGGGGCGGATCAGACCCGAGCACGTCACCGTGCTCTACGTTGACCCCGGTCGCAACGGAAGCGAGGTGAAGCCGCTCAGGCTGAATGAGCGTGGCGATTTCCTCGACGAGTGGCCGAGGGGGTTCTTCGAGGAGGCCTTCAATGAGGTGTTCTCGTGAGCGGCTCGAGCCTCGTGCCGTTCTCGGTGAGCCACAGTGTGCTGGACCCCAGGGTCGCCGGTAGCCTGCACCCCGGGCACTATCGGCGCCTGGTGAACCTCTGGCGAGATGTCGGTGTCTTGGTTCTCAGGGACGGTGAGCAGGGCACCGGTCGGCTGGCAGCGTTGGTGCGCGACCTTCCGCAGGAGGCCAGGAAGATCATGGGCGAGGCCCTTGTCGCGCAAGCACAGGGCCTGTTGCGAGCCAGGTCCGAGAACGCGGTTCCAGTCACTTTCAAGACATGTCCCGTCGACGTCCCCGACGGCTGTAGTCGTCGGGCTTTGGTGCACGCGGCGGACCGGGAGACCGCAACGAGGTTCGGCGGGCTGCCAACCGGGTTCGAGGCAGTCGCGCTCGAGGTGCTGGACCAGGCGTGCGCGTTCGAGAGCGCCCTTGCGCTGACCGCCGAGCCTGTGAGGGCCCGCGGTGCAGTCGACGAGGCGTGGGCCGAACGCGTCGTGCCCGTTCTCGCGTTCGCCACAAGGCGCATCACCCTCGTTGATCACTACGCCGTGTCGCGCGCGTGGTCCCACCGGCACGACACGGGGCGGTGGGAGAAGTCCGGGCTCTGGCGGTTCCTGCGCGAGGCAGCGAAGCACAAGGGCTCGGTAGACGTCGAAGTGATAGCCGGAGAGGACAACGAACACCCCGGCCGGATGCTGGACGGCCTGCGCGAGTGCGCGGACGAAGTCGGCGGGCGGAGTCGCCGGTGGAAGGTGAACGCCTTCTTCCCTCAGTCGCACCGATTTAAGGCGGCCGTGCACTATCGCTGCGTGCTGGTGGACGCGAACACGTGCCTGCTGATCGACTCTGGAATCGAGGCCTTCACGGGCGACAAGATCAAGAGGACCGTTCCAACCCGCCTGGTGCCGCCAGATGTCGCAATCAGGGACGACATCGATGATCTGAAGCGCTCGGTCAAGCCGGTCGTGATCTAGTCGGCCGAGTCGGTGCGTCCGGCACCGGGCGCGAGTTGGCCAGCACGCGAACAACGTGAGGACTGTCTTCATGAAACGGAAAGCATCGGCTTCGAAACCACGGAGGCACGACGACTTCTCAGTGCCGACGCTACAGCGTGGCGACGACAGGATGATTAGGGTGCTGAACGCGCGGCGCCAAGAACTGGACGCCGATCGACTGGCAGATCTGCTCGCCCCTCGCGTCGAAGGGCTGCTGCGCGCGGTGGGCGAGTGGGGGCCGAAGGTGGGGGAGGACTGGGACATCGGCGACTACCGGTTTCTCATCCTCGACTTCCGCAGCGGAGATGCCACGCTCTACGTGCAGTTCTGGTCGGAGCCCCACGAACCGGTTCACACCGAGGTCTCTTCGGGCATCGCGAACCCTCCAGCGCACCTCCTGGTCGGCGCCGTACAGCGCAAGAAGCTGCGTGCGCTTGGCTATCGCATCGGCGGGAAGGCGCGCAATTACGAGAAGGACGTCCACCTCGGCGGTGACGGATTGAGGTCTCTGGCGCTCGAGGCGGTGCACATCCTCGTCCATGTGCTCGGCTACCGGGCCCTGTCCGCGCTTCGCGCGCAACTGCATGCCGATACCCGTGGACAGACGGCCATCGTGCACGACGCCGTCACACCGGAGGAGGTGAGCAAGATGTTGATGGCGTTGCACCTCGATGTCTCCGACAACCTGGGGACCAGGTCAGCGCCGCACCTGACGGCTCGGGCGCACACGGGCGACGAAGTGAGCGTGCGCCTGGCGAGCAAGGTTGCTGGTCAGAACCTCTTTCGCCATGTCGTCCTGTTCCGCCAACACGCGGGAAGCACGGCGTTCGCGACGCTTGACGTCGAGGGAGGTGTCACCACTGCGTACATCTACCTGCAGCTCGCCCGACACGTGGCCGCGTTGCTGGCCGACGACGTCGACCCGCCGGACACCGACGAGACGACGGTGCACTGACTGCGCCACGCCAGTCGTTGAAACGATCTCCACCGCTACTCGAGCATCGCCCTGAGCCACGTCGTCGCGGCGAGCTTCCTGTCGATCGCGTAGCGTCCGAGATGGGGGACGCCTGCCACGATGTACTCCTCTGTGGAGAAGGCGCGGCACAGCCAGTCGCCGTGGCCGGAGGGTTGTTCCTGCTCCCGAGCCGTGCGCCACAGGTCCCTCAGGAAGCCGTACGGTGAAACGGCACCAGTCCCGAGGCTGATGATGAGCCTCGGACGCACTATCTGCAGGATGGCCTCGTGTACAGGCCAGCAGACCGGAGCGAGCCGGTGGAAGTCGCTGGTTTCGGCGCCGCGACTGCGCACGAAGATCAGGTTGGCGGCGCACACCGTCCTCGGTTCCAGGCCCAGCCGCTCCAGCATGGTACGCACGCGACGCTGCAACTGCGCCTCTCCGGCCGCACGCCTGACGCCCTTCTCGCGCCAGCTGACGTCGAGGAACTCGTTCTCGTGCTTGGTCGGCAGTTCGGCCAGCGTCGAACCGACTGTCTGCTGGCGCAGGATGTGGTCGCTCGGATCGCCTCCGGGATTGAGACCGAGCAGGTAGACCGACCCCGGACGCAGGGTCTCGATGCCGCTGTACAGCAGGTTGCCGCTACGCTCGAGGACCGATGCCAGGTGGTGTCTTGCCAGCGCGACGAACGCCTCGATGTCTGGTGGTCCGCTTGCGTCCAGCGCCGCGCGACGCATGAGGCTCGCGTGAAGCCGTGGATCGATCGTCAGCGGAACTCGTTTCTCGGCCATGTGTCCTGCACCTCCGAGGCAACTTCCGGAAACGACGCGGCAGGACCTCGGTATCTGACAGGCCGACCTCGCCCTTGCCGCCATCGCACCTCGTCACCAGGAGCCTGCCAACCCCATCTGTCAGACCCGGTCGACCTCCGCCGTTCCCTCCTCACACGCACGACACGCGCCGGGTCCCCCCGGAGAGGAGAGGCAGGGCATGGTCACCGCCGACGACATCGCGCGCACGCTGGAAGACGCCGGATTCCCCATCGCCGATCGGCTCACGGTGCCGGCGCGCGCGGCCACGTGGGCACCCGTGCCCGACGGCCTGGCTCCAGCCCTCGCCGAGCAACTCGGGGCCGACTACCCGAAGGGCCTGTATCGCCATCAGTCTGCAGCGCTCGCCGCGTCCGTTGCCGGCGATGACGTGTGCCTCGCCACGCCGACGGCCTCTGGCAAGAGCCTCGTGTTCATGGCCGCCGCGGCCGACGCCTGCCTGAAGGACCGCAGCGCGCGCGTGCTGGCGTTGTATCCGGCCAAGGCCCTCATCCAGGACCAGCTCGAGAAGTGGAAGGCGTTCCTCGACCCCCCCGGGATCTCGGTCGGCTTCATCGACGGCAGCGTGCCCGTCCGGCAGCGGGAGAACATCCTCATCGCGTCGCGCGTGGTCGCCATGACGCCCGACGTCGCACACGCGTGGCTGATGAGCCACCTGACCGCCGCCCCGGTGAGCGGCTTCCTCTCGCGCCTGCACCTGGCCATCCTCGACGAAGCGCACGTCTACGACGGCGTGTTCGGCACCAACATGGCCTACTTCCTTCGTCGGCTCGACGCGTCGAGTCGCGAGCACCGGGTGATCAGCAGCACGGCGACCATCGGCGAGCCCGCGGCGTTCATGCAGCAGCTGACCGGTCGCGAGATGCAGGTGATCGACGCGCGCCTCGACGGCAGTGGCGCCGCCGCCAGGACGCTCCTGCTGTCGCCGAGCCTCGGCAAGGACGCCTTCGATCGCACCGTGACCCTGCTGGCGAAGCTGGCAGAGTCGGGCTCCGGGCGATTCCTCGCCTTCGGCGACTCGCGCAAGGCCGTCGAGCGCATCGTCGCTGCCGTACTGCGCCAGCGCCGCGGTACGCCGGCCGCGACGGTCGACGATGTGGACGAGGAAGAGGACGAGATCGAGCCGGAGACGGCGTCGGCGCTGCAGCACGTGCTGCCGTACCGGGCCGGCTACGAAGTCGAGGATCGTGCCGAGATCCAGCGGGCCCTGGCGAGCGGGGAACTGTCGGGCGTCGTCTCCACCAGCGCCCTCGAGCTCGGCATCGACATCGGCGACCTCGACATCGTCGTGCTCCTCAACACGCCGCCAACGGTGAAGGCGTTCCGGCAGCGCATCGGTCGGGCGGGGCGTCGGCGCGAGGCCGTGTGCATCCTGCTCGACGACCGCGAAGTGATGGCGCCGCTGGCGACGTACGCTGCACGTGAGCCCGAGCCGAGCTGGCTGTACCTCGACAACCGCTTCATCCAGTACGCGCACGCGCTGTGTGCTGCGTCGGAGACGCAGGCCACGGGGCGCGCCATCGTGGACGCCGACGGCATGGACTCGTTGCCCCGGGCGTTTCGCCGCCTCGTGATCAACGAATTGCAGCCGACCGAAGGCATCGCGCCCGACCTGTACCCGCTGAAGCAGCAGGCGCAGGACAACCCGCACTACGAGTTCCCCATCCGGTCGGCCGCCGAGCCGAGCCTGAACATCGTCGGGCCGTTCGACAAGCCGCTCGGGTCGGTGTCGTACTCGCAGATGCTGCGCGAGGCGTATCCGGGCGCCGTGTACTACTACATGGCGCGTCCCTATCGCGTGACGGCGGTGGACCTGCGCACGCGAGCAATCCGGACGAAGTCCTGCCAGTACGTCACGACACGGCCGACCACCGAGACGACGGCGTTTCCCGACATGCTGAACGGCGTGCTGCAGGCCTGGACCACCGACTCCGGCTTCGTGTGCGAGATGGAGTTGCAGGTCAGCCAGCGCGTGAAAGGGTTTACCGAGCAGCGAGGTCAGCAGAAGCAGACCTTCGAGTACGGACCGCTCTCACCCCATGCGCAGCGACCGTTGACGCGCTTCTTCAGGACGACGGGCGTGGGGTGGGCCTTCCAGGGGGTGGCGCGCGGCGAAGCCATCGCGGAGGCCATCCTGCAGGCCTTCTGCGCCCTCTGCGGCGTACACGACCGCGACCTCGGCTACGCCTACTTCAAGGCCGAGGCGACTCCGTTCGGGCCGGGCCCGTCGACGGGCACCGTGATCTTCGACGCCACCAACGGGAGCCTGCGCCTGACGGAGCGCCTGGGTGAGCGGTTCCAGGAGGTGGTCGGTGTTGCGGCCGAGGCGGCCAGCGATCCGCTGGTGCGGCAGGACTTGACGATGCTGCTGGACGCGATGCGCGAACTTGCCCCGAGGTCGCTCACCACCGCAGGCACGCCTGAGGCCACCGAGTGGACCGTCGTGATTGCGGCCGGGTCCACGGCCATGCACGCGCACGCGAAGAGCGGCCTCATCGAGGTGACGGTGCGCGGGTATCGCTACACGCCGCAGGGGCTGATGTATGAGCTCGAGCCGCTACGCGCATCCTTGGCGCGCGACACAGACGGCGAACTCGTCGCGGTGCCGCCGGGCAGGTGGCTCGTGCCCGCGAGCAG
>VFQN01007607.1_pt1 | contig 11558 bp, 8 predicted proteins | sample 3512371 | NCBI WGS metagenome assembly VFQN01 (sample SAMN10412370, study PRJNA504923) | tailings metagenome | isolation source: Replicate 2 from Balatoc abandoned mine | place: Philippines: Itogon, Benguet | collected 2017-08-28
CAATTCAAACAGAAGAAGCGCAAGAACATAATTTTCAAGGATAAAGTCGAGCAAACGCGGCAATGTTTGAAAGAGAGTGTTAAAAGTTTAGTCGTTTGGTTGATGTAGTCATCAAAAAACATGATGAGGTATGTCATCACCTTCCTTTTAATAAGTACAATTTTAATTATTTCGTAATAGATTGCAGATCGTTCAGGAAAGTTTATTGTTGGTCAGAAAGGATATGGTTTCTTGTATTTCGCCGATATTCAGAGTGCTAAAAAGGCTGTGTTATCCTCTCCCTTGTTCATTAATTATGACAGAGTTGTGTGTATTTTAGATTATTCGCATACAACAGAAGAAGAATTTCATTCTGAAGATTTTATGAAAAAGTCATCGCTTCCTCAGAAAAACCAGAGAAAGGGGAACTCTCAGAGATACTCCCGCCCAGAGCCTATCTCTACTGTCCCTCCATTTACTCATTTACAGAGTGACAATGCTCCGATCGGCCTCTACCCTCCTCCACCTGTTAATATTGGCTTTCAGCCGCAAACAACCATGCTACCACAACAACCTGTCATGGTGTATACGGCACCGTTATCGATGCCTCTGTCATCACCGATGTATGCATCTATGCCTTCTTCTTACTATTCATCCTCAAGCTACTCTTCCCCTGCACCTTCCTATTCTAATCATATGAGCCCACCAATCTACTACGCAGCGACTCCTATGACCACCATGTCAGCGTTGCCTCAACAGCAAATCTTTACCCCTTTACCCTCCTCCCCTATGTATCAATTTTCATCGAATACAAATTTCCCAGTTTATCCTTCTCCTAATCCTTATGACGTGAGTTACGGAACCAATGCAATGACAGGTGTAGTACCTAATCCTAATAACATTCCTCCTCAGTCAAATTTTGATTCATCCGCTAATTACACATCTGAGGGATTGAATCGAAGAAAATCAAGTCAGAAACATATTAATCAGATGAGATCACTGTAATATCTTGTACTTGATTCCTTTTTTCTGTTTGTTTCCCTCTCTTACTATTTCCCCATGTAACAATCCTCGTATGTTGATCTATTCCTTCCTTTTCATTATTTGGAATTGCAGTATTTGTCGTCGCCTTTTATTTTTGATCATGTGTTTTTCATCAAATCTGTTTATACGTATTAGTTCCCATTCACAAAGATGTTATTGTTCGTATTCCTTGCATTGTTGTTATTATATGATTATCTTAGGTTTTGGTTTTTTTTTTCATAATTTGGTAGATTGTAAGGACTTTTATCACAAAACCTCTGTCTGATTCAAAAGAATAGAGTTATGAGATACAATGATCAGAAGATCCTTTTTAAAGAAGAGATCGACGTATATGAAGTATATCTAGAAAGTTGCCCTTTGCCATAAGAACTGATAGACTTTGTTATATATCATATCGTATCGTATTTTCACTTCTTTCTCCTCGGCTCCTTCTCTTTTTGTTTTGTTTAACACATTCACTCACTCATTGACATATTTGCTCTATTTCTTTCGTCCATAGTTGCTCGTAGGACGATTATAATAGTGTACAGGACGGGTCAAATCATATTCTCTTCTTGTCACCTAGTTATTAAGAAAAAAAAGAACAGTTTAGCAAAAGAACAAGAGAATATATTTATAGCTTCATACCTTATCAGAGAGAGTATTGTATGCTAATGAAATCATCTTAAATCGATCTTCTGCGCCATCTTCTTTATTTTTATCAGGATGGAACTGTAAGGCAAGTTTACGATAAGCCATCTTGATCTCTCGCTCAGAAGCTGCTGTATCCACTCCTAAGATCGTATAGTGATCAGTCTCTTGTAAACTAAACACTCCTTTGCTCGATCCTGAATTCGCAGAGGATGAAGATGGCTTGTTGTGAGTATTTCCACTGCTACTAGTATTATTACTATTATTGTTATTCTGTTGTTGACGATTCGAGGAAGGCTGCTCATAATCAAACTCTTCATCAGAATAGTTGAAATATTTATCATAGGCATTGGAATAAGTATTGTTATGATAGTTCGCCTTCCCTGAAGTATTTTTTCCTCCACCGTTATGAGTATTGGTATTGCTTTGCTGCTGTTGTTGCTTATTCGCATGTTGTTGACCTGGTCGAGGTGATTTAGCTTGTTGTTGCTGGTAGTAAAATTTAGACTAACAGCGGAAAGAAAATTAGATAAAATATACAGAGAGAATCCAAGTAATAAGGACTTACCTTCAAATCAGGAATGTCAAATTCTTCATACTCCGTGTAATAATTCGTATTATTGAAGGGTTCATATTCATTGGTACTATGTCGTTTATTGCGAGTGCTTTCGTTGGTTTTCTGGCTATTGCTATGAGTATATTTCGCTGATTGGGGTCTTCCACCGTTATTCGCAGTGTTATTATTCGAATTCGAGGATGTTCCATTAGCATTGCGAGAAGTAGACGAAGAAGGATGCTGTTGTTGATAATAATCTTTTTCTTCTTTTGCTTTTAAATCAATCATTTCATCTAATTCTTTTTGAATATCTTTAAAATCATTTGGTATTGGATCAAAGCATAAATAACGACGATAATCACGTACAGCATCATTAAATTTATTCATTGCACGAAATGCCCGTGCACGACGTAAATATGCACGTGAATATTCTGAATCTTTAGCAATAGCATTATGACAATCATTTACTGCTTCCGCATATAGACCTAAACTCATTTCAGTTGCAGCACGATTAGAATATAAAATCGCATTCCATATACGTGCATCTTTATCAATTTTTAATGCATTAGTATAATTGACTAATGCATGATGAAAATTTTTATTTTTAAACAATTGATCAGCTGATTGCTTTAATGAGATTAATTCTTGTAATTTAGATAATTCTTTTGTTATGAATGACCATCCATACTCATCTTTATCTTGTATGGATAAATGATTTGTATCAATCTCTTGTAAGATATATTTAATTTTATTCATCATTTCTGCTGATGCATAACGATTTAATGAAAGATTTTTTAAACATTGCAAATACAAATTAGATAATTCATAACCAAGACATAAGAAAAAATTAATAATAGTTGCTGTATGACATTCAATTCCTCCTGTAACAGTTGTTGATTCTTTCCATTCTAATAAATGACGAAGACTTGGAGGAAGTGGAAAGATTGCTCCTTTATGGGCGTATAAAGCAGCGATGGTCATGTAAGTTGAATAAGTCGTTCTTTCAATGAAGTCTTTTGCCTCGTCATGGCGATTTAATTGAATAAAGGCATTCGCTTTGGCAATTTGTGACATGCGATGATGTGGTGACACCTTTAAGATCATATCTGCCATCTTCATAACCTCTGACCATTCACTCTTCCCTTCAACATGAATTAATTGGTCAACAGCCTTATTTAACTTCTCTAATTCTCTTAACCCAGCTTTAGCCTCTAATTTGACGGATTCTAATAAAGTCGCATCAACATTACCATTTGAAGAGAAAGAAGAGGTTAAAATTCTCTGGAAAGCATCTTCAGCATTGGTAATATGACCAAGTTTAATTAAACTCTTTCCTTTACGAATAAAAAGTTTAATTAAACTAGAATCAGATACTAAAGCATCATCACAATCATTAACACATTCAATATATCTTCCAAGCATAAATTGCACTGCAGCGCGATTACCTAAAATTGTACCGCGTGCTAACCAATTTTTTGGTGCAAATTTTAAGCATTTTTCGTAAGCTTCTAAAGATCTTTCATACTGACCATCAGCATATAACTCTTTACCTTGGCGAGAATATTCTTCAGCGAGATGTAAGAGAGTTTTATCAGAGTGAGCAGTGTCAGTCGAATCTTGTGACATACTCTTTGATTTACTAGCGGTCGTAGGACGCGATGGGTTTCCACTAGGTTCACGGCGAGGTGATTCGGCACTTTCTGCTTTTATGTTAGCATCCTCCTCATCGGAATTATCTTGGCTAATTCCTCGAGAGAACTCCCACCAAGTTGGAGGTTCATCACCAGTAAAATCTCTGGATCCTTTCGGAGACTTTAACTCTGAAACAGGAGGTTGCTGCGATTGATCCTTCTTGGAAAGTCTCCGACTAGTTCTGGGAGTTTTCTTGGTCGATGTAGGACCATTACTCGCTCCTTCTGAATTCATTCCAGCAGCTTCAAAGCGATTATTCAAGTTCTCCTTTCTTTGATAGGATGATTCAGTTTCATCCATTTCACCATTTTTGCCGTTTTTCGAGCGGTAAGGAGTGTAAGGATTACTGCTAAAATCGTAAGATGCTGATGTGGAGAAGCCAAATTCCTTGTCAATATTTTCAGAATTAGGAATATCACTCGCTCTTTCACGATTATCAGAAGTTGCTTCTGTGGGTTTTGCAGCTTTTTTCGCGGATTGATGACGCTTAATTGCACTCTTTTTAGCAGTTCTTGATCCAGTAGCAGTCTGAGTACCGTTCAGATTCGAGGCGGATCCTAAATTAAAGGAAATTGTATCTTCATCCAAATTCAATCCTTTAAACGCATCTGTCATATTTTTATCCGGTTCAGGGAAGTTAAAAGTTGTTGTTGAGGCACCAGTAGTAGTGTTAGTGGAGGAAGGATTTTTGTCGTTATCAGAAGCCGCAGCAGCTGAAGGCACAACAAAAGGCGACTTTGGCTCACCTTCCTCGTCAATACTCATTTCTTCCACTCCATTTGTAGAAGTTGTATTTTCGAATGCATCATTGGTATTAATTCCGGTGGTAGGAGTGCTGCTATTCTCGTCTTCATTGAAAGAATGTAATATATCCGTAGCACCAAGAGTGTGAACTTTGAACGCGGACTCTGAATTTCTCAGATGGGATGAGTTCAGGTGATCTGGCTGAGTCGTGGAGCTTGGCGCAACAGAGGGCTCAGAGGGCGTGAAGCTAAATTGAGAAGGAACAGATGATTTGGTGGGGTCAGAAGAAGATGCATCCATCTTTGGAGAGGTCTTTAAGGTTGCCTTTAAACCGCTAAACAATGAAGACGCCGTGGCAGTCGCAGAAGAGACATTTCCATTTGCTGCAGGTACAGTGGACGAACGAGAAAGTTTAGATCGAGAAGATGGAATATTCCCAGTATTACCGCTCGCACCGAGGTTGAACTTCGGGTCCAAAGTCTCAAAACCACCACTGGATGTTCTTCTGGCAGATTTCCCTTCAGGTGCAACTCCAGGATGAAAAAGAGGTACAGTACTCTCAGAGGCTTTAAATAATGACGGAAATTCATTCTTTTTGTCGTCTTGAGTCTGCTGCTGGCTTTGTCCCCAAAACCACGCACCACCACCATTATCAGTACTATTACTGGACGAAGAACTGTGATCACCGAAGAGGCTTTTCCTCAAAGGATTTGTAGGGTTGGAAGCATCACTGGTTTCATTCGTCGTTTCAGTAGCAGGAGAGCGAGGAGTAGATTCATTCATATTAGTCTCGCCATCCGCTTGAAATCCATACTCACTAAATTTATCAGGAGTTGACATGTCGCCTGAAATACTTTGACGGGCCATTTCAAAGAAACCTGGTAATTTAGAGTTTGGCGCTTGGGTCTTGTTCGCGAACTTTTGGTTTTCAGGGATATCGCTTCCTCCAACAGGCTGTGGTTCCACTTTATATGGATATTTTAATTCAGGCGATTGGAAAACAAAAGAATTTTCATTATCTGAATCTTGTTGAGGTTTGTTCGGCGTGTTAAATGTGCTATTTTGCCTCGATGGATCGGCGCCTGTATTCAAAGCAGACAGATATCCCACTAATTCATCAATTGTCAGAGCACTTAATCTTTGCTTCTTCATGATATGAATAACATCTGTTAACATATCCTCTGTTACCTTCATTTCTGAATCAAAATTAAGTTTTGACATTTTTCTTAGCAAGGACTCCATTCTATATCAGTCTAAACGGCTATCTCTTCTATTGTATTGATAAAACTTCGTTTTTTCGAAACACCCTTACAGGATTTCAGCTTCTCGTCAAGTTACCAAAAGAACAAAGACGTATAAACACCAATGTTGAGACTGAAAACTCCTTTTTGAGGTATTCAGACCACAATAAAATAATTCCAAGCCCACAACTAACCGTTTGACAACGCCTCGCATAAAAAGACCGAAAAAGCGTTTTTTTCATAGAAGAGGATACTCACCGATAATCTACCGACAGGTGATTCGGTGTGAGGATGTGTTTATTGGAGAATAAATCCTTCTAAAACTCTATGAACAAAATGTTAGCAACACGAAGAATTGCATTACTTTGTACAACTGGTAAAGTTGGACAAAGAAGAATGTATGTTTCAGTACCTGATCTATTATTTGGTGAAGATGAAGTTGTTGGAGTTGAAACAGGAAAGAAAGTAACGAAGAATCCTTATATTGCAAGAAATATTAACGGAAAGTTTATTGGTCCTTGGTGTAGGGAATCTTATAAAAATTTATCTGATGTTATTCGGTTGGGTATTTCTAAAAATAATCCGCGATTTAAGAACCCTAAAAAGTATGAAAAAAGAGAATTATTAAAGCCTCTTCAAGTTGATAAAGAGAAGTTATTTGCAACCGATAAACCACATGTTACGTGGATGGGTCATGCAAGTTGTTATTATCAAGTTGATGGAGCCTTCTTTTTAACCGATCCTGTGTGGGATCATCGAGCTTCTCCTTTCTCCTTTCTCGGACCAAAGAGATTCTACGATCCTTGCATTCCCGTTGAAGATTTGAAACTTGATGTCATTCTCTTGTCTCATACTCATTATGATCATCTAGATATGCCAACTGCACGCAGAATTGGAAATCGCGCTCTCTGGTAAGTGAAATACAAGTGGACAACAAAATTATTGTAACTTTTCTTTAGGGTTGTTCCTCTTGGTGTGAAGAAACTGTTAGAACAAGAAGGAATTACAAATGTGACGGAATTAGATTGGTGGTCAACTTATCATTATCTTGCTCCAAGTGGAAAGACGTTTGAGATTACTTTCCTTCCCGCGAAGCATTGGACTGCAAGAGGGTTTTTCGATCGCAATACTTGTTTGTGGGGCTCCTTTGCTGTGAAAAGTACTAAACATAAATTTTTCTTCTCAGGTGATACTGCCTATTGCCCAGTCTTTAAAGCAATCGGCGATACTTTCGGTCCGTTTGACTTCTCCGCCATCGCTATCGGTGCCTATTCCCCTCGTTGGTTCATGAAAGACGTTCACTGCAATCCAGAAGAAGCTGTTAAAATCCATTTAGATTTAAGATCTAAGCAGTCGATGGGTATTCATTGGGGAACATTTCGTCTCACTGAAGAAGACCCTGTCGAACCAGCTTTGGAGTTAGCGAGAGCAAGAGATTTAAATAAGCTCACGGCCGAACAATTTTTCGCGACAGCGCAAGGAGAGACATTGACTATTGGTGAAAAGTCCAAGTATGATATTGCTGAATTACATAATGATCTGTATGGACATTATCTGGAAGAATTAAGAAATGCACCAATCGTAGAATAAAAACAATAAAGAATGACAAGGGAAGAGTTTTGTCGTGTAAATAGTCATCACATAGATCTGATCTTATCAAACTAGTGAGTAATCAATGAATAGTTAATGTGCGTAGAAGGAGAGATAGTGAAGTTGATAGTTCTCACCTTTCAAATTCCAAAGATTTTCTGCTTCACATGCTTCACGTTCATTTCGTTGATATTCGTTCTGTATTTACTTCATCGTAAAATAATACATTTTTTGCGCTTTTCACACCTTGCCTACACCAAATGAAGTCGTGCATTCTAATGCCCAGATAATGACGCCATGTCAGTAAATTTTATTTACATTAGGAAAGAAATATAAATTAATTGGATGCATGACCTCCTCCATCAGAATTACCACCTCCTTCACCAGCATGAAGCTTGCTAGATAATATTTGTCTAAAATCACCGATAATCTTACTTTCCTTTTGCTGTCTTTCTTCGATCGTGATCAATGCTAATGCTCTCTTCTCTTCAGCAGAATACACCTGGTTCTCTTTACGCAAACGAATCGCATTCATTCTTTTATGACGAGATCCACTCATTACATAACCTTGATCCTCTAAACCTTCAATTTCATCAGCTTTCCACCCAATCTCACCTCTTCGAGGAATTCTCATATTTTGTTGGACGAATTGAGCGATAGCAGCACCTTCTCCAGGAAGCAAAGCACCACCATAACTAATCTGCAAAGAAGAGGTAAGAGAAAAAGAGTTTATAACTGTTAGAAAGAACACTTACTTTCTTGTTCTCAAGTAATTCCTTCGATTGAATCATAGGTTTTGGTCCAAAGTCATCTTCATCACTGTTATCTCCTCGCTGTACTTCTTGTCGGAACTCCAATGCCTCATGCTGGTCGAATTGAGATAGCTCAGGCTGCTTTGGTGCTTCAATAGCCATAGGAGGAACTTTTTCGAAAGATCCTGGAATGATCTTCTGCTTTTTACTCGTCACCTTGGACGACTTCTCCTTCTCTCCACCGGACTTTCTCTTTCGCTTCCTTCGATCCTCTGATGAAGAGGAGGAGCTGGATGAGGAAGAGGATGAAGACGACGACGAAGAAGAGGTTGATGAAGAGGAGCTAGACGAAGAGGACGAAGTCGAAGATGAGGATGGAGAACGATCACGCTTTCTTCGACCTTTCGGCTTTTCATCAACGTGCCGAGAAGAGTTTATCTTCTCTTTAACCTTCACTTCCTTAAGGGACTTTTCTTTACCGTTCGAATTGCTTACAGTTTTCTGCACGTTTATTATCGCTTTACGAGTTTGAGGTGGAGAAGGTGAACGAGCCCATACAGATTTTGTCTTCACCATTTCAAATCTTTGGCGAATTCTGTCTTCTGCAAACTTTTCGTTGTCTCTCCCATAATGATCCGTCTCTCTTTCTCGTCCTCGTCCTCGTCCACGATCATCTCTTGATCTAAACTCTCTTGGAGGTCGATCATCCCGATATCTGTCCTCACGATATTCTCTATCTCGAGATCTGTTGTCACGACGATATCGATCATCTCTTCTTCGATCATTATCTGACGAATATTCAGTCATTTCTCTCCCTGCACAAAGTTCAGTTTGACAAGAACAAAGCAGGTCTGTTCTATCGAGAGAAATAAGTATTTAAAAGCGCTTTTAGTGAAGAAGGAATAGACTTTTCGCGGTTTGGTTTTGGTAATTTGAAGTGATAATTAGTGAGACAAGAACAATCAATCCGTAGGTTGACAGTTCAGCTTTAATTTGAATACAAATTCTGTCGTGAGGATAAGATTTAGTGTGGAGAGAACCATGGCAACAGCTAATAGAACTTCTATTGAATTTGTCGTTCGTCCAAAAGAGGATTTGTATCTGGACGGAACTCTACGCCGGCTCCCGAGAGTTACAAAAGGTAAGGAATTATGCCCACCTCATTTCTCAAAAACCTAATCTTCTATGAATCTATTTATCATCCAGGTGAAGCATATCCTTGTCAAATGCAGAAGAATCAAAATTTCAGTTGTTTATTTCGCCACTACGCTAAGCATAATGGATTGAGAAAGGAAGGTTAGATTCACGTCTTTATTCCTTTTTTCACTGCCATTACATCATTATCTCTTTTATTTGTTGAATAGATCTTGTTTTCACCTTTGTTGAGGAGCTATTACCCGATCAAACCCCTGAAACAGTTCATCTCATGCCACAAGGTAAACCATCAAATTGTCACTTGTCATCACATTCATGGAATCCCTTCTCTTAATAAAATATAGATGAAATCTTTGTCGAACATCGTAAATGTAATCATCAAGATATCGAAGAAATAGAACAACAACATCAAACTTACTCCAATCATTTTAGATCATTATTAAACAATGGTCTTCATTCTGATATTACTTTTATATTAAATAATGATACAGAAATGAAAGCACATAAAGCAATATTATCAGCACGTAGTGAATATTTTGATGCAATGTTTCGTATTGGTGGGATGAAAGAAAGTGAAAAAAAAGAAATTTATATTTATCAAGATTCCAAAACATTTCAAAGAATGTTAGAATTTATATATACTAATGAAGTATTAGATTTAAAAGATTGTAATTCAAATGAAGCAATATCATTATTAATGATGGCAAATGAATATGTTTTACAAGATTTAAGAACATTATGTGAAAGTTATGTTGTACATGCGATTAGTATTGATAATATTGGTAAATTATTATTATTATCATCTGGACATAATGCATCAATATTAAAAGATGCATGTGCTTTATTTGTACAAGAGCATAAAGGTGAATTAGTAAATAATTCATCCTTTAGACAAGAAATTGAAAATAATGCTGAATTAGGATTATTATTATTTGAATCATGTGTACCTAAAAGTGCTGTGGTTAATACTATTAGTGATGATATGAATCAAATCAGTTATAGCAATCCTAATAGTAATAGTAAGAAACGTCGTAGAAGTCATGAATCAAGCAGTAATGATCATGACTCTGATTATGGTGGGGTTAATAGTGGTAGTAATGGTGCAACGAATACCATTGCTCAATCGAATGCAAATGTGCAAGATATATAAAAAGCAAGAGAAATGATGAAGCGTGTATAAAGGAGAGATAGAGATAGATTGTGAAGGATAGAGTCTTTTTTTTGAATACAGGGATAATTTCTTTCTCTAAAGGATATTGTGTATAGGTGAACTCACTCTTTCTTCTACATTTTGTTATTTTTGCATTTCTTCTTTTTTCTTCTTTCTTTATTTGTCGTAGTTTGTAGTTATTGCATTTATTCTCTTCTCCTCACCTCCCATCTTTTCGAATGCACCTCCAATGTATGATGTTCTGTGTTCAAACAGTTATGGTCTTATTCTTTGTTATTCACTTCTCCCTTCTTTTAGCTCTTTATTTTGTTATTTCATTGATCGTTCCTCGATGAGAAAAGAGGGAGAATGAGATAGATAAAGAGGGCAGGAGAGGGAAGGAAGGAAGAAGTGAAGAAAAGTTATGAAGGTTCCTTGTTCTTTCGTTTTTTGTGAATAATAACTTATAATTCAATTTTTAATATTCCTAACTTCTCGAAACTCGTTTAACTATTGTTTTATTGATTGTTATCTTACTTGATGACAAATGAAAGAGGAGGCAACTATCATCTATAGCAGAGAAGAAAACAAAGGGAACATAAAGGATTTTTATTGGAAAAGAGAGATGCCTTGATGAGGGTTATCCTATGATATAGATAGAGATGTTCAAATCAATCATTCATTCAATTTCATTCATGAAGTTTGGAGATGAGAAAACGTCAATGAGCAAAAGAAACATCGAATAAACAAATAATAATCTCTTTATCCTAAGAATAAGAAAGAAACAGAATAATAAATATAATAAGAAGCATAAATACTCGGAATCCTTCAACAAATTGATTATAAAAAGGCGATAAACACTCTCTTATTTTTTCTAACATCTGCTTTCATTAAACTCCTCTTCTGGTGTTGTGACTTTCTCACTTATTTTTTTTAAATGCCTTTGAATACTTATTATTTTCTTCATTTATCTTTCTGGGAATGAAGAAATAAAATTTTCCATTACCTACAGATAGTTATTAATC
>VFQN01007608.1_pt1 | contig 11557 bp, 14 predicted proteins | sample 3512371 | NCBI WGS metagenome assembly VFQN01 (sample SAMN10412370, study PRJNA504923) | tailings metagenome | isolation source: Replicate 2 from Balatoc abandoned mine | place: Philippines: Itogon, Benguet | collected 2017-08-28
AATCGCTTCATGTCGAGCTGACCTCCGTCATTTGCTTGGCGCGCATGACATTGCGGACGAAAAGCCTCGCTCACGCGGTCAGGCCGTCCCTATAGGGGAAGGGGGCGCATTTCACGTCAATTCTTGGCTAGCCCGGTGGCGTCGCGGATGTTTGACCCAAACTACGGGGCTTCCGGATCGGCCGATGGTTCAGACGCACAAGCCCTGGGAGCGGACCCAAACTGATCGACCTCGCGGAGATAACCGGAGTTGACCAACCAGTCTCGAAGAACAGATTCGACCATAAACTGCCTGGAAAAGCGGATGCTGGTGTCCGCGATCATCCTGTCGAGGGCAACTCCTACGTCTTCGTCGATGTCGATCGTCACGCGACTAGCTGACATTTAGCTATCTCCGTGCGTCGTTCCTGGAGTGGGCGAACAGGCGATCCGCACTCGAACTGAGCGTAGCCATCAGTGACCGGTGGAGGCGAATTGTGGCACGAGGCTGTCGATACATTGCCCGAAGTTCTCCTGCACCTCGACCGGGGGACCCGCTGATATCTTGTATGTGACCGTCGACGTTTCCGGTTGGGAGACCGCGACAGCAATCTCGAAATCCCCCGCAGCGAACGACGTCAGGAAACTGCGAGCCTTGTCAGGGTCGACAGTGGCCGACATGATCCCGACATCCTCTTGGATTTCATAGTCCATGTCCTGGGCGGACCGAAAGCTCTGCGCGGTGAATGTCGCCTTGCGAACCTTTAGCGGAACGATTTCGTCTGCTCCCTTCCTGCCGGCGAAGACAATAAAGCCGGCAGAAGCCGTATCATCTGATTTTCCGTAGGCTGTGAATGTTCGCATCTCTACGACTTCCGGCGTCACCGGGCTTTTCAGGTCCAGCACGATCTCACAAATTTTGACCTCTTCGTTTTCTTCGGCATTGACACTGTAGACGATACCGTCTGGCTCGATCGACGCGGCCGCCAAGCTCGCTGAGGGCCAACCGATCAAACTGGCGAGAAGCACTGAGGGACCGAATGTCGGTCTCATGTCGGACCTCCCTTTTTGGGCTGGTACGGGGAGCCTACAGGCAGGGAAGTCCTTCATTTTTGATCGATGTCAAAACCAGTCAAAATCTCCGGTTGGGCTATTTCCATTGTTTGATTCCAAAGATTGGCGTCTGTGTCTTGTGCTCGGACGAAGCACTCGGGGTTGCCTCCGCGCCGCTCGGGAATTGCCCAACCTATCTGTCGTTGTTGCCGCCAGATCAGATCATGCGGGTGGGAGACGCCCGCTTGCACGAAAATCGTCAGAGTTTGATCCGCATCAAAGCCGATGACCGTCGCAGGAGCTTTGCTGCAGTTCTGGCCGGTTGAAATGATCAGGCGATGCCCGCAACGCTCCACGACCCATGCGTTGCCGTAGCAAAGCAAATCACGATCGATATCCGGCAGGCGGCACTGCCGCCACGCGCTTCGTAATCAATGGAAGCGGAGCCGGTGGCTGTTGGATGATCACATCGAGAGAACGAAGGAGATATGTCATGGCCGAAGCTGCCAAACTGGCTATCAAGAAGTCGTCTGCACCCGCCCCGACGGGCGACAGGACCCTGTTCGATAGCCTCCGCCGGGAAATCGATCGTCTCTTCGACGATTTTCATCCTCTGGCATGGCGCGCGCCCTCCAGGATCTTTGGAATGGAAATGCCACAGCTCTCCGCAAGCGGTGGGTGGCAGCTTGTGCCGGCGATGGACGTCGTCGAAAAGGACGACGCCTATGAGATCACGGCCGAGCTTCCAGGGATCGAAGAAAAGGATGTCGAGATCAAACTCGCAAACCGCACGCTGACGCTCAAGGGCGAGAAGAGCGAGCATAGGGAGGGCAAGCAGAAGGACTATTACCTGTCCGAAAGACGATACGGCTCGTTTCAGCGTAGCTTCCAATTACCTGACGGTGTGGATTCCGACAGGATCGAAGCAATTTTCGCAAAGGGCGTGCTCACGGTGAAATTGCCCAAATCCGCTGAAGCCAAGAAGTCCGAGAAGAAGATTCAGGTCAAGGCCGCTGCTTGAGGTGGTGACCGGTGCGCCGACAAGGCTGCGCACCGGTCATAACTGACGGTTGATCGGCAATCTTCCAGACGGAGGATGGTGACATGACCACGTCGATTTCGAGTTTCACCCAGGCAGCCTCGCAAGCTCAGCAATGGGTCGACGAACTGGTTGAGGATCTCAACTGGAGCGAACGCCACGCCTATCACTTGCTCCGCACGGTGCTTCAAGCCCTTCGAGATTGGCAATCCCAGGAGGAGATGGCCGATTTGGCGGCACAACTGCCCTTACTGATCCGAGGCATCTATTTCGAGGGATGGGATCCGTCGCTCACTCCCGTCCGGGAGCGGAAGAAGGAAGATTTCATTGCGCGAATCCAGAGTGCTTTCCCCGGGGATATGATCAATAATCCCGAGCGGGCGATCGAGGCGATCTTTCGCCTGCTCGATCGTCATGTCCCTCACGGTGGGGCCGCGCAGGTCCGGAATTCGCTGAGAAAATCGTCGCGGGAACTGCGGCAGACGGACTGAGGCCATGTACCGCGACCGCCAGGAGGCAGGACGCGAATTGGCGGGCGAACTGGCCGGGTTGAATCTCGTCGATCCCGTGATATTGGCATTGCCGAGAGGTGGCGTCCCAGTCGCAGCCGAAGTCGCCCGAGCTTTGAAGGCTCCTCTCGACGTCGTCATCGTGCGGAAGGTGGGCGCGCCCGGGAACGCCGAGCTGGCCGTCGCAGCCATCGTCGACGGCAACCCACCGGATATCGTGCTCAACCGCGAGATCATCGAAGCCTATGACTTGGATGATGAAGCGTTGCGGCATCTCGTCAGTGGCGCACGCCCCGAACTGGAGCGGCGGCGCCGCGTTTACCGCAACGGGCGGCAAGCGAGGTCGATCTCCGGCAAGACGGCCGTTCTGGTGGATGACGGTGCCGCTACGGGAGCGACTATGAAAGTGGCAATCCGCGCGATGCGACGGCGTTCGCCGAAGGAAGTCATCGTCGCGCTTCCCGTGGCTCCTCCCGAAGCCATCGCCGAGCTCACTCGCGAAGCCGACAGGGTGATTTGCCTGCGCCAGCCGGCACGCTTCCGCGCACTTGGATATCACTACCAGCACTTTCCGCAGCTCACCGACGACGAGGTCGTGGAGGCACTGCGGAAGGCCAAACAAGACAACGGCGCCGGCAGCGTCGAAAAGCCCGCACTGGCGATACGATGATCAGCCGGAACCAGGGCTAGGTTGCTGGTCACCTCCCCATGGCTGCCAATGGGTGGGTACTACCTGAACCCACTCGCTCGTTTTCGAATTGATCCATCCGGTCAGCCGTCGTCTGCAGGGAAAGACGAGTGGGTGGGGGCCATCTTGATCGATGACGGCAAGTTCAAGGTCCTGATCGAAAGGTGCTATTGATATTGTTTGCCACATGAGTCACCTGTCCGGATCGCAGCTGCCATCCCTCCTTGGCGATCAAGCTGCTATGTCATGCAGAGCCTGCCACTTGGCTATTTCGATGTTGCGCAAGCTGGCGAGCTTGATGACGCCTTCTTGCTTCAGCTTGGAAAATACGCGGGATACGGTCTCAATTGTAAGGCCGAGATAGTCGGCGATGTCGGTGCGGGGCATCGGCAATTCGATCTTGCGCAGCCCGCCCTGTCGGGCCGAGATGTCCGCCAGGAAGGCGGCAATACGTTCCGTCGCATTCTGACGGCCAAGGACCAGCAAATGCTCTTGTGCTCGGGTCAAGTTGAGTAGCGCCAAGGGTAGCATCTCACTGGCGGCATCGGCATCCGATGAACTCGGCCGCAATATGCTGACGCCGGTCGCCCGGATAGCTTCCGCAAAAAAATGATGATGCCCGTCCACCTCGAAGCCGAACACTTCGCCCGGCAGGTGAAAAGCGGAAATCTGGCGACGACCGTCCGACAACAGCCGATAGATGCGAACGGCTCCGAATTCGACCTTGTAGAGGTTTCCGCTCTTCTCACCCTGGGCATAGATTTCAGCCCCGGGCTCGAAGAAGCTGAGTGGGTTGATGGAACCGGTGCGGGCGAAGGGCTGACGGGCTGAAGTCCGCGAAAACTTTAGGATCGACATGATCACCTCCAGCGGTTGAGGTGACGATGACGCAGTTTCGATGAATGCGAAATTCGGACATATCCTTAGGGAAACTACGTATATCAGTCCGGTTGGGCGACTGCTTTGCGTATGGCATCGATAAGCGGTTCGCCGAGAAAGGGCTTGGCTACGAGAGTCACATTCTTCGCCTGAGGTACATTCCGAAACAGGCTTACGAGCAGGATAACTGGCTTGGCAAACCTGGTGAACTGCTCAGGCGCGGCTTTCCAATCGACGGCGCGATCATCGATGACGGCGCAAGCCGCGACGACAGCGTAACGTGATGCGAAGGCGTCGGTGGCATATGAATGGACCTCGACCCTGAATCCGCTGCTTTCGATCGCGAATTCGAGGGATCGGCGCAAGCCGTCATCGGGAGCAGCGGCGATGATGGTCTCGGAACTGCACACGAGGAATCTCCGCCGAATTTCCTGATCGCTCTATTCCGGCAACATGTCTTGCATTTTCGGCGCCTGAATGCATTGCGTTAGATCAAGAAATCGGGCGAACCGCTTAGGGAGTGTTCACCGCTTTCGGTTCTCGGACCGTCCCTTGTCGGCAAGTTCGAGCGCGATGGTCATTCTTACGAGTTCCGGTAAACTGCCTGCCTGCATCTTGGCCATGATGTTGGCCCGGTGTACCTCGACGGTACGGGGGCTGATGCTCAGGTCGTAGGCAATCGTCTTGTTTGGAAGTCCCGTCACCACCGCGGACATGATTTCACGTTCACGATCCGACAGCTGTTCGTAGTGCGATCGGATCGCCGACACGTCCTCCAGTTCGAAGACTTCATCGAGACGATTCGCTGCTCGCTTGATGGCTTCGACCAGGACTTCTTCTTCGAAGGGCTTTTCGATAAAGTCGCTTGCGCCGGCCTTCATGGCGGCTACGGCCAGCGGCACATCGCCATGACCGGTGACCACGATCGTCGGGATGGCGACGTTGATCTCGCTGAGTCTATTCAGGAGCTCGACCCCGCTGATGTCCGGCATCCGCAAATCGGTCACCAGACAGGCCTTTCCGATGGTGGGCGCAGTCGCGAGAAAGCTAGACGCGGATTCATGTACCCGCACAGTGAAGCCCGCCATCGTCAAGAGGAAGGCAAGCGACTTTCGGACAGGTTCTTCGTCATCGACGATATGAACGACATAATCACCGATCTGCATCTTCGGCCTCGAATGTGACCAAAGGCAGGGAGAAGCGGACGGTAGCGCCACCATTGCCGTTGCGGTCGACAGAAATGCTGCCGCCATGTGCCTCGACGATACGCTTTGAGATCGAAAGGCCGATGCCCATTCCGGTTGGTTTGCTTGTTACGAAAGGCTGAAACAGCCGGGCTGCTATGTCGTCGGAAATTCCCGGCCCGGTATCGGCCACCTCGACAGCCACAAATCCATGGTGGTCGGATGTCGTGCGCACGGACAACTCGCGCCGTTCGCTGCCGCGCATGGCCTCCATGGCATTGCGGATCAGATTGATGATGATTTGCTGCACCTGAATCCGGTCCACCAGGACTTCGTCGAGTTCGGCGGAAAAGTCGAAGATCGGTCTCACGCCTTGTTCGCGGGATCCCACCAAGGCGAGGGCGGCGGCCTCTTCGATGAGCTTTCGCAGGTTCTGGGGGGACCGTTCCGTCTCACCCCGGGTCACGAATTCGCGCAGATGGCGGATTATCCCGCCCGCCCGAAGCGACTGCTTCGCGGTCTCCTCGAGCGCCTCCCTGATGCGATTTGCCGCCGGCTGGTCGAGTTCGGCCAGAAAACGTGTGCAGCCTTGCGAATAGTTGGCGATTGCAGCGAGAGGCTGGTTGAGTTCGTGCGCCAGAGTGGACGCCATCTCACCAAGCTCATTCAACCGCGCAAGCCGCGCCAATTCGTCCTGTACTTCCTGCAACCTTGCCTCACTCTCCTCGCGTTCGGTGAGGTCATGGATAAATCCAGTGAAGAAGCGCTTCTCGCTCGACATCATTTCGCCGACGGAGAGCTTCAACGGGAAAGTCGTGCCGTCCTTCCTCAGCCCGACCACCACACGGTCGATGCCTATGATCCGCTTTTCTCCCGTGCTCAAATACCGCCTGATGTACTCGTCATGTTGCCGACGGTATGGATCGGGCATGAGGAGGTTGACGTTCCGGCCGACTGCTTCCGCTTCCATGTAGCCGAACTGGCGGACTGCGGCCGCGCTGAATAATGTGATGGTGCCGGTCTCATCAATCACCACCGTGGCGTCGGGAACGGTGTCGAGGATTGAACGAAGATGGATTTCCCGTTCTCTGAGGGCCGTCTCGGTCTTGTCGATAGCTCTCCGGGCATGGTGCAGCATCTCGCCCATCCACGCGATCGTCAGTCCGACCAATGTGAAGACTATAGCCTGAATAGTCTGTGTCATGCCTACGATGAAGAAGGCACCGCACAGGGACAGCAGCAACGCGAACAGGCCCGGCCCGATCCCGCCCGCGATCGCCGAAACGAGAATGACGGGTATGAAAAGGATAAATGCTGCTGTGTTCCCGAGAGCTGGTTGAAGGAACAATCTTACCAGAAAAATGGCGGCAACTGTCCCGAATGCCAACAAATACCCGGCGGTCCCTTCAAAGCGCGACGAAAACACCACCTTCAGAAAGTGGCCTCTGAAGCCGGGGATGTCTCGTCCGGGCATCGTTTGGACCCTTGACGCGAACGGTACTTCAACAAACGCAGAGTACGAAAGTCATACTACGCTGCGTCAGTCATTTCTAAGCGTTCGTTTGGTGTACGTCGCGCACTGCGCAGACGGATGGCTCACCTTTGCGCACAGGGAAGCGAAGCGGCTCGGAAACATCTCCTGGTTGAAGCTCAAGGAACGAGAACCCCGCTATGCGGGCCTTGTGTTGTCATAACTCCGGGGCTTCAGGGTAGTGGGCCTCTCTGCCTGTGACAGCTTCGATGCGGACGCGGAAATAGATGTGCTCATAGTGATCGGCTGCCTGTGGCACTGGCTGATCTTTCGGCTTCAGACTGCCCGGCTCCCACCAGATGGGATACTTGCTCAGCAGATACCAGGCATGCGTCCTCGACTCTGCCAAGGCGGCCGAGACCTGAAGCTCCTCATATATGCCCTGGACGATGACGCTTTTCCATCCGTGCTCATATCCACGCTCGTCGACCTGTAGACAGACATGCGGGTTCGAGCGCATGCATTCGATTTTGTGGCCCGGCATCGAGAACGAATACAGATGGTGATCCGAATAGGCAAAATAGATTGGCACCACATACGGTCTGCTGCCGTCCACGCAGGCAAGATGCGCGAGGTGCCCCGATATGAGAACGTGGGTGCACTCGAGCACTGACAACTCCTTGATCCACATCGTCGCACTCCTTGGTTCGAGCAGCTTTGCGGGGCTCGGGTCGAACAGCGAAGGTGACCTTGGCCGCCAACCGGTCACCTTCGCATTTTACTTGCTTTCGGTCGGCGCACTTTGAGCCCGATCAAATTCGCTGCTGCGGAAAATGCCATTATGCACTTTGCTTGCGATGCCTGCCTGGCCCGCAACGACATGTCGGCAGCGAGCGCGTGCCGCCATCGTTTCTGAGGTCTGCCGATGGAACCCTTGCGACGCATATATGGGAGCTTCGAAAAATGGATCAGGCCCTTCAGTGATCCTGAAATAGCTGCGCCGCCGCAGAGCCTCCTGCCTTTCGTCTGGCACTATGTGCGCCAGGCGAAAGGTCCATTTCTGTTGATGCTCGTCCTCGGTGGACTTGCTCCGCTGATCGATGCCGCGCTTTTCTATTTCGTTGGCCGGATCGTCGACATGCTGAACGGAACCGCGTCCAACAGGAGTTGGGCCAGTCTGTCGGACCATTTCGGCGGCGAGCTGCTCTTTATCCTCTTGACCGTGGCTGTCGGTCGAACCGTTGTGCTCTTCTTGTCCGCGCTGGTCGACGAACAGACGATTGCGCCGGGCTTCTACACGCTGGTCCGATGGCAGGTGCACAATCATATTTCACGACAATCCTACCAGTTCTTTCAGAATGATCTGGCCGGCAGCATTGCAGCCAAGGTCTGGCAGAGCGGGCAGGCCAGCGGTGATCTGGTTGAAAGTCTGATCGCCGTCGTCTGGTTCATGGCCATCTACACAGGCGCAACTCTCTGGATGACAGCTGCGCTCGATATGCGGCTGGCGTTGCTCGTCCTGGTGTGGATTGTCGGCTTTGCTCTGCTCGCATGGTGGTACCTTCCGCGCATCCGCAAACAATCGGAAGCGACAGCCGAGGCTGGCTCTGTCGTCAGCGGAAGGATCGTCGACGATTATGCCAATATCGAAACCTTGAAGCTGTTCGCTGCAGACGGCAACGATCGCTACATCCGCAAAGCATTCGAACGCTACTTCCAAGTATACCTCACCTTCACCCGCTCCCTGACGGGAGTAAGGACGTCACTGAACCTCCTGTCGGGACTGATGCTCGTGGCCGTCGGTTGGTTTTCGATCGAACTCTGGATTCAGGGGGCCATAACGGTTGGCGCTGTGGCCTTCACGTTGGGCCTGGTATTGCGATTGAATGCACTGCTCAGCCGCTTCATGTCGCAACTGAACAGCATTCTGCGCACTCTCGGGCTGCTGGAAAACGCCCAACATCTGGTCTCTCATCCGCCTTCGCTGGTGGATCGGCCGGGGGCGGCACCGATCCGAATTCAGAACGGCGAAATACGGGTCGAAAAGCTACGCTTCTCCTATCGCGCCGGGCTTCCGTTTTTCGATGGGGTGGACCTCGTCGTCCGCCCCGGGGAGAGGGTGGGGCTTCTCGGACCTTCCGGATCGGGTAAGACGACCCTGGTGAACCTGATATTGCGCCTCTTCGACATAGATGGGGGGTGCATTTTGATCGATGGGCAAGACATCGCGCGAACCACACAGAGTTCGCTCCGTTCGCAAATCGGTGTCGTGACCCAGAATACGGCGCTGCTCCATCGCTCGATCCGGGCCAATATCAAATTGGCGAATCCCAAGGCCACTGAGGACGAGATGATCGCGGCGGCAAAGCGCGCCGAAGCCCATGAATTCATCCTCACTCTCGTCGACGATAAGGGGCGTCGCGGATATGACGCTCATGTCGGGGAGCGCGGAGTGAAGCTTTCGGGCGGTCAGCGGCAACGCATAGCCATAACGAGAGTTTTCCTGAAAAATGCGCCGATCGTGATCCTCGACGAAGCCACATCGGCGCTGGACTCGGAGGTGGAGACCGCCATCCAGCAGAATCTGCTCTCGCTTATGGAAGGCAAGACCGTGATTGCGATCGCCCATCGCTTGTCGACCATAGCGCACCTCGATCGCTTGGTTGTGCTTGCCGACGGTAAGATTGTCGAGGCAGGCACCCACGATCAGTTGTTGAGGGCAGGGGGCGTGTATGCGCGTCTCTGGGAACATCAATCGATCGTAAGGCTCCCGCCCGAAACCCGAACGGAGGCATCTTTGGCCAGTGCTACGATTTGAGACGTCGCGAGCGCAAATTCGGCTTCTGGGGTGGCGGCCGGCTTCCGTCCGTTCGAGGGTGCCGCACCCAGTTCAGGTGAGTTCTGATGGCAACCGACAGACTTGCCAGATCGAAAACCGGGTGATGAGCGGTCGTCTCCCGGGTGTCGACATGCCAATGGCCTTGTTAAGCGCCAGGTGACGATCCGCCTCGTCAAGCTCTGCCAAGCGATCGAGGCAGTCGTCTGCAACCTCAAACTCACCGTCCACGAACAGGCATCGAAAAGATCTGGTTCCTGAGGCCGGGTCGGAGATGTCGACGGCGGGACATCCGCAAATCGGGCACTTGGCATCCCCCGCGCCGCCAAAGCCTTGCCGAGTCGTCTTGAAAGCCCCGTCTGCGGGAGAGCCTTCCAACAGTGACGGCGAGATAGCCTCGGCAGTATCGCGCCGTGCATAACTCTGCTGGCGCGAGGCCGCGTGCGCTGTCATCTCGAAGTCGGGAACATACTTGGCCCTTGGAAGATGGATGCGCAGCGGGTCGTTCCGTCCGCAGCCCAGATAGTACCGGTCAAGCGAGCGTCGTAGCCGGGCTGCCACGATCTTCACGATCGGATCGAGTTCTTCGTCGAACCTGCCGTCCCGAGCGAACACTGATCTCGCGATTGTCGAAGTCTCGATTTGGTCGGTGCGGCCAGACAAGGTTTCGTTCACGACATGCGCCAGAAGCCGCCGCACCAGATCCGAGGTGTCGAAATCATCCGACGCAAGGATACGGGAAAGTGCCTCACGCACGGCTGCAGGATTTTCAGTTCTCGTCGCTATGGTCATAGACCAACCTCCATCGCGAGCGAAGACGGGGCCCAGATGGCACGAGACACAATGTGAAAGCGAAAATTGGTAGACTACCGAGGCATAACGCCCGCTCTCTAAGCTTCGTCGCAATCCAGCGCTGTGTCTGCGCCAATCGCTCAATCTCTCGATTGAGCCAATGCGGAGCCATTCAATAACCTTCTTTCTCCACGGCGCTGAGCACACACCAGGTGGCGAGCACGACTATCGCAGATCCCGAGAGAACGGCATTCCAAGTTGCGACCGCAACGCTGCTGAAATGAAGAGCCCAAGGGGAAGCGATGAGCCAGCCGCCCAACATGACACTGCCTGCTTCCTCCCACACCTTGAACCAGCCCAACGCAATGTAGCTGACGAAGATGGCTGCCGTTCCACTGAGAAGGAAATTCCACGTCACAACGCTTGTCGAAGAACCTCCGGCCGAAGACAGGCTCAGTGTCCAAGGTGACGAGACCAGCCACAATCCTATGACGAGGATCATCCTGTCCTGCCAGTTCTGACCGCCTCGCATTTCGCTTCCTCCTTCTCGGAGTGCTCTGTTGGCGATGCAGGATGCAGGACCTCGTAATCTTTTGCTTTGACCTGCGTCAAAATCCGTTCCCGCGCTTTAAGCTATCATGCTCGAATTCCAGGCTGCAGGGCGAGGAAGCTTGGAATTGCAGGCTGAGATATCAGCAAGCCGAGGCCGGGTCTCATGCTGTCTGACCCACGCAGCATGGACGAACCGACTGACCTTTCGTGGCGAAGATCAGCGCCTTGTAGTACCGCTTTGGGCCTGCAAGGCGGCCTCGCCTCGATGAAGACACCGATCGTTCGTACGAAGGTTAGCGGACGTCGACGGCAGGGCGGGGAAGCGCAGGCTCCGTTATAGCTCAACTGAAGGAGGAAACGCCGTTGGCCGATGATTTCTCTAAGAGATTCGCGGAGCGAATTGGCTCGTGATCAGCGGCCAGGTGGCGTCGATCGGCAATAGCATAGCCGCTCTCGGGACTCCATGCCTGCCTTCTTTGCAAACGTCTCAATAGAACGCTTGCAGCTTTCCGTTTCGTTTCGTTAGTCAATTCCGGGCGCTGGTGAAGCGCCCGGAGCAGACGGCAATGTAACAGT
>VFQN01007609.1_pt1 | contig 11557 bp, 17 predicted proteins | sample 3512371 | NCBI WGS metagenome assembly VFQN01 (sample SAMN10412370, study PRJNA504923) | tailings metagenome | isolation source: Replicate 2 from Balatoc abandoned mine | place: Philippines: Itogon, Benguet | collected 2017-08-28
ACCTCGGGCTGATGGCGCTCCGCTCCTCGCTCGACGACGAGACGCTCGCGAGCAAGCTCACTGCGATCCTGGCGCTGGTCGGCGTGGTCCTGCTGCCGGTGATCAAATTCTCGGTCGACTGGTGGAATACCCTGCATCAGCCGGCGAGCGTGCTGAAGATCGGAGGTCCGGCCATTCATTCCTCGATCCTGAAGCCGCTCATGGTGATGGCGGCCGGCTTCTTCCTCGCCTTCATCGCGATGCACCTCATGGCGATGCGCAACGAGATCCTGCGCCGCCGCGTCAAGGCGCTGACGCTGACGCAGGTGAGCCGGGCAGGAGCAGGAAGCTGACGCCATGGACCTCGGACCGCACGCCGCCTTCATCATCGGGTCCTACGCGGTCGTCACTGTCGTGATGATCGGCCTTGTCGCGTGGCTCATTCTCGATGGCCGGCGCTATCGCCGCGTGCTGGAGATGCTCGAAGCGCAAGGCGTGCGCCGCCGCTCGCGGCAATCGGGCGGTGCCTGATGGCGGCCCCGACCACAGAGATCAACTCAACGCCCGCCGCGACCGACACGCCACCGCCGCGCCGCCGCATGATGGTGCTGGCGCCGCTGCTCGCGTTCGCCGCCATGGCGATCCTGTTCGCCTTCGCGCTGACCAAGGGCGACCCGTCCAAGCTGCCGTCGGCGCTGATCGGCAAGCCGGCGCCGACGCTCGCGCTGACGCCGATCGAGGGCCTACATGACGGCCCGCAAGCGGTCTCGCTGCTCAAGCAGGACGACCTCGTCCTCAGCGACGTGACGGTCGTCAATTTCTGGGCGTCGTGGTGCGGGCCGTGCGTCGAGGAGCACCCGTTCCTGATCGAGCTTGCGAAGATTCCCGGCGTGCGCGTCGTCGGCGTCAACTACAAGGATCTCGGCGTGAACGCACGCCGGTTCCTCGGACGCTACGGCAATCCCTATGCTGCGATCGGCGCCGACACGACCGGGCGCACGGCGATAGAGTGGGGCGTCTACGGGATGCCCGAGACCTTCATCCTCGACCGCAAGGGCGTCATCATCCACAAGCTGGTCGGCCAGATCACGCCACAGGCAATGCGCGAGCGGCTGATGCCGACGATCAGGGAATTGCGTGGCGAGCGGTCACAACTGCGGGCGAAGTAGGCGTCACTTACAGCTCGACGTGATCGCCTGCAGGGCCTGCGAGATGCCGGCGAGGGAGTAGGTATCCGTCGTCGTTGTGCCGCGCTCGGAGGTGCCTTGCACCGTCATCGTGCTGCCCTTGCGCATTGTCTCGAGCAGCTTCAGCTCCTGCGTCGCGTCGGCCACGTAGGCGCGATCGCCATTCACGAACAGCTTGAAGCTCGTCGTACCGACAGAGAGCGTCACCTCGCTGTTCTTGCGCAGCGTGTAGCCCACCTTGACACTGATCTCCGATTTGACGCCGTCCTTCGGCCAGGTCGAGATGTAGATGTAGGCCGGATCGCGCTTGGCATTGCTCGGCTCCTGCTTGGCGGGCTGCGAAGTCGCGAAGCACAAGAGGCTCGCGCCCTCGCCATGGGTGAAGCTGGTCCAGCTCGAGAAGGTGCCGATCGACTTGACGGACTGTGCCAGCGCGATGCTGCCGGCGAGGCCGAGCCCGACGGCGATGGCAGCGGTGCGCAGCGCGGCGGTGCGCATCGATCCTCGAGGTCGCATGGTTCTCTCGTCTCCTCCCCCAGCGGAACCGTCGTGCCGGATGGCAATGGCACCGCCCCGTCTATTCCGTCTCACCGCGGCCGATATCACTGCGAACAACACGCCCGCCCTGCACGTGCGGCTCCATCGCGACGACCGGGCCACCCTCGCCGATCGGCCGCGCCGCAAATCGCCCGAGCGACCGCACGCGGTCATACATGACGATTGCCCCGGCCATCGCGACGTTGATGCAGAACGTCGTCGGTATTTTGACGGTATAATCACAACGCGCAAGCATCTCCGGCGACAAAGAGCCCCGCTCCGGGCCTAGCACGTAGGCCGCGCGCACCGGATGGCGGAAGCTCGGGAGCTCGATCGCCTCGTCGATCAGCTCGATGCCGACCAGCCGGCACCCCTGCGGCAGCACCATGTCTTCGATGCGGGGCCAGCTATAGTGCGGCAGGTGCTGAATACCCTTCGAGGTGTCGGCGGCGGCCTCGCGGGCCTGATACGTCGCACCGACGGTGAACGTGAAGGCAGCACCGAACCCATGCGCGGACCGCATGAGATTGCCGATGTTGAGGCCCTTCGATATGCCTTCGGCACCGATGGCGAAGTAGCCGCGGTTGACCGGAGTATTGACGGGGGATGCGGGTATCGGGCTCATGGTAGGACGGCTCCCAGCCATTGTCGGAGCAGGAGGTGTCACATGAAGGCCGCCTTGTGCAAGTCGCTCGACGGGCCGGATGCCCTGGTGATCGAGGAGATCGCCGATCCGGTAGCGGCGCCGGGCGAGGTCGTGGTGCGGGTGCGGGCGGCGGCACTCAATTTCCTCGATACCCTGATCACTCGCGGCAAATACCAGTTCAAACCGGCGCTGCCGTTCTCTCCGGCGGCCGAGATCGCGGGCGTCGTCGAGGCGGTCGGTCACGGCGTCACGGACCTCGCGGTCGGCCAGCGGGTCTGCGGCTACATCGGCTGGGGCGGCGCGCGTGAGAAGGTCGCGGTGCCGGCGCAGCAGATGATCCCGGTTCCGGACGGGGTCAGCGACACGGCGGCAGCCGGCGTTTGCGTCACCTACGGCACCGCCGTCCACGGGCTGAAGGATCGCGGCGGGCTGAAAGCTGGCGAGACCGTCGCCGTGCTCGGTGCATCGGGCGGCGCGGGCCTTGCGGCGGTCGAGATCGCCAAGCTCATGGGCGCCCGCGTCATCGCCGTCGCATCGAGCCCGGAGAAGCTGCAGGTCTGTCGCGATCACGGCGCCGACGACCTGCTCGACTACACCGCCACCGACCTCAAGGCGGGCCTGCGCGAGTTGACCAGCGGCAAGGGCGTCGACGTCGTCTACGACTGTGTCGGCGGCGACTACGCGGAGGCGGCGCTGCGCTCGATCGCGTGGGGCGGCCGCTTCCTCGTGATCGGCTTTGCGGCCGGCACCATCCCGAAGATCCCGCTCAACCTGTTGCTGCTCAAGAACGCCGCCGCCGTCGGCGTCTTCTGGGGTGAGATGATCACGCGCGAGCCCATGCAGCATCGTGCCAACATGGCGGAGGTGCTGGGGTGGGTCGCGCAAGGGCGGCTGCGGCCACACGTGCACGCAACCTACCCGCTCGAACGCATCGGCGAAGCCATCAACATGCTCGACAAGCGCCTGGTCACCGGCAAGCTGGTCGTCGAGCTCTGACAAGACCGCGGCCATCCAGATGCCACTGTACGACACGATCGGCAGCAACTACGCGACAGTGCGGCGACCGGATCCTCGGATCGCGTCCGCGATCCGTGCGGCTCTTGGAGATGCGGCCAGCGTCGTCAACATCGGTGCCGGCACCGGCGCCTATGAGCCGACGGACCGGTCGGCGATCGCGGTCGAGCCCTCCGAGGTCATGATACGGCAACGGCCGGCGTCGGCGGCCCCCTGCATCCAGGGTTCGGCGGAAGCGCTGCCGCTCGAGACGCGCTCGATCGATGCGGCGATGTGCATCCTCACGCTCCATCATTGGTCCAGGCCGGAGGTCGGCCTTCGCGAGGTGGCGCGGGTGGCGCGGAAACGCGCGGTCTTCCTCACGTGGGTCCCGGACGCACGGCCGTTCTGGCTGACGGAGGACTATTTCCCCGAGATATTGGCCAACGACCGCGAGATCTTTCCAAGCGCTGACGCGCTGACCGAAATGCTGGAGCGCTGTATCGGCCCAGTGCAAATGACGCCGGTACCTGTCCCGCGCGATTGCACCGACGGCATCCTCTCCTCCTACTGGCGCCGACCGGAAGCCTACCTCGACCCCGCCGTGCGCAGCGGCATGTCCGCCTTCGCGCGCATCGACGCCGAGGCTGGGCTAACCAAGCTGCGCGACGATCTTGCGAGTGGACGCTGGACCGCGCGGAACGGTGACCTGATGAACGTGGACAGTGTCGATTGGGGCTATCGCATCGCCGTCTGCGAGGTAAGAAACGTTTCCTGACCTCTGCCCACTTCCCCATCTCGTGTTGCGATCCTCATGACAGCGGACATCTGGCTCATCGTCGCCGGCGCCTTTGCCGGCGGACTGGTCAACGGCTTGACCGGCTTCGGCACCGGCATGACGGCGCTGGTGCTGTGGCTGCACGCGCTCCCCGTGACGGTGGCGGCGACGCTCGTACTCGTGTGCTCGGTGGCGGCGCAGCTCCAGTCGCTGCCGTCGATCTGGCACGCGCTCGACTGGCGTCGACTGACACCGTTTCTGATCGGCGGCCTCATCGGCATCCCGCTCGGGACGTGGCTGCTGGTGCACATCTCGGTCGGGACGGTGAAGTTCTGGGTCGGGCTGGTGATCACGATCTACTGCGCGGTGATGCTGGCCGGCAGTTTCCGACCGACCGTGCGGTGGGGCGGGCGCACTGCGGACGGCACCGTAGGGCTGATGGGCGGCGTGCTCGGCGGACTCGCGGGCCTGTCGGGTGCGCTGCCCACGATCTGGGCGAGCCTGCGCGGCTGGGGCAAGGACGAACGCCGCGCCGTCTTCCAGGGCTTCAACCTGACGATCCTCGCGGTGTCTCTCGCCGTGCACGCCGCGGCGGGACTGGTGACGGCCGAGCTCGGCCGAGCAGCGCTGCTGGCGCTGCCGGGCACCTTCCTCGGCGCATTCATCGGCCAGCGTCTTTACCGCAAGCTCGACGATCGCGGCTTCGACCGCCTCGTGCTGGCGATCCTGCTGGTCGCGGGGCTGACGCTGTTGTGGTCGGCGCTATAGGTGCCAGCTCACTTCGACGATGCGTGAGCCGTTCCCGCCGGGTTCGCTTCTACCGACGGATCACCTCGCGGATCCAGCTCGAACACGGCCGGCGTCGTCTTGGGCACGATGACGAACGGCTCGTCGCGCTGCTTCGGCGGATTTGGTCGCACCTGCGCGCGCAGCAGCATGACGATCGCGATGCTTGCGTGGGAAAGCGCCCTGTGAAGGTAGAGCCCGCCGTGGCCGAACTTCTGCATCATCGCGGACGCCAGGATCGGTCCGAGGATCGCGCCGACGGAGAAGACGAGCAGCAGCCCGCTCGATACCTCGACGGCCCGCTTGCGATGGACGAGATCGTTCGCGTGCGCGACGCACAGCGTGTAGACCGTGAATGCCATGCTGCCGTATAGGGCGGCGAGCCCGAACAGCGGCCACGCGCCGGCATTGGACATCACATAGAGAAGACTGCCGAAGATCGCGGCCATCGCACAGACGACGATCGCGACGGCGCGCCGTCCGAGCCGGTCCGACAAGCGACCGATCGGCCATTGGGTGATGGCACCACCCAGAACCGCAAACGACATGAACCACGCCGTGTCACCGATCGTCAGCCCCGCGCCTTGCGCGAACAGGGGCGAGAATGTCCAGAACGCGGCGTTCACCAGCCCCGCAGCGAAGCAGCCGTAGACGGCGGCCGGCGACACCGCCATCAGCCAGCCGAGCCGGAGCTTCGCCCTCTGCGGCGGCTGGGGTGCGCTGCGCGGCGTGAGCGCGATCGGCACCGCGGCCAGCGCATAGAGGATGGCGACCAGCGAGAACAGCTCGAAGCTCGCCGGTTTTCCGAACGAAATGAGCTGCATGCCAACCGTGACGACGGTCAGGTTGGTCATCGCGTAGGCGCCGAGGACGCGGCCCCGATTCTCCGCCTGCGATGAGCCGGTCAGCCAGCTCTCGATGATCATGTAGAGGCCGGCGAACACGAGCCCGTTGATGGCGCGCAGGCCCCACCAGATCCACGGCGCGGTCGACATGGCATGCAGCAATGGCGTCATGGTCGCCAGCGCGGTGAGCGCGGCAAAGGTGCGGATGTGCCCCACGGTTCCGATGACACGCGGCCACAGCAGGCAGCCGATCATCAGCCCCGCGAAATGGAACGATCCCATCACGCCGATCTCGAAGGACGAAAAGTGCTCGATATTGGCGCGGATGGGCACGAGAACGCCGAACAGCCCATTGCCCATCATCAAGATCGAAGCGCTGATCAAAAGCGCTATGACGGGCCGGAGAACTCCGGTCATCGGTCAATTCCAGTCTGGTTTGTACGCTGAGGTCAGGTGTCGGCGGGGGCGTCTGTCAATCTCTCGAGGAGCCGCATGGCGTCGCGCAGGATGATCTTGTGATCGAAGGCGAGGTCGACCTTGCGCCAATCCTCGATCCACTCGACGGCCGCGGCGTCGTCCCCGGCGGAGGCCTTCGGCGCGCGCACGCGTGTGAGATAGGCGACAGCTGCCGTATGGAACCGCGGATCGCGCTTCGGATCGGAATAGACGCCGACGAGATGGAGCTTGCCGGCCTTGACGCCGGTCTCCTCCATCAGCTCGCGGCGGCAGGCGTCGTCGATCGTCTCGCCGACGTCGACGAAGCCGCCCGGCAGCGCGTAGTGACCCACGAATGGCGGATGCCCGCGTCGGATCAGGAGCACGCGCCCCCGGGCATCCACGGCGATGCAGTCAGCGGTGAGCCGCGGCGTCACGGGCTTCGGCATGTCGCTCTTCTCCCCGCCGGTCTTATATCTCAATGATTGTGCGGCTTGGATTTCTCGAATGCCGCTTTCTGCTCGGGCGAAGCTTCCTTCTGGTGCTTCGCCTGCCAATCCTTGTAGGGCATCCCGTAGACGATCTCGCGCGCCGCATCCTTACTGATCTCGTGGCCCGAGGCCTTTGCCGCCTCCTGATACCAGTTGGAGAGGCAATTGCGGCAGAAGCCCGCGAGGTTCATCAGGTCGATGTTCTGCACATCGCTGCGGTCACGCAGATGTTCCACGAGACGGCGGAATGCGGCCGCCTCGAGCTCGGTCGTGGTCTTCTTGTCCAACGTCGGCATGGCTCGCTTCTCCTTCGATCTTCGAACGCACCTGACATCGCTAAATCCGGTCGAGGTACAGGTCGGGCCTTCCTTTCAACGCGCGAACGAGCGCGATGATCCGGTCGGCCCACTGCTGCTGGCCGCGCGCGTCGCGGATCAGGTCCTGGCGGATCTCGATCAGCGCATGCGCGATGCCGCGTGACGTGCCGTGCTGCCACATGCAGTCGCCTTCGAGGCTGCCCTTGTAGGGCTCGTTGTCGCCGACGATAAGGCCGCCGTCGGCGTTGAAATGGTCGAGCATCGGCTGCGCGAGACGCGCGTCGCTGTCCCATAGGATGCCGACGTGCCACGGGCGCGGCACGCCCTTCCAGGCCTCGGTAAAGCTGTGCATCGAGATGATTGCCGGCGGCACGCCTGTCGCGATGCAGCGGTCGAGCACGGCGTCGATGGCCGTATGATACGGGCGGTAGTAGAGCGCCATCCGCTTCTCGCGCTCGGCAGCGTCGAGGTGGCGGTTACCCGGGATGACCGCGCCGTCGGAAAGGCGCATGATCAACGTCGGATCGTCGGCGCCGCGATTGGGATCGATCAGCAGGCGCGAGAACCGTGTCAGCAGCGCCGGCACCCCGAGCGCCGTCGCAGCTGCCCGCGTCACCGCTGCGGCGCCGATGTCGTAGGCGATGTGGCGCTTGAGCTGATCTTCGGGCAGCCCGAGCGTGCCGTAGCCCGGCGGGAAGGCGTTCCCCGCGTGATCGCACAGGAAAATCAGCCCACGATCGGCGCGGCCGGGCACGACGGCGTAGCTCTCGGCTTCGACCGGGTCGATCATCGGCGCAGGGGCGGTCGCAAGTTGGGCGGCGTCACTCATGGCGCGGACCATAACGCCATTGGATGGTGATAGCCAATCGCCGGACGTCGGGGCAGCCATCGGCCCTGCGCAGGTCGCGTCGACACTGGCCAACGGGCCGGCTCAATGCCCCGCGGCGCGCATCGACTTCGACGCGCAGCAGACCGCGCCGAGGCCCGACACCGCGGCTTTGCCACCGATGAACAGCACGAGATGACGCGCGACCATGCCGGCGAGCGTGATGCGATGGCCGGTATCCGGGTGATCCGGCTCGCGCGTGATCAAGTTGTAGTGGTAGGCGAGATCGCGGCACGTTTCGCGGCAGGCGTTGAACGACGGCTCACCGCGCGCGCCCTGGCGATGCAGCGCCAGAAGACGGAAACCTTCCTTGCGCTCGTGCGTCGGTATTTCGCCACGTGCGCACACCCACGCTTCAAGAACCGTCTCGCCGATTGCCAGCAGCTCGGCGGCGGCCTCTTGCGGCACACGCGCCGGCTCGGCGACGATCGCGTCGATGCGATCCTCGATCTCGGCAAAAGAAAGGTTCCCGACGTCGACGGTCATCGCGCCCTCCGCACCACCAGCCGCACCACAGACGCCCGGCCCTTGTGCCGGCTGCCCTCGTCCAGCGCAATGTCAGCTTCCTCAATCAGCTCGAACGACGCGCCGGCGAAATCGTCGCGCAGCAGAGCCTCCGTGTAAAGCATCTCGGGTGGCGGGCCGCCGCGACCGCCGGATGCGCGCCTCTCCACGTGTTTCACCGCGAAGGCCTCGAGCACGAGGAGACCGCCAGGCTTCAGCGCCGCAAGCATTCGTCGGTGCAGTCGCTGGCGCACGTGCGGCATGAAATGGACGAAGATCGACGCGACGCCATCGAAGGCGGCCGTCGGCCAGTCCCAATCCTCAAGATTGCATTGAATAATCACGGGTTGCACGCTGCGGGAGACGGCAAGCGCGCGCGCCTTGCCGACGCCGACCGCCGACGCCTCGACGGTCACCACGTCGAAGCCTTGTCCGGACAGCCAGACGCCGTTGCGCCCTTCGCCATCGCCGGGCACGAGAATGCGGCCGCCAGCAGCGAAGAGCTTCGCCTTGGAAACTAGGAATTCATTCGGATCGGTGCCGAAGATGTACTCGGCCACACCGTAGCTGCGGTCCCATTTAGGTCCTGTCACGAGATCATTCATCGAGCTTGCTCTCGATCAGCTTGCGCGTCTCCTTTGACGGCACGACGGGGACGATCTCGAACTCGGCGAATCCGCGCCAGTGCAACACCCATTCCTGGAGCAGCCGCGCGTCATCGCATTCCATGAGCTGGAAACAGCGATCGAAGTTCGGCTCGATCCAACTGTCGATGTACTTGAGACCGTCAGGCATTCCGCGACCCTTGTCGCGCAGATGCTTGTAGATCGGCTTGGGGTCGCCGTCCTTGAAGCGCTCGATGATCATGAAAAGCATGGCATCACTCCATCAAACGCAGCCGCCGACGAGATCATGCCGGCAGCTCACTGCGCTCGACCACCATCGGCTTCAAAAGTGCCTTGTGGACCGGGCACGCCTTGGCGACGCGCAGCAGACGCTCGCGCACATCCGGCGCAAGGTCGGCAGTGCCGAAGTCGATGTCATAGCGCAGCACCGGCGCGTCAGGACGCGACTGGTCATACTTTACGCGCACCTCGAGGGCAGGCAGCGCCCAGCCGTGGCGATCGGCGTACATGCGGATCGTCATCGCGGTACAGGTGGCGAGTGACGCTTCGAGCAGCGCGAACGGCTTGAAGCCAGCCTCGCGCCCGCCGTCACCTGCCACTGCATCGGCCAGCGCCGTATGCCGTCCGTCGCTGAAGGTTACGCCATAGGGTGCACCTTCATTGCGGGTAATAATCATCTGCCCTATCACAAGCTCCGCTGCAGGAATGCCAGCCTCACGCCCAGCAGTACGAAGAGCCCGCCAAGCGCGCGCTCGATCCAAGTGCGCACGACACTGCCGGCGCTGAGGGCGGACGATGCGCGCGCCGTGAACCATGCGATCGCGAGACATACGACAGTGCCGGTGGCGCAGAACACGAGGCCGAGCACGACGAAGGCGAGGGGCTTGGACGGCGCGGTGGCGGAGATGAACTGTGGCAGGAAGGCGAGGAAGAACAGCGCCACCTTGGGATTGAGCGCGTTGGTGAGAAATCCCTGCAGGAAGATGCCGCGTAGTGAGATCGCGGGCTTGCTGCTCTCCGCAACGTTGGAGTTCGCGCCCGCCTGGCGCAACAATGAAACACCAACCCAGATGAGATAGCCGGCGCCGATCAGCTTGAGCACGAAGAATGCTTGCGCCGATGTCGCGAGGATCGCGGAGAGGCCGAGTGCGGCGGCTGCGATGTGCACCGAGCAGCCCGCCGTGATCCCCAGCGCGGCCACTGCGCCGGCACGCGCGCCGAGCTGGGCACTGCGCCCGACGATGTAGGCCATGTCCGGGCCCGGCGTTATGTTGAGGAGCAGGCCCGCGAGCACGAACAGCCACAGATCGGTGATACCGAGCATCCCCTAGACTCCCATTTGCGGTCGTCGCTGTATCCGGTCGATCATCTTTTGTTTTTGCGCGGCGCCTTGGCAGCAGGTTTCGCTACCTTTTTCGCCGGCTCCGGCGGCGCGGGCGTACCCGCCATCATCGCATCGAGCCGCTTCTGCATCTTCTTCGGCGATACATCCTCGATGCGCGTTTGAATCATCCAGACATGGCCGAACGGATCCTCGACCTGACCGGTGCGATCGCCGTAGAACTCGTCCTTCACGGGGCGTTTGAGCGTGGCGCCTGCCTCTACCGCACGCGCGACCACGGCATCGGCATCGGCGACGTACAGGCAGATCGTCACCGACGTGCCACCCAGCGACTTGGGTCCGACGACACCCATCTCGGGAAACTCGCCCGACAGCATGATGCAGGTGTCACCGAACTCGAGCTCCGCGTGGCCGACGCGATCACCCATCGTCAGGCGGTAGCGCTCCTTGGCGCCGAACGCGCTCGCGTAGAAATCGATCGCGGCCGCCGCGTCGGCGACGCGCAGATAGGCCATCGCGTCGCTGTAGCCATTCGGCGGCTTGTATTTGACTTTCGCCATTTGACCGTCTCCCGTGTGGGCAGCGACCCTTGCTTCGTCGTCGTGGTCAGCATTGCCCCAATCGTCTCGGAAGTCATGCGCGTCTTCGCGTCGAGCGCTTTCCACCCCGACCGATGTCCAGCCGCGCATGGCTGATGGGCGCTGTCCGGCCAGGCGCTTCCTTGTTGGAGCGGTGATGAATCCTTATAGAGTTGCGGCCGAAAAGCAGCAACCTAGCATTCGCATACGCGAATGTGGGTAGATGCGCCGGGACCTGAACCCACGGCCCGCCCGCGGAGAGGAACGCCGCAGTGCAAAGAGAGGCCACAGATCCGGCGCCGGCCGATGCGCGCCGGCGCGTTCTGCTGGCCGTCTTCTGGATGGTCGGCGCCCTCGTATCCTTCACCTTGATCGCCATTGCCGGGCGCGCTGCGGCGCGGGGCATGGACGCTTTGCAGATTGCGGTCTGGCGCACGTTCGTCGGGTTCACTGTCTTGGTCGTGATCGTAAAGCTGCAAGGCAAGACTTTCGCCAGCCTCGCCTCGCACCAGCCCGGCCTGCAGGTCGTGCGCAACCTCATCCATTTCACCGCGCAGTTTTCCTGGCTCTATGCCTTGACCAGACTGACCCTTGCCGAGTTGACGGCGCTCGAATTCACCGCCCCGC
>VFQN01007614.1_pt1 | contig 11553 bp, 10 predicted proteins | sample 3512371 | NCBI WGS metagenome assembly VFQN01 (sample SAMN10412370, study PRJNA504923) | tailings metagenome | isolation source: Replicate 2 from Balatoc abandoned mine | place: Philippines: Itogon, Benguet | collected 2017-08-28
TGTGGGCGCGCATCACTCCAGCATAATAAGCCCCGTTTGTCCAGTCGGTGGGTGCTTTCGCAAAAATCGGGTTGGCTTCCTGCCACTGCATGGCCCTGACCATGGCTTGCTCAATGGTGGATTTCTCACTCCCTTTGAATGTTTTACAAGCTTGAAAGGAAATGGTAAGGAAGACGGCAACGGCGCTCAGCAGGATTCGATTCATATTGTGTTAATTAAAGGTCGTTTCAATTTTTTGGAGGGATGAGCGGTTTTGATTACTGAAACACGCGCACATAATCTACTTCCATCTTGGCGGGGAAAACGCTTTCGTCAATGCCTTTTGCACCGCCCCAATTGCCGCCCACGGCTACATTGAGCAACAAGTACTCTGGCTTATCAAAGGGCCATTCATTGACGGTTTTGTGTTCGTTAGGAATACTTAGATAGACGTTGCCATCCAACAGAAAATCCATTCTCTCGGGCGTCCAATCAACGGCGTAGACGTGAAACTCAGTGTAAGGGTTTTTGATATAAATCTTCTTTGATTTTTGGGTTCCCTTCACGTGGTTGTAGGCTTGGGTGTGGATAGTGCCCACGAGCGTATCGGGGTCGTAGCCTACGTGCTCCATGATGTCGATTTCGCCGCATTTGGGCCAACCGGCGGTTTCGATGTTGCTGCCCAACATCCAAATGGCGGGCCATGTGCCGCGCCCTCTGGGCAATTTTGCCCGTACTTCGATGCGACCGTAAGTCCATTCGGCTTTTCCTTTGGTTAGGAGCCGGGCAGAAGTATAGTCTCGGTTTTCAAATTTATTTTTGCGGGCCGTGATGGAAAGAACACCGTTTCTAACGAGCGCATTAGACGTATCGGCGTTGGTGTAATATTCCAACTCATTGTTTCCCCAACCTTTGCCACCGACTTCATAGCCCCATTTGGACGCATCTGGCAATCCAGAATAATTAAATTCGTCACTCCAGACCAATTTGCGTTTTTCTTTGGCAAAACGTGCATCACGCACCAAGGCTTTTTCGGGTTCGTCGGTTGTTAAATAATCAATGTTCCGAACTAAAAAGTAATCCATTACCAAGGTGTCATTTACGGTCCAAGCGTTGGTAGCGACGCCAAGTTTTTTGGCGTTGGCAATCCATTGCTCGTCTTTTTGCAAAACGCTGAAGTGATAATCAAGCCCACCGATGTTGTCGGCTTGAAGTTGAGCCGCTGAGATATTCCCGTTGAGGTATTGCAGCTTTGCGTTTTTGTCTAATTCCCGCACTTTTTTCAGGATGTCGTAGTCAAAACTGATGTACACTACCCATTTTTGGGCCTTTAACTTTTGAACGGTCTTGACCACTTTTTCGGCCAAAATCATTGCGCGCTCTTTGCCCGCGGGCGAGGGCTTGATTTCGGTCACGAGCATGGTTTTGGTTTGTTTTTTACCCGCTTTCAGGTATTCTTCCAATGTCGGAAGATGCTCGCCGTTTTTCAAAGGTTTTTTGATTAGTTCTGCATAATCGGTTTTTTCAATGTCCATTCCTTCGTAATGTGCGTCATGATTGATGACCAACACTTCATCCTTGGTCATTCGAACGTCAAATTCTGAGCCGACACAACCCAGTTTGATGGCATTCTCTAATGATGCAATGGAGTTTTGGGGGGCTCCCGTGTTTTTCCAAGCTCCTCGGTGGGCTACGATTTTGTTGTTATAAAAGGATTGGGCCTTGGAGAAATAAGAAAAAGATAGAGTCCAAAATGCTAAAAATAAGGAAATTACGTGCTTGTTCATTCGTATGGTTTATTGGTTCAAAAGATAATTGCCTTCTGTTAAGGAATGCAGTGTGTTATAAAAATGGTGGCTTCGTTTTTATTGGCTATTACATTCAAAGGCAAAATTTGTCATTTTCTTCTCATGTAGCCTTCAGATTTGAAATTCCGTAAAATACCCTTGAAAAAATCACGTAACCTTCAAGTAATATTTGGATAACATGGTCTTTGATATACCAAACAAAATACAGTAATTGCCAAAAAATAGCAAATTAAGCACAATTAACTAATGAAAATACCCATCAAATCGTTGGCCTTTCTCCCTCCAAAAACGTTTATGTATCTTCTTTAACTTTTGTTTATTGTTGATTAACTTGCATACATTGATTATTCAAAACGTATCTCCTTGAAACCGACTGACATTAAAAACCCGGAATATTTCCACAAGGTTGTGGACTGTCAATACGCGTGTCCGGCGCATACACCTGTACCCGAGTACATTCGGCTCATTGCGGCCGAGCGCTACACCGAGGCCTACATGGTCAACTGGGAATCCAACGTTTTTCCTGGTGTTTTGGGTCGTACCTGCGACCGCCCTTGTGAACCCGCCTGCCGACGCGGGCGTGTGGAAGAAGAACCAGTGGCGATTTGCCGCCTTAAACGCGTAGCAGCTGATAACAAGGGGGATGTAACGAGCTTTATGCCCCAAGGCCCTTTTGTACCCAACGGTAAGAAAATAGCCCTCATCGGCGGCGGACCCGCTTCACTGACCGTAGCCCGTGACTTGGCTCCGCTGGGATACGAAGTCCATCTGTATGATGACCAACCGATGGGCGGAGGGATGATGCGCAGTCAAATCCCTTCGTTTCGTTTGCCAGATAGCGTGCTGAACGAAGAAGTGGGTTTTGTGCTTGATTTGGGCATTCATACGCATTTCAATACCCGCGTAAACAGCCTGCGTGATGTTTTGGACCAAGGTTATGATGCCGTATTTGTGGGTACGGGCGCCCCCAAAGGAAAAGATTTGGCCGACTTGCCGGGCCGTTGGGATGCCAAAGCGCATGTGCACATCGGAATTGAATGGCTAGCGAGTGTGGCGTTTGAGCATACCGCCAAAATCGGCAAAAAAGTAATCGTTTTAGGCGGTGGAAACACGGCCATGGATTGCTGCCGTACCTCTCGCCGCTTGGGAGGAGAAGAGGTGAAAGTGGTGGTGCGCAGTCCGTTCAAAGAAATGAAAGCGTCGCCTTGGGAAATCGAGGATGCGCTGCACGAAGATATTCCGATTCTGGAATGTCATGTTCCGAAATCGTTTGTGGTGGAAGACGGCCAACTCAAAGGAATGATGTTTGAGAAAGTGGAGGCCAAATACGAAAACGGCCGCCGCAAACTCGTCTCAACGGGTGAGCCGGACGTATTTATCGAAGCTGATGATGTGCTGGTGGCCATCGGACAAGAAAACTCATTTCCATGGATTGAACGCGATTTAGGCTTGCAGTTTAACGAATGGGGCTTGCCCGTACTGGATGAAAAAACCTTCCAGTCAACCATTCCCAACGTATTCTTCGGTGGTGACTCGGCCATGGGGCCCAAAAACGTTATCACGGCTGTAGCGCAGGGACATTCGGCGGCGGTTTCGATTGATTTGTTTTGCAGTGAAAAATCTGTCCATGACCGTCCTTCTCCGTATACCAATCTGATTAGTCAGAAAATGGGGATTCACGAGTGGATTTACGATAGTCCCGTCTCCGACGATGAGCGTTTTAAGGTGCCGCACGCCGACAAAGCGTTGACCCTGAAAGACCGTAAAAAAGAAGTGGAATTGGGCTTTAGTCCCGAAACGGGCTTTAAAGAAGCTCAGCGTTGCCTTAACTGTGACGTTCAAACGGTATTTACCGAAAATAAATGTATTGAATGTGATGCTTGCATGGATGTGTGTCCCACATCGTGTATCACGTTCACCGTCAATGGCGAGGAAGAAGATCTGCGTTCGCGGCTTCTAGTTCCCGCCGATAATTTATCCCAAGATTTATACGTTTCAGATACGCTCAAAACAGGCCGTGTGATGGTCAAAGATGAAGATGTGTGTCTTCACTGTGGCTTGTGTGCCGAGCGTTGTCCTACGTCAGCGTGGGATATGCAGAAATATTTGTATTCAGTAACCAAAGCAGGTAATCAATGCGGAATCTTACAGGAGTTAACGACTTAGTAGTACGGTTTGCCAACGTCAACGGGACGGGTTCGGCCAGTGCCAATAATATGTTTGCGATGTCCATTTTCCGAATGGGCATCCCCATGACCGCCAAAAATATTTTTCCTTCCAATATTCAGGGATTACCAACCTGGTATGAAGTGAGAGTCAGCGAAAAAGGCTATTTAGGTCGCCGCGAAGGAGTAGATATCATGCTGTGTGTAAACCCACAAAGTATGAAACAAGACGTAGCGTCGGTCAAACCGGGTGGGTATTTCTTGTACGATAATACCAAAAATCTCCACAAAGATTTTATCCGTGAAGACGTCAATTATATCGGTATTCCGATGATTGGAATTTGTATGCGGCTCTACTCCGACGCTCGTCAGCGGCAGTTGTTCAAAAATATGATTTACGTGGGCGCTCTGGCCGCTCTGTTGGATATTGAGTTGGAGGTGGTGAAAGGCATCATTGCCGATGAATTCAAGAAAAAGCCCAAACTCATTGAACCCAACGTGCAAGCCATGTTGGCGGGTGTAACCTACATAAAAGAAAACTACGAGCATCCGTTGGGACTGCGTGTGGAGCGCCGCGACTTGGTGGGTGATGCCATCGTCATCGACGGCAATACCGCCTGCGGAATCGGGGCCGTGTACGCGGGAGCTACAGTAGCGGGTTGGTATCCCATTACGCCCTCTACTTCATTGGTGGAGGCATTTGCTAAGTATTCCAATCGTTTGCGCGTTGACCCCGAAACGGGCCTCAAAAAAGTGGCAATCGTGCAGGCCGAAGATGAATTGGCGGCCTTTGGGATGGTGCTGGGAGCGAACTGGAATGGTGCCCGGGCGTTTACCGCTACCAGCGGTCCGGGGCTTTCGTTGATGAATGAGTTTTTGGGATTGGCTTATTTTGCCGAAATCCCCGCCGTATTGGTGGATGTGCAGCGCGGTGGCCCCTCTACGGGGATGCCCACGCGTACGCAGCAATCGGATTTGCTCTTGGCGGCCTATGCTTCGCACGGCGATACCAAACACGTATTGTTGATTCCGAGCAATCCGTCCGAATGTTTTGACTTTATGGCCGATGCCTTTGACTTGGCCGAACGCCTCCAAACGCCCATTATTGTCATGACCGATCTTGATTTGGGCATGAATGAGCACTTATCCGCGCCCCTGAAGTGGGACGATGCCCGTCGCTATGATCGGGGGAAAGTGTATACCGCCGAAGATTTGGACGCATTGAGCGCCATGGGCAAGCAGTTTGGGCGTTACCTTGACGTGGACGGCGACGGCATTCCTTACCGGACGCTCCCGGCCACGCACCCCACCAAAGGCTCTTTCTTTACGCGGGGCACTTCCCACGACGAGTATGCGCGCTACACCGAAGACGGCGTGAAAAATGCGCAGGTGCTGGATCGTTTGTCTAAAAAATGGTATACGGCCAAGGAAATCCTGCCGCTGCCAGAGTTTTATCAGGCCCAAAACGAAAGCAACATCGGCATGATTTTCTTCGGCACCACGACCTACGCGGCCCTGGAAGCGATCGACCTGCTGAAACAAGAAGAAGGGATTACGTTGGACGCCATGCGGGCCACGGCCTTTCCGTTCCATGCTTCCGTGGAGGCGTTTATCGAAGCCCACGACCAAATATTTGTGATTGAGCAAAACCGCGACGCGCAATTCCGTACGTTGTTGATCAATGAATTGGAAATCAATCCTAAGAAATTGATTAAAGTCCTAAACTACGACGGTATGCCCATTACGGCCGATGCGATTCGAAATGGAATTGCCAAGCATTTGGAAGCGATTAAGTTGTAGATAGGAAGGAGTAATATAAATAACCTTGTATAACGGTTAATCCCGCAGTCGCTCGCGTCCCGCGAGTGACGATTATTAACAGGCTTCAAGCCTTAAAAATAAGAAGGGCGAAATAAACGCTTAGAATAGCATAAATAACCAACTTCATGAATTTGCTCAATCAGAATATCAACAAGATAACCCAACTTTGTAAAATCCACAAAGTGAAGAAGTTATATGCTTTTGGTTCTGTTTTGGCCGATACATTTAATGATAAAAGCGATATAGATTTGATTGTGGATTTTGAAGAGGTAGACGAACTGGAATACGCAGATAATTATTTCAATTTTAAATTTTCGCTTCAGGAGGTGCTACACCGTTCTATTGACCTTTTGGAAGAAAAAGCAATTAAGAATCCTTATTTCCAAAAGTCCATAAATCAGCAAAGACAACTCTTGTATGGATAACGATATCACGACTTGGCTTTTTGATATTTTGAACGCGCTACATGAAATTGACTTCTTCTTTATCGACGGTCCCAAAACGTTGGCTGATTATCGAGTTGATATAAGGACAAAGCGAGCAGTTGAACGCAACATTGAAATTATAGGCGAAGCCATGAATCGCATTTTAAAAAAAGATGATACAATATCTATTTCTAATTCTCGGAAACTTGTGGATGTAAGAAATAGAATTATTCATGGGTACGATTCGGTCTCTGATGATATAATTTGGGGAATTGTAATTCAGTACATCCCGATTTTACGAACCGAAATTGAAAACTTTTTAAACGAGTAAACACATTTAACGGTAATGACGTATATAAACCCAAAATTTCGTCAACCCGACCTGCCCAAAAATGAGGTAGGCTTCACTAAAACAGATTATGAAGGGGTGATTTCGACGCTTTGCGCGGGCTGTGGGCATGATTCCATCAGCGGCTCCATTGTGCAGGCGTGCTACGAGATGTCGATTGAACCGCACCGTGTGGCCAAACTGTCGGGTATTGGGTGTTCGTCCAAAACACCCAATTATTTCCTCAACAACTCACACGGGTTCAACTCCGTCCACGGGCGGATGCCGTCGGTGGCTACGGGGGCCAACATGGCCAACCGCGACCTGATTTACCTCGGTGTATCGGGCGACGGCGACACTGCTTCGATTGGGATGGGACAGTTTGTGCACGCTATCCGTCGTAACCTCAACATGCTCTACATCGTGATGAACAACGGTTGCTACGGTCTAACCAAGGGTCAAGATTCGGCCACGGCCGATGCGGGTTCGGTCAGCAAAAGCGGTTCCGTCAATCCGTTTGAAGGCATTGATTTGGTGGGTATGGCGCTTGAATTGGGCGCTACGTTTGTTGCGCGCAGCTTTTCGGGTGACAAAACCCAGCTCGTACCGCTCATCAAAGCGGCGCTTTCACACAATGGCTTTGCGCTGATTGACGTGCTTTCTCCTTGCGTAACCTTCAATAACAACGTGGGTTCTACCAAGTCGTACGATTATGTTCGCGACCACATTGAGGCGTTGGCCGAAATTGGGTACGTTCCCGAAAAAGAAGAAATTACCGTTTCGTATGACAGTGGCAGCTCGGTAGACGTCGAACTCCACGACGGTTCGTCGGTACAGTTGCACAAGCTCGCCGAAGGCTGGGACCCGCGCGACCGTCAGGCGGCGATGAGCCGTTTGCAACAAGCCAAAGCTGAAGGCGAAATCTTGACGGGATTGGTGTACGTAGATCCCGATAGCAAGGATTTACACGAAATCATCAAGTCAGATAAGCGTCCGCTGAACAGCCTAAAAGAAGAGGATTTGTGTCCGGGGGCGGGAGTACTGGCCATGATTAACGACGAGTTTAGATAATTTCAGGCACTCAATAGTCAAACCGCGTAGGGTGAGTCCCTGCGCGGTTTTTTGTTTTTGGAAATATGATTCCCAGATTTGAATTAACTTGTCAGCTTTTATGCGTTTGAGCATGAATTTTGGAGTGTTTGAACCGTATTGCGTTGTAAGCAACCATCGTGCTCGGTTGTGAGCAACCGAGCGCACCAGCATTTTCTTTTAAATCTCTGCGTCTTAGCGACTTTGCGTGATTTTATTTAATATTCAGTTTTAAAAAATATGAAAGTACTCATCATTGGTGGAGGAATTGGTGGATTGACCACCGCCCTTTGCCTACATAAGCTCGGATTGGAAGTAAAAGTCTTTGAATCGGTCAAAGAAGTAAAACCGCTGGGGGTAGGTATCAATTTACTGCCGCATTCGGTTCGGGTGCTTACCCACCTTGGCCTGCAATCCATCATTGCCCAAAATGCCATTGAAACGACCGATTTGGCCTATTTTAATAAATTTGGACAGCCTTTTTGGAGCGAGCCGCGCGGGCGGTTTGCGGGCTATAAATGGCCCCAATTTTCAGTCCATCGTGGTAGGCTCCAACAACTGCTGTTTGAAGAAGCCACGCGGGTGTTGGGCAGTGAGGCACTCCTCACCAACCATCATTTGGCCTCTTTCGAACAAAATGAAAGGGAAGTCATCGCACATTTTGTCAATAAAGAAACGGGACAAAACATCGGGCAGGAGCGGGGTGATTTGCTGATTGGGTCGGACGGAATCAATTCGGTGGTGCGACAACAACTGTATCCCAACGAAGGCCCCCCGGTGTATTCTACCAATATCTTGTACCGAGGCACTACGCGGATGAAGCCGTTCCTGAACGGAACAACCATGGTGATGGTGGGGCATAATGCCCAAAAAATAGTAGCGTATCCTATTCATCCTGAGCCTGATGTTGAGGGCAATAAACTCATCAATTGGGTGGCAAATGTGCGTGAAAACGGCCAACAAAAGCTAGAAGTAAGGGATTGGAACCGTCCGGCAGACCAGCCGCGATTAGTTAATTTATACAGAGATTGGACGTTTGACTGGCTTGATGTACCCGCCATGATTGCGGGGGCCAAAGTGGTGTATGAGTTTCCGATGTCGGACCGAAATCCGTTGGGCCGCTGGACCTTTGGCCGCGTAACCTTGCTCGGCGACGCTGCCCACCCCATGTACCCGATTGGTTCCAACGGGGCATCACAGGCTATTTTGGATGCCGATTATTTGGCGGAATGTTTGAAAAATACGCAAAATCCCACGGAAGCGTTAATGGCATACAACGATGAGCGCGTGCCTGCTACGGCAAAAGTGGTGTTGCAAAACCGCGCCAAAGGTCCCGACGAAATCATGGACCGTATGGAAGAACGTTTTCCCAAAGGTTTTTCGGAAGACCAGATTCCGCGCGCTGAGTTGGAAGAGGTAATGAATCGGTATAAACAAATTGCGGGGTTTGATATTCAGACCCTTAACCAAAAATCATGAAAGATGGAGTTGAAATTCGCTTTTGAGCTGCGGGTAGAAGTGGCAGAAATACAAGTGTTGGGAGATACGCCAAAGGGCAATCGTCGGATGATACCCATCAAAGGTGGAACGTTTGAAGGGGCAAAAATAAAAGGAACGATTCAGGCAGGAGGCTACGATTGGCAGTTGATTCGAACCGATGAAGTTGCCGAAGTAGACGCACGGTACGTGCTTAGAACCGATGATGGGGTATTGATAACGATTGTCAATCAGGGACTTAGGCGGGGTCCTGCGGCGGTGATGAAGCGCCTTGCGGCGGGGGAAGAAGTATTGCCGTCACAGTACTATTTTCGTTCCATTCCCGTGTTTGAAACCGCTGACCCCCGCTACGCTTGGCTCACGCAGTCGGTTTTTGTGGCCACGGGTGTGCGCAAACCCGATAAAGTGTTGATTCAGGTGTATGAAGTTTTATAGGGCATTTTAAAGCCATTTAATAAGGTTTAACAAAACGCTTGCATGATGGGTTAAGGGATTTATACTAAATTGTATTCCAGAAGTTTTAACATCAGCAACAATGAAAATTCAGGAGAAAACATTTTTGATTACGGGGGGCGCTTCGGGTTTGGGAGCGGCCACGGCCAAAATGATTGTTGAAGACGGTGGTAACGCGGTATTGGCCGATGTAAACACCACGGTGGGTGAACAAACGGAGGCAGAGCTGGGCGAAAACGCACTGTTTGTTCATACTGATGTGACAAACCCCGAAAGCGTCCAAAATGCCATTGAAACGGCGATTGATGCTTTTGGCGGACTAGATGGCGTAATCAATTGCGCAGGAATCGGCCCTGCTGAGCGGGTGGTGGGCAAAAACGGCCCCCATTCGCTGGAGCGTTTTACCAACGTAATCTCCATCAATCTCATCGGTACTTTCAACGTGATTCGTTTGGCGGCGGCGGTGATGCAGCACAATGAGCCCGAAGAAAGCGGCGAGCGCGGAATCATCATCAATACGGCTTCGGTGGCGGCCTTCGACGGTCAAATTGGCCAAGCGGCCTATTCTGCCTCGAAAGGTGGAATTGTGGCAATGACACTGCCCATCGCGCGCGAGTTTGCCAAGTTGGGAATTCGGGTCATGACCATCGCACCGGGTATTTTTGAAACGCCGCTGCTGATGGGAATGCCTGACGAGGTAAAAGCGTCGTTGGGGCAGCAGGTTCCATTTCCGTCTCGGCTTGGCAAGCCGCATGAATACGCGGCACTTGTCAAGCATATCATTGAAAATCAGATGCTTAATGGTGAGGTAATTCGTTTGGATGGGGCGATACGAATGGCGGCAAAATGAGACATAGAAGGGTAAAAACTTAGGGAATATGTCTAATAGTAGCCAAAAAAGCGGCTCTTTTGTAGAAATAGCCGCTTTTTTGTAGTTTTGGCGCTCCCTAACCTGTTATTGTTACCCCATGAGACATTCGTTATTTACAGTATTGCTTTTAATGTTGTTGATTCCTTCTCTGTTTGCCCAAAAAAAACGGCGAGTTACCAAAAAAGCCAAGCCTGTTCCTACAGTTACCGTTACTCAAAATGCTTTTCCCTTGAAAAGCAGCCGTGATGGGCGCTACCTGACAAATCGAAACGGTCAGGCTTTCTTAATAAACGCCGATGCAGGCTGGACACTATTTCATAAATTGACAATGGAAGAAGCGCGTTTCTATTTAGAACACCGTTATTCTAAACACTTTAATACTATTTTTGTACAATTATTGCCCCCCGAGCCCAACCAAACCAATGCTTACGGGGAGGCTCCATTTACAAGGAAAGGGGATTTTGCTACCACAAATGAAAAATACTTCGCGTACGTTGACAACATCATAAAAATGGCGGCCAGAATGCAGTTGTTGGTAGCGATTGTACCCGCTTGGCTGGGCTGTTGCGGCACAAATTGGTTTGAGGTACAGACGGCCAACGGAACCGACAAGTGCCGCGATTTTGGCCGATACCTTGGTCGTCGATTTGGCAACCATTCCAATATTCTCTGGATTATGGGCGGCGACCGTGATCCGCTACGCGAGGAGGCTGTGCAACGGGCCATGGCAGAGGGCATCAAAGAAACCGCGCCCACTCAGTTGATGACTTACAATGCGGCAAGTTCTCATTCGAGTACGGATGTATTCCCTGCCGAAAAGTGGCTGGATTTTAGCATGGTCTATACGTATTTTCGGGGAAAGCAAGGTGTCTGGACTTCTGATATGCCACAGGTATACGAGGTAGCCTTGAAAGAAACCCAAAAGTCACCAAGAAAAGCCTTTATCTTGGGTGAATCGCAGTACGAAGATGAAAATGTAGGCAATGCGCTGATGATACGAAGGCAGGCGTATTGGTCACTTTTGGGGGGAGGAAGCGGCCAATGTTACGGAAGTTCGGTGTGGGCTTTTGGAGAAGACTGGCGTCAAAAACTTGACTTGCCCGGCGTGGCCCATATG
>VFQN01007615.1_pt1 | contig 11552 bp, 14 predicted proteins | sample 3512371 | NCBI WGS metagenome assembly VFQN01 (sample SAMN10412370, study PRJNA504923) | tailings metagenome | isolation source: Replicate 2 from Balatoc abandoned mine | place: Philippines: Itogon, Benguet | collected 2017-08-28
TGCCGCTGGCGCAGATCGCCACCGCGATGCCGCGCCGGCGCACGAACCACAGCGAGGTGTCGGCCACCAGCGGCGCGAAGGTGGCCGAACTGCCGAGGAAGCCGAGCAGCACGCCCGAGACGACGGCGAACATCAGCACGCTGCTGCTCGCGGCGGCCAGCGCGAAGCCGCTGCCCAGGCCGGCCGCGCCGATCAGCACCGGCACCATCACGCCGAAGCGGTCGGCCAGCTTGCCCATCATCACGCCGCCCAGGCCGAAGCCGACCATCAGCAGCGTGTAGGGCAGCGAGGCGTCGGCGCGCGCCACGCCGAACTCGGCCTGCACGGCCGGCAGCACCACCGCGATCACGTACATCGCCGCCGAGCCGATCGTCATCAGGCCCAGCGTGGCGGCCAGGCGCATCCACGCGTAGCGCGAATCGGCGCCGCGCGTCATCGACTCAGGCATGGGCACGCTGGTCGGTGCCCTGCGCGGCGTCGGCGCGCGGCGAGCGCTTGGCGAGCCGGTCGACGATCTGGCCCAGGCGGCGGATGGCGGCCTCGGTCTGCGCGGTGAAGGGCTCGCCGTACTGCAGGCGGATGAAGTGGTCGAAGCGCCGCGTGGTCGAGAAGGCCGCGCCCGGCGCCACGCCGATGTGCTCGAGCCGCGCCAGCGCGAACACCTCGCGCGAGTCGACATTCCGCGGCAGCTCGATCCACAGCATCATGCCGCCCTGCGGCAGGCTCATGCGGCAGCCCATCGGGAAGTGGCGCGCCACGGCGTCGACCATCTGGTGCATCTGCGTCTTCAGCGCGGCGCGCAGCTTGCGCAAGTGGTGGTCGTAGCCGCCGTCGGCGATGAACTGCGCCAGCACTTCCTGCGTGACCATCGGGCAGGCCACCGAGGTGCGGAACTTGAGCGCCTGCGTCCTCAGGAAATGCCGCCCGGGTGCCACCCAGCCGATGCGGTAGCCGGGCGCCACGGTCTTGGTGAAGGCCGAGCACAGCATCACGTCCGCATCCGCGGCGAAGCTCTTGAGCACCGGCGGGCGTTGCTCGCCGAAGTAGAGCTCGCCGTAGATGTCGCTCTCGATCAGCGTGATGCCTCGCTCCACCGCCAGCTGCACCAGCGCGCGCTTGCGCTCCACCGGCACCAGGCTGCCCGCCGGGTTGGGGAAGTTGGGCAGCAGCACGCAGGCCTTCACCGCGCCGCTCTCGCGGGTGGCGAGTTCCAGCGCCTCCAGCGAGATGCCGTCGCGCGGATGCGACGGGATCTCCAGCGCGCGCATGCCCAGGCTCTCGATCACCTGCAGCAGGTGGAAGTAGGTGGGCGACTCCAGCACGATGGTGTCGCCGGCCGAGGCCACCGTGCGCAGCGCGAGGTACACCGCTTCCAGCCCGCCGTTGGTGACGACGATCTCGTCGGGCCGCAGCTGCACGCCCGAGCTCACCGCGCGGCGCGCGATCTGCTGGCGCAGCGCCGCGCTGCCGTCCATCTGGCAGCGCGAGGCGTACTCGGGGTGGCGGCGGTTCACGCCGGCCATCAGCGCCTGCAGCTTGGCCTCGGGCAGCAGCGAACGTGCCGGCTGGGCGTGGAAGGAAGGCACCGCGAGCGGATCGTTGACGATCCAGAGGAACTCCTGCAGCACCTGGTCCATGTTGACCAGCGAGGGGCCTTCGAGGCGCAGGTCGAGCATCGGCTCGGGCAGCACCGGCGAGCGCGGCGCGACGAAGCAGCCGGACTTGGGCCGAGCCTCCACCACGCCGCGGTTCTCGAGGTGGCGGATCACCTGCTGCGCGGTGCTGATGCTCACGTCGTGCTGCTGCGCGAGCTGCCGCACCGAGGGCAGGCGTTCGCCGGCGCGCATCGCGCCGCTGGCGATCGCCGCCTCGATCCGGGCGGCGATGCGCTGGTACAGGGGGGCGGAAGCGTCGACGGCAGCATCCATGCGTGGCATTGTGAACCCCGGTCGTGCCGCTGTACCGGTACAGAGGTGCGCATTGAGCGCCAGTACAGAACCGCGCGGCGTGCTGCTGTACCGGTGCAATTCGGGCAACGCTGAGTCTGTCGCCGCAGCGCGTGCCCGCCGAGACTGGATGCCCAGGAACCCCGGAGGCCGCCATGCTCAAGCTCCCCACCCCCCTCGTGCTGCAGCTCGCCGATGGCCAGCTGCTGCGCTGGCACCAGGCCGTCGCCGTGACGCTGCAGGTGCGGCGCGGCCGCGTCTGGGTGACGCGGACCGGTGACGCCGACGATCACTTCCTCGACGCCGGTGACGTGCTGCCGCTCGCGCCGGGTGGCGGCGTGCTGATCGGCGCCGAGGGCGCGGCTCAGGTCGCCATCGAGGCGGTGCAACCGGCCTGGCGGCTCGCGCTGCGGCGCTGGCTCCAGCGCGCCAGCGCCTCGCGGGCGCGGCGCGCATCCATGGCCTCCGCGCCCGCGCCGGCCACCGGTGCGGTGAGTTCCACCACGTAGCCGTTCGGGTCGCGCAGGTAGATCGAGCGGATGAAGCCGTGGTCGGAGATGCCGCGTACCTCGATGCCGGCATCCTGGGCGAGCAGGATCATCGCGCCGAGCGCGGGCTCGTCCACGCGCAGCGCGATGTGCAGGTCGAAGTCGTGCTGCGCGCGGAACTCGAAGGGCAGGTCCGGCGCCTCGAAGAACGCCAGGAACGAGCCGTCACCGAGGCGGAAGAAGGTGTGCAGCACGTCGGTGCGGCGCCCCGTCTTCGTGCTCTCGATGTGCAGCGCGCCGGCCAGCGGCAGGCCGAGGAAATCCTCGTAGAAGGCGCGCGTGGCCTGCGAGTCGCGGCAGCGGTAGGCGCTGTGGTGAAGGCCGTGGATCATCGCTGCACGCCTCAGGCCGCCACCGCCTCGCTGAGCACCAGCGCGGCCGCGGCGCTCACGATGGCCTCGGGCTGCGGCACGCCGGCCTGCTCCAGCGCCCACGACGAGGGCGCCGGCGCGTCCGGCCCGGTGAGGCGGCGCACCGGTGACTTCAGCGCGTCGAAGGCCTTCTCCGAGACCAGCGCGGCGATTTCCGCGCCCACGCCGCAGGGCGCCGCGCCTTCGTGCACCACCACCAGCCGTCCCGTCTTGCGCACCGAGCGCAGGATCGTCGCCTCGTCCAGCGGCTTGAGGGTGCGCAGGTCGATCACCTCGGCGTCCACGCCGAGTTCGGCCAGGGCCTTCGCGGCGCTCAGGCAGTGGCCCACCGTCTTGGAGTAGGACACCAGCGTCACGTCGCGCCCCGCGCGCAGCACCGCTGCCTGGCCGAGCGGCACGACGTGCTCGCCCTCGGGCACCGGCCCGGGCGTGTAGCCCAGCGTCATGTCCATGAAGAACAGCACCGGGTTGTCGTCGCGGATCGCGCTCTTGAGCAGGCCCTTGAAGTCGGCGGCGCTCGAGGGCATCACCACCTTCAGCCCCGGCGCCTGCACGAACATCGCCTCGAGGTTGTGGTTGTGCTGCGCGCCCACGCCCCAGCCGGCACCGGTGCGGGCCAGCACCACCATCGGGAAGGCGAACTGGCCGCCTGACAGGTAGCGCAGCTTGCCGGCGCTGTTGATGATCGCGTCCATCGACAGCGTCAGGAAGGGCGCGTACAGCAGGTCGATGACCGGGCGCAGGCCCATGGCCGCGGCGCCCGCGGCGGTGCCGGCGATGATGGCCTCGGCCAGCGGCGTGTTGCGCACGCGCGCCGGGCCGAACTCGGCGACCATCTCCTGGCGCGTGGTGGCGACGCCTTCGCCGAACATGAGCACGCGCGGGTCGCGGCGCATCTCCTCGGCCAGGGCTTGCGAGACGGCGTCGTTGACGGTGAGGTTCTGCATGGTGTGTCTCTCGTGAGGGGGGCGTTCAGGCGTAGACGTCGGTGCTGAGTTCGCGCAGGTCGGGCCAGGGCGAGGCCAGCGCGAAGGCGTGGGCCGCGGCGATGGTGTCGGCCACGCGCTGCCCGAGGTGGGCCAGCTCGCCCTGGGTGAGCACGCCTTCGGCGAGCAGGCGATCGCGCAGCATGGCGATCGGGTCGCGCGCCTTCCAGCGTGCAAGCTCGTCCTTGTCGACATAGGCCTGGTCGTCGGGCTCGTAGTGGCCGCGCTGGCGGTAGGTGACCAGTTCCAGGAAGTAGGGCGCGCGCCGGCTGCGCACATGCTCGGCGGCGGCCAGCGCGGCGCGGCGCACGGCCTCGACGTCGTTGCCGTCGACGGCAAAGCTCGGCAGGCCGTGGCCCTGCACCCACTCGCGCACCTCGGCGACGGGCATGGTCTCGTCGCGGCGCACGAAGGCCTGCCACTGGTTGTTCTCGCACACGTACAGCAGCGGCAGCTTCCAGGTCACGGCCAGGTTCACCGACTCGTGCAGGATGCCCTCGCAGGCCGCGCCGTCGCCGAAGAACACGGCGGTGATGCCGCCGGGCTCCGTGCCGGCGCCGCCCATCTTCTGGGCCAGCGCCACGCCGGGCGCGAGCGAGAGCTCGCCGCCGACGATGGTGGAGGTGAGCACCACGCCCAGCTCCTTGGCGCTGACGTGCAGCGAGCCGCTCTTGCCGCGGCAGTAGCCGTCGGCGCGGCCCATGATCTCGGCCATCAGCCGGCCGGGGTCGGCGCCGCGCGCCAGCAGGTGGCCGGCGCTGCGGTGGTTGGTGAGGATGCGGTCGCGCGGCTGCAGCGCGGCCATCACGCCGACGGCGGCCGCTTCCTGGCCGACGGCGGTGCAGGTGCCGGGCGTCTGGCCGGCGTCCTGGGCGAGCCGCTCCTCGTGGGCGCGGATCAGCATCATGGTCTCGAGCAGGCCGAGTCGGCTGGTCTGGGGCATGGCAGTGGGGGTGGGTTGAGCGAACATGGGCTGATTCTGGAAATCACGCCCCGGCCGCGCATCGGCCGTTGGAGCCACCCGGCGGGCCATGGCCCGGGGGCCCCATCAACGCCGGCACTGGTCGCGCAGCGCCGCGGCGGCGAGGAAGGGCAGGCTGAGCAGGCCCATGCCGCCGCCGAGGTACTCCCCCTTCAGGCAATCACCCTTGGCGCTGCGCTGCGCCTGTTCGCCCAGTCGCTCGTCGGGCGTCTGCAGCGCCGGGCCCTGGCGGCCGGCCTGCGCGGCCAGGCCCGGCTCGCGTGCGGCGGCGCGGATGGCACGGCGCGTGGCCTCGCCGTCCATCAGCGAGGGCGCGGGCTCGGCCTGCGGCTGCGACGCCACCGGCTCGGGGGCGGCCACGGTGATGGGCTGGGGTTCGGTGGCCGCCGGCAGCGACGGCATCGGCAGCGGGCGCCGTGCCGGCGAGGGCCGCCGCACGATGGCGGGCGCTGCGCGCGGTGCCGGTGCGTCGGCGAGGGCCGGTCTGGGCGGCGCGGCCGCGATCAGGCGCACGCTCACCCGCGGCACCTCGCCGGCGGTGCTGCGTTCGCGCCGGTCGGCACCCGTCCACCACGCCAGCAGCGCCAGGTGCAGCAGCGTGACGATCGCGGCGACGAGCCGCCGCGTGCGCGCCGCCCCGGGGTTCATGGCTCGCCGGGCTCCTCCGGGCCGGGCCGGTATTCCAGCAGGTCGCCCGGCTGGCACTCGAGCACGGCGCAGATGCGCGCGAGCGTGTCGAAGCGCACCCCGCGCACCTTGCCGGACTTCAGCAGCGAGATGTTCTGCTCGGTGATGCCGACGCGCTCGGCCAGCTCGCGCGAGCGCATCTTGCGCTTCGCGAGCATCACGTCGAGGTTGACGACGATGGGCATGCCCTCGCGCGCCTCAGACGAAACCTTCGTTCTCTTCGGCCAGGCGCACCGCCTCGGCCATCACCGTGGCGATGGCGATCAGCACCACGGCCAGCAGCACCGAGAGGTAGTCGTCCCACGAAAAGCCGATCACCAGCTGGCGCTGCCCCGGCGGGTTGCCCAGCGTGAGCACCACCGACATCGCCGCGCGCACCAGCGGCGCCAGCAGCGCCGCGGCGAGCAGCGCCCAGGCGAAGCGCTGCAGCCGCGCCAGTGCGCCGCGGCCGAATACCCGGCCCGCGCCGTACTCGGCGAAGAGATTCCACAGCTGCCACAGCGCATACAGGCCGACGCCCACCGGCAGCAGCGACACCGCCGCGCCGAGCGCCCGCGCGCGATCGTCGACCGCGATGCTGCCGCTCACGCCGCTCATCTGCGGCCCGAGCGCGAGCACGTTGGCCGGCGAGAGCCAGAACCAGAACGGCACCGCGACCAGCGCGATCACGCCCAGCACGCACAGCACGCGCACGACGAGCACCACGCGGCCGAGCGAGCCGGGCAGGGGGCGAGGGGAGGCGGGTGCGGTCATGGCGGACTCCGTGCTTGTTATGGCACGGCAAAAGTTTACTGTAAAACAGTAAATTCCACCAACCCGGCCGGGCGGGCGGCTCACACCCGCAGCAGTGCCCGGAAGCCTCGCGCCGCGTAGTAGGACTGCGCCCCGTTGTGGTAGACGAAGACGCGGCCGTAGCGCCGGTCGCCGAACAGCGCGCCGCCGTGCGCGCGCAGGTCGGCCGGCGTCGCGAGCCAGCTCGATGTCTTCAGGTCGAACTCGCCGAGCTGCTGCAGCGCGTGGTATTGCGCCTCGGACAGCAGCTCGACGCCCCTCTCCCGCGCCCAGCCGAGCGCGCTGCCGGCGGGCTTGTTCTCCTTGCGTGCCTCGAGGGCCTCGTCGTCGTAGCACAGGCTGCGGCGTCCCGCGGGGCTCTCGGCCGAACAGTCGCACCACAGCAACTGGCCGGTGCCGGCCTCGATGCCGATCACGTCCGGCTCGCCGCCGCTGGACTCCATGGCAGCCAGTGCCTTCAGCGCGGCCGGCGACGCTTCGAGCCGGGGCAGCACCTCGCGCCACGCGACGTGCGCGTGGCGATGCCTGTGCTGCTCGAAGCGGCGCTGCAGCGCGGCCAGGAGTGCGGTGCGTTTCTGTGCGGTCATGGTGAGCCTCGTGATGCGAACCAGGCGTGAATCAGGCCGGCCTGGAAGAACTGCACGGGCGCCTCGAAGCCGCCGGCCTGGATGATGGCGGCCACCTCCGCCGGCGGCAGCACCGCGACGTCGCGCTCGTACGCCTCGCGCATGCGCTGCAGTGCTTCGGGCGACAGGTCGGCGCTGGCCATGGTGCGGAACCACACCTCGAGCAGTTGCCGCTGGCCGGGCGCAGCCAGCTCGGAGGCGAGGTCGGACGTGGCCAGCAAGGCCCCCGGCCGCAGCCGCGCGGCGATGCTGCGGAAGTACGCCGAGCGCTCCCGCCGATCGAGGATGAACTGCGAGACGAGAAAGCTGGTGGCGGCATCGAACGGCTCGCCGGCGGGCAGCGAATCGAGGAAGCCTTCGTGAAAGCTGCAGCGTGCGGCGAATCCGTGCTGCACGGCACGCTGTCGGCAGGCCTCGAGCATGCCCGCCGAGGGCTCGACCGCCGTGAATGTCCAGCCCGGGTGCAGCGTGGCCAGGTGCTGGATCTCCGCCCCCGTGCCCGCGCCCACGCACAGCACCCGGGCCGTGGCCGGCAGCGCGGCGAATACCGGGCCGAGCAGCAGGTGCAGGCCGTCGCGCAGCGCTGCGAGACGGGCCCATTGCTGGTCGTAGCTGGCGGACTGGCGGTCGAAGGTGGTCTGGATCTGTTCGCGGTCCATGGTGCGGGTTGTCAGCTCGGCGGCCGTCGGGCCGCGTCGTCGGAGAACGGGCCGGCGAAGTCGGCATCGACCGGCCCGGCCGGGGCGCTCGACGGCGCATGGTGCCAGAGACGAGCGGTGCCGCCACCGTAGACTCGCGCCATGACTTCCGCACCGACCTCCGAACTTCCCCTTCGCACCCTCGGCCGCAGCGACCTGCGCGTCACACCCATCTGCCTCGGCACCATGACCTTCGGCGAGCAGGTCGGGCCAGCGCAGGCGCACGCCATCCTCGACCACGCGCTCGAGCGCGGCATCAACTTCATCGACACCGCCGAGATGTACTCGGTGCCCGCCCGGCGCGAGACCTTCGGCGCCACCGAGACCATCATCGGCGAGTGGTTCGCGGCCCGCCCCGGTGCGCGGCAGAAAGTGGTGCTGGCCACCAAGGTGGCCGGCCCGGCGCGCGGCATGGACTGGATCCGTGGCGGCAGCCCCGACCTCACCGCGGCCGACATCACCGGCGCCTGCGACGACAGCCTGAAGCGGTTGCGCACCGACGTGATCGACCTCTACCAGATCCATTGGCCGGCGCGCAACGTGCCGAGCTTCGGCGCGCTCTACTTCGACCCGGCCAGGGATCGCGAGGTGTCGTCGATCCACACGCAGCTCGAGGCGATGGCCACGCTGGTGAAGGCCGGCAAGGTGCGCCACGTCGGCCTGTCGAACGAGTCGCCCTACGGCGTGGCGGAATTCGTCAAGCTCGCCGAGATGCACGGCCTGCCGCGCGTGGCTACGGTGCAGAACCCCTACGCGCTGACCAGCCGTGCGCTGGACAACGGCCTCGACGAGGTGATGCACCGGCTGCAGGTGTCGCTGCTGGCCTACTCGCCGCTGGCCTTCGGCGCGCTGACCGGCAAGTACGACGGCATCGGCCTGAATGCCGCCGAGCAGCCCGGGCGGCTGGCGATGTTCGAGACGATGAAGAAGCAGCGCTGGGCGCGGCCGGAGGCGCTGGAGGCGGCGAAGCTCTACAACGATCTCGCACGCCGCCACGGCCTGACGCCGGCGCTGCTCGCGCTGGCCTTCTGCTACGGCAGCTGGCGCGTGGCCAGCACCATCATCGGCGTGACCAGCCTCGCGCAGCTCGACCAGAGCCTCGCGGCCTGGGGCACCACGCTGTCGCCGGAGCTGCTGGCGGAGATCGATGCCATTCGCTGGAAGCATCGCGATCCGGCGCAGTAGCCGTCATGTCCATTCGACCCACTCGCCGTGCGGGTGGGCCGTCGCCAGCGTCTTCTCATCGCCGCCGGGCCAGACCGTCAAGCGCAACTCGGCCGGCGCACCGCTCGCATAGAACTCCATGCGCAACCAGGCCAGCGGCGTGTCGGCGCGGGCCTGCTGTGCCGCCGCCGCGATCGCAGCCTCGATGCGCGCACGCGTGGCCGGCGGCAGGTACTGCCACACCACCGAATGCACGAGCACGCTGGCCACGCCCGGCCGCGGCGCGGCGAGCTCGCGCTCGACCCAGGCGGCCGCATCGCCGCCGTCCACCACCGGCCGTTCGCGCTGCGCGAGGGCGATCGCGCCCTGCAGCCGCGCGGCACGTGCGGCCTGGTCGGGCCAGACGTAGCTGCGCAGGCGCAGCACGGCCGCGGCGTCGCCCACGTCGATGGGCATCAGGTCGTTGCCGCGCCGATCGGCCACGGTGATGCGCGGGGGCAGCACGGGTGCGTTGCCCCGCCAGTCGGAGGCGATGTGCACCGGGCTGGCCGCGTCGCCCCAGTGCTGGCCGCCCAGCGTGTAGTGGAAGCGGTCCCACAGCAGGTTGAGCCCGGCGCTGGCGCCGATCTCGCGCAGCGCCAGTGGCAGGCCGGTGGCCTGCGCCACGGCCGTATAGCCGCCGATCAGCACCGCGCTGCGCATCACCTCGTTGGTCTGCGGCGCGCTGGCGAGGTAGGCGCGCAAGTGCGCCGCTTCGTCGACGAGCAGCCGGCGCAGCAGCGGCGCAAGCGCCTGCGCGTCGAACGCACCGGCGGCCGGCGGATACAGCCGCGCCAGATCGGCATGCCGTCCCGACAGGGCCAGCGCATGAAAGGCGCCGGCGATGCGCAGCGGCACCAGCTCGTGCGCCGGCGGGCCGGCCGTCCACGCCGGCAGCAGCGTGCGCATCGGCCCGCCGGCGAGCCAGTCGTCGGCCAGCCAGGCCAGCAGCCGCGCGTTGAACGGCGAACCGAGCCGGTCGCACCAGCGCACCTGCTCGTGGAAGGCATCGATCAGCGCGTCGCTCACGCGGCGTTCCCCTCTGGTGGTTAGAGTGCAGTCCATCATGCACGAAGCCTTCGGATTCTTCAGCGGCGCCCCTGCAGCCACGCTGCTGCTCGCGGTCATCGTCATCGTCAGCCTGCTCGGGCTGAACGGCCGGCCGCAGATCATCGAGCGCCACCTGCTGCGCCCCTATCACCTCGTGCCGCAGCGGCAATGGCACACGCTGGTCACCAGCGGCTTCATCCATGCCGACCTGCCGCACCTGCTGTTCAACGGCTTCAGCTTTTGGGCCTTCGGATTCGACCTCGAGCGCCGCCTGGGCAGGCCGGCCTTCGTGGCGCTCTATGCGTTCGGGCTGCTGGCCAGCAGCGCCACCACCTGGGCCCTTCATCGCCGCAACCCGGCGTACTCGAGCCTGGGTGCGTCGGGGGCGATCCTCGCCGTGGTGTTCGCGGCCATCGTGGTGAACCCGGGCGCATCGCTGTTCATCCTGCCGATCCCGTACCCGATCCCGGCGCCGCTGTTCGCGCTCGGTTACCTCGCCTACAGCGTGCTGGCCGGCCGCACCGGCATGGGCCGCATCAACCACGACGCGCATGCCGCCGGCGCGGTGGCCGGGCTGGTGTTCATGGCGGTGGCGGTGCCGGGCTCGATCGGCCGCGCGCTGGCGAGCTGGTTCGGTTGAGCGGCGGCACAATCCGTGCCCATGGCGAAGAAGGACAAACACGTCAGCGAGACGCCGGCCACCGCCTGGCTGCGCGAGCGCGGCATTGCGTTCACCGAGCACGTCTACGACTACGTGGAGCATGGCGGCACGGCCGAATCGGCGAAGCAGCTGGGCCTGGACGAACACGCGGTGGTGAAGACGCTGGTGATGCAGGACGACCGGCGCGAGCCGCTGATCGTGCTGATGCACGGCGACCGGCAGGTGAGCACCAAGAACCTGGCGCGCGCCATCGGCGCGAAGTCGGTGGAGCCCTGCACGCCCGAGGTGGCGCAGCGCCACAGCGGCTACCTGGTCGGCGGCACCTCGCCCTTCGGCACGCGCAAGGCGATGCCGGTGTATGTGGAGGAGACGGTGCTGGCGCTGCCGAAGATCTGTATCAATGGCGGGCGGCGGGGTTATCTCGTCGGCATCGAGCCGACGGTCCTCACGCAAGCGCTGCAGGCGACGCCTGTCTGCTGCGCGATCTGATCATCCACGCCAGGAAGGCGCACATCCCCGTGCCCGCCACCACCAGCCCGCTGGTGGCCGCGAACCACATGCCCACGGCGCCCTGCAGCGCCGGCGGCGTCAGGCCGGTGAGGTTGAAGCCCACCGCATAGCCTCCGGCCAGGCCCACGCCCCAGATCGCGATGGCGTAGATGACCAGCGGCACCACGGCGATGCGGTAGGCGCGCAGCACGAAGCCGGCGATCGCCTGGGCCGCATCGGCGATGTGGAACACCGCCACCCAGGCCAGCAGCGGCATGGCGGCGGCGACGATCACCGCATCGCTGCTGTACAGGCCGATGATGGCTTCGCGAAAGAGGAATACGAAACCGCCCATCAGCGTCGCGATGGCCACGCCGATCTCCAGCCCGTGCCAGCCGACGCGGTGCGCGTCGTCCATGTCGCCGGCGCCGATGCGCTGCGCCACCAGCGTGCTCGACGCGTTGGCGATGGCCAGCGGCATCATGAACATCAGCGAGACCAGGTTCACCGCGA
>VFQN01007616.1_pt1 | contig 11552 bp, 7 predicted proteins | sample 3512371 | NCBI WGS metagenome assembly VFQN01 (sample SAMN10412370, study PRJNA504923) | tailings metagenome | isolation source: Replicate 2 from Balatoc abandoned mine | place: Philippines: Itogon, Benguet | collected 2017-08-28
GCCGCGGGCTCCGCCCCGCTCGCGTGTGACACGACAGATCCTCAACGCCTTGATGGGCCAAGACGTTGTAGCCATCGCCAGATGTGCGCAGCAGTGCCCCGCACCTACCGGTACTACGCGTGCGTCGCCGGGCATAAGACGGGTGCCGCCACCTGCCCGTCGAATCCGGTCCCGGCCGGGCCGGTGGAGGGGTTCGTGGTGGACCGGGTGCGGGCCGCCGGCCGCGACCCGGAACTGCTCCGCCAGGTGCTCGACCAGGCGAAGCGGCAGCGGGAGGAACGGTCGGCCGAGCTTGCCGCCGAGGAGAAGGGGCTGGCCGCCGACCTCGCCGGGTGGCGCCGGCACCTCGCCATCGAGTCGGCCCGGTTCCGGCCGGGGGACGACAATGCCGACGTCGTCCGCCGGCTCGCCGAGTTGCACGAGAAGGTGCGGCTAGGGCGCGTAGACAGAACCGTTCGCTGGCGTGAACCCCTTTAACCCGTTGGAGGAGTACGAGATCGGCGACGTGGACTGGGGCACCCGATCTCGGCCCCGACGACGAGTAGCGAGGGCTCCATCTCTCGGCCGCTCAAGCCCGGCCGCCAGGGCTGCCGAGCCCCCCGCTTCGACTGGAATATGACGGCCACTCGAAGATGCTGTACATGGGCGACAACCCCAACCCCCGCACCGGCCCGACGGCTCGCGTTCCATGACGCCATTCAATGTTCACAGTAGAATGCCGAGCTATGGTGTTCGGCGCGAATTTTGCTTGACGGGCCATGCTTGTCAAGTTTCTAGACGTTTCAACCCGCGTTTTCGCTCTCGCCCTGTACCTCGGCCGTCGGGACAGGCGAACGCGGCACGAGGAAAGGTATGGTCAGGGAGTTCGACCGCAGCGTCGTCGTGGGAATCGCGTTTCTCGCCGCCCTCGTAGTCTTCAACGCCGCCACCTCCGACCGGAACACCCGACACGTTCACGACGATGCCGCCCGGGTCGCCCACACCCACGAGGTGCTGACCTCCGCCGGGGCGGTCCAGACTAATCTGTGGGCGATGGAGGCGGCCCAGCGGACGTACCTGCTCACCGGGGACGGGCTCGACGCCTACCGCCGGGCAGCCGCCGCCGCCCGCCACGAACTCGGCCGGCTGAAGGGGCTGACGACGGACAACCCGGACCAACAGGCCCGGATCACGGAACTGGATGTGGTCGTAGGCAGCGGCGTCGCGCAGCTCGACGAGTCGATCCGCACCCGCCAGGCGGGAGGTCTGGACGCGGCGGCCCGGGTGGTTGCGGGCGGGGTCAGCCGGGGGCTCCTGGCGGACGCCGAACGGCGGGTCGGGGAGGTCGAGCGGGCCGAGCGGGATCTGCTCCTGGAGCGGGGTGGGGACACCGAGCGGGCGTACGCGAACGCCCGGCTGTTCGGGGCCGCCGCCGCCGGATTCGGTCTGGTCGCGGTCGGGATGCTCTTCGTGCTGCTCCGGCGGAGTGCGGGAACCCGCGCGGCTGCGGCTGCGGCCGTCCGTCGGGAGCGGGAATGGCTTCGCACCACCCTCGCCAGCATTGGCGACGCGGTCATTGCCACCGACACCGCCGGGAACGTGACGTTCCTCAACCCGGTGGCCGAAGCCCTGACCGGGTGGTCGCAGGCTGGGGCTTCGGGCCGGCCGCTGACCGAGGTCTTCCACATCGTCAACGAGACGTCTCGACGGGAGGTCGAGAACCCGGCCCTGCGCGCCCTGCGGGAGGGGGTCGTCGTCGGGCTGGCCAACCACACCGTTTTGATCGCCAACGACGGCACCGAGCGGCCGATCGACGACAGCGCCGCCCCCATCCGGGACGAGGGCGGTGGGGTCGGCGGGGCGGTGCTGGTGTTCCGGGACATCAGCGAGCGGAAGAAGGCCGAGGAGGCCCAGGCCCGACTGGCGGCCATCGTGGAGTCGTCGGACGACGCCATCATCGGCAAGACGCTGGACGGGGTAATCCGGTACTGGAACGCCGGGGCCGGGCGGGTATTCGGGTACACCGCCGCCGAGGCGGTGGGGCGGCCGATCACGCTCGTCATCCCGCCGGAGCGGCTGGACGAGGAGCGGGACATTATCGACCGGCTCCGCCGGGGCGAGCGGATCAACCACTTCGAGACCGTGCGGGTGGCGAAGGGCGGGCGGCGGGTGAACATCTCCCTGACCGTGTCCCCGATTCGGGACGCGGAGGGGCACGTCACTGGCGCGTCCACGGTGGCCCGCGACGTGACGGAGCGGAAGCGGGCGGAGGAAGCGCTCCGCGCCGGCGAGGCCCGCAACCGGTTCCTGCTGGAACTGGCCGCCGCCACCCAGCCGCTCACCGACCCGGCCGAGATCATGGCCGCGTCCGCCCGGCTCCTGGCCGAGCACCTGGGGGTGGACCGCTGCGCCTACGCCGAGGTCGAGGACGAGTCCGTTTACGTCATCACTGGGGACCACGCCCGCGGGGTGCCGAGCATCGTCGGGCGGTGGGACGTCGGGGCCTTCGGCGACGTCCACCTCGGCATGATGCGGGCGGGCGAGCCGTACGTGGTCACGGACGTCGAGACCGACCCGCGGATCGCGCCGGAACACCTGCCCGCCTACCGGGCGACGACGATCCGGGCGGTGGTGTGTGTGCCCCTGCACAAGAACGGGCGGTTCACCGCCGCGATGGCCGTCCACGACACGGCGCCCCGCGCGTGGACGCCGGGGGAGGTGGAGTTCGTCACCACGGTCACCGGGCGGTGTTGGGAGGCGCTTGAGCGGGCCGCCGCGGAGCGGGCCCTGGCCGCGAGCCGCGCGCGGCTCGACTACGCGGTCCGGGCGTCGGGGATCGGGTTCTGGTACTGCGACCTGCCGTTCGACGTGCTCCAGTGGGACGAGCGGGTCAAGGCCCACTTCTGGCTGCCGCCGGACGCCCGGGTCACCATCGACACGTTCTACGACCGCATCCACCCGGACGACCGCGGCCCGACCCGGGTCGCGATTGAGCGGAGTGTGACCGGGCGGACCGGGTACGACGTGCATTACCGGACGGTGGACCCGGCGACCGGGGCCGAGAAGTGGGTGCGGGCGATCGGGGGAACCGACTACGACGAGGGCGGCACGCCGCGGCGGTTCGACGGGGTAACCCTGGACGTCACCGACCAGCGGCGGAGCGAGGCCGCGATCCGGGAGAGCAACGACCGGTTCGCCACCGTCGCCCGGGCGACCAACGACGCCGTTTGGGATTGGGACATGCGGACCGACGCCGTGTGGTGGAACGAGGGCGTCACGACCCTGTTCGGACACCGCCCCGAGGTCGTCGGCCCGGACGCCGCGTGGTGGTCCGCACAGATCCACCCGGACGACCGCGAGGGGGTGGTCGGCGGGATCCACGCGGTCATCGACCACGGCGGGGTGAACTGGTCCGACGAGTACCGCTTCCGAAAGGTCGATGGCACCTACGCCACCGTCCTCGACCGCGGGTACGCCATCCGCGACGGCGGGAAGACGGTCCGGTTGGTCGGGGCGATGCAGGACGTGACCGAGCGGCGGCGGGCGGAAGAGCGACTCAAAGAGAGCGAGGCCCGGTTTCGGTCGCTGTTCGAGGCGATGGACGAGGGGTACTGCGTGGTCGAGCCAGTCCTGGACGAGGCCGGGAAGCCCGCCGACTACCGGTACCTGCTGGCCAACCCGGCCCTCGAGCACCACACCGGCCTCAAGGGCGTGGTCGGGAAGACGGCCCGGCAGGTGATGCCCGGCCACGAGCACGGCTGGATCGACGCCTACGCCCGGGTCGCTGCGACCGGCGAGCCGATCCGCCGGACCGGGCGGGTAGCTGACCTCGGGCGGTGGTACGAGGTTTCCGCGTTCCCGGTCGGGGGCGGGCAGGTCGGGGTGCTGTTCGGCGACGTCACCGCCCGCAAGGAAGCGGAGGAGGCGCTGCGGGTGAGCGAGCAGCGGCTGGCCGAGGTGTTCCGGCACGCCCCGTCGTTCATGGGCGTGCTCCGCGGCCCGGGTCACGTGTTCGAACTGGCCAACGACCAGTACCTGCGGCTGGTCGGCGGACGGGAGGTGGTCGGGCGGACCGTCGCCGACGCGCTGCCGGAGGTGGTCGACCAGGGGTTCATCGACCTGCTCGACCGGGTGTACCGGACGGGCGAGCCGTACGTCGGGACCGGCGCGCGGGTGGTGCTGGAGCCGGGGGGCGGGCGGCCGGCCGAGGAGCGACACCTGGACTTCGTGTACCAGCCGCTGCGGGACGCGGACGGGGCCGTGGCCGGGATCCTCGTCCAGGGGGTCGACCTGACGGAGCGGAAGCGGGTCGAACAGGCGTTGCGGGAGCGGGACGAGCGGCTCCAGGTCTTCCTCGGCGCGGCGACCGACTACGCGGTCGTCATCTCCGACGCCGCCGGCCGTGTGGTCGAGTGGCTGGGCGGGGCCGAGGCCATCACCGGATACCCGGCGGCCGAGGCGGTGGGGCGGGAGTCCGGCCTGCTGTTCACCCCGGAGGACCGGGCGGCCGGTGTGCCCGAGCAGGAGATGGCGACGGCGGCCCGCGAGGGACGGGCCGAGGACAAACGGTGGCACCAGAAGGGGGACGGGGACCAGTTCTACGCCGACGGGGTAATGGTCCCGCTGCGGGGCGAGAACGGTGCCCTGCGGGGGTTCGGGAAGGTGTTCCGGGACGCGACGGCCCGGAAGCGGGCCGAAGACGGGGTACGGTTCCTGGCCGACGCCAGCGCGTCCCTGGCCGAACTGGTGGACTACGAGAGCACCCTGCGGCGGATCGCCAACATCGCGGTCAACGGGTTTGCCGACTGGTGCGTGGTGGACGTTCTGGAGGAGGGCCGGCGGCGGCGGCTGGCGGTCACGCGGGCCGAGCCGGTCGAGATGGCGGCGGCGCGGGCGATGGACGCCCCGGCCGACGGGGTGATTCCGCACGTGCTGCGGACGGGTGAGCCCGAGGTGGTGCCCGACCTGGCCGCGGTCGACCCGGTCACCGCCCCGCAGGGGGCGGAGCGGGTCGCCAGGCTCCGGGGGTTGGGGGTGCGGTCGTTCCTGTGCGTGCCGCTTCAATCCCGCAGCCGGGTCATCGGGGGCATGACGTTCCTCAGCCACTCGGCCCGGCGGCGGTTCGGCCCCGAGGAGCTGCGCGTGGCACAGGATCTGGCCGGGCGGGTCACGGCGGCGATCGAGAACGCGAAGCTGTACCGCGACCTCCAGGAGCAGGACCGGCGGAAGGACGAGTTCCTCGCCACGCTGGCCCACGAGCTGCGCAACCCGCTGGCCCCGGTCCGCAACGGCGTCCAGATCCTGCGGGCGACGCTGCCCGCCGACGAACGGACCGCGCGGGCACTCACGATGATGGACCGGCAGCTCGGGCACATGGTCCACCTGGTGGACGACCTGATGGACGTGGCCCGCGTGTCCAGCGGCAAGGTGGTGCTCCGGAAGGAGCTTGTCGAGCTCGGGGCGGTGGTGGATGCCGCGGTCGAGGCCACTCGTCAGGCGGTGGAGGCCGGCGGGCACGAGCTGTCTGTCGACCTGCCGGACGAGCCGATGGCGTTCGACGCCGACCGGACCCGGCTGGTTCAGGTGCTGTCGAACCTCCTGAGCAACGCCGCCAAGTACACGCCCCACGGCGGGCGGATCACCCTGTCGGCGGCGCGGGCGGACGGGAACGCGGTGGTGCGGGTGGTGGACACCGGAGTGGGGATCGCCTCGGAAATGTTGCCCAAGGTGTTCGAGATGTTCGCCCAGGTGGGCACGTCACTGGAGCGGAGTCAGGGCGGGCTGGGGATCGGGTTGACACTGGTCAAGCGGCTGGTCGAAATGCACGGCGGGATGGTGTCCGCCGAGAGCGCGGGAGCCGGTAGCGGGAGCACTTTCACCGTACGCTTGCCCCTGGCCGAGAACGCAGGGCGTGTGGCCGAGCCCGCACAGCCGCACGGGGCGGCGAAACGGCGGCTCGCGGTCCTGGTGGTGGACGACAACGTCGACGCGGCCGAGTCTCTGTCGATGCTGCTGGAGATGCAGGGGCATGAAGTGCGGACTGCCCACGACGGGCCGGACGCTTTGCGGGTACTGGGTGCGTACCGCCCGGACCTCATCCTGCTGGACATCGGACTGCCCGGGATGACTGGGTACGAGGTGGCCCGCCGCATCCGGGAGAGCTCGGCCCTGCGAGGGGTGACGCTAGCGGCCCTGACCGGCTGGGGGCAGGAGGAGGACCGGCGGCGGTCGCGGGAGGCCGGCTTCGACCATCACCTGACCAAGCCGGCCGACCCGGCCGAGGTGGAGAAGATCTTGCGGGAAGTGGGGGGGAAGTAATGGGGCTGGCAGCGCGTTTGGAAGCACCCGTACAGAAGTCTGAGGTGTAAAAAAATGGGATGGACAGCTAGAGCCGAAAATGGGTAGCCTTACCTCGACTCGGAAGGGCTTCGCCCAACAGCACCGAAAGCGGACACCCATGGGGCATCCCGGCACACCGATCCGCGTCCTCGTTGTTGACGACAACGTGGATACCGCCGAAAGTCTTTCCTGGCTACTCCAATCGTGCGGCCACGACGTCCGCGTCGCCCACAGCGGCACCGGTGCCGTCGCCGCTGCCCGCGACTTCTGCCCGGACGCCGTGCTGCTCGACGTCGGCCTACCCGACATCGACGGGTTCGAGGTCGCCCGCCGCCTCCGCGCCGCCCCCGAATGCAAGCGAACGGTCCTTGTCGCCTCGACGGGGTACAGCCGCGACCGGGATCGCACCCGCGCGTCCGAGGCGGGGTTCGACCACTACCTGGTCAAGCCGTTCGACCCATGCCGCTTCACCCAGATTCTGTCGACCACACGCCGAGCCGAGCCGGTCCCGGCCTGACCTATTCAGTCACGGCCGGATACCGTCGGCAGCAGAGCAGTGATAGCGGCCACATCCACCGGCTTGACCAGGTGGTGGTCGAACCCTGCCTCTCGTGCCCGCGACCGGTCGTGGTCGAACCCATATCCACTGACCGCGATGATGAGGGGCCGTTTCACCCCCGGGATGGAACGGACCCGCAGCGCCGCCTCGTACCCGTCCATCCCCGGCAAGCCGATGTCCAGCAGAAGGACGTCGAACGCCCCGGTCCGGGCGGCTTCGACCGCACGCGCCCCGTCGTGTGCCGTCTCGACCGTGTGTCCGAACATGCCGAGGAGGGCCGCCAGGCTTGTGGCCGCGTCCACGTTGTCGTCCACGACTAGTATGCGGAGCCCGCCCGCCGACGCGGGCTGCGGTCCGGGCGGGGCCGCGGGCAGCCGGATGACGAACTCTGCCCCCCGCCCCGGGCCGGCGCTGTGAACTTCGATGGTCCCTCCGTGGAGGGCGACGAGGCCCTTCACCAGGGTTAGCCCGACGCCAAGGCCGCCGCGCTCCCGGTCCAGGGATTTATCGGCTTGGGCGAACAGGTCGAACACGCGGGGTAGAACCTCGGGCGCGATCCCCATTCCGGTGTCACACACGCGTAGGACCGCCCAGTTCCCGTCCCGCGCCGCGGACAGTTCCACACGGCCGCCGGGGTCGGTGTACTTGGCGGCGTTGTCGAGCAGGTTCGAGATCACCTGGTCCAGTCGCGCGGGGTCGGCCTCGACCCAGGCCGGTTCGACCGTCACTACGAACTGGAGCCCCCGGTCCCGCATCCGCGGCCGGAGAGCGTCCGCCGCGCTCCCGGCGATCACCCCGAGGTCGACCCGCTCCCGGCGGAGGTGGACCTTACCCCGGGTGAACCGGGTGACCTCCAGCAGGTCGTCGATCAGCCGCGCCATGTGCTTGACTTGCCGCTCGATCATCCCTCCAGCCCGCTGGACGACAGCCGAATTGTGCGGCGCGTGGCGGAGGATCTGGACGGCGTTCAGCACCGGGGCGAGCGGGTTGCGCAGCTCGTGCGACAGCATGGCCAGGAACTCGTCCTTCCGCCGGTTCGACTCGGCCAGCTCCTCCGCCTGCCGTCGCAGTTCCGTCTCCAGGTGCTTGCGGTCGGTGGCGTCTCGCATCACCTTGGCGAACCCGTGCCGCCGCCCCTGCTCGTCCCGCAGGGCGGTCGTCACCTCGGTCGCCCAGAACCGGGTGCCGTCCTTGCGAACGTGCCAGTTCTCGGCTGCCACTTGGCCGTGGGCCTCCGCCCCCCTCATCTCGGTCTCCGGCCGCCCGGCCCGGACATCCTCCGGGACAAAGAACCTGGCCAGGGGCTGGCCGATAGCCTCCTCGGCCCGGTACCCGAACAGCCGCTCGGCCCCGTGATTCCAACTCAACACCCGCCCGCTCGGGTCGAGCATGAAGATCGCGTACTCCTGTACGCCGTCCAGGAACAGCCGGACGTGCGGGGCCGGGGCCGCGGGCGGTTCGGTCGTGGTCGAGTGGTCGAGTGCCATCGTGCGTGCCTGCGCTAATCCGTCGGGCGTTCTCTCAGTCTTCCGTCCGGTCGGGCTTGCCGACCAGATCTCCGATCGCCTGGAGCACGGCGTCGAGGGTGAACGGTTTAAGGAGGAACCCCTCCCACCGGCAGTCGGCCGACTTGACCCGGAGGGGGGCCGCGCTCATCAGCACCACTGGGATGGCGTCCAGCCCGGCAGTCTGCCTCATCACCTTGAGTACCTCGTACCCGCTCATCCGGGGCATCATCACGTCCATCAGGAGCAGGTCCGGCTTGCTCGCCTTGAGCCGGTCGAGGGTCTCACGGCCGTTGGCGCACACCTGGGCCGCGTACCCCTCCCCCTCCAGGATCGCCTTGAGCGTGCCGGACAGGTCGAACTCGTCGTCCGCGATCAAGATGGTCTTCATGGCCGGACCTCCTTGTCCCCGGCTGCGGCCCGGGCGTGGCCGGTCAGGATGGCCTCGGCGGACTCGAATGTGGCCGCCACCTCGAGCCCGGTGTCGTGGATCTTGAACTCCCGGATGGACGTGTCGTACCGGCTCTCTCGCATCTTCATAATGGACACAAGCCGGTAGAGCTGGCTCCGCAGCTCGACGTACCGCAGGAGCACCACCGTCTCGACGACGTTGGCCAGCTCCGGGTTGGGCATATCAATCTCGGTCCGGAACAGCGGCAGCTCCTCGGTCATGACGGTGGTCACGTCGAGGGTGCGGAGCTGGTTGCAGAAGGCGGACAGGAACCGGGGCATCCGGTCCGGGTAGACGCTCGCCGCCCGGAACCCCTCGACGCCGTCGAAGAACAGCCGCCGGCGGGCCTTCTCCTTCTTCTGGATCTTCTCCAGGAGCTGCTCGGCCAGCGAGTCGAGCATGTGCTCCAGGGGCGGCTGCCAGATGAGGTCGATCAACCCGTCCTTGACGTACCTCTCCAACTCGATGCCGACCTGGGCGGCCTTCTCCAGCAGCCGCGGGGGCGGCTCGTAGAACCCGAAGTAGGTGCCCTGCTGGCCCTGCTTCGCCCCCTCGACGAGGAACGACAAGCCGAGCATCGTCTTGCCCGCCCCCGGCGCCCCGAGCAGGGCGGTGGTGGAGCCGGACGGGAGCCCGCCGAACATCATTTTGTCCAGTTCAGGCACCCCGAACCCCATCCGGATGCGCTGCTCGGTCGCCTGGCCGGGTGGCTTGTCGAACTGGATCTCGGTGCGCGGGTGGATGACGATCCCGTGCCCGGTAATCTCCACCTCGTGTTTGCCCCGCAGGTAGTCGCCGCCGCGGAACTTGTGGACGGTCAGCTCGCGCACCGCCCGCGGCCCGATCAGCTCGTCGGACAGTTCGACCACCCCGTCCACCACCGCGTTCTCGGTGAAGGAGTAGGACGGGTCTCTGAAGCACATGAGCAGGGTGGTGCACTCGATCAGGGCGGTGAACGCCTGCAACTCGTGGACGAACTCCTTGACCTGCTGCTCGCCCTTAGCGAACTCCCGGAGGCTCTCCATCCCGTCCATCACGAACAGGCTCGCCTTCCGCTCCTTGAGGGTGTCCCGGATCACGTTGAGCAGTGCTTCCGGCCCGTCCTTCCGGAGGGCGGCGTACCCGCTCACGTAGTAGATCCGGTCCGGGATTACTTCCGGCTTGAAGAACTCGAGCGACCGCAGGTGGCGGAGCATTTTGGCGTGCGACTCGACGAGCAGCGACATGTAGACGCAGTTGCCCTCGGTCTTGGCCACGTGGTTGAAGCAGAACTGGTTCCCGAGGATGGTCTTCCCACTCCCGGGTGGGCCGAGGACGGAGTACGTCCCACCCTTGAGGAACCCGCCTTTGAGGATGTAATCGAGCCGCGGGATGCCGCTCGCGACCCGGTCCTTCGGGTCGTGCGCCGGATCCCCGCCGCCGGACTTGCCGAACAGGTTGAACAGGCTCACGTTGGCCCTCCCGGGTTCCGGCCGTCGGCCGCCTCCGTTTTGTGGTGGACCCGGGTCCGCGGGAGGGTGACGACGAAGGTCGCCCCGCGGCCGGGCTCGCCCCGGACGGTTGCGGTACCGCCGTGGGCTTCCGCGATCGACCGGACGATGTACAATCCCAGCCCCAGGCTCTCCTTCTTGTGCCCGTCCGAGGCCCGCTCGAACCGGGCGAAGACCCGCTCCCGGTCCGCCTTAGCAACCCCCGGGCCGTGGTCTTCGACCTCGATCACGGCGTCGTCGCCGGCCTCGCGGACGCTGACGGCGACCGGCCGCCCGGCCCCGTACTTGAGAGCGTTAGTGAGCAGGTTGCTGAGCACCTGGTCGAGCTTCAGCCGATCAAAGTACCCGATCACCTGTCCGCCGGCCTCGACGGACAGATCGCAGCCGGCCGCGCGGGCGGTCTCCCGGAATCGACCAGTGGCCTCCCGGGCGAGTTCGGCCAGGTCGAGGGTTTCTGGGTCGAGCTGCAAGCGGCCGCTGCGAATGCGGGACACGTCGAGCAAGTTGTCGATGAGTCGGGACAGGCGGGCGGTCTGCCGCCCCGCGACGTCCAAGTGGTGGGCCACGTGGGGCGGTAGCAGCCCTTGCTTCTCGGCCGCGTGCTGGAGCAGTTGGAGCGAGAGCTGGATGGAGAACAACGGATCTTTCAGCTCATGGGTGGCGACCGAGAAGAACTCGTCCCGCGTCTCGATCACCTCCCGCACGCGCTGGTCGGCCGTCGACTCCTCGGGGTGGGGGTAGAAGGTGAGTAGGGCGAGCGGAACCTCACCGTCCGCCGGGGGAAGGCGCCGGGAGTAGGCACGGAATCGGATTTCCCCACCGGGGCCACTCCTGATGACAACGGCACCGCTGCCCCCGGCCGCATCGGCAGCGAGCCGGGATACTTCGGCTGCCCCGCCGATGACCTCGTCGCTCGCAGGACGGTTCCTCAACAGGATCTTCCCGGCGGCCGGGTCGAGCAGGACCGCGGGGACGGGGAGGAGGTCGATGACGAGCCCCAGCCAGCCACGCTCGTCACCCGACTCCGGCCGGGCGACCCGTTGTGACTGATGTGGTTCGGGGGTACTCATGGTAATTCGTGTCTGGCCCGACCGTGCGGGGCAGTCTGCTAATAGACTCACGCACGCGATCATTGAGACCGGCGGGGAGCGTGAGTAACTCCGGGTAAAAAAATACGGCCGGCCCGATGAGGCCGGTCGTTCCGCTCTGTCGCACGTCACAACCGCAAG
>VFQN01007617.1_pt1 | contig 11551 bp, 15 predicted proteins | sample 3512371 | NCBI WGS metagenome assembly VFQN01 (sample SAMN10412370, study PRJNA504923) | tailings metagenome | isolation source: Replicate 2 from Balatoc abandoned mine | place: Philippines: Itogon, Benguet | collected 2017-08-28
GTCAGGTGCAGGGCCAGGCGGTCCAGGCGGGGCAGGCGGGCCAGCAGCGGCACGGTGCCGGGGTGCAGCTGGCAGTCGAGGATGAGGTCCTGGGGGGCCAAGGTCAGGGGGGGCAGGGGGTTGGGTAAGGGTAGGCGGGCACGGCTGCATGAGGCGAAGGGCAGGTTGCAGTTTAGGATGAGGTCATGGGGGGTGGGGTGAAGCAGGGGAGGTCAGGGTTGGCGGAGGCAGGGGGTTGGGCGAGGGTAGGGAGCATGAGGGTGAGGGAGCGCAGCAGGGGGACGGCAGAGCAAATATGCGTGCGGATCAACACTGCCCGAAAGGCTGGGCGGCGGGACGAAGCGGGCGAGGCAGAGGTCAAGAGGAGAAGCGGTAAGGAACATGGGTCTGAGGCAGCGGAGTAGACAGTGACCGACGAGTGACAAACCTTCCCACCTTAACCTGCAGACCTAAGCAGCGCCCCAAGTAATGCCATTTCCAGAGGGCCACTGTGCGCATGTACGGGATGCTGGCCTCAAGCCGTACGTCGTTGCATTTGCGCGATTCCCAGCCCACCTCCAGTTCGGGCAGGTGCTCCACCAACGCCGCGACGTCTCCAACCTCCAGCACACAGCGCGACAGCTCCAGCCTCCGCAGCCCCAACGGCCGCAGCGCAGCGAACAGCCGCACGTGGCCGTCCCCCGCCGTCGGCCAGGACATCGGCGAGGGCTCCCACTCGTGCTGCAGCGTCAGCCCCTTGCTGCCGTCAAACCTGCCGTGCAGCAGCGCCACCGCCTCCAGCAGCTCATCGAAGCCGGGACAGGGGGAGGGTGCGGAGGGAGGGGCAGCTGCGCCGCCGCCGCCGCCTTGGCCCACGTGGCCACCCCTGCCCGCCTGCCCCTCCCCCGCCTGCTCGCCTTGGTCACTGCTGTCGTCGCTGTCGCTGCCGTCCGTCATACTGCCCGAGCCGCTCTCCGAAATACCCCTATCCGAGGCCCCGTCCGAAGACCCCACCGTCCCCACCGGCCCCACCCCACCGGCCCCACCGTCGGAAGCCCCGCCATCGGAGGGCCCACCGTTGGAGACCCCACTGTCGGATGGCCCCCCGTCAAAGCCGCTGTAGGAAGCCCCGCCAATGGAGGCCTCACTGCTGCTGTCAGAGGCCCCGTCGCTGTCCGCCGCACCGTCCCACGGCATGCCCAACGCGTCAACGTCGTCAGAGCTCACGCTACCGCCAGAGCCATCGCTGTCCGAGTCCCCGTCACCGTCCAAGGAACCCCCTCCCTCACCTCCCCGGCCGCCTCCGCCGTCTGAGCCCCCGTCACCATCCAGGGACGCCGCATCGTCCTCACTCCAGCCACCATCACCTCCCGAGCCGCCGTCACCGCTCACGGAGGCCCCACCGCCGTACCCACCATCAGCCGAGGGCCCGTCACCGTCCAGAGATGCCCCATCCTCTTCATCCCAGCCGGCCCCACCGTCCCAGCCGCCGTCACTACCCACAGAGCCCCCACCGTCATCGCCAGAGTCGCCACCATCCTCCGACAAGCCGTCACCGTCAGAGGACTCGCCGCCGTCCGAAGAGTCCCCATCCTCCGACGCGCCACCCTCCCCATCCGGCCCCATTTCCCTGCCAACGAATGGCGGGGGGGGCGCCACTCGCAGCTTCCACAGCCCCAGGCGCGTCAGCCCCGGCGGCAGCTGCAGCGCCAGCAGCTCCCGCGGCTCCACCTCGCTGCTGAGCTGCAGCTCCCGCAGGCCAGCTGGCAGCGGCATGCTGCCCCGCTGCGCTGGACCGTCGTACGGCGCCGTACAGCAGCAGCCGTACCCCTGGACGCACAGGTACGTCAGCTGGGGCAGCTCGGCCGCCAGCTGCTGCGCCTCCGCCTTGCCCCTTACCGGGATGTCCAGCGTCAGGCGGACCAGGTTGCGCAGGGGGCGCACGATGTCCGGCTGGTAGCGTGTCCAGGCGCCGGTGAGGGAAAGACACGTGAGCTGCGTGAGGCTGGCGATGGCGGCCGCTACGGCGGTAGACTTGCCGCTGCAGCAGTACATGAAGTCGAGGGAACGGAAGGACGGGAGCGAGTGCAGGGCGTGGGTTACGCGGAGCACGGACTGCTCTTGGGGGAAGTTTTGAGCGACTTCCTCTTCGCCGATTATGTAGGATAGGTGCTGTAGGCGGGTGCAGGTGGCGATGGCGTCGGCCAGGGGCTGCGGGACTGTTTGCAGGACGTGGGTGAAGGTGAGGGAGGTGAGGCCGGGGGCGCAGGTGGTGATGAGGTGGCACAGGCCGGGGGTGGCCAGCTCGATCTCGTCTGAGTCGTCGAAGTTGGAGGCGATGGTGAGGGAGGTGAGGTTGGGGGCGGCGGAGCGTACGGCGGAGGCCAGGGCGTCGGTGTAGGGGATGTTGCAAGTGGAGAGGTGGGTAAGGGAGGGCGTGGGAGGGAAGGGCCGCTGCGTGAGATGCACCTGGTGGTGCTCTTGGAAGGCAGCGAGGACCCTCAGCCTGCGGGCAGGAGGTACACGGTAAGGGAGGTGAACTGCGAGGTACGCGGATGCACGATGTATGCGGGTGTGTTCGGCGCCGTGAAGGCCCGCCGTGCTTGAAGTCCCCAGGCGCAGAAGGGGACGCGGAGTGCAACGGCCCTGTCGCGCAATCCCAAACACTGAATACTCGGACCTGTAAATTGGCATGTAGCGTCAGAATAGATCGCATGGGACTTACATGGCCGCCTCGTCGAACTGCTCCTCATATCGATCTCCCGACACGCGGACGAGGTCCGAGTGCAGGAACAGCTTTCGGGGCCGCGAGCCACGTGATAATACGCCACAGACAAAAGCGACGAGCTTGTCAGCGGACTGCAGGCTCGCAGACTGTGTTCTACGGACGGTTGTCAGGGTTGTAATGCCAGTATCGGCGATAGCGCGCGCCTCGCGGCATGTAGCTCGTAGTGCTACAAGAGCGGAAGGGTGCAAGTGCGGGGCTATAAGGTAAGCGAGGTCTAGCAGCGTGTGCTGTTGTTGCGCGGCGAAGCGTGACATGGTCGACAATATCGCACACGCAACTAAATGAAGTAGGCATACAGGAGTTCGGCAAACTTCATTGCTTGTGCAAGTCTGCAAAGGCGTCCTCTGTCTTGGAGGTGGCGTGGTGTTCACAAAAACGCGCGCCAAGCTGACGTGCGTGAGACGAGGGATTCGGAGCGCAACAGAGCGGTTGGGCTGCCAGTTTAATTTCCTTCAACTTTTGCTATGGCATATTATTCACAATCAAACTCTTTATGTACACCAGGACTCAAAATCGGTTGGCCTTCGCGTGCAGGCCATGGGCGACCCACGTGTCACAGTGGGAGAGCTGATGGGAGCACAGCCAATCGTGGACAGGCGACAGGCCTGGCCGGGCGGTTAGGCTGCTTCCGCACTTTAATAGGCCCGTTTCTATGGGACTGGGACGAGCATTGGGCTCGGGGCAGCCTAGGAACTTTGCGAGCTGCAGCAGCCTAGGAACTCCCTCGGAACGTTTGGAACCAAACTGCTGCAACCGTGGTGCCTTCGCTTGTGCTTGTGCGCTGTTGATTGTAATTCAGCCTTCCACGCCGTGTTTCCTGCAGCCGGTCGGGTAGTCGACTTGCTCTGGCGACCCACCGACCCGGCTCTTGCTCAAAACTTCTCTGCCCGAGTGCTCGTTTACTTGACTAGCAATGTGAGCGTCCTAGACACCTTCGTATTAAGCGAGTGACAAGCCAAGTCCGCGGCCGAGTTCAAAATAGACCGAACGCCCTCCGCGCAAACAGGAGAAGTACAGACTATTCAACGCTGCAACATCATATCACAACACATCACATATGGCTGGGGCACTTTGTTGTTCGCTCCACAACGTAACGAACTACAACTGACTGTCGCGGGTCCTGGGCGCCAGGACCCCCCTAGGAACTCAGCGTACGACCGGCGGGACGAGCACCCCAGGAACCGCCCAGGAACCCCCTAGGAACCTCGCGGTCGTCCCATAGAAACGGGCCTAATGTCCATCAACTTTTGTAATGTGTGTATATGACGTTTGTGAAACGCGACATTGTACGGCATGTCGTACACGTCGTGCAGAATGCGCTGAATGCGCCGAATGGGAATGTTTGGTGAAACATCCTAACGAGAAGATGCGTTCTGAAACTAGTTTGACTTTTGGATGTCTGTTGCGCGGCTGCGGGGGCAGCGGGGGGCCATCCCGAGTGGAGAGTTCTGCAGCAGGACTCCTCCTGCAGACAGAACTGTAATGAAATGCTGCTAATATGTAGAGAAGAAAATACACCAGGTACGCGGGACGCAACAATGTGCTTTCGGCAAACGTTGAAATCAAGCGGGGCATGCCGCTTGCAGCTTTTCATTCGGGAAGCAGTGAAAGCCTGAGATGAAGGTGAAGAGAATTGTCGCAGAAGCAGTTAAGCATGAGTGTAAGAAGCGGCGCTGACGGTGTCGGATAGTCGCCTGTGGAGAGCTGTCTGGAGAACGCGTGAAGCGCGGGCACCTAATGGAGCCCTACAATAATGGCAGAGTGACAAAAATTGCAGCCTATAGTGTGAGTGTGTATATTCCTGTAGTGGTATCTCACGTTGCCGTACTGTCGCTATATTTCAGTGGAGTTAGTTGCTGGCTTGCGGGTGGCCAACGCCTCTTTCTCTGTAACCGAGGCAACTCGTGGCACCCCAAACACAACAGCGTTGCCACCCCATCCTTACAACCCGGGCTTGATGACCCGGCTTCTCTTCGTGGGGCTCAGGCCTGGCTCCGTGGGCCTTGGGGTTCGGGTGTCTTAGCGTCTCCTAGGCCAGCCGGGATGTGGACATTATGAGCGTTACAGCGGCATCAGGCGGACCTGTCTTTTATAGCAGCCTGCGGTGTTTTGCCTGGTCTGTTGAATTGGGCATGTGCGGCCGATGCTTGGTACCTCGTTCATGTGGGGATGATGTGTCTGTGTCGATGGCAGGTGTGAAGCTCTGGCATGCAGGTCATGTATGGCAGTGTTCAGCTGCGCGTTATAGCACAGCGCAGCGGAGGTGTCAGTGCGATGACGTGCGACCTGCGACTGCATCTGTGAGCAGGTGACCGAGTTGCTGCTTCACTGGCGTTCGTGAAGTTGTTTATGGAATGATCTCGACTGTTGAATGCTTTCGCGTTGTAGCACAGCGCAGTGGAGGAAGCAGTGCAATGCATGAGACTTGCGACTGAAGCACTGAGCCTGGGGCATTACACGTTGGGTATTGCACGGTGCTTTACCAATGTTCATATAGCTGTTATTGAATGACTGCGACTAATGTTGCACCTGCCAGTGCTTGTGGGCGACAGAGCCTGTGGAGACTTTGTAGCGGAGGTGCGATGACACCTGCGACAGAGCCTGTGGAGCATTTGACGAAGTCGCCGCTTCACTAATGTAGATATAGGTTTCTGTAGAATGAATGCGACTGTTGTATGATGGCGCGTTGGGGCACAGAGCAGCGGAGGCTTCGGTGCGATGAGACCTGAGCATGAAGGAAACCTATAGGCATTTCATCGAATCGATGCCTCACTAATGTTCTTATGGTTGTTTATTGCATGACTGCAACTGATGTTGCGCTTGCCGGTGCTTGCCGGGCCAGCGGGCGACCTTTTGCTGCGAAACCATACGACATTATCCGCACGGCATTTCTGTAGCGGACTTTTGGGACTGTGTATATAGTCTCAATCCCCGGCTGCATGGCATGGGCTTGTCGTGCGTGTCGTAGACGTGTCGTATAGCGTTTAGAAGAAAGCGCTTGTGTATCTTATTCGCAATCAAATCCTTTATGTACACCAGGACTCACACGCAACCAGTCTGTTGGCCGTGCAGGCCATGGGCCTGCATGGGCGACCCACGCTGCTCACGCACGGGCATGCCAGCCACGTCGCCCGCTTCGGGGCTAGCCGCCGAATGCGGATTCCTCAGGTGCACAGTGTATTAGTACACAACCGAACCGTAGCCAATGGAAGCCAGCATGAGCCAACCTTTAGCAGCCTGCAACAGTGCAAGGGATGCACGCGGACCAGGGCATGTTGCACCCGGCGCCGTACTGCACTGATGCCAACTCGAGCGCAGGCCAGCACCAGAAGCCCAGTACCCTACAGCCCGCCACCTGCTGCTTGTGAAGCTCTGTCACCCTGCCCCCAGCGGTACCTGGCGGTACATGGCCAGCGAGGTACCGTACCGGTATACCCTCGCTCCCTACCTACAAAAGCTCCACCATCTGCTTAACATGCACCCTGGGCAGTGGGCACTTGGGCAGAATCAAGGGGGTATCCCGTGCCTGCTACCTCTTCTCCTGCTGCACACACGCACTACCTGACTATCTGTGCCCACACCCTACACCCTCCCTTTTGCATGAGCGCAGAGCCAAGGCAGGACCCCGCCGCCAACTCCACGTGCAACCTACCGCCTGCGGGCCCCACTCCAAGCTCCGCAGCCGCCCTTGCAGTCGCTCCACACTGCCCCGCACCACCACTGCCACGCAAACTGCACCAAAAGGGCTTGTAATCCAGGAGCACCACCGCCCACGGGTCCTTTCCCCGGTCCCGCAGTATGGTACCTCCTAGCTACTGCTCTCAGCCACCGGCCGCCGCACCTGCCCCCTCCTCCTTCCCCTCGCCGTACACCCCATTCTAAGCTGTCGCCGAACACGTGAAAACGCGAACAGCTGGAGCAGCTGTTTGAGGGCGGCGGCGTTCAGGTACAGCTCCCCTGAGGTCGCCGGCGGCGGCACACAGGCACGCTGCACAATGCCCACCGTGTGCTTCAGGGTGCCGAGTTTCGGAGCAAGGGCAAGGATGTGTCCATTGCCGTTTGCGCCTTTGACAACGGTATGGCGAGAACAAGTCACTACTAGCAGATTCATGTCTAGAACTCACCAAATGATGTCGCATTCGGTTGAACCCGGCCTCGCTTCCGGTGACGCTGCGCAAACGTTCAACCTGCGCGACCTCGGGCCCCTCCTGGTCCGTTTCCTTGACTCTGACAGTCGGCTGCAATTCCGGGTAGCATGCCGCGAGGGCCGTGCCATCACCGACAAGGCGATAACAACCCTATCGGCGTCACGCAGAGAGCGTTCTGCTGCCCCCCAGCCTGCCGCTCAGTTCACCGCGTTCGTTCGCAGCCTGCTGTCCCGTGGCTCGCGCCCAGACAAGCTCCTCTTTCACCCTGACTTCGCGGACGCGGACGGTGCCGGTTTCGAGTCCAAGGTTAACGCCAACACAGCAGCAGCGTAAGTCTTCTTGCATACAAGCAAAAGCATGCAGATATCGTTCGCCAGGTGCCGCAACAGACTATAATGTTTTATATTCTGGTCCCCTGGCTGTCTGTCGCGCTGCAAGCCCCCTGGGTCTGTTTCGTGGCGCCCTGGGCACGTCCATGTCCATGTTGCTGACTCCCGCCAAGTAGTCCCAACGCCCTATGCGGGGATTGTCCTGCCTATCTTTACTCTTCACCGCAGTGTCGAGACCCTGGCGGCCTTCACTCAGCAACGGCAGGCGCTGCAGCAGCACCAGCGTCCTGGACCGGCTGTCCCCTTCCTGACGTGTCTCTCCCTTCGTGACGTTGCATTCACCGACGCCCTTGCCTCCGCCGTACACTCTGCCGCCCCCCACCTGGCTTCCCTGGACATCGCATCGGATATCTTGTGCCCCGACCGGCTTAAGGCTGCCACCCCCGGCCTGTGCCGCCTCATCGACACCTGCACCCCCACCCTCACCTCCCTCACCTTCAGCGGCTTCCTATCCTTTGTACCACAGCCCCTGGCCGACGCCATCACCACCTGCACCAGCCTGCAGCACCTGCAGGTGGGGATATATCCAGACCCCGAGAACTTTGAGGAGGGCGCATACGAGCAGGACTCGTTGTTTCGGGTGGCAGAGTTGGCAGCTGCGCTCCCCAGCCTGCGCTCCCTCGACTTTGCACTCGAGTCGTCGCGGGAGGCCCTGGAGGAGTGGCTGGAGCCGCTGAGCCGCGCAACCGGGCTCACAAGCCTCACACTGAAGAGCCCTGTGTCCATAACCCACCTCCTTACCCACGTGCTGCGGCCGATGCGTGGCAGCCTGGTGCGGCTGTCGCTCCACGGCTGGAGCCTGTGCGAGAAAGACCTGCGCGTGCTGGCGGCAGAGTACGGGCAGCTGACGTACTTCGAGTTTGGGTCAATTCAGTTCGACACGCTGGACCTCTGGCTAATGGACGGTGCGCGTGGCTCCGTGCCACTACCCGCCGCCCTGCGGGAGCTGCACTTCGCGTGCGGTGTGGAGCCGTGGGACCTGCTGGCGCTGCAGCTGCCGCACGGCCTGACGCGCCTAAGCATTGATGGCCTGCAGTGCAGCAGTGTGGCGGAGGAAGGCGACGAGCCACCTGACGAGGATGGTGATGGGGCTGCGGGCGGGGATGTTCCGGTCAGCGGCTCCGGCAGTGAAACCAGTGTGGACGAGCAGCCAGGGGACGGGGCGGCAGGGGAGGATGCAGGGGCGGGTATGGGGGATGGCTCGCTGCGTGCCTCCGCACCCTCCCCCAGCACTGGCTTTGACAGGCTGCTGGAGGCGGTGGCGATGCTGTACGGCAGGTTCGACGGCAGCAAGGGGCTGAATTTGCAGTACGAGTGGGGGGCCTCGCCCATCACGTGGCCAGCAGCAGCGGGGGACCGCGCCGTGCGGCTGTTTGCCGCGCTGCGGCCGCTGGGTCTGCGAGTTCTGAGGCTCTACGACTGGGCGCTGGACGTGGAACGCGTGGCAGCGCTGGTGGAGCAGCTGCCCGACCTGGAGGTGGGCCGGTGACGGGCGCATGGCAGTTTGGGCGTGCTATCGGGCAACTTTGCACGGTTTGCTGCCTGGCCACCCCTTACACGTCCATCATCGTGCGCATACCTGTAGGCAGTGTCCATGAGCACTCGAGTTATTCCCTTCAGAACGGTACAACAGTTGGGAAAGCTGTTCGAGGCCCTTCCCTAATCTTGATTACTTGAAATGACTAATTGTCGTACATCCCCCGCCGCACCCGCCCCCAGGACCTGACCCTGCACTGCCAGCTGCATCCCGCGGCCGTGCCGCTGCTGGCCCGCCTGCCGCACCTGCGCCACCTGGAACTCCAGGGCCGCGAAACGGACACGTGGTCCGGCTCCGAAACCGCCGTGGCCGCCGCCCTACTGCCCCTGTTGCTGGGCGCCCCCTGCCTACAGCACCTCAAGCTCGCGGTGCACTGGAGCAGCGGGGACGGACTGGTGGCGGCCCTGCGGGAGGGCGTGGAGCGGGTGAAGGAGCAGCTGAGGGGCATGGGGCGGGACCCAGGTGTTGTTACTGTGTTACCCAAGCCTCTCTGAACGCCGCAAGTTGCCAGTTGCAGGTGATGATGGTGCATGTGCGTGTGTAATTGCAAGGCGTGACGAGGTGCCGGGGTAGCGGCATGCAAGGCTGTTCCTTTGCCCAGATCAACGTCATCGAGCGCACAGTGGGACTGGTTGCGTGGGACGCAACATGCTGAAGGTCTTGACAGGCGCACCACGCACGGCGCACATAGTTGAGTGAAGGCTTTGGGAAAGGCGCAGATAGAAATGTTGGCACCGCATTCGGTATGTGCACAGAAGGCGTTGGTCGACTTTGTCCGGCGTCCATTCGTAGCGGCTGCTGTGCTACTGCTGCCCCTGCCCGAATTAAGCAGCAGTCACGCACTCAGCTGATGCAGCTCACCCATCCAGCTGATGCATTTTGTAGGATTGCAGTTGCAATACGTTGTACTGCGGGCCCGGCATGGCGTGTCTGCGGTTGCACCCACCAGCCCAAGGCACTACGGTGCAACTGGTCAGGGTTTTGCGTCGTTTCAGCTTTGGTACGTTAGTAACAAGTGTTCACAGGCGCTGGAACGCACTGCACATTGATTGTACAAGTAGTACAGTGTAAGGTGCGTGTAAGCGTGTGCGCGCTCCGGACGGGACATTATTGCTGGCCTCGTCGCCTTGAAGAAAGCGGGCGAGCAGGAGTTACCATGTCTTGGTACGTGCAATGGATTGGGCCTCCTACGTATGACAAAGCAGGGGAGGTCCCCTGTGGCGAAGATGCTTCTGGGGACCATGACACGTGGCAGTACCAGCGTGTGTACCTGCCCGCTAATCAGGTGCAGGCTATCCTGCGGTTGCTTGTTTGCATTTGGCCTTTGGAGGTATGTAGGAACATTGCACGTGCGCGTGGTGAGCGTCTGTTTCAAAGGTGCAGTGCTGAGGATGAATATCATGTGTCTTTGATTGTAATGCTTACAACCTGAGGTGTAGTAGTGGGCCCTGCTTTGAGCAGGAATTCAAGTCGTGGTGTGACACTTCCTGCCCTGTCAAAGTCGGACGTTTTCTTGTTGGTGTACAGCAGCAACGCAACGCTACATGATATCAATGCCTGATTTGTGTGGTCGGGACCAGTAAGGATTGTGTGGCCACACCACCTTGCTTGAATGTAACACAAAATGCCAAAGACTGCTTCGACAGTCGCAGCAAGGAGAAGGCGTGGCCTGCGAGCCATGGACCTGCAGGCTGGGACTGAGGTAGACGAACTGCCTGGGCACGTGGGCAGCCCGCGACGCTCGAACACCACGTCATTGTCAGTGCCGCTCAGCGGGGGAGGGGCTGCCTTGTTTTGGAGCGCTGCCCGTACAAACGAACCCTGAGCAAGCGGGCTGTAACAGTAAGGCTGCACTGCCTTATCTGTCGAGCCGGAAAAGCGTATCTCGAGATGTCAGGGAAGGGTCTTGTGGGCTTGAGTAACTCCGTACGGTTGGGGTTCCGTGCCATCGTCACGGCTCGGACTGTAGCGTGTTACTGCTACACGGGCCCCTAACGTGCAACCAGCGGTCCAGCGCACACATGCAGAAGACGCCCAGCGACGAATGCAAAGCAAGTATTGGTGAGGCCCCAACAGGTACAGTCGGAACCTACGACACCGTCATGCATTGCACCGTACAAGACGCCGGCGCAGTACCTACGGTAACGCCGCGCGCTTGTCCACCTGGTTGGGCGGTGGACCGGTGGTTGGGCCGGTAAGTAAGGATCATATTCCCCCAATCCATGGGTGCCTGGGGAAGGCATTTCCCCCGTCATTTTCCTCATTTACGGTACCTGAGACAAGCAGCGGCCTCTATGCTGTACACACGGACAAGCCAAGGCACGCACCATAACCCACTGGCTTACCGTACCACCGGTACACGCCTGTATGAACGTATGTACGGTACCAATGAGTGCCTCCGCCTGCCCCTTCTTGCCCCTTCCTGAGCCAGCCATACCAGGAGGCCCGCCATAGCCTACAAGCAATGCCCTGCTTCCTGTGTCTACCCTGAGTCTACCTGACTACCAGTACTCGATGCCCACGCCCTACACCTTCCCTTTTGCGTGAGAATGCACCTGGAATGTAACATAAAATGTCAAATGAGAGCAGAGCCAAAGGCAGGACCCGCCGCTCACAACCTCGCACTCGGGGAAAGACTCGACTCATTTTCGCACTTTTGCTCCATTCTAGCTGAGATTTTATCATTTTGGCACCTGGTACATCATTTCCC
>VFQN01007618.1_pt1 | contig 11550 bp, 16 predicted proteins | sample 3512371 | NCBI WGS metagenome assembly VFQN01 (sample SAMN10412370, study PRJNA504923) | tailings metagenome | isolation source: Replicate 2 from Balatoc abandoned mine | place: Philippines: Itogon, Benguet | collected 2017-08-28
AATTAATTGCCTCCCGGCGAGCATGGCAATTAAATTTGTGCCACTACGGTAGTCATCAAACGCTAGAGAGCCGCCAGCCCTACAGCCTACACCCGCCCCGCAACCCGCGCCCGACGACCCCCACACGCCCGCCATCTCCACGCCCGCCGCTGTACCATCCCCACCATGCTTGCTGGCCACTTCCGGGCACTCACCTCCCGACTCGTACGACTCCCGCAGGACCTGGTCCAGCGTGTTGTTCCCCGCTCCACCAGCCGTGGTGTTGCCCGTTGTTTTTGCAGCACCACCAGCACCAGCAGTGGGCAGGAACGCGGCGGGGGGTGCGCCGCTGCCATTACCGTTGCCACTGCCGTTGCCCCTACCGCCGCCGTTGCCATTGCCGTTACCGTTGCCGTTGCCACTGCCATTACCGTTGCCATTACCGTTGCCCCTGCCGTTGCCGTTGCCGTTGCCCCTCGGCCCCGCCTGTCGAAGGTCGAAGGGGAGAATAAAGGCACCAAAAAGCGCGGTGGAATGTGGGGCAGGCGTTCGCCGTGGCATGCACACCGTAGGGCACGTGTCGCCGTGTCGGAGCATAGCATGGCATCAGTGCACTGGCATGTACGGCAGTGAGGCACGAGCATGTACGGTAGTGAGGCACGGGATATGGGCTATCCTTGGCGATCACAGCTGCCTAGCGGCGAGCTGATGAGCTTCAGCGCAGTGCATGCATGTCCGTCGACAAGGCGCAGGCAAGCCACGCCGTGCCATCCCATGCAGCAGCTAGCAGTCCTAGCACCTCCTCACAACGCCGCTCACAGAACAACTGTCTGTGCAAATTATAGTAGCGAAAACTCCACTGGCTCTGGGAACCATCACGCCGACACCCACCTGCGGCACCAGGTCTTCTGCCGCCGGTCCGCCCAGGTCCTGCGGCGCACCTCCCTCTGCCGGCAGGGTGCTGCAGGCCGTGGTGCCGTTGGGACCCTGTACGGCGTAGGTGGGCAGGCCGCCGGAGATGATGGCCCAGTCGTACTTGAGGGAGGAGTTGGAGGAGGGGCCTAGGGAGGGGAGCGGGGAGAGGGGATTGGGTGGCAGGCAGAACACCGGGCTAGTGGGCGAGGAGTGAAGGCCCCGCAATGCCGTCGACATGCGACAGCCAAGTAACAAACAGGCATGTGGCCCCGCTGGTCCAGCCAGCCATGCTTCCACGCCAGTAATCCTTGATCAGCAGTTCGGCACCCTCTGTTTGGACGTTCAAATCACCGCAGCCCCTGTAGGCAACCTACCTTAGGCCACTACCCAGGCCGTCCCGCACGCCGCCTACTACTTGCGCTACAATAGAGTGCTTGAGCAAGGTATGATAATGCAGAATTTCATGCGTGCGTTGGGAGGACCTTCCGAACCCTCCCACACACCTGTGGCCACCACCCAGTACGGCCCGAACGCCTTCTGCCACGCTCCGGGCGGCAACACCTGCAGCAGCAGCTCGGGTCCCACCAGCAGCTGCCCGAAGGTGGAGGCGTTGGAGGGGTTGGCGGGGAGAGCGATGAGGGACCAGTTGCCGTCGCGGTCGCTGCGGTGGGGGGCAAGGGAAGGGGCAGGGCGGGTGGTTCAGCACGTAGAGGCATGTGGCTGGATACCGTACTGAACTGCGGGCCAGGCTGGCTGGCCGTGGGGGGCCGCGTGTCACGTGTCGCGTGGCCCGGGGGCCACAGTGGCAGGGCAGGCGGGCGGGCGGGCAAGTGTGCAACCTTGCGATCTTCCTTTCGCGTTCGTTGCACAGCAGCTGCACGTGCACGTGCACAGGCACGTATCGTGCACCGAGCGTGCGAGTCAGCGCGCTCCCACGGGTAGGCCCCTCTGCCCGGCTCAACCTACGGCAATTGCTTGCACATATGCAGACATGTCTCCCTCGACGTATCTGTGACACCACGTGTCATACACCGTGCGTGTCCGACTGTCCGTCAGCGTGTCCACACCCACGTGTCGTATCGGGAGGTGCCGCTGACGGGGCCGTTGACCGCCCCACGGTTGGCGTAGTTGTTGACGATCAGCCCGGCTGTTAGGTCCGTGGGATTGATGGGCTCGTACACCGCCCGTACGCAGTACAGCTCGTTCGGCGGCTGGTACGACAGGGGTAGCTGCGGGTGTGCCGTACGGCAACGCGGGGAGCGGACAAGTACGCGGGTTGGGTTCAGGCCGCCGGAACAGCCTCATACATGGGACGCATGTCCTGCCCTGACAACGGAAGTTGCACGCCGTCCTGGCCAGTGGCAGGAACATTTCCCTTTCCTGTCAATGCTTTGAGGCAAGGCTACAGGATTTGCGCCATTGTTCCTTATGGACCCTCACCTGGCCCGCTCCCTAGCGCCACAACCACCTCCAACCACTTTTTACTCGCGACACCTGTGGACCTGTGACGCACCACCTCACCTGCTTCTGCACATACCACGGCGCTGATGCATACGCAATAAGGTCCAGGTCAGCAACAGGGCCGAAGCCGGGGGGCGGGCAGGGCCCGGCTGGAGAAGTGGTGTTGGCCGGTGGGCTAGCGGCGTCCCCGCTGGCAGTGGGCTGGCATAACACACGGCACAACGCGACCGGCGAGAGCTGCGCAGCTACGAGCAGCAGCGCAGCAAGCAGGAGCTGTGCCATGGATGCACTGCTATCTGGGGTTTTGTAATCTCCTTGTGATACTTATTGAAGTGTTGCTCAATAGACTATTGCGCACAGTGCTCAGCTGAGGTGGAGCGAAGAAAGACCCGTGGGTAAGGGCAACACAAACCAGCAAAGGGTGCAGATGGGGGACAATCGTTGCGCAAGCTGTGGTAAGCTACAACTGGTTAGACAGGAAGTGCTCGGCGGATAATGGGGCTTCCAGACGGCCGATGCTATATCGACCTCGGGCTTTGCCGCCCCTTTGGAGTCCAAAGTTTGAGCCCTTAGGCCAAACTGACTTGTGGCCGATATGCGCCTTGTGTTTTCGCATCCCAGGTGCTCGAAGCACGTAGGTACATACAAAGCGACTCAAATTTTACTACGTGCATTTGAGGGCGTTTTGGCTTTGGACCACGTTCTCAGGATGGCACGTGCCGAGTGCGACCAGGTGGCTGGAGCATCTTTCAGGCCGAAGAAGCTGGCAGCCAAAGCACAACATACATGGTTATCCAAAGCATTTATTCTTTCAGCACAAAGCATGTCATAAAATAAGTATTACATGATCTGCTGGATCGCTCCAAGTCGTCCATGCAAAGAGGTCGTCCTCGTTGCTCCGGCATCGCCTGTCTTGGATGGTGGGAATCGGACCCTGTCGCGCGACCGAGCTGCAACAGCGGCATCGCACTATGCCTGTCGATAGCGCAAGCAAGGCTATCTTTTGCAAAGCACCAACGTCATCTTGCTCTCCAAGAATATATGCGCTGCTGTCGCAGCAGTGAGCCAAGTTCACAACCCAGGCAAAACAAGGAGGGGAGGAACGAGCACTTGGCTACAGCCAGTCGCTCCGTCCGCTGCTTACTGCCTTCGCCCGTTTAGCACTCAGCTATGTCATCCGTCGCAGCGGAGCCTCCGACCCCAACCACATTTGCAGACCAGCTCCTGCAGCAGCAACAGCCCCCACCTACCACCCTCCCCTCCACCCCCACGCCCACTCCTGTCCCCTCCCTCCCTGACACCACCACAACCACCACAAACCCCCCGCCACCTGCCATCCCCACCGCCGCTGTCAAGATGACCCACGGGTCGGGCGCTGCTGGGCCTGCTGGGCCCCTGGAGGCGGGTGTCAAGGGAGTGCTCCCCGCCAAGGGAGGTTCCCCCTCCACCAAGGGCAGCAGCAAGATGGGCATGCTGTACCATGTGACACGTGGCCAACCGACAAACTATGACATGGTGCGTGTGCGGTGCTGACGCACATGAGCTGTACCGGTAATGTACACAGCAGACCTCCCCTGTCACGCAGAGAGGCAGCACACCGCATGACCGTGAGGTGCTCCTGATCACACTGTGGACGCCCGTGTCAGCGAGAGCTGCGAGCGGGGTACCGGTAGTCGTGCCTGTCCCTCCGCTCACCCAACTACTCCCGCCCCCTGCACCCCTAGTTGTAACCTGTTTTTGCAATACAAACCGCGTTAACTGCCCCCAGTCCACACTCCTTGCCACTCGTGTCTTTGCAATTTGCACCCTCCCTTGGTCAGAGTGTTCCCCTGCCCTTCCCGGACCCCGCCCTCACACCCCCAGCTCGTGTTCCGCACCCTGAACCGCGAGCTGGGGCTGCCCAACGCCAACGAGGACCACCTGGCGTCCGCGCTGCGGGACGAGCTCATGCCCAAGAGGTGCGTACGGCAGGGTGGTTGTTCGATTGGTTAGCGTACAGCCGGGAATGCTGTTGCTGCGACAGAGTTAAGCGGCCATCCATCCAAGCCGCCCGACATGATTTTTTTTATATATGAGTGACAAATGTAATTTATGCGTATTTCAGCCTGCGCATATTGCTTTCGACGCTTTCGCGGAGATGCAAAAGTGCAGCGATGCTCGCCTGGCTTCGCCCTCCAGCAACTGTTACAATGCATCCAAACATATGATGCAGGTCCTGGTGGCTGAAGCACTGGCCCGGCGCCAAGCAGAACCTCAAGCGCACGCTGGAGAACCCGTTTTGGGGCGTGCCGGGCGCGGTCAACTTCATAGACGCGCGCACCAAGTGGTTTGACCAGGCCGTAACTGAGGCCATCGCCTCGGGCATCAAACAGGTGGGTGGTGTGGGAAGGCAGGGGAGGAGGGACTAAGGGTGTAGAGAATGTGGGCATGGGCGGGATGGCGAGGCGAAGGGTGGCAGTTGGAGGAGGGAGGGGTTTAGGGGCAGGTGTATTGAGTAAGGGGGTGGCCGCGAGGCTGGGTGCGAGGTGGTGCGAGTTGCAGTGGGAAATATTGCCGTTACAAGGGTACGGCAGGTCAATGCGTCGTACAGTTGCGGGGGGAAGGCAAGGGTTGCGCTCAGAAGCGGCCATAGGACTTGCTGTGGGGGGCGGGTGGGTGCGGGAGGAGGGAGGCGGGTTACAGGAACCCACAGGTGGGCTCACAGATAGGGTAGGGCAGAGACACGAGGCCCCGGGGGGTTGCGGGGAAAGAGGGACAGGGCCGTGTGTGTTGCACGGCCGGAGGTCTTCGCATCCCTCCACATCATCCATGCACAGTCAACGGTAACGGGCTGCGTCACGTGTGCGCCGGCTGCTGGGCACGGCACACGCACAGCACACACGACAGCATGTTTCGTGTCCTGTCCATGTTGCCCTCCCCTCCCCCAGGTTGTGCAGCTGGCGGCGGGGTACGACACACGGACAGCACACACAGTACCGGTAACATGTTTCATGCCACGGCCACGTTCCCCTCCCCTCCCCTCCCCACAGGTTGTGCAGCTGGCGGCGGGGTACGACACCAGGGCGTACCGCCTTGGCGCCCCGGGGGTGCGCTTCTTCGAGGTGAGGCGGGGTGGGGCAGGGCACTCGCAATACGGGAGGTGGGATGAGGCGGGATAGGGCAGGGCACTTGCAACTCAAGTGGGGCGGGGCGGGTCGGGTTGGGGCGTGGGGCGGGATGGGCAGGGACACTTGTAGATATGGTGGGGTCGAATGAGGTGGGTCCGGTGGGGACACGTGTTGTGCTGCAGGCGCCCTTGTATGGACACGCACCCCCATCCATTCCAGTCGAAGGTCATACAACGCGAAGCGGTCGGCAGCCTTCGTAGCATGCGACCTGCCTCCCTCATCGCAGGTTGACCTCCCCACTGCCTCCGCCACAAAGCAGCGCCTTCCCCTGCCACCCTCGCCTCCTGCCGCACTTGCTCACTGCCTCGGCCGCCAAGCCGTGCCGCAATAGGAACATGACAAAGTGCTATGTTACCAAGTCCAAGTCCACTTGACCATTCCTCCCTTGATCGCCGCAGGTGGACCTGCCCACGGCCTCCGCCACCAAGCAGCGCCTGGTGGACAAACTGGGCTTTGTCAAGGGCCCGGTGGGTGCTGCAGGGTGGCGTTTGCAGGTGGAAGATTTAGGTCCCAGCTCAATGGCCGTATCAAGCGCCCAGTGCGCAAGGGTTAGAAAGGCCGGGGTTGCTCAGGGGGCCGTTTGGTAGTTGGAACGCAGAGATCGCAACAGTTGGAACACGGGCCAGCGCATATGGATGGGCTGAGCACGGTGGGTAACAGGTGGTTATGGTGACGGATGGGTATGGGGAGGCCAGCGCATAAGGATGGGGCCAAGCACGCTCGGGTGCATTGGTCTGTCCTCCACCTACCCGCTCCATGATCGGCCGCTCCAGTATCATTGCAACCCTCCCAGCTATCCTGAACCGGAAACTGGGTACCGGAATATCGGTGTATATGCACCGGGATGTCCACCAACTAACCGCAGTAGTGGTTGCATACGCATAATGCGCCTCGCATATTGCCCTACTCGCCCACGGCCTCCCATCCCATTCCCCTCCAGGACCAGCGCCCCACCTACGTTGCTGCCGACCTGGCCACGGTGCCGCTGGATTCCGCTAACCCACGCGCCGCTCACTTAATACACATGCCCGGTCTCTGCGCCTTACACCCGCAGGACCAGCGCCCCACCTACGTTGCTGCCGACCTGGCCACGGTGCCGCTGGATTCCGCTAACCCACGCGCCGCTCACTTAATACACATGCCCGGTCTCTGCGCCTTACACCCGCAGGACCAGCGCCCCACCTACGTTGCTGCCGACCTGGCCACGGTGCCGCTGGCGGAGGCGCTGGGGGGCGCGGGGTTCGACCCCCACCAGCCCACCCTGTTCACCGTGGAGGGGCTCATCTACTACCTGCCAGAGGTGGGAAACGAGTGGGTTCACCACCAAGCCAAGCCTGTCTGCTGCGCCCTGCCATGCCCAAGTTCCCTCTTTCCCCTCTTGCCCTCCTCCCCCAGGCCGCCGTCTCGTCTCTGTTGTCCTCCATCTCGCAGCTGGCCGCTCCTTGCTCCCGCCCTGAACCCTTGTAAGGCCCCGTAAGCCCCACTTGCGGCCCCTCCTCCCACAGGCAGCCGTGTCCTCGCTCTTCGCCTCCATCTCGCAGCTGGCCGCCCCCTCCTCCCGCGTCTTCTTCGACTTCATGTCCACGGACGCGCTGGAGGGCCGGGGCAACTTCCCGGGCTTCAAGACCACGCGCAAGGTGGGGCGGAGGAGGGCGATATGCCCATACTACCATGCACCATTACTGCACGGGTGGTGCGTCCTAGGACAGGGGCAGAAGGGAATGGGCTTCGCGGCAACGTGGAAGGTGGGGCGGAGGAGAGAGACGCACCCGTGTCTTATGAAACCACTGCACGGGTGATGGGCATACAGGAGCACAAGGGATGCCCAGGAGGTGACCGTTGTGGAGGCTCCTGTCGATCCCACCCTATCCCACGTATCCTTGGCTGCCTCTCATGCTCGCAACACCCTTTTCAGTTGTGTTCCTCGTATCCCCATCCCCCAGTCCGTAGCCAGCAAGGGCGAACCCTTCCTGCCCTGCTTACCTCCTTCCACCTGCACTTTCAGAGCAGCACTCCCTCCCTCCTCTTTCCCACCCCCAGTCCGTGGCCAACAAGGGCGAGCCGTTCGTGTCCGGCATCGCGCCCTCCGCCGACGGCGTGGCCGCCTTCCTGGCGCCCGCCGGCCTGGCCCTGCTGTCGTACTGCAGCCCCAAGGACATGGTGGGCGCCATGCTGCCGCACTGCCCCTGGAGCGACCGCAGGCCGCCCATCGCGTCGTTCTACTACTACGCGGCGGCGTTCAAGGAGTGAAACAGCGTGCAGGGGAGGGTAGCGCTATGCAGCATGTTGCTACCGGTAGGTCGGTGTTGGCCACCTTTGCTGGAACCGGTAGGGCAGTCGTTTTACTACCACGTGGCGGCGGTCAAGGAGTGACTTGTGAAGCCGTGGTGTGCAGCGACAGTCAAGGAGCGAACTGCGGTACGAAGTGGCACTACGCCTGACCGCGCATCCTCACTACTACGTGGCGGCGGCGGCCAAGGAGTGACGGACACGTGCCCTTGCTGCGCTGAGGGTGTGCATTAGGAGCGAGGGGGGGCAGGGGAGGGCAACGCGAGTGTCGGAGCGTAGCTACGGCAACTGCTGTGCAGGGGGTGTATTAGGAGGCGGTGCAGGGTCAGTGGCATGCTTGGTTTTTGCTGTGCGGTGTGTTGCTGGTGTTGGTGCTGGTGTTGGCATTGCCTGCTGGACGGAAGTTGTGATCCAATAGCGGATAACGGTGGTTGGTAATTGAGGCTGGGTGGTGGTTTCCGGTGGCGGTTGCGGACGGTTGCGGCGGTGGGGGTAAACGCAGAGTGACAGCCAAGTACTGGGGTGCTAAAGCCGTGCTCGTTGCTGGCTACCGTGCGACACGCACGCATTGAGAGGGGAAGCAGGTGGAACGAATACCAGTTACGGCGAACTTTGTAGTGCAGCCGCTAGTGCAGCTCTGTTTACTGGTGACCTTCGTTGTACAAGGAGGGTAATGTAGCACTTATTTTATGGACGGGACTGGCGGTTGACCGCTCCCCTGGTAGCGGCTGGCGTATGGTAAGTTGCTCCTGGTTGCTCATGCTTCACTCGTGGGCCTGGTGGTCAGGGACTGGAAGTGCCGTGCCGTCTGCCGTGGGGCCAATGGGGTTACGGAGCGAGTGAGGGGCTAGCACGCAACGTTCGAATGCAGTTGTCAACCCCTGCTGTCAACCACTGCTCCAGAGACTGCTGGAAAGCACGTACCGTACCGTCAAGCAGGAACGAACTCGGTGCGCGGCTCCAACGTGCAAGCTGTACAGCAGGACCTGGTTGCGGAGGCAGTATGCCTGCGCGTACAACAGTCGTACGTCCAGCGTGCGCCGTACCAAAACGTAGCAACGTACCAGATTACAGTCCGCACGTAAACCGTGCAACACGCTCCAAGCAGGCCTACCCTGCCCCGCTTCTTCCCCTGCAGCATGGCAAGTACTCAGTACCTACGGTCCTCCGGCTATCAAATGATGAAATGCCATGTAAACTGTCGCGCTCATGCATTTGCCGCTCAGCAAGTGACCAACAGAACGCTCAAACCACGGGCACATGCGTGTCAGGGCACAGAAAGGAGGCACGCGCTGAACAAGCTCCGTCCGCTTCACCATGCCGCGCTAGCAAGCAATAATATCTGGGTGCTTCGCATGCCCCAAACAGGCTTCTGCAGGCGGCATACGCGCTGGCGTTCGTCCGCGCTCAGGTCGCAGCCGCCTGCCGCCCTGCCTCTTGCAACTCTGCTTAGCTCCCTGTCCGCAGCGGTTGGCAATGCAACCACACTAACCAACGCCTCTCGTCGCAACCGCTCACGCCTTACTCGGGCCTGTAACTACCGGTTGCTAACGCCATTCGCAGCCGCACACTCGTCACTCCCCGCACCACATCGTCCTACATACGCCTCACTCGGGCGCTGCACAACCTCTTCTACACACCTACACTCGTACACGGAAACAGGGGAGCACGGAACCACTCAACCCGACCACAGTCCATGTACGCACCGTCAGGCACGCAGGACAGAGAGAAAAACACGTAACGTCCGCAAAGAAGCAAATGCAGCAGGTATCACAGCCCATGTGTCTTCCCCACCCTAAGGGCCCAGCGCCTGTCGGTCTCCCTCCAGTCACTGTCCTAAACACCGCAACGAGCCCACAACCAACGTCAACACTCACACTTCCACTCCGCCGCACCGTCCTACACTACCACACTACACGCAGCAGATGCATTTGTAAACACACCAAGCAAGACAGCAACACACGGAGTGCTCATACAGTGTGCCATCAGGCATAACAGCAATTTTGCGTTCAGTTAGTTCTCGTGCTCCTGGGCTCGCTGCAGCCATCTGGCTCTACATGCTGCTGCAGAAACCACAACCGTTAGGCCCGAACGATGCTCCCGCACTAGGGCCAGAGCACGAGCCTTTGCACAAACACCTAGCAAGCAGCAAGCGCCGTCGCCATATGTGCAAGCCCAACCATCCTTAGTATGGCGATAAGAGAGCCGACAGCAGCAGGGCACAGCCAGGATAAGCCGATATGTTATATGGGACGCAGCATGAACCTGCTCCAAGGCAGCACAACCCAAGGCTCCCAGTATGGCGCCAACGGAGCTCACAGCAGCGGCAATTCCCAGCACGCACCACTGCACCGACACGTGTGCTAACAGTGACCCCACAGTCCAGCTACGTCAAGAGTGTCACACGTACATACATTATGCCTAACGAGTTTGTACCCGGGCCAGTCTAAGGCTCAGCCACCTCTCAATTGATCCGTTGCTAGACGGCAGCGCACCGCACTCCTCCCGCCGTGCGTTCCTCACTCCCGGAGCATGGACGCTAGGTAGAGGGATTCGTGCGCCCCTGACAGACCCGTCGACGCGAGCTCCACACTTGGTGGCACGCCCGAGACTGGTTCATGTTCCACATGTTGACTTGGCAGAGAAGGTTTGCTGTGCACCTGCCTCTCCTTCGGCTTCGCGGCCAAGTCGCTCATCGTAGGAAAGGACTGGTACCCGAGGTCGTGCTTCATCCAGGCTGCGCCACTGTGGCCATATGCCTGCGCTACGATGCGGATACCAGCTGCCAGCCCCTTTGCGCAGCTGCAAGTTGGGATGGGAGAGAGGCTAACGCCTTGAAGTACAGTCATTGCCACCTTCTCCATGTTCCAACGCTGCGGCGGAGTGTTGCAAAGTAAGTCTTAAGTTGGTCAATGAGCTCCAACAATTGTCACAGGCTGTTCCAAGTGTCAGGCCCGGATGTTCGCGCTAGGATGTTCCGGAACCACGCCCATGCAAGCGGTTGTAATGGGGTTTTCCCTGACCGTGACAGGATTCCGTCAAGGGCTCTTTCACATAACTCATGTATCAAGATGTCCGACGACGAAGCTATCGCAAAGCGGCTCCAAGACGAGTGAGCGCTCCACATTGCGCATGCCGATTCCCTCGACGAGGGCCCCAAGTAGCGCCATAGTAGGGCTTGATTGGCTCATAACAATCTAGAATGTCGCCCCCACTGTGGGCGAGAAGCAAGCCCACAACATACGTCTCGTGTCCAGGAGGGCTAATCCCCCCCCCGTGCCCTGCCCGGCTGCCCTCCCACGCACTGCCTTCCCTAGGCTGGACCGTGAAATAGCCAGCAAGGCCCAAGGCACCAACATGCAGATCACGGAGGACAGGAAGCTAGCTGCGCGGCTCCAGGTATGCACAAAGCTGCCTGCAGCACAGCACGGCACCTCGCTGTATGTGGTACAGCTCGTGCTCTGGACAAGGGCTCTGACCCAGCCTGACCTGGTCAGCCTTTCAGGTCAACCACCCGCCGCAATCAATATTTAGCGTCCGGTCACCTCCTCTCTTGCCATTTCTGTGCACTGTTGTGTCCTTGTCACCCTCTGGCGCCTTATTACGCCATTGATAACCCATGCTGCTCGCATACGCACGCACATTATCTTATTGCCATACACACCCGGACTCCAGTCGCTCCCCATTAGGGCAAACCCAAAAACATTCGGGAATTGTACCAAGTTGACTTTACCGGTCA
>VFQN01007619.1_pt1 | contig 11549 bp, 11 predicted proteins | sample 3512371 | NCBI WGS metagenome assembly VFQN01 (sample SAMN10412370, study PRJNA504923) | tailings metagenome | isolation source: Replicate 2 from Balatoc abandoned mine | place: Philippines: Itogon, Benguet | collected 2017-08-28
AAGGTATTCCACTTAAAACATCAAATATTCTGTCCAACTAAACGGGGCCACCTCTCAGGGCGATCAACGTTTACGTCTCGATTATCCTTTAAATGCCGAATCAATAGTATTTGACGTCGGTGGATATGAGGGGGAATGGGCACAACAAATATCTGAGAAATTTGATTCTTGGATTTTTATTTTTGAACCAGTACAAAAGTATGCCATAAAGATTGAGGACAAATTTAGTGAAAACCCAAAAATAAAAACGCTAGCCTATGGCTTATCAGAAAAAGACTGCTTTCTAGACATAACTCTCAATGACGATAATTCGAGTTTCTTTATCAGCAACAATCAAGGGCAGTCTCAAAGAGTAGCATTAAAAGCTCTTACACCTGAACTATTAAACAGTCTAAATGTTGACTCAATAGATTTACTCAAAATCAACATAGAAGGTAGTGAATATTCATTGCTTGAGAGTATTATTCAAAATGGCTTGATTAAAAAAATCACACACTTACAAATTCAATTTCACAACTTTGTACCAAATGCCATCAATCAAAGAAATAAAATCAGAAATATGCTCACACAAACCCATCAAGAGTCGTGGTGCTACGAATTTGTATGGGAAAGTTGGGAAATAAAAGCATGAGCTACAAAGATATGTATTATGAATATCAAACCCGTGCCAGATCGCTTTTAGACAAGCACTCGTTAGAGAAACATTTTAAGAGATTAAATGTATTTTATGATGGTTTGATAAAAACTCATCTGCCGAACAATAAATTTGCATCATGCGTTGACATTCCATGCGGTTACGGAAATATACTTTACTACCTAAATTCAAAAGGCTTTAAGAACGTACTTGGTATTGATTTAGATATTAACCAGATTAATCTTGCTCAATTACTCAACTTACATGCAACCCATGGAGAAGCTTTTAATTTTCTGGAAACTCAAGTAATCAAATTTGATTTGATTACTTCATTTGATTTTATTGAACACATTTCGAAACAGGAGGCGATGGACTTTCTCAACCTATGTTTTGACAAATTAACTGATAATGGAAGAATCATTTTACGAACACCATCAGCAGATGGGCCATTTGCATCACACGATGCAAATAATGACTTAACTCATGAGTGGTCTATGACAGCAAATGTTTTAGAAACTATGCTTAGACTAATTGGTTTTAAAAAGATTGTAATTATTGACGAACATCCAAGGCCAAACTCATTGATCGGATTTGCTCGTTGGTTAATATATTTACCAACTGTGAATTTAGCGAAATTTGTATGCATTGCCTTAGGTCTTCGACCACCTAGAATTTGGTCTCGCTCTATGATTGCAGTAGCATATAAACAATAAAAACATGCAAATTACAAATATTATTGGTGGTTTGGGAAACCAAATGTTTCAAGTAGCGTTTGCTTACTCTTTATCTAAGCATAGCAACCAATTAGGCAAGTTAAACATTTCTGAATTTAAAAATTACAAGCTTCATAACGGATTTGAATTGGATCGGATTTTTGGTTTACAGATGCCAATAGCCTCTGAAACTGATCTAAAAGAAGTATTAAAATGGCGTAGGATAAATGCAATAAAAAATATTTTACGCAAATTTCATAAAGGCCACTTCGAGTCTAGCTTTATTGTTGAGCCTACTGAATATTTCAGCCCTGAAGCAGTAAATGTTCGACATGAGGCGTATTTTGAGGGTTATTGGCAGTCGATGAAGTACTTTTCCACAGCTGATGAAATTCGCGTCCTTTTCGAATTTAAACCAGCATTGATTGGGCTTAATCGGCAGCTATCTGAAGAGGTCAGGAATGGTAATTCAGTCAGTATACATATTAGACGTGGGGACTTCATAACCAATAAAATTAACGAGTCCATTTATTATAAATGTACTTTTGAGTATTATCGCCAAGCAATCACACTTATCAGCAAACAAGAAACTAATTTAAGATTTTATGTTTTTTCTGATGATATTGAATGGTCAAAGTTACTTTTTTCCGAGCTAGAAAACGTTACTTATGTTTCACATAATCGCGGAAAAGATAGCTATGTTGATATGCAATTAATGAGTCTGTGCAAGCACAACATTATTGCCAACAGCACATTCAGCTGGTGGGGAGCGTGGCTAAATCGAAATCCAGATAAAATTGTTGTTTCTCCGAGAGAGTGGTTTATTAATGGAAGGTCATCGGATGATCTAATTCCAGCAAGCTGGTTGCGCATTTAAATTAATGAATATGCAAAAAAAGAAAATATTAGTGATTGGTGGCAATGGTTTTATTGGTAGTAAACTAGCCCTATTACTTCAGTCAAAAGAGCATCAAGTCTCAGTTGTTGGAAGAAACTCAAAAAAACACGCACTTTTACCATCAGAAATTCAATATTTTTCTGGTGATTTTGGTGATATTGACTTTATTGCTCCACTTTTAGAATCACATGATGAAATTGTGCATTTAGCTTATGCTTCTGTACCTAACACTTCTTTTGAAAACCCTTTACTGGACTTGCAGGAAAACTTAACTCCGTCAGTTCAATTATTTCTTGCCACAGCGAAGTTAAAAAAGAAGCTATTACTGATTTCTTCCGGCGGGACTATCTACGGCGAGGCCTCATTTACCCCTATATCGGAAGTACACCCCAAACATCCCATCTCTCCATATGGTTTAACAAAACTCACCCTAGAAAACTATGCTTATTTATATGGCATGACACATGGGCTTGACTTTAAAATTATTCGGCCAGCGAATGCTTATGGGCCAGGACAAATCCCATTTAAAGGACAAGGATTTATTGCCACTGCAATCGCTTCAGCAAAATTAGGAAAAACAGTCAATATTTTTGGTGTGAATGGTACAGTCAGAGACTATATTTACATTGACGATCTAGCAGAGGCAATGTCACTGTGCCTTGAAAGAGGTAAAACAGGAGAGTCATACAATATTGGTACCAGTGTGGGCTTTAACAATTTGGAAGTAATAAATAAGTTGAATCACCTTTTGAAAAAATTCGAATTGCCCATGGTATCCGTGACTCATCTTCCTGCTCGTCCGTTTGACGTTAAGTGCAACATTTTAGACTATGCAAAGTTTAATCGACACACCGGCTGGAAACCCTCTATAAGCCTAGACGAAGGACTTGAGCGTACAATCCGAGAAAATCAAAATACTTTGTTTAATTTAGAATGAATCAACCGTTGATTTCAATCGGAATGCCGATCTACAACCCAGGCCAGCTATTACGCGAAGCAGTCTTATCTATACTGAACCAAACGCACCAAAACTGGGAACTATTAATTATTGATGATCAATCGACAGATCAGGCTCTAGAGAATATACAAGCTAGCGGGCTATTAAATGATAGTCGAATAAAAATCTATAAGAACGAGCAAAACATAGGTTTAGCAGCCAGCCTAAACAAATGTATTGAACTTGCGAAAGGTGAATACTTCGCAAGGATGGATCAGGATGACATTTCAATGCCTGATCGCTTTGAGAGACAATTAGCGTATCTTAAAGAGCACCCAGACGTGGACCTTATTGCCACTAGAGTAATGACAATAAATAGCAGAGGGGAAATTACTGGCAGTTTGCCATATGCATTAGAGCATAAAGACCTATGTTCAAAGCCTTGGCGCAGTGTATACATGCCTCACCCCACGTGGATGGGGAAACTAACTTGGTTTAAAAAATATTTGTATGCGCAACCTGCGCCATACCTATGTGAAGATCAGGAACTATTACTACGAGCATATAGAACCAGCACCTTTGGGTGTGTCAACAAAGCTTTGCTACACTACAGGGTACGCGATGACCCGGCCGTGTGTAAGTTATATAAGACTTATTGGAGTGTGCTCAAGATGCAATTACGTCACCACGTCATAACTAGAAATGCTATACACATACCCTTGTCTTGTGCTGTGTTCCTGGGGCGCCTTATTAAATCAACTGTTGCAGCAATAAGATAGATCTACAAATGAAAAAGATCTGTTTTGTTTTGACTACAGATATCGCTGTAAAAGCTTTTTTACTCAATCATCTGCAGGCACTTACTCGTCAGTATGAAGTCAGCGTGATTGTAGGCACTGATAATCAGTCCTTTCTCTCCGAACTCGGGATCCCGGCCCGAGTCATTCCCATGACGCTTACCCGAAAAATACATCCTCTGAATGATATTAAATCCCTTTTTGAGTTGATATGGCACTTCAGAAAAAATCAGTTTGATGCCGTGCATAGTGTAACACCCAAAGCAGGACTGCTTGCCATGTTAGCCGGCCTCTTAAGTGGTGTACCCGTGCGTACGCATACTTTTACAGGTCAGGTGTGGGCAAATAAACGCGGTCTGCCTAGATTATTGCTCAAGTGTATGGATAAATGCATATCCGCTTTTTCCACGCACGTAATTGTGGACAGCCCGTCACAGCGCGATTTCTTGTGCAAAGAGCGAGTCATCTCCAGGCAAAAGGCTCTTGTATTCGGCATAGGTTCGATTGCAGGCGTTGATAGCAAAAAATTTAAACCAGACAAAATTGCCAGGCAACGGGTCAGGTCAGCGCTTAATTTTACCGAAGAGACTTTCCTGTTTTTGTTTTTAGGTCGACTTAACCCCGACAAAGGGGTTCTGGAGCTCGCTCAAGCATATATACGAGCAAATTTGCCTAACAGTGGCCTGCTGTTTGTGGGTCCGGATGAACAGGATATGCAAAAGAAAATCAGCCAACTCCCAGACTTCCTACGCTCGAATATCCGCTTTATTGACTACACCAACACTCCGGAACAATTTATGGCTGCGGCTGATGTATTATGCTTGCCAAGTTACCGGGAGGGATTCGGCACGGTGATCATCGAGGCAGCGAGTTGTGGCATCCCTGCCATCGCTTCACGAATTTATGGCATTACAGACGCCGTCGCTGAGAACCAGACAGGATTGCTGCATGTCGCTGGCGACGTAGATGACATTTGCTTAAAAATGCAACAGATTTATGCTGACAAACCATTGTACCAATCACTGGCCAACGCGGCGCAACAGCGCGCCATCCAGCACTTTGATAGTCAAGTCATCACGCAAGCATGGTGTGACTTTTATGGAAAAGTTTTTGCATGATTAAGCGTTTGATGGATATCCTGCTGGTTGTGATGGCATTGTTGTTGCTATGGCCTATCATGCTGGTCATTGCGTTACTGGTACGCTGGCGGTTAGGTAAACCGGTGATTTTTAGCCAGACGCGTCCAGGTTACCTTTGCAAACCATTTAGAATTTACAAATTCAGAAGTATGACAGATGCCCTGGATGCCAATGGATCCCCATTACCGGATGCCATGCGGTTGACAAAATTTGGAAACTTTCTGCGATCTACCAGTTTGGATGAGTTGCCAAATTTTTGGGCCATTCTTAAGGGGGATATGAGTCTGGTTGGTCCACGCCCTCTTTTGATGGAGTATTTGCCTTTGTACAATGCCCAGCAGGCACGAAGGCATCTGGTAAAACCGGGGCTGACAGGATGGGCGCAAATCAACGGGCGAAATGCGATTAGCTGGCAGGATAAATTCATGCTTGACAGCTGGTATGTTGACCACCAAAGTCTATGGCTGGATATCAAGATTATCTTGCTTACTATTAAAAAAATATTTGTGCGCGAAGGCATTAGCGCCAAGGGAGAAGTCACCATGCCTAAATTTACTGGGAACGACTGATGAGCCACTATTTGTATGGAGCTGGTGGGCATGGGAAGGTGGTATTGGATGCCTGGCAAAAATCGGGAAACGCCTGTGTAGGCTTTGTCGATGACAAATCGCTGCAGGAATGGGCAAGGCTACCCGTTTTTAGCCCGGCTTCCCTTTCCTCAGATGCGATATTGCACCTAGCCATAGGAAACAGCATGGTACGAGAAAAGCTTTCGCTGGCATTTAACAATCACGCTTTCTTTAACGTCATCCACCCGATGGCAAGTATTGCAAGTTCCGCGAGGGTAAATGAAGGTGGATCTTTCCTGGCGGCTTACGCCATTATCGGACCAGAGGCTCAGGTAGGCTTACACACTATTATTAACCACGGCGCCATTATCGACCATGACTGCAACGTGGGGAATTTTTGCCACATCGCGCCCAATGCAGTGCTGGGAGGTGGCGTGAGCGTAGGCAATCATGTGCTGATTGGTGCTGGTGCGGTGGTGTTGCCCGGCCTGCGTATTGCGGACCATGTTACAATCGGCGCCGGTGCGGTGGTGACCAAGGACATTTTGAATGCTGGTATATATGTCGGCACTCCCGCAAGAACAATAGGCTGAATGACTGATTAATAAATGCTAAACCACCCTGCGCTTTCCCCCTGGCCCTATTATGAGCAAGATGAAATAGAAGCTGCCACAGCTGTTTTGCTATCCGGGAAGGTGAATTACTGGACCGGTGAAATCGGAAAACGGTTTGAGCAAGAATACGCCCTTTCTGTAGATAAACACTTTGGCATAGCTTTATCCAATGGTACTGTGGCGCTAGAGCTTGCATTACGGGCTTTCAATATAGGCCCGGGTGATGAAGTGATCGTTGCCTGCCGCAGTTATGTTGCCAGTGCCAGTTGCGTATTAATTGTAGGCGCAACCCCGGTTTTTGCAGATGTGGATATTGCCAGCGGTAACCTGAGCGCTGAAACCATTGCGCCCCACATTACTAAAAAAACAAAAGCGGTGATCCCGGTGCATATCGGAGGATTGCCCTGCGATATGCCAGGCATTATGCAGCTGGCGCATCAACACAATATCAAAGTCATTGAGGACTGCGCCCAGGCACATGGCGCCTCGATCGCCAATGTCAAAGTGGGGGGATGGGGCCATGCCGCCATTTTCAGCTTCTGCCAGGACAAAATCATCTCCACCGGCGGCGAAGGTGGCATGCTGGTACTTGATGATGAACAGGCTTACAAGGCAGCCTGGGCCTACAAGGATATCGGCAGAGACTTTAATGCCGTTTTTCACCAGCAACATCCTCCTGGATTCCGCTGGTATACCCATACCGCCGGTTCCAACTTCCGCCTGACCGAAGTGCAGGCTGCCATAGGCCTCAAGCAATTAGCAAAGCTTGATGCATGGATTAGTCGCAGAAATATCATTGCGCAAAAACTGGTCGCTGCATTATCGCAAGCCTCATTTATCAGGGTTCCCTCTGTGTCACATTCTGATGTCACACATGCTTATTACAGGGTGTATGGGTTGATTGAGCTGAAGAACCAGTCTGACGCTGAAAACCACTCGTTCCGCAATGAATTCGTTGCAAGTCTCTCTGAGATGGGATTACCCTGTTTTTCAGGGTCTTGCAGCGAAATATATCTGGAAAAGGCGTTTGAATCTTACTATGATGGCCAAAGAATGAGAAATGCAAAATATTACGCTGAGCGTGCATTTTGTTTGCTAGCGCATCCTACCATTACAGATGACCAGGTTGATCAGGCAGTCAAATTAATCAATACCCTATTGGCCAAATACCAGGGTTAGTCACCATGAAAAATAGTCTCCGTCGATTGCTCATTCCTTTGGCTATCTTGCATGATCTGGTAGCGGCTTGCTTGGTATGGATTACAGCGTATGCTTTACGCTTCAACTTTTCTATTCCAGATCAATTTTACCAGTCAGTACTCATGATGTTGCCTGTAGTTGTGCTGATTGAGATATCTACATTTTATTACGTCGGGCTCTATCGTGGCATTTGGCGCTTTGCCAGCATCCCTGACTTGAAGCGCATTATTAAGGCCGTAGCCATTTCATCGGTGTTATTGAGTTTGGGTGCATTTTCCTTGCAGCCGGAATTAATCATTCCACGCTCGGTGCTGGTCATGAATCCCCTGCTTCTTATCTTATTTATGGGAGGCAGCCGGTTTGCCTATCGTGCATGGAAAGAGCGCCGCCTGTTTAACGTCACGGCTGCGCAAGGCAAACCAGTGATTGTCATCGGTGTAGAAGATGCCTCTTTTAACCTGATCAAAGAACTCAGCAAAAGCCCCGAGTGGCGTGTGGTGGCGATGATAGATCCCAGTAATAAACTGGTCGGCCGTGAAATCATGCATACCAAGATTGAAGGCAATCTGGAAGACATTGAACATATCGCGGCACGACATAGCTGCCATCATTGCATGATTGCCATGCCGAGCAGTCGGCATGAAAAACGCCGGCTGGCAGTAGAAGCAGCCAACGAAGTTGAAGGCATGGAGGTATTAACCTTGCCAGCGATGTCCGATTTAATTAGTGGCCGAGTCAGCCTGTCGCAGATCCGCAAGATTGATGTGGAAGACTTGCTCGGACGGGATGTTGTGCAGCTAGACACGCATGGTTTAAGCGCAATGCTGGCAAATAAAGTTGTCCTGGTTTCAGGCGCAGCAGGTTCGATTGGTTCAGAACTCTGCCGCCAAATCTTGAGTTTTCACCCGACCCAGCTTATTTGTTTGGATATTTCAGAATACGCACTTTATACCTTACAGCAGGAGTTTAATCAGTGGGGAACGGACACTGAGCTGGTCTACCTTGTTGCAGATGTAAAGAATCAACTCCGTATTCAGCGCATTCTGCAAAGCCATCAACCGGACGTAGTGTTACATGCCGGGGCATACAAACACGTACCGATGATGGAACATTTTAATGTGGTCGAGGCCTTGCAAAACAATGCATATGGCACCTACCAGATTGCGTCTGCATGTCAGGCAGCAGGTGTACCGACATTTGTACTGGTTTCGACCGACAAAGCAGTGAATCCAACCAATGTTATGGGTGCTAGCAAGCGGTTGGCCGAATTAATTTGCCAGGGGTTACAGCACAAAAAAAATTCGCATACGCGTTTTATTACGGTCCGTTTTGGCAATGTACTGGGTAGTAGCGGCAGTGTGATTCCAAAATTCCGTGAGCAGATTGCGCATGGCGGGCCCATCACCATTACTCACCCTGAAATTACACGTTATTTCATGTCTATTCCTGAAGCTGCCCAACTGGTTTTGCAGGCCGCGACCATGGGTAATGGTGGTGAAGTTTTTGTGCTGGATATGGGTACGCCGGTCAAGATTGTTGACCTTGCACGGGACATGATCAAGTTATCCGGCCTTCAAGAGCAAGATATCCAAATTGAGTTCACCGGCTTACGTCCTGGTGAGAAGCTCTACGAAGAGTTGCTGGCTGATGACGAAAACACTTTGCCGACCAGTCATGAGAAATTGCGTATTGCGCAAGCACGCAGCGCAGATGCAGATTGGTTAACCAATCTGCTGGAATGGTTGACTAGCATTCCAAATTTGCAAGAAACTCAAATCAAGCAAGATTTGCAGCGCTGGGTGGAGGAATACACTCTGGATAAACGCCCTGCTCCTGCGATTTCATTACGTGGTAAAGAAATATCGTCTGAGAGCATACACGCCCCCTCACCATCGCAACAATTACACTAACGACTAATCCCATTAGCCTAACGCATGGACTTTAATTTATATGCGCGTTAAAATATGCGCATACAAATATGCGCATGGAATATATCAATGCAATCAACAACACCAAGTCAAAAGAGCAGCACAAGTGCAAAGCGAGCAACCAACCTGAGCTTAAGCGTGGATGTCCTCGAAAACGCAAAGCGACTGGACATTAATATTTCTCAAGTATGCGATAACCATCTGCGCGAAGTGGTTAGACTTGCGCAAGCCAGAAAATGGCAAGAAGAACATGCTGAGTTTATCGCAGCATACAACCAGATTATTGAGGCTGAAGGCTTACCTCTTGACGAGTGGAAAAGCTTCTGATGGCAAGATTTGACGTTTATGTGAATACAGGTAGCCACGCCTCCACCACCCCCTATCTGCTAGATGTTCAAAGTGATCTGCTGGCTGGTCTGGATAGCCGAATGGTCGTTCCACTGCGACATCTTGCACAATTTCCCAAGGTCAAACTGCCCTTCCAGTTGATGCCGGTTTTCAATATTGAAGGTGTAGATTGTCTGATGGAAACCCCAAAAATGGGCGCAGTGCCGCAACGCATTCTTAAGTTACCTATCCTTTCCTTGGCTGCATCACAAGATCAAATTACCGCCGCGTTAGATTTCCTGTTTCAAGGTTATTAACATTGGCACTTTCTCAAGTGACTCACAACACATCATGCCCTTACTTACCCTGAAACAGGCCAGCCTGGCTTTTGGTCATGTGCCTTTGCTCGACCATGTCGACTTCCAACTTGATAATAAAGAATGTGTAGGCATTATTGGGCGCAACGGGACCGGCAAATCCAGCCTGCTTAAAGTGGCTGCCGGACAGATCAAGCTGGATGATGGCGAATGCTGGCGCGATCCGAACAGTAAAATTGCTTATGTGCCGCAGGAGCCTGAACTGGATCCATCGCATGATGTATTTACTGCTGTCGCCCAGGGCTTGGGCCAGGTGGTGGCGCAATTGCGCGAATATCATGATATTTCGCAGCAACTTTCCCACACACAGGATGCGGAAAATCTTTTAGATCGCTTGCAACAACTACAACATGCGCTGGAAGCGGAGAACGCCTGGGCCTTGCAATCACGGATTGAATCTGTGCTATCCAGGCTGGGATTAAGCCCGGACACACCGATTACCACGCTTTCTGGCGGCTGGCGTAAACGTGTAGCCTTGGCACAAGCACTGGTGCAGGCGCCGGAAGTCCTGTTGCTTGACGAGCCCACCAACCACCTGGATCTTGAGGCTATTCTCTGGCTGGAAGAACTGCTGCTGGGTTTTCAAGGGAGTGTCATGCTGATTACGCATGACAGACGTTTTCTTGACCGGCTGTCGACACGGATTGTCGAACTGGATCGCGGCCACCTGACCGAGTTTAGCGGCAACTATAGCCAGTACCAGATCAAAAAGACGGAACTACTGGCCGTCGAAGCCCAGCATCAGGCCAAATTTGACAAATTTCTGGCACAGGAAGAAGTCTGGATACGCAAAGGGATTGAAGCGAGACGGACACGTAATGAAGGCCGCGTGCGCAGGCTGGAGCAGCTACGCCTGGACAGAGCGGCCCGACGTGACCGCCAGGGACAGGTCCAGTTACAGTTGGACGCCGGTGAGCGTTCGGGCAAACTGATTGCCGAACTGGAAAACGTGCAGATGGCCTTTGGCGACAAGGTGCTCATAAAGCGTTTCAGCACCCGCATCATACGGGGAGACCGCATTGGCTTGCTAGGGCCAAATGGCGCGGGTAAATCCACCCTGCTTAAATTGATCCTGGGTGAGCTACAGCCAACTGAAGGAAAAATCCAGCTAGGCACCAATATCCAGGTTGCCTATTTTGACCAGATGCGTGAGCAGCTTGATCCGGAAGCCACGCTAGCAGATACCATTAGTCCGGGTTCAGACTACGTGCAGATCGGCGAAACCCGCACGCATGTCATTGGTTACCTTGAGGATTTCCTGTTTGCGCCGCAACGCGCACGCTCACCAGTGAAATCACTCTCAGGCGGCGAGCGTAACCGTTTGTTGCTTGCGCGCCTGTTTGCACGGCCAGCTAATGTCCTGGTGCTGGATGAACCTACCAACGATCTGGATATTGATACACTGGAGTTGCTGGA
>VFQN01007620.1_pt1 | contig 11549 bp, 6 predicted proteins | sample 3512371 | NCBI WGS metagenome assembly VFQN01 (sample SAMN10412370, study PRJNA504923) | tailings metagenome | isolation source: Replicate 2 from Balatoc abandoned mine | place: Philippines: Itogon, Benguet | collected 2017-08-28
AAAAAGAGAAAAATATTCAAACCTTTGTATTTAAATAGATCATCGTTATACTCAACACACAACAAACCATTTCTCATTCTCTTTGTTCGTACTTTCTTTTCTTTTGTAATTACTTTTACAATATCTCTGTCTGTCTATCTTTCTATCTTTCTTATACCTCTTACTATTATCTATAGGAAACAAAAACAAAATGACGAAAAATGGATCTCTCTGTCCATAGCTCGGCTTTTATGAATACTCAAAGCGGTAGGAGCTGCTCCACGCCTGTGTGGTATCCTTTGGTAAAAGATGAAACATAACATGCTTTCGTTTCGGTGGAACAATAGCATGGTGTTTCACTTCATTGGTAGGACGATGAGAAGTGACATTCTCTGAACCTGAGATATCCATGGTGATTTCTAGGTTCTTCGCTTCTTGTAAATTCTCAATCACTATCGATGATCCCTCATAACCGTTATTCAAAGAATACATTGCCACTTTTCCACCATACTCCTTCCTGTTCCCTCTTTGGCTAATAAACATCTCTTGGGCAAGTTGAGCAATCGCAGAATCATAAGGCACAGCAGTAACTTTAAAATCCTTCACTGTGGAATGCAAGGAAAAGACCATGCATCGGCCTGAAGTCCATTGATAGGTCTGGCGATCATATCCGAAGGCTTCAATTTCCTTATGAAAAATCTCTTCAACAGCAGCGATATTATTCCCATTCGTCGCAAGAATCTGGTTAAAGATGAAAATCTGACCAGCGAGAAATCCACTGAGCGATAATCCTCTCTTCGGTTTATCGGAAGGGGTATGTTCGAAGTTATCCACAAGATACTGGTAAGTGACACCAGACATAGGATTACCGGTTGTCTTGATCATATACTCGTCTAGTTCTCTTTTGGATAAATATCCACTGCAATCTTTATCAAGACGACGGAAAATATCAGTGTAAATTTCAATAGCTGTATTGGAAAGCTGTAATTTTCTTCCTTCTGACGAAACTACAGGGAACTCTAAGAAAAGACCTCCTCTCTCCTCTCCATGAACAACTAAACTCTTAACATCATTCGAAGCGGTAGCAATACTTCGAAATTGACGTAATCGATACCCAGAAGAGAGAGGTACGAAGAGATATGTGCCAGCATCGACCTCTACTTCGTCGCTCTGGACTTGTCTCTTCCACTTCCAACTCTTCCCATCTACCAGTTCATACTGACCTGATGAAACTTCACGTAACAGTACAAAACCAACATCAAGATAGTCTGGGACATTAGGACAACGAACATCCTTCTGATGAATGGTAAATATGAAATGACTACGTTGTTGCACCACCACACGGAACATCAAGGAAGTAATCTCCTCTGCCTCCGGCGAGGAGAGCTCAAACGCGAAAGGATGACGGTGCTCATACCACGGTGTTGGAGAATTTACCGTCGGTATACGAACCATACAAAAGTTCAGATGGTCAAAGTAATAGAGAAAGTCAGTAACAGCCATCCAGAAAACTCCATCATCAGCCTCCACTACATTCCCTACTTCAGCCCTCATTTCAGGTGTCCATTTGTCAGATTTATCCGACCAATCACCATTCCACTCCATTGCTCCCCATGGGTTTCGAATCTTCACCAGGCGATCACCTTGTGTTGTCACTAAGGCAGTGATCACAGTATAAGCATGACCGAATACTAATCCAATTGAATTAGTCGAGATTGAACGTTCAAGCTGGCCAGATTTGCTACTGTTCAGAAGTTCGGATTGACTTCGAGTTCCTGCTGACATCAAATAACCTTTCTCCTCTCCATCCAGGAGAAGTCTCCATACTTCCTCAGCGTTTATCTCTTCATTACTTTGTTCTTCACCGATTGAAGGAAAGTTAATGACTTTGAAAGGAGCTCCAGTTAAATCAGTCAAAGCATCGACAGACAATCCGCTTTGAATAGCTAAATAACTGTGGTGCAGTTTTGCATAAGCTTTTTCAGCGAGAAGTACCCATAGTTCATTGCCATGTGAGCGAGAGAAGACGGGACCACTGCCAGGGAAACAAGGGAAGTAATCGTCAACATGAACGGTTTGCCACAAACCATTTTTGCAAAACCTCACTTCATACATTCCTGCTGGCGTGAACTCTCTCGATGAAGGAGGGAAAAGCGCTTCTACGAGGGCGGGAACTTCAGCAATAGCCGCAAGAGAGGAGAGAAACCAACAGTCTCCCAACTGCCCTTGAATAATATCAGCAGGCTCAATACCACCTTGAAATACCTGAATGGCACTTCCCTCTATCGCTTCATCGACCTTCATGAAGTCTGAAGGTCGTTTCCATTCAATCGCTCTGAGTCGATTCTCGCTGTCATCATCTTGCATTCGGGCGATATGTTCAGAGGAGTGGAAAATAGACCGTTCAGCGGGGAGGAATAGCATATCAATAAACGACTTTCCATACTGAGAAAACACCTCTTTCATGGTCTCTGGTGTGAAGGCAATGTTCGGCTTATTCGCGAGCATGCTGCCATAAAGAGATCGAGTTTCCGAAATCTTTTGTTGGATCTCAGCGCGATGAATCTGAAGATACTGCAAAATCTCGGCTCCATCAGGCTCTTCTTCGCAGTAGCTGTAACTGGAACCCACGGAGGCTCCTTTATAATTGTCAACAACTCTGATGGTGCCAAGATCCAAGCTAGTGAAAGCTCGAATTTTAGCCTCAACTTTCAGCGATGAAATCTCTGTTGAGGAATCCTTTAGCTTATGCTGCAACAATGCAGGTGATGCATGAAAAGAAACATTCTTAGACTTGGAGAAATCCATAGTAAGTTGAACATTCGTAAATCGACTACATTCAACCGAATAATGAATAGAAAAAGGGTCGCGATTGGTTGTTACATAGAGAAACACATTCTCAAATAGGGTTTTCTTAACCCGATTTTTATTTTGCCTCCCTTCAGACGTCTTTCGCCTTGCTGCCAACATTTCTTGAGATGAATGAAATTTGAGAGAGGAACCACATTTTACCTCCGTAAAATTACTTTGTAAATTTACTATGAGACATTCTTGCCTCAAACATAACGATATGATCTTTCTCTCACATGTAAGTATTGAAATATCTCTGAAGGAGTTATTATTTTAAATAAATAGAGCTTAAATTATGTTCTTTGAAATAATTATTGTCCGAAATTTGAATGATTGTAAAGGTCACAACAAAGGGTTGAGATTTTATATTTCGGAATAAACCTATCCTCTGCTGATTATATAGTGTGAACATCTTCTGTTTTTAAGACGATAATTTTAATCTGGAAAAGGATTTTACAACAGAATAAAAACAAACTAAAAGGTGAATGCCTAAAAAAAAGTGACACTCACTGATGAATCATTCTAGAGAGAATACAGTCCAAATGCTAATTTATACTAATATCTTTCCTTTTCGATCTTTTTTTCTTCACTCGACTTTCTTGAATATCAGTTCCGAACAATTCTTTCAGTTGTGATATAGGTTTTCGTAAGATCGCATAAGCACGAATCGTTTTATTACCAAACAATTGATTTAAATACCAATCAGCAACTTGAGCATGAGGAGTATTCCCTGCTTGAACTAACTTCTCTGCTACAGCTGGATTCCTTATGACATACGCATCCGTTAAAAAGGTAAACTTAATTAAACAAAAATGTCTATTTCTATTTTCATCTTGAGGTCTTTTCCACCATGGTTCATCAGTATGACATCGTAAATTCATATGATCCAAATACAGCATTTCCCAATCATATGGCAGATATTGATAAAGATATTCATAACTCAGTATTTCGACTATCCTTGAACTGATGTTCACATCATCCTCAAGGATAAGGAAAGGACCAGGTAAACCGACAGCAGATCCATTTACAATCTGCATATAGATTTGGAGATGACTTTGCCAGCATCCAGTACTTCCCCAGTTGAGATCGGGTCTGGGTATATTTGTTATTTCATCACGAACAAGTGTAAAGTTAATTTTAGTCATTGGATGAAGTTTCCTTTTCGCAAGTTTAATATTGGTTGGATCACCACGATCAAAGTTTATTGCACCATAGCGAGAATAAGGAATTCGAAGTTGTTTGAGACGAGAAACGACAGTTTGGAGGCGGGAAGATCGTTTGTTCATATTAATCAACCAAACTTTGCTCAAAGCAGGAACTGATGTTGATCTATCTCGTTTTAATCCCCCATGTATGAAAAAATGGGTGATTATTAATAGAAAGAAAATCAATAATAGATGAATGATCATCTCTAGATCTTGAATTTAATTTGTTTGTTTAACGGTGAAACGAGCGAACAGTAACTTTACGATCATGAAAGCTGAATATTACGCTAGAGAAATTCGATTCAACATTTCATATGAAATATTGCTCCCGTACAACAATTAGAGTTAAATGTTAAAATATACAATTCGTTTCTCAAATGTTTCAATGTTCTTTAAGCAACACATGTCAGTCATCAAAAGAATAAAAAAACATTATATTACATCATCTTAGTTATATTTCCCATAGTACACTCCTAAAGCTATTCCAGCTGCTGCGACCAAACTAAACAATATAGCATATACTTTAAACTTTGGAGTAAATCCTGGTAAAGGAGGTAGATTCAAGGCACTCTTAATCAAACCAAACTTGAAATCTGAATAGGGAGGATATCTAGAAACAAGGGAGCGTATAAGAAATAAGGGGGAAAGTTAAGACAGGTCTGATTTACCTGATAGGAGCGTCAAGAATCTTTGTTGCATCACGTCTTAATACTGTTCGTTTAAATGTGAAAGCATCAATTGAAAATTTACCGTGATAACCTCCCATACCACTAGCACCAACACCACCAAATGGCAAGAAAGGACTACCAGCATGTAACAAAGTATCATTCGTAACCACATCACCACTAGGAATAGCATTAATTAGACGATTAATCCATTTTAAATCACTCGAAAATAAATACATTACTAATGGTTTTTCATTTTTATTCACAATACGTATTACTTCATTAATATCTTTATATTTAAATACTGGTAATAAAGGACCAAAGATTTCATCTTGCATTACTTTTGATTCATGTGTAACATTAGTCAATATCGTAAAATCAATATATTTCGTCTTTTCATCAGTATTACCACCATAATAGACATTTTGTTTGGAATCATCTAATAGTGTTTTCAATCTTTGGAAATGTCCTGCACTAATAATACGACTTAAATCAGGACTATCTTTCGGATGGTCAGAATAGAATTGGATGGCTTGTTCTTTCATTGCTTTTAAGACTGCATCATAAACATCTTCATGGATGTAGATGTAATCTGGTGCGACACATGTTTGACCGGAATTCATTGTCTTTCCCCAGACAATACGTTTAGCGACAGTATCTAAATCAACAAGGTTTTTATCAACGATGGTTGGTGATTTACCTCCTAATTCTAAGGAAACTGGAGTTAAGAACTCGGATGCTGCTTTCATGACAAGTTTCCCAACACGAGTACTGCCAGTGAAGAAGATTTTATCCCAACGAACTGTTAACAGATCAGCAGAGACTTTCGCATCACCAGTCACGACCGCAAAGGTTTCTGGGTCGAGGTACATCGGTAAAACTTGGGAGAGGAGTTTTTCAGTTTCTGTCGCGAGTTCGTTTGGCTTCAGCACGACACAGTTGCCACCAGCGATGGCTCCAAAGAGGGGAGAGAGAGCGAGTTGCACAGGATAATTGAAAGGAACAATAATTAATGTCACACCATATGGATCTTTGTGGACTTCAGAGTAAGCAGGTGCCATAGCAGCTGGAACAGGAGTGTATTCTGGCTTCAACCAGTCCTTCAAGTTGGCGATGATATAATCTAATTCACCAGAAATAATTCCGAGTTCCATCAAAAACGCTTCGAAAGTAGATTTATGTAAATCAGCTGCTAAAGCGGCAAAAATTGCCTTCTCTTCCTTCTTCAAGAAGGTTTGTAAAGATTTTAATTGTTTTAAACGATACTCAACAGGGCGAGTTTTCCCCTCATAGAACTTTGCATTTAAACGATTTCTAATCGTAACAATCTCATCAAGACTCGTCATGATCAATACAAGTCAACAAATAGCTTTGGGATCGAATAAAATCTGATGAAATCTTATTAGTTCTGTGGGTTGAATGATGAGGACAATGTGGTGTCAAATGAAAGATGTGTATCCCAAATTCACAAAGACATTAATACACAGATTCCTTCTTTCCTAATAACGTAGTTTTGAAGTCACAAGATCTTTGCAGCTTTTCCAGTGATCGGATTACAATTCCATTACAACTGTAATTCATCATTGTGACCTAAGATCTTTGTGACTTTTTGAAATTTGTCTTGTTTTTTGTTGTTTTGTTTGTTTTATTCTTTGAGATTGAGGAGAAAGATGGTAACCGCATCGGAGATTGTATACGATGTGTTAGTCTCCATCATGTTCGTTGTCGTCGCGGGATTGCTATTATTCCCCTCTAACCTTTACCTGCCATTAGATAGAAGAATTGCATGTATTTGGGGTGCATCTATTTGTGCAATTGTTGCATATTGTTTTCGTGATAGTGTCAATCCTTTAAGTTTTGTTGATGTTGATGTTTTACTTGTTCTCTCGGCGATCATGGGAATTAATTTCCTTCTTTTACGTCATCCATGGACAACATGGATCATTGAAAGAATGCAATGGTATATTCGTAATGATGTTGATAAAGCATTTTATATTGTTTCTGCTTTGTCATTCTTCATTTCACAGGTGATTATGAATGATGGACTATGTTTAATGATTGTACATCCTGTACTTGATGCTTTTAGAAAGAAAAGAAGAAATTCCATTAATAATATTGTCGATCCTAAGTACAATCCTGCACATCATGTTCATGATCCTTTTTACTTCATGTTAAATATTGCTTGTTCGTCTAATATTGGTTCGGTCATGACATTTGCAGGCAACCCACAAAATTTAATTATTGCTCAGTACCTTGGAAACTATATGAACTGTGCGGTTTATTACCTTTACATGATACTTCCGGCTTTAGTAACATGGCTTTTCACACTGGGTCTCATTAATTATTATCGGAAGCAAGCTGTAAAGAAGCTGCAGCAGAGCGGGGATAGTCTGACTCTAGTGGAAATGATCAATATAAACAACTCCATTCGAGATGGCGAAGCTGATGAAGAGAACGGAAAAGAAGAAGATCGAAAGAGTGAAGATAAGAAGGAAGATAGTGAAATAGATGCTCCGACATCACCTTTCCACAGAAAACCGGAGAAAACTAACTCGAAGAGAAGCGTGAACACTGATGCTCATTTGGATCAGTTATCTCCTAACAGTAAGAAGCGTGCCTTGTCAGAGTTAGAAGGTGAGTTTCCTCGACTCCCTCAATCCTCCCTCCCACTGAATTTCTTTTCTTAGTGTACAATTCAGTTATCAAGGATGACGATCCTGATGATGATATCGTTGTACCTCGAAAAGGAGGCATGTCCATCGCAAATAGACTCTCAAAATTAAATGTTGAAGGAAAGCATCTCATCTTCCCAGCAATGCTCTTACCTCTCATTATCCTTGAGTTTGTTGGTGTGATCCCACTGACTGGACTCTTTATTACAATGAGTATTAGCATGGTAGCAGTTGTTATTCTCTTTGATTATTACCTAGCAGATCATTCAGCAGTAACAAAATCACATGAGAAAATTCATGAAATCACGGCGTATATTGAAGATTTATTTCATTCATTGGATTATAATTTATTAGTAATATTTACTGGTTTATTTATTGTTTCAGGTTCTTTCTTAGAAACAGGTATCCCTAGTTTCTTTTGGAAAATTATGGCAGGACATACAGCATTTAAAACAAATTTAAGTATCTTTGTTATTTCTATATATATTATCGTTTTCTCACAGTTGGTTGGTAATGTACCGTTAGTATATCTTGCTAAAGTTGAGGTAGAAAAACTTGATCGTCAACCACAAATCTTTGGATGGTTAATTTTAGCATATGTATCAACCATTGCTGGTAATTTTACGTTAGTTGGATCAGCAGCGAATATTATCGTTGTAGAGAAGGCTATGAGGTAAGCGCCGTTGGTTCTAAGTCTTGTTTTCTCCCTGATGAGTGTACTGACATAGACACAAAGACTGCCCTGTGAAAATTAATGCAAAGGAACACTTCCGTGTGTGTGGTGTGATTACTTTAGTCTCTATCGCATTTGGTGTATTGATCTTATCATTGGAGATGGTTCTAGTTGGATAAGAGGTTTAAGATCGGAAAATAAAGAAGAGGAGGAGAAAGGGAAACATGAATTACCACTTGAAAAAAAGAAATTTTGTTTTGTTATCTTTTAACATTTTGTTTGTTTTGGTCTTTTCTCCTGTTCTTTCGATTACGTGCTATCTGTATAGTTGTAGGAGAAGACAAGGGAAAGACAAAAGTCTCGTTGATCAGACAGATATTCACTATTCCTCACCGTGCACATTTTCTCGCAAGTTATGTTTGTAAGCATTCATCATATTAGACTTAACATTTGTCCTCTTTCGATAGTAATCCAATGTATGGACTCAATTCTTGTAACCCTCGCGTCACTATAAGTCATAATTGTGCACCGTGTGCTGCATAGAACTTCTTTTCACACTCCAAAAACCGTATAACAATTAGATAATGCTCAACGACAAATCATCAAGCATCGAGCTAAGCGCCCGTAAACATCATACATCTCCCACTTATAATGTACTCTATCAAGATCGAACAGAAAATTCTTCCTTTGATCTTGAAATTGAGGAAGATATTGATGGAGAAAGCAAGTATGATAAATCTATTTTAGGAGGACTTCCTATTAGTAATATGAATCGAGGTTTATTCAATCAATCAACAATTAATTATAGTACACTTCCTATGACTGAGAGACAAGGTGGGACACTTGAAACATCCTCTGTCGCCTCAGTCCAAGCAACTTCTCATCGATCACCCATCTTCACAGCCTTCGTTAACCTTATCAGTACCATTATTGGTGCAGGAATATTAGGGATTCCATACGCACTAAGTCGTACAGGATGGATTATTGGTACATTTTGCTTATTCCTATGCGCATTCCTATCTTACTCAGGTCTTCACCTCCTCTCAGAATGTGTAAAGAAAGTTCATGCGCCATCCTGTACTTTCTATACTGTAGCAGAATTAGCATTACCAAATTATAGTAAATTAATAGATTTTGCAATTATGTTAAAAGGTATAGGTGTAGCAACTTCATATTTAATTGTTGTAACAGATTCTTTACCAAAAGCATTTCGACCATTGTTAACATTAACAACAAATGAATTATTATTTGAAAATCGTATTTATTGTATATTAATAAGTTATATTATCATTTTACCATTGTCTTATTTACCCTATTTAGAATCATTGAAATACACTTCATTGATATCTTTAGTTATGATATTATTTCTTGTTTGTTTAGTTTTCTTTTATTCTTTTCATTTTCCATTTTTAAATCCATGTGAATCAATTATTCATAACAATAATAATATTCAGCAGCATTTTCATTCTTTTCTTCGCTCTTCCTCTTCTTCGTCCTCGTTGTCATCGTCATCGTCGATATCATCGGGATTGGAAGTAATGAAAGATCATCGAAGAATATTACTCGAAGCTGCGGCTGTTGTGATCAAACAATGTTCAGGGAAACGTTATTTCTTTCCTTATTTTCTATCATCTGCTGAAACATACCCTGTGCAATATCATGGATATGATTTATTCAGACTCTTTCCAATCTTCTTATTCTCATTTACGTGTCATCAGAATACATTTAATGTAATTAATGAATTAGAAAGACCAACAACAAAAAGAGTCGATCAAGTATTTACAATTTCAATATTGATAACATTAGTTTTATATTTAATTATTTCTTATTCTGCTTATTTAACGTTTGGTGATTATATTGGTTCAGATATTCTAACATCCTATCCAGGTAAGATAGTGCTCAACTAAAATGATTTCGTCTTCATAGAAAACCATTGTTTCTGAAATAGAGAATACAATATCCTCAGTTTGTCGATTATTTATGTCATTAGTTGTAATTTCTCATTATCCATTACAATTATTTGCATCAAGGAAATGCGCTTTAACTCTTTGGCAAAGTTTTAGTCCAGGGGTTGATTATCCTTGGCGATTTATTATCTTTACTGTAAGTTCCTTGCAAGTATATTTCTATTTTATATAATAGGCGCTAACCTCGTGTAGGTATTCTTCAATATTCTTACATTCGTGATTGCAGCAGTGGTAGAGGATTTAGGCTTCGTGTTCTCGATGCTGGGAACGATTACCTCGAGTTTAGTTATCTTACTCTTGCCTTCTGCTTTCTATTTGAAGCTTTTCCCAGATGGCCCGCACTGGAAGAGAACGGGAAGTAAGATTATGTTTGTGGTAGGATGGGCGATTATGACAATCTCTTTGATATTCAATATCATAAATGCAAGTGCGGGGGGAATTAGTCATTAATCAACTTTCTTGTCGAAAGTAACTTGAAAGCTTAGTTGTAGGTTTAGGAGTGTGGTTCATAGACTGTTGTTAGAGATTTGAGTGCACTTATTAAATATAATAAGGTTCTCCATTGCCTGGCTCCTAACAATGCCTGATTTTAAAGCATGGTAAACTCATTTATTCTTAATTTGGAGGGGAAAAAACAAATACAATTCAGAACGAATGAAATCAAATATCAAAAGCTCTGAAGAAAGTCATACTTATAAAACTAAAGGGGAAAAAATGGAAATCACCGATCGAAGATCACATAAAACAACTCATATGCAGATAATGGAGCTCGAAGAGTCGCGGAACTCTAACATCTAGCAATCGTTAGATCCCCAATCACCATCTACTACCACCCAAGGTCCAGAAGATTTATCTTTCGCATACCAATTCGCGAACACTTTACCTAAAGTCCATCCTTCCACCTTTACTCCATTCCAGAAATAATCCCAATTCAACAAAGGATGTACCCAACACTCGCAAAGCCAGGCACCAGCATCTGGTCTCTTAAGAAACTCCTTTAAAGAAGACTTTTCGAGTTCTTTTGTTCGATAATCGTTTAAATAAGTTGTCACCTCGTCTGAACAATCATTCGGAGCGGTTGGATCACATTCAGTAATACCCATTATATTATAACCCTGCCAATTATCTACAAGACTATTTGCAATAAAAATCTCAGTCTTAATAAATGGCAATGTATATTGAGCAAAGAAACATTTCCAAGTCTCATTCGTCGTAGAATAATAACGAATACATTCGTCATTAACGGAATCAGACACCTGCTGCATCTTAAAAACATTCTGATACACTGGAGTATAGAGATATTCACCAGTAATAGAAGGCAGATTCATAAAGAATCCTGCATCAGGAACAGCTGTGATTCGAGGTGGTATCGAAGTAGTAGAGTGTGACATTATCTTTTCATGAAGGTAATCAGCATGAAGATATACAGCAAATCCTCCAGCTGAAGTGCCGCTAATAATCACTGCAGAAGCATTATTCATGTCATATTCCGTTAAAAATGTGTCATATAGAGCATCAAGGATAAATCGACCTTTAAA
>VFQN01007621.1_pt1 | contig 11547 bp, 14 predicted proteins | sample 3512371 | NCBI WGS metagenome assembly VFQN01 (sample SAMN10412370, study PRJNA504923) | tailings metagenome | isolation source: Replicate 2 from Balatoc abandoned mine | place: Philippines: Itogon, Benguet | collected 2017-08-28
CCCCAGGTTACAACAGGTGTACAGCCCCAGCCTCTGCGCGTGAGCGTTTGGGCTGTTTCGCTCGACCGTGGACACGACGCCGCCTCGCTGAGCCCGCGCCGTGTACCGTAGACCCTTCCTCTCCTTCCCTATCCCTTTCCGTTTTACCCACTGGGCAGGGTCACGCGCTGAGTGAGACAGTGACGTGCGGTGCGCCTCGGCCAGTCATGCCGGCACCACCCCTTCCCCAGTGCGGCTCTCGTATCCTGACCTACCGCCTAGACAAAGCGATAACATCTGAGTGTCACAACTACTGCAACTATCAAGACAGCCGTCCCAGGTCTTAGGGGCCAGGCTTTGCGGTTAAAACAGCGTGCCGTGTCCTCATACACAGCGCGTTGGGAACAGCTTCAGCGTGTAACACCCCCAAACAAGGCGCTGCAGGGCGAAAAAAAATCTGTCCTGACGGGTATTTGTGGCGGGTGCGCCGAACCGGGTGACAGCTATGCTTTCACGCTTGCACTGCTGCAACGGCATGTTGGCAACCGTCGGTTGAGTGCACGCACACGAAGAGCGAGGGCTAAATGGGTGTGGGTTGACGTCCGCTTAGCCGCCTGTAGCGTTGGCTTTGGCAGTACGTCGCAGAGGAGTACGTCGTGCTTTGGGTAGTGGTGTCTCCTTGCTCCCTTATGAGTGGTGGGCGTGGTTCGACCTGGTTCGTTCGGCACCCCGACTAGAAAGGGGTCCCCGCTGGGCCCCCACTGTACCCGCGAAGCTGGACATCTTGCTTGTCGGGCCCCACAAGCCACAACAGGAATGATGCAACATACACCGCCACCTCGCACAAACCAGACTACACGGTTATTCCTACGAACTTTGCAAAGCAGAGTGACCACCTGCAAGCTAGCGCTGTAAAGACGAGTGGCCTGTGTCTATTCGCTTCGACCAACTGACTTGACTCAGCGAAACGCGTTCGCTTCGACAACCCTGCATAATGCATTCCTGTGAGATAGATGTTTACAGTACTCCAACCTAGTTGGCCGGGCTAGGCACCGCTCAGAGCGGGGGTAGCTTAGGCGTTAGCCCAGCAGGACTCCCTTGTCTGTTCAGCCGACAGCTACTGCTACTTCGCGAACGGCATGTGGTGGGAGCAGCCTTGACGCCTTTACATAACTTTGCCCGGAGTACTGCTGTTCCCGCGACACTGGGCAACGCCCAGGGCACAGGCCACCAACGCCCACGTTCGACACGAAGGGTGCACAACTAACAGCTACGCGCACGCCATTGGGACAACTACGTGCCGAGCCATCGTCAATTACCAATAAGCATACAACAAGGCGACATACAGCAACTGCATTACGCATGGCTCCCAAAGACACTGAGTCAGGGTGACAACTAACTGCAGCCAGGGGACGTCTCCCCCGCTGTGACAGCCGGGGCAGGGACTAGGGGTACTCTCCCTTGGCACCCGCATACGGAGTCAGCACGGCTAATACACAAATCCACCCAAACTGCCGGTAAAATGCACAAGCCGGCATTTGGCTCCGACAATCTGGTGTTGGCGCCGTGTCCGTGGGCCGCACTGGCCTACTGTCATAGCTGGTGCCTGCTTAAACCTGCAAAGGAACGATTGCCTCAAGATGGCGAGCTGAGCTGATGTGAGCTAACAGGGGTTACTAGCGCACTGTACACCATATGCGTCGTACAACAGTCCGGCGGACGTTGCATTGAGCGGCCGTACCTGGCCGTACTCCATATATAAGCGTGATTGAGGGCCGTATTAAACGCTTCAATGCCCTAGGTGGCGCCTACTGCTGCTGCCTACCACATCCACCATCCCAAGCAAGAGGGCAACGAGACAGCTCTCCCATGGCTTCCAGTGTTCCAAAGCGGAAAGGAGGCGCTACTGCCAACACCTGGTCCCGGCCGTGGCAGCACACCAAGAAGCCCCTTGTTCAAGCAGTCCAATTGCACGGCAGTATACCGGGCAGAGCATATCCGTGGCGTCCGGACAGCAGTAGGCACTACCAAGGGTATCGAAGCATAAACTGCGGCCCAAGAGCACGTGGCACCTGCTGCTAACCACCCCGGGCGTCACCACTTTGCCACACACACGGACAAAACAGTCACAACAAATGCACAAGGCAGGCATGGTATGCAGCACCACTGCAGCGAGGAGGGACTAATGGATGCAAGCTCACGTCCACTTCACAGCCTGTGGCACTGGCAGCACGTCGTGCATTGGGTAGGGGTGACTTGGCGCCTCCCCTGGGTACCAATACAAAATCTGGGACAGAACTCCAACAAACTCACGACGTAAAGCTGAACCCGCGGAACCAGCAGCCCTTCGCCTTGGCCAGGTGTCGCTGGAAGGCCTCCTCTACAGCCTGCTGCAGCGATGCGGGGCCGCACACCACAACGCCACACGCGCCCTGCCCCCGCATTGCCACCTCCGAGGGCTCACCGCCCCCTGGCGAGACCGCCCGGACCTCCTCCAGCTTTCCCGTCCAGTGGGTCCAGAATGCGGCGCTGCGCGCGCAGTAGCTGTCCACGTTGGGTCGGCCGTGGTGCACGCGCACACCTGCCGGCAGGCTGCTGGCCACCCAGGGCGCCGGGGTGGAGTTCGGGACCTTGGCCAAAGCAGCAGAGGCCAAGGGTGCCCCCACAACGGGCCTGGCGCCATAAGGGAAGTTGTTGCTGGCGCAGCCCTTCCAGTCGCCGTCGCCCTTCAAGTGGGGCAGCAGCTCCGCAGTCTCCCCACCGCAGGCGTCACCGCCCTTATCCTCGTCAGCGCCCCCTGCCGCATCCCAGACGCTGCCCGCAGCCCGCCCCGCCCTGCCGCCGCTGCAGCGCCACACCAGCTCCAGCAGCAGCGAGCTCCCACCGCTGCCGCCTCCAGAGGCGCCGCCGCGTGGCTTGCCCTTTGCACTGCACTGACCCTCCGTGCATCCGCGCCGGCATCGGGACACGCGCGCCCAGATGTACAGAGCGCAGCACGCCAGCACGGCCCCCAGGACCGCCCCCAGCACGGCACCCAGCAGCGGGGCCAGGCGCACGCCGAAGAAGCACGTGGCTGCGCGGCAGCACGGCCACGCCTGCTCCAGCGCGCTCCGGGGCCGCAGGGGGTCGCACTTGACGCACAGCAGCTCAGCCGCAGCGTCACCCCCCTGCTGCCACCACGCGCCGCACACGTGGAGCTTGAGGTGTGGGCCCTCGCCCGGCACAGGGCACATGATCCCAGCGCCTCCGCCCTCGTCGTCATCGTCGCCCCCTCCCGGGCCGCCCGCCACTGCCCCTGCTGCAAAGCCTGTCCTCACGCCCGCGACCCACTGCGACACCGCAGTAGCGTCCATTGCATCCACGCCAGACGCACCGACGGCGCACTCGTGCGTCCGGAAGGCGGCGCTGCCAAGGACGCGACCGGCCGCAGCGGCTGCGCCCGCCAGAGCGGTCACTGCCCACGCGCTGAAGCCCACCAGCTGCCACGGAGGCAGTGATGCTGTCCCGCCGGGGGTCGAGTCAAAGTACGGCACAGCGCCGCACAGCACTCCAGCTGCATCCGCCGCCGGCACTTTGACCAACACACTGTCGGCCGGCGGAGGGGAGTGCAGGTCGGCAGGCACACCGAGCCCACGCATCTCTGGCGCCTTGGACTGCACTTGGGTCAGCACCGTGTGGCTCTTGCCGGCCGGCGGGCTCTGCGTGCAGTGCAGGTCCACCTCCCAGCCACGGGCCGCAGCGGCTTGCAGCATGGGAGCCGCCGGCAGCGCATCAGCCTGCCGCGGGAGGTGGGTGTGTAGGGGGTGAGTGGGGGGTGGGTTTAAGAGGGGCTTGCTGGAAGAGGAGGACGTGCCACACGAATGTGGCACAGACTGCGGATGGGCGGCGTGCGGGTGGCAGGGGCCATGGGGCTCGGTTCGGCGCCGCCTCCTGGCACGCACGGGGTCAGTTTCAAGCCCGTCTATTATAAAGCCGCACGGGGTATACCGGTTTCTTCCCAAGCAAGCGTCAAAACCGTTTCTAGAAGCTACACCGTCACTTCCTTCGGTCGTTGCCCTGCCAGGTAGGAAACACCCCCACACTGTGATACGAGACGACATGCGCGGCTGTGCGCAGCACCTAATAACATGCACTAGACACGACAGGCACCAGCAGTCAGGCACGTACCAGCACTCAGACACGCACGTACGCACCTCTGCCGCCACGGCCCACACCAGGTGCACCCGCTGCCGCTGGCGGCCGCCGCCCTGCAGCAGCGCCTGCAGGATGGACGCGATAGGGGTGATGCCGACGCCGCCAGCGAAGAGCAGGAGCACATCGGAGCTGGCAGCAGCCATGTCCACGTCAGGGGGGCCGTACAGCCCCTCGTACACCACGTCTATTTGCCTGCACGCGTGGGGTTGTTGTACACGGAATGTAGCAAGTCAGGGTCACCATTCTGTCGAGGGCCTGCGCCCAAGCAACTGAAGCCATTGCGCCGACTCCACACCGTTAGTTGCAGCCGCACAGCCGGCGGTGCACTGCTCCCTTGGTGCTGCCCTGCCCTTGTGCCGTGGTGGGGCCGCAATGACGGTATGACGCACAGGTGCCCCGTGTGTGTATCAGGTGCCCCGTGTGTGTATAATTCGTCCTTATGGCCCCCCTGGCTCTCCGGACGTACCCCATTGGGGTCTGTAACTGTAACTGTAACTGCATAAGGGGGATGTCCCATGCAGCATTGCATCGCGCCATCCTACTCAGGTTGGCTGGTGTGTGGGCAGCGGCTGGTGTGCCGTTGGACTTACGCAGTGCCGAAAGTGGCCGCCCTGCGCTCCACCGCCAGGCACATGCGCCGCTCCCAGTCTCCCCCTGCCTTGATCATCAGGAAGAACCCGCACTCGTCCGCTCCGGCCACTGAGTACGGGTGCCATTCCCATGCGGACACGCAGGGCACCTGCACGCAAGCACACACATGTGTGACCGGTCCGTTTCTGATGCGCACTGTATGTGATGCCCAGCAGCATATTAAGTAGCTAGCTACCAGTATCACGGCGCAAAGCAGGAAGGCACCGTGACACATGGACAACGTGATCACTCGCAAAGTGAGCAAGGTACAAGCGGTGTCCGCCGGCTTTCAAGTCGGGCACTGGGGCTGCGCCGCCATATTGACTGCTTCGGTGCCGTGCCTAATAATCGCATGGCTGGGTGTGACGGGGTCTGCATGCGAACTTGCGTGCACACACACAGCGCCAGCCAGCACACGCGCGCGCACCTTGATCCACACGTGCTGTCCGGCAAAGCAGCCCGGAGGTCCAGATGTTGGTATGTGAAGGGTGACGTACTTGCGGTCGTCCCCAACATCGTCCCCGTGGATTGTGGCGCAGCCCCGGACCGCACGACGGCGCAGCAGCAGCCGTTGGACATGGTCCGCGGCGCAGAAGAGCCCGCCAAGTAAACCCCACCAGAACACCTTCTCGTCATGTAGGATGCTGCAAAAGAACATCTGGGGATGCGTCACCGCAGAGGAAAGAGCAAACGGTTATGGGGGGTGTGACACCACATGGTGCCCCAGCGTGACCTGGTGGGCAGGTTGGCAATGCCCCTTTAGCCCTTTTCCTCTCATCGGCCAGGCGTGCACGGAATAAGACGCAAATCAGGATCGGCAATGGCAGGCAGGAGGCATGAGTGATCACGAAGCAGACAGGGACCAGCAGGGGACCTATCGGTGGATGGATGGATAGCAGATAGCTAGGGGCAGGCAGGCACACAGGCAGGCACGCAGACAAGCAGCAGGAACGTGCACGGTGCAACATGCTTGGAACAATACCGTAAAGAAACATCAGGTGAGCCGGCCTGGTAACCACACTAAGTTTCACCGATATTCCTTACAATGGGCGCCAACAGCAGGTGCAGGCTGTAGAAGACGTTGTAGTATCGGCGACGTACAGCGGCTAGCGAAGAAGCCCCAAGGAGGCAGAGGGCCGCCCACCCCTGCACCGGCATGCAGCGGCACACGGCAGCGAACGGCATTTTTTCTCTGTGGAAAGGTTTACAGGTGAAGAGACGGGAAGGGACAGGCCAGCGGGAGCATGGATGGCATGCACCGGTACGGTACCTTGCTTGGGGCACCTTGCTTACTTGGCATAGGGAAGCGTTCAAAGGGTTTGAGCGCAGAGCGGCAGGCGGAGTGGAGCAACTGCGCACAGTGTTAGTTGGCCTCTCACCACAAGCCCCATGAAGTTGGCGACTCCGCGGGTGTCGGCCCCAGATGGTGAGGGGAGCATCAGGGTGGACCACAGGCCAGCCCCAGCCATGGGGGCCTGGGTCAGCAATGCTGCGCGCAACACCACGGCAGTCAGAATGGTACGCACGTCGTCAGTCAGCACGGTTGTACGGCACGGGTCAGGCAGCAGCACAAGCGAGTCCGCAAAGCTGTTTGTTCAGGTACGACGTACGGTAGGTGCGGGCAGAGCAAAAGGACGTGTGGATGTGGAGTCAACTCTGTATCTGGGCTGCACAATACGGTCGAAAAGGACCGTATTTTTAGAAATACGGAAAATACGGGGGTCTGTTCCCAAAGTACGGTCAAATACGCTGAAAATAAGGTAGTGCCAGTCCAACCCCCCTGAAGCAAGGGAGGTCCCCTTCCGTGTCCTGCCAGACACCAGGGGAGCTCCCTGCAAGGCATCGCGGCCCCTAAGCCGCGAGTTTTCGAGGCATGAGGAGTGCCTCGCATATGCATATGCACTTGTTGTGGTGTGGTTTTGCTGGCGCCTGTTCTCCCTGGGACCTCCATGGGACGCTCCTGGTGCGCGTGATGACACTACCACGTGCCATGTGTACGACCCGTACGCGTACAACGTACTGTGCAGCCCAGCTCCGTATCCCCTGCTTGCACCGTGCCGTCCGCGCTCTCAGCTCCCGAACAACGGCTACTCACCATGCATTGAAACCCATAGCCACGTCGCCGTGCCGCACCAGGCATGGGCGCGCACCCCGTCCTCGTAACCCACGCCGATACAGGATAGCAGCGAAGCAGAGCGGTCGACTGGAAGGAGGACCAGAAACAGGTTCGCCAAAAGGGGCCAGCAAGCGGCCATACCAACGTGATCACTTGCAGCAAGGACGCGCTTGGCAGGTTCGGACAAGCTTGCTGCAGAACGTAGCCATTTTGGCATCTTGGCAAAATCGCGCTTTGAGATCCTGGAGAAAAGCAGCGAGCAGGCAGGCAGCAGCGCGTTAACTCACTCAGCAAGGCAGGACAGCTGCTGACAGTCCTAGCAGACTTACCCAGCAGCCAGCCACGCCATGTTCAGGGCCAGCCATAGAATGTAGTACATGCGCTTCGCCACCAACGGCTGCAAGTTTGCCCGCCGCCGCTGACCCCAGGAGAGTGGTCGTAACTTCGCGGAGCAAATAGTCCCGAGAACCAGCAGCAGTAATGCGTTAAGAGCAAAGCTTGAAGGGATAAACCCCTGCCAGGGCCACAAGGCGCGCGATGCCTCCTTGGAAAGCCCCAACGGCCCAACGGCAGCAGAGAGGCCGAGTGCGACTGCGCATAGCACGCTGGCAGTATGCAAATTATAATCTATTGTTATTGTCGAGAGGCAACGTCGAGCACGATTCATGGTCGGCCGCAGAGGATTTTTGGCTGGCTACTGCGCGTGCGTGCCGTGCTTGCTTGCGTCCTTGCCGGTTGAGCGCGTTGCAAAGATGGCCAAATTCACCCTGCTGCTGGCGAGTGCTAGATGGGCATGCCGCACTTGTCAGCCACGTACGCACTGAAGTCGTGACCTCCCTCGCTCGCAGTCAGACACCCAGGCCAAACCTTGTCAATTCACCCCACGCAAGGCGCGTGCGGGCACATGCCCTTCGCAACCCCGCCTCCTGTCTACCTAGCTCTTACATCAACGACCTTTACTCACTCTAAATTGTGCATGCTTTGGTTCACGTGCGCACTAGTTGTGCTATTCTCTCTCGCTCGCAGTCAGACACCCAGGCAAAACCTTGTCAATTCATCCCATGCAAGGCGCGTGCGGCGGGCCGGGCGCCCTTCGCAACCCTAGCTCATGCATCTTTAACCACTGTGTTTGAGCGCAGTTCATTGGATTAACACAGAACTGTTCATCCACTACGGCATCATGTCGTGCTTTAATCAGTCGTTAAACGAGCCAGTCGCGGCAAAAGTGATGTTGAGCGATGTAGAGGGCCAAAAGGTCGTGAGCCCGGCTTCGGTGCAGCCCAGCGGTGGCCGAAACACCCGACCGTGGGTCGTTGTTGCTGCAATCGCTGTGGCGTGCGTCGTGATTGGAGTAGCGGTCGGCGTTCCCGTCGGCCTTGCTGCCAACAAGAACAGCAAACAGTCAAGCCCGCAGCAGGTGCCGGTGCTTTTGCGGGCAAGCTGGGGATGGACGTCGAGGTGCATGCTGAACACACAATCTGTACCTGTCCGCCGGCGGCCCGTACCTCAGGACTCCGTGCAAGTCCGGGGTGTCAACACATCGGCCCTGTCGCTTCATTTGCAAGACGCCACGACAGACGCTGTTCATGCCCTCAACGCGGCTTTCAGGCACTTGGTAAGTTTTTTAGGCCCTGTTGCGCCTCACCCTACCGTGGGAATAATAACCATCCTAGAGCGATGGAAGCGACGTACCACAGCCAGTTTTCAGTATTACCAGGGGAGAGGTTTCAGTAATGGATGAACAGTTCGGTGGCAATAGGAACTGTTGCCCTGCGCTGCCTGCCCTGCACTGTCCAACGACCGCTTCCCACATGCGAGGTGCTACATATATACGCCCTGCTGCCTGTGCTGAAACGAAACCCTCCTGTGTTGCGCGGCCTGTGGGCTATCTTCGCATCGATACCATCGCCTTTACCACACCTTCGTTCCTGGTCCCGCTGCTCTGTTCTGCCTTCCCAGACCACAGAGGCCATCCACGACTCGTACAGTTGGGAGGGTTACCTTGTTGCCCGTGAGCGCATTGCCGCCGCTTTGCCGTCGGTTGCGGTCGTCAATGCTGTGGAGTCGGACGTGTCCCAGTTGATGCAGGTGGGACCGGGACCGGGGCAGGGTGCACGCACTGCAGCGCGAGGGAGCACCATTGGGGAGCACTCAGTAGGTCGCCTTGCTGGGGAACACGGTGCTTTTTGCCCGCCGATATTCGAGAATAAATCCTTCTGTTACTCATCTAACACAGGTAGACGTTGCACCAAGCAACTTGCTCCGCCAGCGCTGCACCATCACGTGGTGTCATCCCCCGATGTTCCTCTGTCCAAATAAAAATGCACAGTATACCGTATTTAGGCTTGAAGCATTACTGTGATGTACTTGTGTGTGTGTCATGTCGCAGCTGCTGGCCCAAGCTGATCTGCACATGATCGATAACAGTGACGTTGACGCCACTTATGAGCAACTCCAGTCTGTCACAGTGGCGAGTCAAGCTGCCCTGGCAGCCGCTAGCAGTCTGAGGGCCGGCACCAGCAGCTCCACTCCCACCCCAGCGCTGGTGCTCCAGCGGCTGCAAGGTTGGTTCTTGCCCACCGTACGTGTGTACATGCCTTGCAGGCTGCTGGCATGTCAACCACCTGACATGTGAACGGTTGTGATTTGTTCGCTGCATGTAATAATGCCAACTTGCGGCAACCAAATTGGTGTTGACGCACCAGCACGCATACATGTTCAAGACCCAGTACTGCACCGCCTGTCCCGGCAGCAACCAGCCGCCTTCACCCAAGGCGGGTGCACCGCCTACGCAACGTTACGGCTTTGGTGTTAAATTGGTACAGCAAGCCTTCTCAGAGAAAAGCAGCGGTTGCCTACACGTCTCTGACAAGCAGCTGCTGCAATGCACACTGCAGTTCACTTTGCTTACTTGGCTACATCCCCACCCATATGCAGGACTCGTCAGCGGTCCCTTCACCGCCAGACTGTCCGCCAACGCCCGCAGTGGCACCAACGAGCTCGTGCTCATGGACCTGCACCAGTCGCTGCTGTCTATGGCCGAGATCGTCGAGGCGCTCCCCAGCAGCAACCCGATGCTGGCGCCCATCCGTGCGTCCCTGCTCAGCGCCGTGTCCACCGTGACTCCCTTCGCCAAGGAGAGCGCAGACCTGTGGCACACGAGTGAGTACATACGTACTTACCTGTAGTGGCGGAGTGCACTGAAGGAGAGTCCTTGGCCTGCTGTCAGTGCTGTGCGCGAGGTCCCTGCAGCAAGTAAGCTTGTGAATGCCAACTGTCCCCGCTAGTCCGCTGCACGCAGCATATGGTACCGGTATACGCAATCAGAGCCCGGGGAGCTCCTCTGCTCAGGGCCACAGCTTGAACAAGCACGAGCGAGCGTGTTGTGCGTGAAGCAGCTGTAGAGAAGTGTATGTGCTACCGCACCCCTGAGATGTGGCCCACGAACGCACCGACCGCAGAGGAGGCCAAGCCTGAGACCTGTGACGAGCAGGTTGAGAAGGAGCGCCTCAAATGCGACATTGAGTTGTCGGAGCTGCAAGCTGGTGGGTGTCCAGCCTGCCGGTTTGTAGCTAGGACTGGTCGCTCATGCGTTTCCGTTTCCGCCCCACTCGCTGGGCTCAGGCAACGCCGCAGCTCAGGTGGCGGTAGGCGTTGCAGTTGTCGTAAAAGGTTCACTATGCATCCCCACTACACATGTGGACGGTGCGTATGCCGCCTACATACCCACCCGCACGTGTACCATATGCATGCCTACTCCCTACTGCCTACCCTTGCGTGCTCCCTGCATGCTGCAGGCAAGGGCTGCACCGCTGGTCCCGACTGCACAACCAAGGTGCAGGCGAAGCAAGTGGAGTGTGCGCGCAAGGTGCAGGAGCACACGCTCAAGTGTAGCCACCGCCGGGATTTCATCAAGGTACGTACGGTGTTGGGGAATAATGGGTACATACAGCGATACACCTGACCAGCCAGCTGCGACAATGGTTTGCTGGTTTGGGCAACCTGTCCCTTTGCAACGAACTGCATCCTTGTCTTGTATGCATGATGTTCCGAGTATGTGTTGCGGCTCAGTGCCAGCTCTTGTCCCTTCTTGTATGGTCACTCCCAAGGTGTGCGGCAATGAGTACGAGGCAAAGCTGGCGGAGTGCCGTGCTGGGCTCCCGACAGCTGCCACGCCCGCAGTCCTCCTGCAGAAGCAGTGGGAGTGCAGTGCCTCTGCAGACACCACCAGGTCCGTACAGCGTGCTGCCGAACTGCATCGAGTCAGTTGTCGCTGTAGGCAGTGGCATACGTACATTTTAGTGCACGCCTGCCACGGACTGCTACTACTGCTGCGCGGCCAGAACACAAAAACACACACAAGCTCGTTCGCGTGCGTTTCCCCATGCATGTCTGTTGCTACAGCCGCACGCCACACCCGGCACTAATGTGCTGCTGCACAGTGCGTGTGGCAGAGCACTGTGGCAGGGCTGATGCGTGCCTACGTGCGTCACGGGTTAACACACGTGCCCTGATACCATCACGTGCCCTGATACCATCAGCTGGTAGATGGTTTCCCTTTCCCTGTTTCAGGAGCCCTTCCCCCTGTTCGTGAGTTTACTGGTAGCAGGTAGTGCGACGAGTTCTTC
>VFQN01007622.1_pt1 | contig 11547 bp, 20 predicted proteins | sample 3512371 | NCBI WGS metagenome assembly VFQN01 (sample SAMN10412370, study PRJNA504923) | tailings metagenome | isolation source: Replicate 2 from Balatoc abandoned mine | place: Philippines: Itogon, Benguet | collected 2017-08-28
CTCAGCCGCCAGCTGCTGGCCGCGTCGCCCGGCCTGGCGCTGCTGCTGCAGTGCGCGGGGCTAAGCCACGACACAAAGGAGGAGTTCAAGAGCATCTACAAGACGTGGGTCCCTGTTTAGCTTTCCGTCCTTGCACCAGAGCTTTCGCTGTATTTGTGATTTGTGCGCCAATGCATGCATGCGCCAAAAGGCATGCTGGGAAGAGACCCTCGCTGGGAGCTCATCGCTCGGGCTGCAATTCTATGTCGGCAGGGACCCCGAGTTTTGGCGCCGCCGCCCGCTCACCGCCGCCATGGTGCAGTACGCGGTACAGGTAGGGTCCGTACATAGCGTGTCCGGTGTGGAAAGGGTGCCTGGGCCGCGTGCATGAGCAGCCCGTACACGTGGTTCGTGGCAAGGGTGCCTGGGACCAACCTTTAGCAGGGACCGTTTTCTGCCGGTGCGACTGTCCTTGCCGCGTCTTAACCTCACGCAACAACTGCTGCAAAGGTTCAATGCCAGCGGAAAACACCACGAATCCGTCCCAACCCGTGCACGCTGGCTGCGCTTACCGGTACCTCTCTGCCTCACCCCTCATGCCCCGCTCCAGGACGTGGCCCACCTGCTGGACGCCTACCGCGCCCTGCTACGGGACCTCCTGCGCACCCCCGCCCCATTCCTGCAGCAGCCAGGCAGTCGCCCCCCGCCCGCCGCGCCCTCCCCCGAGGCGCCGCAGGACCCTGTGCACCTGGCGGAGCTGTGTGAGCAGCAGCCCGCGTGGCACCGGGAGGCGGTGAGGAGGCAGCAGCAGGAGGTGGGCAGGCAGCAGGAGGAGCACCAAGAGGAGCAGGTGCAGGGGGAGCAGCAGGAGGAGGAGGAGCAGCAGCAGCAGCAGCAGGAGGGGCGATAACGACGGCCGTCACAGCTGCAGCACGCGTGTTGTGATTGCGAAGCAGCAGAGGAGCGGGCCTGCACCATGGGGGGCTTGGCACGTGGGCTTGCCGGTCTGGAGGCAACATGCCTGGTGTAGGTGGAGCGTTTGAGGTTGTGGTTGACAAGGGCAATGACGAGGGACGGCTTAATCCAGGCATCTGGGTGAGCCGGGCAACGAGGCAGCTTGCAACAAGCAAGTTGGTGCCCTCTTGGGCGCGGCGGGGCCTGGCAGGGACCATTAAAGCGATTTGGCAAGGTTGGTGTGTAGCAAGTCCTGGTGCCTGAGGTTGATGCGGATTGTTAGTACTCATGACCAGTATTCGATGTTATTTGATGTATCACATGTTGCTTGACCGTCAAGTGTGAGACTTGCAGTAGCTTGCTTTCCTCTGGGCAGGAACACACACATGTGTCCAACCTCCTGCTTTAGATGTGTGGAACCGCGAGTGGGGCGGCACGGCATGCGAGTTGACTTTGTTGGGGCTGCAGCGTGGGCTGCGCAGGCCCAGGGGCAGTTCGGGCGCGGGCGGGGAGCAGGAGCAGGAGGAGGGCGCTCCTGGGTTTGAGGGGGCTTGTCGCGAGGCAGGGACATGGGTGCTGACGAGGCTGGGAGGTGCGTGCCGCAGCGTGCTATGGCGTATGGCTGCGAAAGCGGCCCTCAGAGGTGGCCTAGGCTGTTTGGTGCTGTTTGGTGCGACGCCCTAGTGTTTGTAACTGGAGCAGAAACAAACCGTGCGACAAATACACTGAGCCTTACATCGTTGCATGAACACCACGCCATGAGGCTGTAGCATGCAAATCGGGCTCTGCGATCCGTCAGTGTCAGTGGTCCCTGGCGCAACCATGCTTCACCTTAGCCCCAAGGCAGGCAGGCCACACAGGGTTACAAGGCGCCCTGCGCACATACAGCCTGTTACTTAGCCCAATCACCACTACTGTAGTGCTTTCGTTGCTCCGTACAGGCTGCCTGTTGGCGACCACATGCAAGGTTACTGTGCAACAAACCTAATCGATAAGATACAAGTTGTGCCGCCGCGCATCACACAGCATAGCACGGCGTAGCAAATGCTCGGCCGCCTGCATACCCCTGCATTGAACGTCTTCAAAAGGGGATGCACGCGCCGTAGACCCCTCAGTTACGCCCATCATACAACCGCCCACCAGCACCACCCAGATGGCGGTAGATTTGTTCGGCTAAAACACCGGTAGAGTAGCTGAGAGTAGAGTACATACATCGCCTACAGCACTGACCAAGCAGGCATCCACAGTTGTGCACCATGCCGTACGGTACCGTATGTCAAACTGAGAGTAGAGTACATACATCGCCTACAGCACTGACCAAGCAGGCATCCACAGTTGTGCACCATGCCGTACGGTACCGTATGTCAAACTGAGAGTAGAGTACATACATCGCCTACAGCACTGACCAAGCAGGCATCCACAGTTGTGCACCATGCCGTACGGTACCGTATGTCAAACGGTGTCAAACGCCAGCCGCCGTGCGCCACTCTTCTCACTCGCAGCGGTCTGCGCTGGGACAGACGCCACCAGGCAAACCTGCTGCTCACTCCTAATGGCCCTCCACAAACAAGGAATACTCAAATGCTCGCTGGCACGCCGCCCGGCAATGCCCTCAACCACCTTTGGTTGTCATGTAACGGCGAGGCACCCCGGACTTGCATCTTCGCTAATTGCTCACTGCGGAGGCCAGTCTAAGCCTCCAAGGTCGAACGTGTAAAATGGGATACAACAACCAGCACGACAGGAACGCCCACCCACATCCCAAGTCAACCCTCCATAATGAGGCCCTCAAGCGTGTGCTCTGGCGCATCGTGTCACACCCTAAACCAGGTCGTCCCACTGGAACCTGAGCTTCTGCCACTGCTCCTCATGCCACTTGCAGAGCAGACGGTGGTCGTCGGTGAGCTCCTCCGCGGTGGGCTGAGGGCCCGAGGGGAGCTCCGGGCGCTGCTCTGTTGACTCGGCAACGATCTCAGCAGCACGAACCTGTGGCGATTAGGGGGAAGGAGGGAAGGGAAGGGAAGGGCGTTGAACTGAGTTGGTTGACGGTAGTAACCCGCATGTCGCAAATTGACACGTTGCGCGCAACAGGCCTGGTCGGCTGGGAGTGTGTAAGTATGGCATAGTAATGCAAGTGAAACGTATTTGACAGCAGCTTAATTTGAAATGATCGGTGAAACGAAGGGGCACTCAGTGGCGCAAGGGTGGAAGGTGCGGCTGACCATCGTCTGTTGCGGGCGACTGAGGCGTTGGACCGCTGGCGCAGCGGCGGCTCATGAGTTTCATTATGATTCGAGCATTGTGTCTCCATGTGGCCTAGCGGCTCGTTCCTCCACAAAGCGCCCGTCTTGTCAGCATCGCCCCAAACCCTTCTACCCTTTTTCAACGAACCCGCCTCACCTGTGCGATACGCTGCTTGAGTGTGGCACGATGCATGGCATTCCAAGCAATGCAGTCAGCCGTCAAGACGTAGTCGGAATCCAGAGGCGCGTCGTCCGCTGAAAGCGCATTTGCAAGCGCAACGGGGCGCAACGGGGCGACGGCCCCATACCGGCGCGCCGGCCTGCTGTGGCCGCAGAACATACGGCTCGAAGTAGTCTTCAATGACAGCGCCATTCCAGGTAAGTCCAACGCGCAGGTTGTTGGCGTCTGGGTGCGGGGCTTGCACTGGACAAGAGGCCGCTGGTCACTAGCACTCTCACACTCTCATACACTCTCAGCACTCAAAATACGGCTATCTATGCGCAGTACAGCCCGGCTGCTACGTCCTGTCAGGAAGCTGGATTATAACAGCCAGTCGCCTCTGCACAATCGCGCGTCAAGTTTCGGAGCTCTCGTTGCTTTTGCTTTTCCACGCAACTTTTTCCATCCTCAAGCAGCACGGTGCGTTACTAAGGAGTGCTTTAAGCACATGCAGACACTACTGCTCCCGTCTGTTGTGGGCGCAGACGAAGCGTGTGAGCGCAGAACGCCTTCCTTGGACGGGCTTTGGCCCTACCGACATGCACACAGATCTTTTGTGTGATATTCAATAGTTTTGTTGCAGTTATTCCTGAATAGAGCGGGCCTTCTCCCTGGTGTCCCGCGTTCGTGTGTTCACATAGGCGTCTGGGTAGGACCGACCAGGCTCACACCCTCAATATAACTTGAGACAACTTGCATACGCTCCCACCTCCAAGTTGCTGGCGCGAAGCCTGGGAGTCTTGACGTCTTTCCCGCGGAGGCGGTACACAGCACCCAGGCCAGGACGCCAGCCACTGTGACCCACACCTGCAACGCTCCCAAACTCCACACCACGACAGAGTGAGAACCCCCCTTTGGGACAGCTCTCAAACCAACAGTCACCATGGTCCTCTCCAAGGCGGCCGACGCCTTGCTGGAGTTCACAGCCGTGGGCATCTACGTCGCCTCCCTGTACATGTCCCTCTTCATGCTGCCCTCCTGCCTCCTCATCCTCTACCTCCTGGGCACCAGCAACCCCCTGGCATGGCTCCCCTTGGCGGGCTTTTTGTTCATCACCCTTGTCCCCTTGACCTGGACCACGGGCAAGCTGTCGGAGCGGTTTGCGTCCTTCAGCTGCGCGCGGGGTGCAGCCTACTTCCCCACCAAGATCATCGTGGCCGACCCCGAAGCGTTCAAGACGGATAGGGGGTACCTCTGTGGCTTCGAGCCCCACAGGTGGGTCCATGGCCAGGCCGTCTGTGTAGGGGGATGGGGCAGAGCACCTTGCAGCACGGGCCCGGACAGGATATGGCAAGCGGACTGTGAGGCACCAAGTGCAGCCTGGTAGAGGCCTGCGCCATACAGTGTGCACCGAATTTCCCACCGGGGTTGTTCACAGCACGCCAGCAACAATGCCTTGCCGCAACGCCTACACGCTGCGTGACTACGGCTCTCAGCATTAAAGGCAACCCATCTTCCCCTCGATGCAAACATTACCCATCATTGGCCTTACTCTTCTAGGACACCACCATCCCACCCACCTGGCAGCTGGCACCCCTCCTTCCCAGCCCTGCCCCCGGCACGCCTCCCTCCCACCAACCCGCCCTGCACCCTCCCCTTCCCCGCCCCCTTCCCCACCCTGCTGCCCCCAGCGCCCTGCCGCTGGCCCTGCCCGTCGCCTTCGCCACCTGCTCCCAGCTGCTGCCCAAGGAGCTTCGCGGCCGCACCCACGGCCTGGCCTCCTCCATCTGCTTCTCCGCGCCCCTCATCCGCCACCTGTACTGGTGGCTGGGCGTGCGGCCCATCTCCCGCGAGTGGATCGGCCAGCTGCTGGACCAGAAGCACATCGCCGTGCTCGTACCGGGCGGCGTGCAGGAGGTGCTGTACATGGAGCACGGCAAGGAGGTGGTGTACCTCTCCACCCGTACGGGATTCGTACGGCTGGCGGTCAAACACGGCGCGCCGCTGGTGCCGGTTTTCGCGTTCGGCCAGACTAGGACGTACGACTGGGTACGGCCGGGGCCGCCGCTGGTGCCGAACTGGTTGGTGGAGCGGGTGTCGAGGACGTTTGGGGCGGTGCCGATCGGCATGTTTGGGCGGTACGGCAGCAGCATGCCGCACCGCGCGCCCATGACTGTTGTCATCGGCAGGCCCATCGAGGTGCCGCAGATGGACGAGCCGCCCAAGGAGCTCGTGGAGCAGCTGCTGCAGCGCTTCATTGAGGACATCAAGGTGGGCATGGGGCGTGGGGCCGGGGGCAAGGGCCGGAGGCACGGGGCACGGGGCTGGGGCTGGGGCTGGGAGGGGCTGGGCATGCAGGGGCTGCATACCTTATGGTTTTCAGGCCACGGCGGGCCTTGTAAGTACGGGTTGACTGCACGTCCATGGTAGCAGTACGGAGATTACATGGTACTGGTACGTTGCATCAAGTACGACGGGGGCATGCTGTGCAGCGCGTGTACGGTGGCTGCAAGGGTGGCGGTTGAGCGTGAGGGCAGCTTGTGCTTGCGGTCTGAATGCATCGCCCGTCTGGCATGTTAGCGCCGCCAGGGATCGCCGATGTGCTGCTTTAACCCGCCGTATGCCCTTGGATATTCTTGTGCAGGGGCTGTACGAGCGGTACAAGGACAAGTACGGTCAGGGCGAGGAGCTGGTTGTGTTGTAACGCAGCGTTAAACGCCGGCTGGGCCAACCACCCGGGGGGCCAAGTGGGGCCGTTGGGTCGAGCACAACCTTCCGTCATTGGCGTAGCGACGCGCTACGCGGCAATTACTAAGCCAAGAGCGAAAAATGCAGTTTTGCCGTTTTTGAGATCCTTGGGTAAGGAACAGTGTTTGCTTGGCACGTGTGCGCTTGTGCTGTGGTGCTTGACGCGCCGTATGCGGTGGTGGGCTTCATTTTTTCCGTTGCCATTCTGCAACCAGTACGTGGACCAAGTGGTGCTGCTGTGGCCATTGCCATGTTCTTCAAGGGATTGTTACAGAGCGGTTTGCTGCTTGCCGGCGTTTGGCCGAAACCGTGACGTGGTGCTGTGTTTTCTCGGTTCCAGTAACACTCGCACCTGCAAGTTCGGTCGTCAATATCGTTTTGCGCTGTGCAGTAGTGCTTGATCAATGTCTACAGCGCTGCCGTTCGTATGGGCCCAGTGGCAAAGGCGCTTTGGCTTAGGGCCCGGCCTTGCTGAGGTTTGCTGTAAGCCTGCTCAGCTGGCTCAAGCTATGCGCAGAGGTGCACTGATGTTACCGGTAGGTGTTGAGGTGTGCGCAATGCATGCGCACAATCCATTCTGGCCTTTTTGCGTGCTCCGAATGTCCCTGTCCCTTCGTGTGGGCGTGCTGGAAGGGGTTCAGCGCAAAGGCTCATGGATGTTTGCATGGATGCCTTGGTGGGCCGTTGCTCTTGCGACGCGCTTATGTAGATAGAAAGAGGGCCATGCCAATATCAACTACAAACGACATCGTATGAACCATAATGATCTATCAAGAACCTTGTCCGCTGGTCGTGCCAGACGCGCTGCGCGTGCCTATGCCACGTGCCCGTGCCTCCAACCCCTGGGCTGGCCCATGCCACCCGGCTTCCAAGCTGCCCCCACACGTGTACCCCAAGGTGGGTACACGAAAGTGACGTGGCACACCATAGATCGTGACAGGGTGTGTCAAACGGCGTCGATTGCCAGTCAGGGTTTGCCACACGGCATCAATCGGTGGCAAGCTGACGGTTAAGGTGTGCATCTGTGCGACACGGCATGTATGGGTTGGTGGCCTGTTGCCGGCCAGGGTGTGCCACCCGGCGTCAATAGGCGGCAAGCTGCTGGCCAGGGTGTGCCACACGGCGTCAGTAGGTGGCACGCTGCCGGTCAGAGTGTGCCATCCACACGGCATCAATAGGTGGCGAGCTGCTGGTAAACATGCGCTACACGGCGTCAATAAGTGGCGAGCTGCTGGCCCGGGTGTGCCACCCGGCGTCAATAGGTGGCGAACTGCTGGCCAGGGTGTGCCACACGGCGTCAATAGGTGGCGTGCTGCCGGCCAGGGTGTGCCACACGGCGTCAATAGGTGGCGTGCTGCCGGCCCGGGTGTGCCACACAGCGTCAACAGGTGGCGTGCTGCCGGCCATGGTGCGCCACACGGTGTCCGTTGGTGGTGAGCTGTTAAGAAAGGTGTGCCACACAGTGTCATATGCGGCGTGCTGCCGGTCAGCGTGTGCGGCGCGAATTCAGTGAGTAGTGTGCTGCTGCCAGTACGTAGCGCGTGAGCGAATAGTGGGTCAGTTAATAGCGTGCTGCCGGCACAGGTTTGCAACACGGGTCAGCAAATGGCATGCTGCCCGTGGGTAATTGCGACAGGGGTCAGTAAATGGCGTGCTGCCAGCAAGAGTGTGCGGCGTTGATGGGTAGGTGGTGTGCGGTTAGCAAGGGAAAGCGGCTCAATAAAGAGTTTGAAGTGTGTGGCCTGGCCAGCTCCGCTCCCAGGAGCAACCTGGTGCAACCAGCCGGGCCCAGCAGGAGGGCAGGGACGGCCTCTGAGCCGGTGATGAAGAGTATTGCCGTGAAAGTAGCCTCAGCTCCCGTAGCTATACCAGGCCTTCGAATCCTTACTAGATGGCTCCCCAGTCCTAACACACCTTACGGTTGGCTGTATCTGGAACTCCCGGTTGGGAATGAGAGTGTGGGCTGCGTAGCTGTCAGCGCTGGGGCATTGCCGACTGTAGGTTGTCCGTGGTGGGGCGGCCAGGGGCGGCGAACATGTGTAATCGTTCTGCGTGGGCGCACTCCAAATGTTAGTGTTGGGGAAAGAGAGGGGTCACGTGCTGGACGTGTGCTCAAATGGGCAAACCATCTGGCAATGCGATTTCTGCTAGAAAGAATACCAGGGTGTATAGTATTAGGCAAACCGTTGACAGATAGGTCGTGGGAAGCGACGGAAGTGGCGACCGATGGTGACCGTCGCGCGGACACGAGCCGCACACTTCTGGGTCGCTTGTGTGCAGAATTAATTGCCTCAAATCCGCGCATGGGGGCCAATTGTGAATAAGCTTGATGGAAAGCTCGCGCGCCCAGTCGCGCTTCCGGTGCCGGTTCGTTACCCTACCCCCATACCTCCACCATTCTCTACCCTTGTAGCCGAAGCGTAGATTTATGGCGATATGGTCTTGTAGGTTAGGTCGATGGACGCAAGGAGGACGATATTGGGCACAAGACTGAAAAGTCGCCGGCACAATTGTCTCAATTTCGCGAGACTGGAAAGACTTTATTGAGCGATCAGAGCGAGTATGCTACGTGCACCGTATGCTTCTGTCCTCTGTCATTGCCAGGTTTGAGTTTGTCGGTCGGGTGTACGACACCCCATGACGTTTCCGTTGTCCCGAGGCCGCCCACCACGGCGGGTATAGCGGGCCTGGATACGACCAAGTCGACTTGGAAGCAGACCGCCACCACTGCCCACCCAACCCCCCTCCCCAATGCCGTGTGCTGCCGTACGGCACGTGCAGGGCGCAGAACCGCGTTGCTGGGCGGCAGGCGTGCACAAGGATGGAAGGAGATAGACGCCGGGACGGCCGGCCATGCGTACCCCCGGGCCCTGCGCAATGGCCAGGGTGCATAGCCAGGCGCGGAGAATCCGGCATGTGCAGCTGTGCACGGTGTTACGTGGTTGCACCGTCACGTCACACAGGGACTTTGCACCACGACACATGCCAGCCACATACCGCAGCTGTGCACTGGTAGCACGCGCAGTGGCGTACCTGGCGCAGCACGGTCCAGGGGCGGCAGTCCAGCGGCGGCAGTGCCGTACCTGGCGCACGCAGCACGTGCACCGGCAGCACATGCACTGGTAGCAACAGGCGCTCGCTGACGCGGACCGCTGAAGACCTGGACGCTGCAAGTGTGCAGAAGTCGGCGCTGCATCCTGGCATGCATGGTTCGTTCACGTTGCTTGAAGACACCAGTCGGGTCTTCCTACTTCCTCCTACCCCACCTGCACCACGAGGCTGCTCGCTCGCCCCTTTGATACCTGTGCTGGCACAGAGCAATCCAAGACTACTCGCAGCATATGCATACAGCATTTGTGTTTCCCGGCCCCACCTGCTCCATGGGGCTGCAGCTGCCCGCCGTGCATGTGCTGGCTGTGTACGTGTGTAGCTCCCCGCCCACGGCAGCCCTAGGGCCTGGCCCCACCTCCCCATCTGCATGCCGCGTGCATGTAAACACGTGCGAAGGCAAGCGCATGCGCAGGCCCCTCCCGCATCTCCTATTTACTGCCATATTGATGAGGTTCTGGCTGCTTGAGGTGGAACTTTGCGACACACCCGGAATTTACATACCCCAGCCACAACAGCGTTCGGCATCCGGCATCCAGCAACCGAACTTATAAGCCCCGAAAGAGCTCTACACAGGGCAATGTTAGCCATGGCAGGTGGTACAGACCAGGAAATTGATGGATTGCAGGCCTCGCAATCCGGCGTTGCAATCGGCGGGCTGCCCGTACCATTATTCTGGGATGTTCCCAGGCGGGAGCTGCCCGCGTGTGACCCCATGAACCGCGTGAGTTCCGCCATTGTTCTGCAACACCCTGTACATGAATGCTTTGACTGAGCCAGAGAATGAGCCAGAGTGTTAGGAGGTCCCTCCCGGTGTCACAGGGGCTGCTCACTAGGCCTGCGGCCCGTGCAGTCGCACCAGCGCCGCAACGTCATCGTGTCTGGCGCACTCTGGCGAAGGCGGCCGACGCCTCAGCAAACTCTGAGGTGCGTGAGACCCTTGGGCAGGGTTCGATTCCAACGGGTGGTCGCGTAGCTCGCATGTCCGTTTAGTTGGTGATTTAAACACTGAAATGAGCTGCAGTAGCACTTCTCATTATCTTCTGCACCCCATGCGGACAGGCCTGCTACGGCCATGTTGCGTTGGAGCAGGCAGTCGTGCAGCTGGAGGCGGACAATGAGAGGCTAAAGGCGGAGAATGAGAAGCTTAAGGAGGACATTGAGAAGCTGCAGGCGGAGAAGCTGAAGGCGGAGAAGCGGAAGGCGGAGAGGGATAAGCAATCGGCGGAGACGTGGGCAAAGTTGCAGTATAAGGGGCAGCTCATACTGGTGTATTGAAGAAAGGTCGAGTGTAGACCCTAAAAATATGTAGGCTGATCCACATTCCCTTGCATCACTTGTTCTTATAGGAACATACATAATGAGCCGGGCACGCTCTTTCGTTCGATGGACGCTGTGGCGCGCCCCGTGCACGGCAGCGTCGCGACAGCTACTCAGCGTATGAGGCGCTACGCTCCAGCTGCAAAGGCAGCGAAGCGCCCCAACGTGGAGGCGAGTGCCGATGCCCGAGTGCTTGGAGTGCTTGGAGCTTTGCATTCTAGTAACATTCTGACGCACCCAATGCATGCTCACATGCCTGCAGGAACTTAAGAAGGAGATCAAGGGCCTGACCAAAGAGCAGCGCCGCGAGAGGCTGGAGGCGCTGAAGGCACACTACCGCGCTGAGGCCAACAAGGTGTGTGCAGATCGGTGTGCTGCAGCCTGGGTTACATGTTTCAGGGTGCTACCGCTTTGCACTTGGTTGATTCGTTCTGCCCGGCTGTATGCTGCGCAGGAGTTGTTCAAAGTTGTCTGCGGCTTCATTGTTGTGGTGGAGACGCTGGCCCACGGCAGCCAAGTCAAGGCCGCTGTCCTTGCGGAACTGGCTAAAATGTTCCACTGGTAATAAGTGCCAGGCTCTCGGGCAGCTGCAGGCCTCGTGAGGTTCTGCCAGCGGTCGGCACGCACAGGAGCACCTGGGGGCCATTCGGGGGTATCCTGCCCCTGTGTTTGTGTGGTAACATGCACACCCGCCTGTCGGGTCTTATGACTTGGTTGTGTATGATATAGCTCTGTCGGTTACAAACGCTGCTTGCCAACAATGGTTTTGGATGTTAATATATATGCCACAGAAGTTCAAAGAAGGTTCTGCGATGCACGCTTCGGCTGGGCTGGGCGAGTGAACTCGACGTGAACTCCACGTTGGTCGATCATTTGGCCAGCACTACAGCAAGCGATTATGCGGCTGTTTTGAAGCAGTCTTGGGTGTTGGGGCACGTTGAGCCAGAGTGTCCGTACGGCAGTAGGACGAGCAGTGCCCCGGTGACCCCGAGGAGGCCGCAGCAACCAGGGCAGCAACACTGAGCAAGGCTCCAA
>VFQN01007623.1_pt1 | contig 11547 bp, 10 predicted proteins | sample 3512371 | NCBI WGS metagenome assembly VFQN01 (sample SAMN10412370, study PRJNA504923) | tailings metagenome | isolation source: Replicate 2 from Balatoc abandoned mine | place: Philippines: Itogon, Benguet | collected 2017-08-28
GATGGTGACTGCCGCCTGGTATTCGGGATGGTCCAGGGTGCCCTCGGCCTCGTGGCGCTGCATCATGGCGACCGTTTCCGGGCCCAGCGCCGCGCGCAGCCGCTCGAGCTCGGCGATCAGGTGCGGCATGTCGCCGACCGTGTCCTCCAGGATCACGGTCTTCAGCGCATCCGGATAGGTGAGCGCATATTCGATGCCGAGCCAGCCGCCCCAGCTATGGCCGAGCAGATGGACCCGGCCCAGGCCCAGCGCCTTGCGGACCTGCTCGGTCTCCTCGACATAGCGACCGATCGTCCACAAGCCGGCGTCAGTGGGCTTGTCCGCCTTGCCGGTGCCGAGCTGGTCGAAAGCCACGACCCGGTAGCCATGGTCGACCAAGCAGGAATGGGCCTCGCGCAGGTAGTCGCAGGCCAGCCCCGGACCGCCGTTCAGGCAGAACACGGTCTCCTCGCCGGCGCCGAACTCGTAGGCGACCACCTTGAAGCCGCCATCGATCGGCACCTCGTGGGTCCGGTCCGGCTCGATCTCACGCCACATCCAACAGATCTCCTTCAGCCGCGCGCGTCCTGCTCGTCCAGGAACGAGCCGACCAGCGCGATGCAAGAATCGCGCTCTTCCACATGGGGCATGTGGCTGGACTGCTCGAAGATCGTCCAGCGCACATTCTTGATGTTGTCGGCGAACGGCTGGACGACCTTGGGCGTCGCCTCGTCATGGCGCCCGGAAATCAGCAGGACCGGGACCTCGATCCGGTGCAGCCGGTCGATCACCGACCAGGACTTCAGCGTGCCGATCACATGAAACTCGGACGGGCCGTTCATGGTGAAATAGACGGTGGGATCGTCCTCGATCGCCTGGAAGCTGCGGATCACCTCGTCGGGCATCGGCGCGATGCGGCAGACATGGCGCTCGTAGAAGCCCATCATCGCCTGGACATATTCCGGCGACAGGGTCGTGCCGGCTGCCTCATGCGCGAGCAGCACCGCCTGGGTCTCGGGCGGCAGTTCCTCGCGCAGGCGATTGGCCTCCTCGACCCACAGCGCCATCGAAGGCGGGGAATTCGCGATCACCATCGAGCGCAGGCCGGGCGGCCGGCGCACCGCATGCTCGGCGCCGAGCATCCCGCCCCAGGACTGGCCGAAGACATGGTAGGCACCGGCGATGCCGAGATGGTCCAGGAGGTTGTCGAGCTCGTCCAGGAACAGCTGGACCGTCCAGAACGCCGCGCCCTTGTCGCGCAGATGGGTCGACCGCCCGTTGCCCAGCTGGTCGTAATGCAGCACGGCACGGCCGGTGCGCGCGACGTCCTTCAGCGAATCGACATAATCATGGGTGCAGCCGGGCCCGCCATGGATCACCACCAGCGGCGGGCGGCCGCCATGAAGGTCGCCCGTGACGCGGTACCAGGTTTGCCACCCTCCAAACGGGGCAAATCCTTCGCGAACCTCGATCATGCAAGCGCCCCAACCCCATCTGCCCCACGCTTAGAACGGATCGGCCATTTCTGGCTATCATGAAGAATGGGTCCTCAGGGCCGGGAATCCGCCGCGGCGGCCTAGGCTTGCCACCCAGGGGATCCGACATGAGACGGACCCTGCCGCCGCATGGAGCATACGAACTCATGCCGATTTCCCTCCACCAGGCTTCCGTTCCGGTGTTCATCCGGAGCCTGCGCAACCTTTCCGGGATCCTGACCAAGGCGGAGGCCCATGCGGCCGACCGCGGCGAGGCACCGTCGCTGCTGATCGAGGCGCGGCTGGCGCCGGACATGTTCCCGCTCAACCAGCAGATCCAGCGCGCCAGCGACTCGGCCAAGGGGGCTGCCGCACGCCTGGCCGGGATCGAGGTGCCGAGCTTCGCGGACACGGAAACAAGCTTTCCGGAGCTGCAGGAGCGGATCGAACGGACGATCGCCTTCCTGGACAGCGTCCCGGCCGAACAGATCGACGCCGGCGAGAAGCGCGAGGTCATCCTGCGCCCGCGCGGGCGGGAGATGCGCTTCGACGGAACGAGCTATCTCCTCACCTTCGCGCTGCCGAACTTCTTCTTCCACGTGACGACCGCCTACGCGATCCTGCGCGAGCAGGGCGTCCCGCTCGGCAAGATGGACTTTCTCGGCGAATTCTGAGGAACATCGGCCACGGAACGGCCTTGTCCGCGGAATGCCGCGGCAGGGCCGTGCAGCCAGTCCCCCGGGCAGGCGAAGCGGCTCGTGGCCCATCAAGGCTTACGGCCGCCGCTCCCGCTTGGCGACCTCGACCGCGGCGCGCAGCTCGATCTCGACCAGGACCTGGTCCAGCCCCGCTTCCTCCGCCAAGGCAGCCGGATCGGCCAGGACAGCCTGCAGGCGCTCAAGGCAGCCGGCCGCATCGCCGTCGCCCAGCATGGCCCGTTGCAGCCGGCCGAGCTCATCCAGCATTTCCTCGCCGCGCCGCAGCGCCTGGCGCCGTCGCTCGACGGGGCCAGGCGACACTTCCTGGATCGCCAGCATCGTCTGCAGCGAGGCCAGCCCGGCGGTTGAAGCCGGGCCGCGAGAGCCTGCCGCCGGGTTCTGCCCGGGCAACTGGAACGTCCGGCTCGCAGGGTTGCTCTCCCGGATGCGGCCGGAGACGATCGGGGGGAGCGGCTGGATCAGCATGATGCCTTCGGCCTCCTTCGAGCCCGATCCTGCGCCGCCATCCCTTAAGGATCATTTAACGCCCTGGCGTCCCGATCACGCGGGCCCGGCCAGATCAACCTGGCGCAGGCGCTGGGTCCATGGCCGGCTGCGGACGTCTTCCAGCGCCAGATCGGCCGGCAGGGGCTGGCTGACCAGCGGACCCTGGACATGGTCGCAGCCGTGGCGGGCCAGGAAGGCGAACTGTTCCGGCAGCGCCACCCCGTCCGCCACCGTCTCGATGCCCAGCCCATGGGCAAGGTCGATGATCGCCTGGACGATCCTGGCGTCGCGCGCTTCCGCCATCGCCGTCCGCACGAAGTCCGCGCCGATCCGGAGGCGGCCGATCGGCAGGTCGCGCAGGTGAAGGAGCGATGCATGGCTCGCGCCGAAGTCGGCCAGCGCGATGGCGACGCCGCGGTCGTGCAGGGCGCGCAGCACCTCGGCCGTCGCAGCACCATGCCGGCCGAGCAGCATGGGCTCGGCGATCCCGATCTCCAGGTGGCGCGGCGCGACCCGGCTTTCGGCGAGCGCATGATCGACCAGCCGATAAAGCTCGGCACCGCTGAGCGGAGCGCTGCCCAGGCCCACGGCGATACGATCGAGGGCGATGCCCTGCCCCAGCCAATGGCGTGCATCGCCTAGCGCCCCGCGCAGGATCTGGGCGCGGATCGTCCCGATCAGGCCGGCCTCCTCGGCAGCCGGCAGAAAATCCTCCGCTTCGAGCAGGCCGCGGGATGGATGGCTCCAGCGGACCGTCGCCTCGAACGACAGGGACGCAGCGCCATCGCACCGGAGGACCGGCTGGTAGAACAGCGCCAGTTCCGAGCCGGCGACGGCGCGGCGCAGCTCCCGCTCCAGGTTGCGGCGGGCTTCCAGCTGCAGGCGCATCTCGTCGTCGAAGAAGCGCCATCGGCCGCGTCCCGCCTCCTTGGCCCGGTACAAGGCGATGTCGGCATGCTTCAGCAGGTCGCCCGCGGAGCTGGCATCGTCCGGAAACACGGTGATCCCGATGCTCGCCCGCGGGCGGATTTCCTGGCCCTCGAAGAGGAACGGCCGGGCCAGGCTCTCGAGGATCCGCGTGGCGAAGACCGCGGCATCGGTCGGACGGCGGATCGCGTCGAGGATCACGGCGAACTCGTCACCGCCCAGCCGCGCGACCATGTCCGACCGGCGCTTGGCAACGTTCAGGCGGCTTGCCACCTCCACCAGCAGGGCATCGCCCGCATCATGGCCCAGCGTATCATTCAGGTTCTTGAACGCGTCGAGATCCAAGAGCAGCAGCGCCATGACATGGCCGTGCCGTTCCCCGTGCCCGACCGCCTGGGCGAGGCGCTCCTGGAAGGCGCGCCGGTTCGGCAGGCCGGTGAGCACGTCGTGATGGGCGAGATGATGGAGGCGCTGCTCGGCCAGCTTGCGCTCCGTGACGTCGACATTGACGCCGACCAGCCCGATCACCTGGCCGTCCATCCGCACCGGCGACATGATCGCCTCCACATGGCGGGTGTCCGTGCCGCTGCCGAAGGTTTCCTCCTGGTGCAGATGCTCGCCCGCCAGGACACGATCGATGTTCTCGTTCCAGTGCGTCCGGATTTCCGCCGGGACATCGATCTCCGCAATGTTCTTGCCGGTCAGGTCACCCCAGCGACGTCGGGTGGCCGCGTTGGTCATGACGTAGTTGCCGGCATGGTCGCAGATCCAGAAATCGAACGGCAGGCTCTCGACCGCCGCCGTCAGCCTCGCCTCGACCTCCCGGCGGGCCTTTTCCGTCGCCTTGCGCTCGCTGTTGTCGATGCTGACGCCGACCAGGCCGTCGATCCGGCCATGCTCGTCATAGACCGGTGCGAGGATCTCCTCGACCTCCACGAGGCGGTCGCCAAGCTGGTACGCGAAGTCGCCGCGCATCCTCTCGCCGGCCAGGGCCCGTCGGTTGGTTTCCGCCCAGATCGCGGTGACCTCGCTGCTCACGCCGGTCTCGGTCGGCGTCGAGCCGATGTTCACGCCCCAGATCGAGCGTCCCACCGCGTTCTGCAGGATGTAGCGCCCCTGCGCGTCGCAAAGCCAGAAGTCGAAGGGCAGGCTGTCGATGACCCGGCCAAGGCGGCTTCGCTCGGCCATCACCGCCGCCTCGGCCCGTGCGTGCTCGTGCACCTCGCGGCGCAGGCGGAGTTCGGTGGCCACGAAGGCGGCGCAGTCGACCAGCATGGCGCGCTGCTCGTGGGACAGCCGGCGCGTGCGCCGGTCGTGCACGCCCAGCGATCCCACGATTTCCCCATCCGGCATCACCAGCGGCACGCCCGCATAGAAGATCATGGGGTCGGGCCGATCCAGCAGCGGATGCCCGGCATGATGCCGGTCCCGCCGGGCGTCCGGGACGATCAGCAGGCCCCTGGCTTCCACCACCCGCGCGCAGAACGACATGTTCCGGTCGATGGAATGCATGCGGCCCTGCCCGAAGCTCGACAGGGTCCAGACATGACGCTGGCTGAGGATCCCGATCGTCGCGTGCGGAACGCCGACGGCCGCTGCCAGGAGGCGGGTGACCCGGTCGAAGCTGTCGTCGAGTTCCTCGAACCTGAAGTCACCCTGAAAAAGGGCGGGAAACTCGTCCTCCTCCATGGTCGGCAGCGCCGCCTCGCTCATGCCCGCTCCCGAACGGACGGCGCGCAACGAAGCGCGCCGATCTCGTGCCGAACCTCCGAAGAAGTCGACCCGCCGCAAGCCGGATCCGGCGGCGTCCTTCTCATGGATGATCGCACAACCGTTGCCCGGCTTCTTCGGTGGTCCGGGCGTGCAACCATTGGTTCATGATGACGCGCCATCTTGTCCAGCGTTATGTCTGGCGCGCGTCAACAAGTTGGACAAATGCGACATGCCTCTTTCCCTGCCGCGGGCCCTCGACCCGAACCTGGCGGTCTCGCCCGATGGTGAGGCCACCCTGGAAGGCTACGGCTCCGCCGATGGAACCCTCACCACCGGCACCTGGACCCATCCGGGCGGACAGCTCGCCATCGACGCCGCCACCTATGACGAAGTCTGCGTCCTGCTCGAGGGACATATCCGGCTGACCGGCCAGTCGGGTTACACGGCGGAGTTCAAGGCCGGCGAGACCTTCGTGATCCCGCGCGGCTTCAAGGGGACGTGGGAAACCATCGAGCCGGTGCGCAAGCACTACGTCATCTACGAGCCCGGCCAGCGCTGAACTCAGCGCTCGCGCACCTCGCCGGCGTTCTTGAGATAGCGGCCGGCGAGGGCGTGGTAGATCGGCTGCGGGCAGATCAGCTTCGAGAAGGCCAGCGCGATCAGCGCCGTCGCCATCAGCGGCAGGGTCATGGCGCTGCCGGCGGTCATTTCCAGGATGATGACGACCGCAGTGATGGGGGCCTGCACCACGCCCGTGAAATAGCCGGCCATGCCGAGAAGAACGACCGCGCCGGCCGGCACATTGGGGAACAGCCAGCTCACGTGATGGGCCAGACCGGCGCCCACCGAGAGGGAGGGCGAGAAGATGCCGCCGGGGATGCCGCTGACCGTGGAAAGCAGCGTCGCCGCGAGCTTGGCGATGCCGAACCACTGATCGGGCGTATCCGTCCCTTCCAGGAGAGACCGGGCCTGGCTGTAGCCAGTCCCGTAGGTGGCGCCGCCGGTGAGCAGGCCGATGATCGCCACCAGCAGGCCACAGCCTGCAGCGAAGGCGATCTTGTGGCGAAGGAGGCCACGCAGGAATGGGCGGCGTTCGCCGAATGCGAACAGGATGACCAGCCGGCTGAACATGCCTCCCAGCAGCCCGCCGAAGATCCCGCAGATCGGGACGACTAGCCACATCTCCCAGCCGGTCAGGATCGCGTCCGACTGGCCGAAATAGGTGTAGTTGCCGACCAGCGCCAAGGAGACGAGGCCGGCCACGATCACGCTGGTGAACACGAGCCAGCTGTTACGCTGCTCGAACGAGCGGCTGAGTTCCTCGATGGCGAACACGACTCCCGCAATGGGCGTGTTGAACGCCGCTGCGATCGCCGCGGCGCCGCCAGCCAAAAGGAGACCTTCATAGCGTCGACCGCCCAGGCGGCCCAGCTCATGCATGATCGCGGCACCGACCTGGACGGTCGGCCCCTGGCGGCCGACCGAGGCCCCTACCAGGGTGCCTAGCACGGTGAGGCCGATCGTGCCCACGGCCAGCCGCAAGGACAGCAGGGCCCGCCGTCCGGCCGGCGCCACGATCTGCCGCGCGGCTATCGCCGGGGGAATGCCGCTGCCCTGCGAGCCCTGGAAGAAGCGCTCGGTGACGAGCACGAGCAGGGCGAAGCCGGCCGGCGCGATCAGCAGCATCGCCCAGGGAGCCTGCCGATTCACTGCCTGGATCGCGTCGTAAGCGAGATCGGCGAGCTGGGCGAAGATGACAGCCACGATGCCGACGATGGCGCCGCCGCCCCAGAACACCGCCTGCTGGCGCATCTTCGGCGGGGAAAACAACAGCCGGCGCGAGCGCCTCGACCACGACCGAATGCCCGCCCACATGCCTGTCCCGTCTCCCGCCAGCCACTTGATTACGCTCGAACGGGACCGGGATGGCATGATCGTGCAGGCGCGGCGAGGCCTTTCGGGCTTGGTGGCCGCCGCCGCGTTGCGGCCGGTGCCTCAGCCGGTGGCGCCGGTGGTGCCCTCCTGGGCGACCCGCAGATTGTTCACGACGAACTTGACGCCTGGCGTGCCGGTGGCGACCGCCTCCGCCTGATCGCGCAGCTTCGCACTGGTGACAGTACCGGCCAGGGTGACTTGGTCACCCACCACGTCGACCTGCACCTGCGGCGCATCCGCCTCCAGATGCTGCGACAGCCGGTTGCTGATCTCGTCGCGGATCTTGTCGTCCTGAGCCATGTTCGACGCCTTTCCTGATCAACCGCATCGCTGCGATCAACATCAGCCCAAGGCGCACGTTCCACCTATGGGACTGTGAAAATGCCTTCTTGTCGGGTGATGCCGCCCTTCCTAGACTGAATTGTCCGATAAATCGAAGGCCCGGCCGTTGCTGCAGGCGCGGTCCGACAGGGGGGCGAAGGACATGCGACGGAGGCTGTTGTCCGCCATTGCGGCGGCGTCTGTACTCGGCTTGGCGGCAATTCCCGCCATGGCGCAGGAAAAATTCACGGTCGGCTATTCTCAGTTCTGGGGAACGAACCCGTTCCTGGTCACGATGGCCAACGGCGCGCGCAAGGCGGCAGCGGAGTGGAAGGAGAAGGGCGTCGACATCGACCTGATCTTCACCAATGGCGGCGATACCGACACCACCAAGCAGGTCGCCGACCTGGAAGACCTGTACGCCCAGGGCATCGACGGCCTGATCCTGTTCCCGGGCGACAGCATCGTGGTCGCCGAGCCGGTGAAGAACATCTACAACGCCGAAAACATCCCGGTGGTCATCACCGATATCGGCCTGCAGTCCGGCAGCTGGGACACGTTCATCATCACCGACAACTATGCCGGTGGTGAATCGGCCGCCGAATACATGGCGAAGAACGTTCCTGCCGGCGCCAAGGTGATCACCTTCGACCACGCGCCCGGCAACGACAACGCCCAGAACCGCCAGCGCGGCTTCGAGGACAAGGCGAAGGAGCTCGGGCTGAACGTCCAGCCGGAGAAGTTCCTCAAGCTGTCCCTGGAAGAAGGGCGCAAGCTGATGGAGGACACGCTGGTCGCGATCCCGGATATCAAGGGCGTCTACTTCTTCAACCAGGTGGTCGCGCAGGGTGCCGCGGCAGCGCTGGAAGCGGCCGGTCGTGACGACGTCAAGCTGATCTCCTTCGATCTCGACCCGGTCTCCTACCAGATGGTCAAGGACGGCAAGATCCTGGCCCTGGTGGTCCAGGACCCGTTCAAGATGGGCTACGAGGGCGTCAATGCGATGGTCACCAAGCTCCAGGGCGGCAAGCCGGTCGAGCGGATTGACATCCCGACCCGGCTGCTGACCAAGGACAATGCGGCGGAGTTCGCGAACGACCCGCAGATCACCGGCGGGTCGTGACGGCGCCACTGCTCGTCTGCCGGGGCATCGTCAAGAATTTCGGCGGTGTCCGGGCCCTGCGCGGGGTGGACTTCACGGTCCAGCCCGGGCGCGTCCATGCGCTGGTGGGCGAGAACGGTGCCGGCAAGTCGACCCTGACCAAGATCATCGCCGGCCTTTACCCGGCCGATTCGGGAACGCTCAAGCTGGACGGCGTGCCGCTCGTGCTGGCCGGCACCGACGATGCCTTCCGGCGCGGCATCGTCACCGTCCACCAGGACATCAACCTGATCCCCACCCAGACTGTCGCGGAGAACGTCTTCCTCGCCAACGAGCCGACCAGCCGGCCGTTCGGCATCATCCGCGGCCGTGAAGTGCGCGAACGAACCCAGGCACTGCTCGACCGCTACAAGATCGGCTGCCGGCCCGATTCGCCGGTCGCGGACCTGCCCAACGACCAGAAGAAGATGGTGCAGATCCTGAAGGCCATCAGCCGGCCCAACCGGGTGCTCCTGCTGGACGAGCCGACTTCCTCGCTAACCGACACCGAGGTGCGGATGGTGCTGCGCCTGATCCGCGACCTCGCCGGCCAGGGCACCGGCATCGTGTTCATCTCGCACTACCTGAACGAGGTGTTCGAGATCGCCGACGATGTCACCGTGCTGCGCGACGGGGCGGTGGCGCTTTCCGCGGAGCGCGGCGCCACCAGCCTCGGCGCGGTCGTGGCCGCCATGATCGGCCGGCATCTGGGGGAGGCACAGCGCCAGCCAAGGGCGCGGCCGGTCGGCCCGCCGCTGCTGGAGGTAAGGGGCCTCGCCGTCCGCAACGGCCCGCGCGGAGTCGACTTCACCCTGCACGAGGGCGAGGTGCTGGGCGTGACCGGGTTGACCGGCTCCGGCCTCACCGAGCTGGCCAAGGCGATCTTCGCCAGCCCGGACGTGAAGCGCGAGCGTGGCGAGATCCGGCTTCGCGGGCGCAAGCTGGACCTGCGCACGCCCAAGGATGCGCTCGACGCCGGCATGGCCCTGCTGACCAACGACCGGCTGCGCGAGGGGATCATTCCGGACAGCCCGATCTTCGAGAACGTGGCCCTGCCGATCCTGGGTCGCTTCGCCGGTCCCGGCGGCGTGCTCGACGTGGGGGCCATGGTCGAGGCCGGGCGGGCGGCGATCGATCGGCTGCGGATCCGGGCGCCGGGGCCCGAAACGCCGACGAAGTCGCTCTCGGGCGGCAACCAGCAGAAGGTCCTGCTCGCCAAGTGGCTGGGCACCGACCCCAGCGTCTTCATCATGGACGAGCCGACCATCGGGATCGATGTCGGGTCCAAGGCCGAGATCCGCGACCAGATCCGCGCGATTGCGGCCAATGGCGTCGGCGTCATCCTGATCACGGCCGAGGTCGACGAGCTGACCAGCCTGTGCGACCGCGTCCTCGTCATGTTCCGCGGCCAGATCGTCGCCGAGCTTGCCGGCGACGATCTGGACCGGCCGACCATCCTGCAAACGTCCGTCAGCGGGAAACGCGCCGCGTGAGCACCGAGACCCTGCGCCCGCCGGCGCCGTCGCGCAGCCGCGACGTCCTTCGCCAGTCCTATGGCCTGATCCAGGCGCTGGCGGTGCTGGCCATCCTGGTCGTGGTGATGTCGATCCTGTCGCCGCGCTTCCTGAGCTGGATCAACATCGCCAACCTGATGGGCCAGATGGCGGTGCCGCTGATCGTGGCGGCCGGCATGACCATCGTGATGATCTCGGGCGAGTTCGACATCTCGGTGGGCTCGGTCGTGGCCCTGTGCGCCGCCGTGTCGGCCTCCCTGATGCCGACGGTGGGGGTCGTGCCCGCGGTCATCATGTCGCTGCTGATCGGCCCGGCGGTGGGCTGGGTCAACGGCATGGTCACCACCAAGGGCCGCATCCCTTCCTTCATCGTGACCCTCGGCACGATGATGATGGCGCGCAGCCTGGCCTTCGTGGTCACCGGCGGCCAGGTGGTCTCCAATGTCTCGGACGCGGTGAAGGCGATCGGCCAGACGCGCCTGCTCAACATCCCCGTCCCCTTCCTGATCGCCCTCCTCTGCTACCTGATCGGCTGGTTCCTGCTCACCCGGACCGCCTTCGGCAAGCGCGTCTACGCGGTGGGCGCCAACAGGATGGTCGCGACCCTGTCCGGCATCCGCGCCGACCGGGTGAAGATCCAATGCATGATGATCGTGGGCTTCACCGCCGCGTTCGCGGGCAACATTTTGCTGGCCCGGATCGGTGCCATCCAGGCGGATACCGGCCGCGGCCTGGAGTTCGAGGTGATCGCCGCGGTGGTGATCGGCGGCACCAGCCTCTACGGCGGCCAGGGCAACATCCTGCGCACGATCATCGGCGTGATCATCATCGCGCTGATCCGCAACTTCCTGAACTTGAGCAGGATCGACATCTTCTGGCAGGACTTCGCCACGGGCGCGATCATCATCGGTGCCGTGCTCCTCGATGCGCTGCAAAAGCGGGTCGGGCAACGATAGACAGGGAAGAATCATGGATCCGCTGGCGACTCGCACCCTCGGCAAGTCCGGCGTCAGGCTCAACCAGATGGGGATGGGCGGCGCCGCTTTGGGCGACCTGTTCAACAAGGTCACCGACGCGGACGCGGAAGCGACGCTGCAGGCCGCCTGGGACCATGGCATCCGCTATTACGATACGGCGCCCTGGTATGGCCGTGGCCAGTCCGAGCATCGGTTCGGCCGGTTCCTGTACCGGCAGCCGCGCGGCGAGTTCGTGCTCTCGACCAAGGTCGGGCGCGTGCTCAGGGCGCCGCGCCATCCCGAGAACTTCCAGACCGGCTTCTGGACCGGCGGCCTGCATTTCGACCACGTGTTCGACTATTCCTACGATGCCGTGATGCG
>VFQN01007624.1_pt1 | contig 11546 bp, 13 predicted proteins | sample 3512371 | NCBI WGS metagenome assembly VFQN01 (sample SAMN10412370, study PRJNA504923) | tailings metagenome | isolation source: Replicate 2 from Balatoc abandoned mine | place: Philippines: Itogon, Benguet | collected 2017-08-28
GGGGGGGGGGGGGGGGGGGGGGGGGGGGGGGGGGGGTGGGGGGGGGGGGGGGGGACAGGGCGAGGTGCGGGGCGCGCGTCTGTGGCGAAGCCCGCTCCAGTCGTGCGTTTCGGTGCAACAGCCCAGAGGCAGAACCCGTGGGCAGAACGCTGTCCCTACGGTGTTGGGACACCAAGTGCCGAACTGCAGCGCTTTGTGGATGCTATTAAGATCTTGACTTTTCATTCTGCATGAGGTATTATGGCACTGGCTGCAGATCTTCCTTTTCCGTCGACACTCCGAAACGACACACGCATGCGCTTACCACAGCCCATTTGCCCAGCTCCAACGATGCCCACAATGGACGGCAAATGACCATATGTCATTGAAGCCATTTTGGCTGCTCTCCAGCCTCAGGCTTGTCGAGAATGATTAGCAGAAAGGCAGGTGACGTAGGACAGGGCTTTACACGGCCAGCAGCGCTGCGAGCGACGTCATTCCTGAGCCATCGAGTAACTCTTATCTTGGTCTGTGTGTGTAGCGTGGGCTTGAAGCTGCGGAGCGTGCCGAACGTCGCATGGGCGTCGACGACAGCCGCTCATGCGAGAAAGGAACACTGTAGTAAGGTAAAGCGACTGGTGCAAACCTGCACGTGCTTGTATAATTTTTACGGTCATATGTTTGTAGGAGAGCACACACCGCGCATTCCTCTCGGCCTGCACCAAATTGACCTTGGGTCAATAGTGGGTCGGTAGCAGACCTCCGCTTCGCTGCAGGACCCAGAACGCGTACATGCCAGCAAGCAAATGGAGGGAACGCAAGCAATGGATACGGTCAGTGCGGATGCGTTCTGCTGCTGCGCCCGAGGCATGGTGATAGCACGCTGAACTATGTTTTCGCGCGCCCTGCAGAACGCGTCGCATAACATGTTGAAGGAATCTGCTCGTCTTCTGCTATCAAAGTAAGTAACTATATTAGGGTCGCTTCGCAGCAACTCTGGCTGGAGTGCCTGCCTGGACGTCCGCTGCACCAACTACCTACGGACCGACCCGCTCAGGTTGGGGCTGTCGGGGAGCAAAGACAAACATTCTGCGCGGAGATTGGGGTCGACGCGTGACACGGTGCGCTGCTTTGACGTCATACGCCGCAAGTCGCTGCCTCGCAGTAGCTGAGAAGCGAGCGCGAGACGACGAGGCAAACCCACCGTCCTCGCTTACTTTTCCTGCGATGCAGGCGCATGACCAAAAGAAGGGCAGCTCATTGCCCGATGTCCGGGCCCGCGTCCTGGGGTGAGCAACGGTGAAACGCAAAACGCTTGAGGTTTTTGCCCACCTTCCGTACAAGTGCACTTCAGTCGCGCCTTGTCGCACCGTGTCCACTTCCCACTCCGTATCCCCGGTTGCCTAAGGCCAACCAACCGCATCTCTGTCCACCACCATCTTCCGTCGCAGGGCGCATGGATGCAACGCACCTTCGCAACTTTACCAGCTTGATCAGGGGCAGTACCGCCAGGCAAACATCCTGAACGGCATCCCTGACATACCCGCGGAGCTGAGGCCCCTCAGCCCCGCACAGCAGTGGAGCAATGTACCGCTCGAGTCTGCGGGCGCGGGAGGCAGCAGCTGCGCTGAGTCCAGCGGACACCGGCCCTCGAACAGCAGCAGCGTCGGCGACGGCCTCGGTCCGCAGCACAGCTGGGGCACGGGCACCCGCAACAGCGACGCGGGCCACCATGAGGTGAGCTGTGTCCCCATGTGGGTAATGGAAATGCACTAGTTGGTGCGCTCCCACTCAGGGCAAATCTGCCGTGCCCTCATACGGTCTATGATACAGCTGACGGTGATGGCGTGGCGCTAGTGCCGTGTGTGCATGCCGGTAGTACGATGTCTGACTGTGGCAACGGAGAGCTCTAGCACGGCTTGCGCGTCCCTTCCCCACAGATAAGCGTCCCGCGGCACTCGGCCTCGCACGTGCCGGCGTACCCACATCCACACGCACACCACTCAGCCGAGCCAAGCAGCACCGGTGGAGGCTCGGGCGCTGCGAGCTTCGGCGGTGCCGGTATGCCCAGGTGAGCCGCTCCACGAGCCTCCTTGGTTTAACCACCGTACCGCCGCGTACCCCATCACCGGTACAAAGATTTGCTTTCATAGGCGAAAGGCGTGTAGCTGCAAACAGGCACTCCATCCATCTGCTTAGGGGTGCGTGCCCTCTTGCCTGCGCGTGCAGGTTGCGGGTCCACACGTCACGCAGGGCGGCGGCAGAGGAGCGGGCAGCGTTCACTGGTGCTACCGCCACCGGCCCGGGCGCCGCTACCAGCAGCAGCAGCAGCGCAGCAGGCGGGCCACCACCGCCTGCCGCCCCGCCGGTGCCGCCCCTGGACCTGAGCAGGCTGCAGGAGGAGACGGCCGGCGCGAGCCGCAGCCGCCATAGAAGGTACGGCCGGGCAAGTCCTATCAGTCCTGGGCCACACCTCATGCCGTGAGGCGCTAACGGAGGCCGCTGCCGACCGGTACTACTGCCGAGAGCCGCTGACCTACTGGGCCACCCCACACTGCACCAGTAGCACTACCACTACCATAGACACGTGCTTGCCACGTTGGCGCAGGTACGGCTTCGCGGCGTCCCCCATGACGCCCCCCGCCGGCCCACCCGGGCCCCACGCCACGCTGCACGGCGCTGCCCCCGTCCCCGCGGCCGTGGCCAGCCCCCTGGGTCCGCTGGGCCCCCTGGGCCTGGGCGCCCTGCCGCAGTTGTCCGACCTGGAGCTGGACCAGCTGGATGCGGAGGTGGACATGGAGGGCTGGGCGGAGGCGCCGCGCTGGCAGCCGGCCAACCAGGGCAAGTGGTACGTGTACCCGCCCATCAGCAGACAGGTGGGAAGGGCCCGGTGCGGGGCACGTACGCGTGAGCGACGGTTTGCCAGCCGACTTGCTCGCCACAGGCGTCTCTAAACTTGGCAGCTGCTCTCCGCACACCCCGATTAGGTGGGGTGCCCTGCAGCCAACGCCAAGAAGCTTCTACTGCTCGTCTTCTCACCTGGCCCTCCTGACCTCGAAGCTGAGCGCACTAGAAGTACACTTTGCAACGTTCGCGATGTGACTTAATGTGGAGGGGGTGTCATTCATGCACAGGACGCGGCGCCCATCGAGGCGCTGGTGGGCTCGCTGACGCCCCGCCGCGCGCACACCGTGGTGGGGCTGTGGCGGCGCTACGCCGCGGCGCGCTACAGCACGGAGCTGATGGCGGGCCGCGCCACGCGGCTGGTCAAGGAGCTGACGCGCGAGCTGGTGGACACACGTGGCGAGGCCTGCGAGGTGCAGCGGCATCAGGAGGTGCAGCTGCACCACCTGAACCACATGGTGGGTCGTGGGCTGTGGGCGGGGCAAGGGGCCTGCGCACGGTGTGCACGTCAGCCCCAGTTACAGTACACTCTGCCGCCTGTACTACCGGTACCTCTCTTTCCTGCGGTCAAGTGGATCTTGGCCGTGGCGTGACCTTGAATCAGCCTTCGCCTGTGGTATGAACTGTGCATGCAGGTGGCCCAGCTGCAGCATGATCTGCACCACGCACGCCAGGCCGCAGCCGCCGCCACTGCGGCCTCAGCAGCCGCCACAGCAGCAGGCGCGTTGCACACCCCCGGCCGCGCCCCCCACTCGCATCCCCGCCACTCGCCGGTCCCTGTCACATCCGACTGGCCGGGGGCCGACGCCAGCCCCACACGCCACCGCGCCACGCTCAACGGCCGCCCTTGCGCTCATGTCACGCCTGGTGGAGCCGGTGGGGGCCTGATGGATTCTACCACCGCCAGCAGCGCGGGACCCTCACCCTACTGGAGCCAGCAGCAGCACCAACCCCATGGTGGTGACATTGGGGGACTGAGTCCGGAGCAGGTGCTGCGGCAGCAGCAGCTGGAGCAGCAGCAGGAGGCACAGGCGGAGGCGCTGAGGGAGCTGGCGGGCGAGAACGCGGAGCTGTACGCGCGGCTGGACCAGATGTACCAGCTGTTCCACGAGGTGAGTGGGGCCTGAGGGGAGGGTGCGCATTGATATCTTCTGTGGCGCCTCCCCTACTTGCTCAGTCGTGCACGTTGTACCCTGTGTACCAGCTGTTCCACGAGGTGGTTGGAGCTATAGGGGACCAACAACATGTCAGCACCTAAGGACCCCAACTCTAGTCCCCGTTCGCACGCGTTCCCTTACCGCGCTCATGCACATGCCTGGCTTGAACGGTGCAACGCACGTCCTGAGCCCCCCTGCTTAAGCTACGCTGTACCCCATCCCCTGACACGTTTGTTGCCCCACCCCTGGCGCCCCACCATCCCCAAACTCCCACCACCTCCGAAACCATCAAAGGCCGACGACGACAGCCGCGCCCTACGCGAGGCTCTGCACGCCGCCGCCTCCCACAACGCGTCGCTGCAGGAGCGGGGCGACAGCATGCGGCGCCGCGCCGCAGCCGTGGGCGCCGAGAACGAGGCGCTTCGGCGGGAGGTGGACCAGCTGCGCAGCCTGCTGCTGGAGCCGCTGGAGGCCGTGCAGCGGGAGGAGAGGGAGCAGCAGGAGCAAGAACACCAGCAGCAGCAGCTGCATGGGTATGGCCACAGCCACCAGCAGGAGTCTGGCCACCAGCGGGGAGTGGGCTCGGACAGGGGGCTTCCGCCGGCAGCGGGGGCTGGGGCTGGTGGAGGGTGTGGGGTAAGGAGTGGGCCCAGGGAGGTGCATGAGTGGTACCAGGAGGTACAGGCGGTGCTGTCTGGGCGGGGGTCTGGGGACGGGGGCAGGCAGCCGGCGGCGGGGGCGTGCAGCAGGCAGGGGAGCAGGGCGAGTGGGAGGGGGCAAGTGGTGGCGGGAGAGGAGGGGGAGGTGATGGGTGGCGAGGGAGGTCGGGGGAGGGGGTACCAGGCAGGGCAGCAGCAGCTGGGCAGGAGTGTATCTGCCAGCGCGACGTGCTCGGCCTCGCATGGGGGTGTGCGCGCGCCGCCGCTGCTGCCGTCCATCTCGGAGGTGCGGCTGCGGGACAGGGACGGCGGCAGCAGCAGCACGCTGCCGCCCATGAGGGAGGCCTCCGGCGCTGGGAACGGCTGCAATGCGAATGGTGTTGCTGCGGGGCCAGGGGCAGGGAGGGGCAGCCAGCCGGCAAGTCAGCGCAACAGCGCCAACGGCGGTGGCGGCGGCGTGCACATTGCGCTGTCTCAGGCGCTGGCGGAGGGTCTGGGGAACGATGGGGTGGTGGTGAGGGTGGAGGCCAGCCCAGCGGGCAAGAGGCTGCCGCCTGTGCACGGGGCGGGGGCGGGTAGTGGGGGTGGGGTGGGTAGCAGCAGCAGTGGGATAGGGCGGCTGCCGCAGAGCAGCTCCTTCCGGCAGCGGCTACAGGCGCAGCTGGCTATGCAGCAGGGCCAGGGTTGAGCTGCATATATTGTTTCACGTTGGTTGTAGTTGCATGCTTGGAGGAGGGCTGCAGTTGAGGGTATTCATGGGTATTGCTTTAGGTGGTGCGCTTGTTGTGCGCATAATAAGCGTTGGGTCAAACGTATGTGCTTCTGTAATAAGGGGGCTAAGCGAATGCCTGCTGGGAAAGCAGGCTCGTGCATTAGCGCTTGCATTCTAATGTTGTTGCTCGTTGCTCTAATAAGGCTGTGCTGGGCTGTGAGATAACTCACAGCAGGTCGTTGTGTAGTGCTGGTAACCTAGGAGGGATGTGTAGAGGGTTTCACATGGCATTGTAGGAACATAGACCGCGACAATAAATACCAATGGCGCATCGCTGGGTGCCCTTCACGTAACCATCGCAGATGATGGTTAGTACCACTCGTCGAACGTGAGATATGCCTTCAGAGCCTGACCCTGTACCATGACTCCTGACACTTTGTAAGCTGTTAGCTGTCACACCGCGGCAGTGAGTGCCTCATTGCTGCTTTGCTCGGTTACAGCTGGTTCTGTCTTTCTTGTGATGACCTTTTCCATCTGCTTGTGAGCAGTTGCTGCATATTGACGTCTAGACTGTGGTGCCCTACCTCACATCCAAGTTGACAGCTTGACAGCCCGCCCGTCACGTGACAGCTGCATACCGGTCCTGGTACGTCCTCTTTACTGTCAAGCCGCACCTCTTGCCAGTTTTTCAGTGCTCGCATTCCAAGGCATACACATACAGCTATAATTCTACTGAACAAGGTAGCGCAACTCGTCTCTCCGCAAGCACCACAGAATGAGTGCCGAGGGGACCTGAACCGCGGGTCACTGTTCCTACGCGACATGGCGCGAACTGCGGCGCAGCGGCCAGCCAGAGCGTTGCCGCTAGTAGCAATCGGCCTCGTCCTCTTGCTGGGCTTTGCTCCACGTAAGTGAACACTCGTCAAGCCATGCTCCGCTGCGGGTTGAAGTTGTCCTGACAGGCAGGCCCGAGGCAGCTTCGTACCCGTATGTCGTAGAGCTGCGCGCCGGGTTCCTACCCGCTACCAGTTCCTGTGACCCTCTCAGCGCTGCTCTATGGCGATGCGCTGCTGCCCTAGCGAGGAAGGAATTGACGGCATATAGATCCTTGAATTGCTGTATTGACAATGCAGCTCGCTGTATCTATTGTTGTTGCCCCACGCAGAAGACACGCACGCGCAGGGCTATGGGGCCGCGGGCTACGGCACCCCGGGGGGCTACGTGCAGGCTGTGGTCATGGGCCCGGTGCAGGCGGCGGTGCAGGGGGCCGTGCAGCAGGAGGTGGCCAGGTCCAGCAAGGCAGTAGGTGAGGCTGTAGGAGCGCCCTGTACGGCGGCGTTGTACGGATGCTGTAACAATCCACATGCATACCGATCCTCACGCCGACTTCAGTGCCTCCCTGCCACACCCGGAAAAGCAATATACACCACCACCCAGACCACACCCGCCTGACAGAAAGCTCCAAAATCTGCCTCTCTGCATACCTCCTTTCAACTCCTTGGCGAAATGCATCCCCGTGCCGCCTTAATCCACACCCCACAGAGCAGCAGGTTGCGCAGCTGGTGGCCCAGCAGGTGGCGGGCCAGGTGGTGGCAGACATGAACAACGTGACCAGCGGTGCCCTCAGCGCCGTGGGCATCAACAGCAAGGAGGAGCTGGGACAGTACCTGGGCAGCTGGCTGGGCTGGCTGCTCAACTCCCTGGTGCCCACAGCAGCAGCAGCCGGCGGGGGCACAGGTGCAGGTGCAGCAGCAGGGGCTGGTGGGGGGCAGCAGGAGGTGTACGGGCAGATGCAGGGGCAGGAGATGGGGCAGGGAGGGCAGCAGCAGCAGGATGGGGCTGGAGGAGGGGGCGTGGTGGTGGTGGTTCAGCACCAAGGGGCGGAGGTGGAGGCGCAGCAGCAGACGGCTAGGGTGCTGCAGAGCCAGGATGGCCAAAAGCAACAGCAGCAGCAACCGCAGCAGCAGCCGGGGGCTATGGAGTCCGACTTGGTGCCGTTTGCAGAGGTCGGAGTGGCCACCGCTGGCGACGGGTCAGGCCATGAGCCGGGGGTCAACAGCACGTTTGCGGCAGCCGGTGCCAACAATGACACAGCACCCGCCTTTCGCAGCAGCAATACAGCTGGAGATGGCGCCGGCACGGACCAGCAGTATCCTCAAGGCCCGCAGCACCAGGCCAGCAGTCAGGTGACCCACGGGTCGGCCTCCACAACAGCGCAGCAGCCCCTGCCGCTGCCCCTGCAGCTGCTGCAACAGCCGCTGCCGCCGCTAGCAGGTCGCGACATCAACGTCAACATCAACGTCAATGTGGTGCCCCAGACCGTGGGCCTGCAGGTGCCCGGTACCTCTGGGTACGCAGGGGTGGTGGGCGGCGGCGGGCCCACGTGCACGTGCCGCTGCCCGCTGGTTGCACCCGGCGGCGTTGGCGGGTTCGGTGTGGGGTCTGCGCTGCCGTTGTTGCGCTCGTCAGCGCCGCAAGGCTTTGCGGCTGGCACGCAAGCACCAGCTGGTGTGGGGTCCGGTCCGGCCGGCGGGGTCCCTGGGCAGTGGGCGGAGGTGCCAGGGGGTGGTGGGTTAGCGGCGGGGAACGGGTACACGTCCATGCAGCAGTCGGAGGGCACAGGCACGGAGACATCCCCTGGTGTTGGCGGGCGGCTGAAGGACGTCCTGCCGCTGCGGCCGCTGAAGCAGTGGCTGGAGCAGCGGCAGCAGCAGCAGGAGGCTGCTGCTGATGCGGGTGCGCTGGCAGAGGGCGGCGAGGGGCAACAGCAGCAGCAGGGGGAACCAGCAGGTGGCGGCCGACGCTTGCAGCAGAACTCGCAGTCTTCAGGCTCCTATCGACCAGGGACGCGAAGGCACAGCCATCCGGGGCTTACCCACGACAGCATCCCCACGCGCTGGCGCCATGCGGACCCTGGAGCCGGAGCCGGCACTGCTCTCATGAGTAACCGAAAAGCAGGAGCACCCAACGACGCAGGTGCGCCTTTGTCGCTGCAGCCGGACCTGCGGGGCATCACTCCTAGGCGGCAGCTTCAGCAGCAGAACACAGGAAGCAGCAAAGCCAAAGGCGAGCAAGGGGATGCAGAAAGCGGCAAAGCAACAGCCAAGCAGCAAGGCGGCAAGGAGCCGCCGGTGGCCTCGCAGTCACCGCCTCCACCAAAGGCCACACGCGCTTCCCCGGAGCCCGCCGCCGCCCGTACGTCTGCGCCCGAGCCAGGGCCGGCTGTATCCAACGCTGGAGGTGGGAAGGCGGTGGCGGACAATGCAGGTAGTGACAGCGGCAAGGGGCAAGGCAACGCGGGAAGTGCCGACGGAGCAGCGGTGCCAGTGGCTGGGGTGGGTGTGGGCGGAGACGGGCAGGCGCAGCAGGAAGGAGGTATCGGTATGACTGTATCCGTGGATCAGCTGCTGCAGGCTGTATTGCAGCAGCTGGCAGCAGGTGGGCTGCAGATGAAGCTGGGGGTGGGGAGCGGTGGGCCCAGCGGGGGTGCAGCCGGGAGCGGGGCCGCGGTGGGGCCGTCGGCTACCGCTGTTGCTACTGCTGGAGTCACTGGAGGTCCGGCGTTGGACATGAAGGGTGCTGATGGTGGTGGTATGCCGCATGGGCCTAACGTCAACGTGAACCCCATTGTGGTGCCTGGGGTGCTGGACCAGCAGCGGGGGGTGGCCGGTTGGGGCGGCAGTGCATGCCCGCCCTGCATCTGCTGAGCGATAGGTGGGGCCTGGACCTCCGTGTCAGTTCACAGGTGTTGGTGGCTTGGTGCATGTGGGTATTTGCGGCCCGACTAAAAGGGAAGCCGTTACGTTGTTATGGTTTAACATCATGTCGAGACGTGGCTCCGGCGAGGGCAGGGCCGGATGCGCCCACTGGCCCTGTGAACAAAAGGCAAGGACAACCTCGGCTAGCTAGATGCCCTCCAATGCACAGGTGTAGCCGTACCGAACAGGTGCGTAGTTGGTAGTTCACTACGAGTCAGTCCCCTTCCAGAGCCTCAGCGCCACTCATCGTGCTTTGAAGCGCTGCGCAAGCATGTATGTATCCAGGCATTATGTAGTCTGGGCATTGTTTAAAACCAGCTGTTGCTGAGGCGTGGTGGTGGCTGCCGTGATAGGTGTGACTACAATTTTATGGAGATCATTGGGTTCTGCGTGCAGAGCAGAACTGACTGCAGGCAAGGGAGTGCGAGTCATCTGTACTCGGGGCTTTTGCCATATGGGTTACAACTCATCGTTTGGACAAACACTATACCTCGACATTTACCGGTACCCGTGTATTAGGCCAACGGCCCTCAGTCAAACGGTGTGGAGAGTCCAATGTCCGCTGGTGGTCTGTTGCAGCCGTACAAGGGCCTAATACTGTAACCCTACACAACGGCATACTTGCCCGCCGTACACTCTACCGTCTACCCACTCAAACAAGTGCCAGGCAGTGGCGTGGTCTCGCCTTGCATGCCATACTGCCACGACGCCCCCTTGCTGGCCCGCGGTCAGCTTCAGCGCAAAATCCAAAACTGGCTTAAAGCCTGGCCCCAGACCAAGCAGGTTTAAGCCTTGCACGCTGACAGGAAATAAGTACAACCAGAACTCGTGGTGCGAAGCAGCTGCGGCTACCCAGACGGCCATCGAGGGGCAAGCACACCGAGGACACCGCATGCCCGCCGGCGCTGGCTGTTGCCAACCCAGCCCCACAACCCCGTCGCCGGAAACGCACTCGCGCCACACCCGCCCTCACGCAGGGCCATGGCAGCTCCATATTGCTCCTCATGCCAGGCACATCAGCCACAGCATAAACGCAAGCTCTTGGGCCCGCACATATGCCCAATCCCACATAGCAGCACTCTTGCGCGCGAGCACACGCCACCAACGGGTACCGGTAGCGTACGCCTCTCACTTGACCAGCAGCGCGGCACCGTCACCGTCAAGTGCCATGCCCCCTTGCAGCGGGGCCAGGGGCAGGGGAGTCTCCTGCTGCTCCGCACGCACGCATGGTACACCGCATCACGCCACGTAGGGCAGACCTTGTGGTGCCTGACACAGCGCCAGCACCTGGCCTGCTGCTTACTTGCCGCCCGATACGCCGACGAAGGTCCCGCGGAACACACCATAGGCTTCACAACCACATTACTTGACCAGCAGCGCCACGCCCCCCGCGCTGCTGCGCGCGCACGCAATGTCGCTCCCCACATAATAGAACGTGTACGTCTTGGGCTTGGTCTTGGGCGTCACCTCGTACACCTGCGCCGTACAACCCGGCCGGCCGCCGTAGCTCAGCGCAACCCGCGGCGTGGTGCCCACACGGGTAAAACATGCGGCACCGACAAACCCCGCAGCCCTTCACCCTAGTTCCTGCAGCCCGACCATGGCCATGCACGAACCTCCATGCACTCCCTCCTGAAAACCGCTGGACGTGCTTCTCAAGCAGTACGCGGGTGCTGCACGTTGCCTTCATGGTGCATCCACACTCTTGCACGACGCAGGTACGGGCAGACATGTGGTAATGCGCACACGCACCTTGCTCCCGTTGAGGTGGATGTCCACCTTGTTGAACTGGAAGTCCAGGGCGGCCTCCTCCGGCTTCCAAGCGTTCATGATGCCGCGGATGTAGAAGTCAAATGGCCCGATGGAGCTCTCGAGCGCCAGAGCCTACGTGCACACAGCGCGTTGCATTTCGATGACACGCATTGCTCAAGCAGGTACCGATACAAAGTTGACGCGCCCGGCCATGGGTGCTTGCCTGCTGTAGGCGTGGTCTGGCATGGTTGCCACGTGCGCCACAAGCGCGTTGGAGCCGCTGATGAGGCGGGGTACAGGCGTACCGGTATAGCAGCGCCGACTTCTCCAGGTTGCTGCCGCATCACGGATGAATTTGATTTGCTAACGGGCAGTTACTATCACGCTGCGTCGCATCCTGCCTACCCCGACCCACCTTGGTGTTCTCATCCAACACGAAGTCCTCCTGCGCACGTAAGGGCAGCAGCTTTTTTAAGGGGTTTGTTGGGGTTGTGACGGTCCGTGACCGTAAAACTGTGATCTCTCGAAATCGTCACCGTGACCGTGACCGTGTCTCAGGTATTGAACGTGAGGAGGGCTGAAATAGGGGCCAAAAACCCGCATCTCGCTTTTCGGCCTGGTCACG
>VFQN01007625.1_pt1 | contig 11545 bp, 11 predicted proteins | sample 3512371 | NCBI WGS metagenome assembly VFQN01 (sample SAMN10412370, study PRJNA504923) | tailings metagenome | isolation source: Replicate 2 from Balatoc abandoned mine | place: Philippines: Itogon, Benguet | collected 2017-08-28
ACAGAAAACGCAGATATTTCATCAAAATATATGAAAGATGTTCTTATCGGTAAGGCCGTACAAAAAAAAGGTCGGATTACCGATTAAGATCGCTTTGAGCAGGATTGTAAATGAAGAGCTGAAATCTAAGGTCAAACGTTACTTTTTGGAAAGTGTGATTTCTCAAGACACAATCAACAGTTAATCGTCATAGTGCATCTGCTTGTAGTAAACCTCATGCTTTATCTCTGGTAAAAACGGTTTGCAGCAATTCCGTGGGATAGCAGCCAAAAAGGATAGAAAATCAATATTTTTTAGTGTTTTTAGTGTTTCAATACTTTACGCTAGTATTTTTTTCATCAAAATTTAATGAGGCAGAAGACTTCACTATTTGACAAGTTTGTGTACAAGAAAGATGTGTCGTATCGAACTGATCTTCACCTATTCTTGCCACCAAATGATAACAAGTTACCCCGCTGTAAATCAATTTTGCATGAAAAACCCTCTTTTTTTGAAAGTGCAATATCATCACCATTACGTGTAATAACTCAAATCGTTTCTTACAAGAAAAGGAACTTTACAGTTTCTTTCAGAAAAAACTTGTTTCATGCGAAACAGAGTAATCTGCATAAAGTTATAGGTCTTCGAATTTTCTTGCTTTTTTAATAAATTTTTAATGATTACTCGGTCAAAAATAAATTGATTTTAATCAAGCATTTTTTGCTTCAGATGTTCTTAATTAGATATTGAATCAAACACAATTGAAATTATTGCTCAATCAAAAGTTATCGAAAATAAAGCATTATGGAGGCCGCACGGCCGCGTCGAAAAAACCGTGCGTGCGCGGCGCATGAAATTCCCGTGTCCTGTGACTATTTCACAAATTTACGCTGTATTGTTGAGACCACTTGTGACCACTCATGCCCACTAGCTGTTGTTTTCGAGAACTGTTCTCCAAGACACAGGATCCTTCTCTTTGATAGATCATTCAAAGCAACTGTGTATAAATTACACAGCAACTAATTCTGCATCATGTCGACCGTACCTAAGACCCTTTCGATGAATATCATCAATCAACTGAATGCACCACCTCAGACAACAGCTTTGCAAAAGACCCTTATTCTGATCGGATTTGGAACATTTATTGCGCTGGCGATTTTAACGGCATCTTTGCCCCTTCCTCTCCTCAACAATCAGCCTAACTCTCTTCCAAGCGAAGGAGATGATAGCGCTACGAATACCATTAATGTTGGAGATACTGCATGGCAGATTGTAGCTACTGCCTTCGCCATTTCAACTGCGCCACTTTTGAGTTACTTGTATGGTAAGATTGATTGCGAAAGAGGATTCAATTAGCTTATCTAATTGTGACTTCGATAGCAAATCTCTATGGCCGATCTTCCGCCTTCTCAACACAGGTTGCTATGATCGTTGGTGCAATGATCGCGGTTTTGTGGATCGTCCTTTCATTCTCCTTAACTTACGCGAAAACTGCAAATGGAGATCAAATCCTCGGCTTTCCAAAATATTACTACATGTTTGCTCACGTTGGAGCGCAACCGGATAACGTGTACGTGACCTCAATTCCATTTAGTATCTTCGCAATTTTTGAGTTGAGTTATCCAATCCTCGCTGCCGTGATCTTTGTTTCAGCCATCATTGGTAAGTTCAGTCATTAGGCTTTGTTGTTATTGTCTCAATTCTGATGTTATTTTCAAACAGATCGCGTTAACATTTACGGTTTGTTATTCTTTTTATTTGTTTGGCATTTAGTCATCTATACCCCTGTCGCTCATATTACCTGGAATGCCAGAGGATTTTTCAAAACCAATTACATCGAGGATTTCTCTGGTGGTCTCGTCGTGCATATGACAGCTGGCGTAAGTGCCGCTGCTGCTCATGTCTTCCTCGATTGGATTCAAGCACCGAAGGCCGAACCCCGTAAACCAAATAATCCAGAACAATTGATTGGTGTTTCAACTGCGCTTTGGTTTTTATGGTTTGGTCTTAATGCTGGCAAGGCTTATAGCGCTGGTGCTGTGGCTTCTCAGTCCATTGTCAACACCATTGCAGGTGTGACAACTTCTGTGTTAACCAACTATTTCTTGGATGCTTTGTTGGGATATCCATATTCTCATGTCGCTATCACGAATGCAATCTTAATTGGCCTTATTTCAACATCCCCTAGTACTGGGTTTGTCACTGTTGGTGGCGCCATGGTTGTTACTGTCATCACTGTTTTAACTGTGCGTGTCCTTGGCCATTACATCTTCAAAGAAAATGCCGATGATGCCCCTTACAGCATTGCTACCCTTCACGGTATTGGTGGGTCCACCGCTTTCCTCTTCACCGCAATGATGACCTATCAGTTCATCAACCCTGCAGGCTTAAATGGTCTCACACAGGGTACTGACACTCCTATCCGTCATCATACAGCTGCTGTTCTTGCTATCTGGACCTGTGGCTTTTGTTCGATTTTGTTAGCGTTAGTGTTGAGTAACCTCATTGTTCCTTTGAGCAAGAGCAAGCAGGGTCAGGGTGAATTCTCAGCTGTGCCAGTAGGACCATTCGGAGGCTCTCCAGCGGACAGTGCTGAGCAGCCTCAAGTAGAGACCCAAGAAAATGTACAAACTGCGTAAGAATAGCGATAGGTTTCAGTTAGTATTTTATCTCGACTCGTCATGTTTATGTAACAATAACTCCCCCCGATAGAAACGGGTCGTTGTTTTGAATTATCTCTCTTATTGATTCTTACAAGGTTGTTACAAGTACCACCGGACAGTGGTCACTGCACCCGATGGTGTCTTCATGCAGTATGTAGCTATCGTACACGGTGATTCCCTGTGAATCTGTTGAAGAATTGGGGAACAGAGTTGGAGAGCAGATGAAATAGTCTAATCTAATACCCTTGTTTACCGGTCTTGCGAAAGATCTTTGAGACCAATAAGTAAATTGTCCTTTACTGTCTATTTTAGAGGTTAAAATAGAAAATGAACTGAAAACAACGAGTAACCTGGGTGAAAGTATCGAAAGGCATCCACACAACCTGTTTCCGAAAGAAAATTGGAAAATGAAGCTCTCTCCTGCGGCGTCAAACCTGCTTGCTTAACGATATGCTTTGCTTCTGGATTATGGATATCGAGGTCTAAATGACCCACATTCAAATCACCCGTGAAAATGACTGGCTTCTTTTCTTGCAAAATAGAAACATATTTCTTCAGATGAGGGTCCCTGAAATCAGTCATTTGAACTCCACAAATATCATTTGAATTTCCTTACCACTCATTTAATCGATAATTTAATCGCGCTAAGCCTTCACCTTGAGAATCAAAAGAGTAAGAAAAGGCGAGAAGAGACTGTCTTCCCACCTGAGTTTGGTACGTAACAGACAATTAAGAAAAAACCATCAAATTCCACTGTTATTGTCCTTCCCTCTCCTTCGTGTGCCTTATTCCAATTCTCAAAATCTCGATAAACGTTTCTCACTTTTAGAATTGGCTGATTGCTGTCGTCCGATGTTATTATTCCTCCTTCTTTTCCCATCACTTCAGCATTTTCGCTTCCTCTAAAATTTGAAGTTGCATCAGTCCTCTCAGATATTTTAAGGAAACTTGCTAGCGACTGTTGCTTCTTTCTCACAGTTGTAGTTTTGGTGATGGCTTCCTTTGCCACCGGATTCGCGGAGTATGAAATAGAGGATTTACGAAAGAAAACAGCCTGGAAAAATTGCGCTAAGCCTTTCAAATAATGCATTTTGTCCCACCTACCGTCCCAGAATAGCCTTTTTTGACCGTAGAACAGCTCCAGACACTTGAATAGTTAGGCAACAAATTCTCGAACTCACTAATAAATTCTTGTTGAAGCTTCGTCTCTTGTAAGCAAAAGATATCAGGTTGGTGCTGTGTAATTAATCTCTCTAGAATATCAAGGTTTTTCGTCTTGAGAGCTCTCAATCCATTGACGTTCCAAGAGATAATTTTCAGAAAATATTTGCTTTCCAAAGTTGGGAAATCTCGAGGCAATACTTCATCTCTCACATGAGGAACCCTTTCAACAGATTTTTGACTTTCTAAACTGACACTCGGGGTCAGGTTGATGTCCTCCGTGTTTTCAGATTCAAGTGATTGCACCTTTCTCAACCTTTTACCTGAACGATCGGATGATTGTGAGTCAATTGAAAAAGATCTTTTTGACATGCTGGAAGATTGATCAGAAACAGTAAATGCGACCACAAGGGAGGAGAAACTGGGCCTATTTTTCAAAGGCCGAAGCTGTGAAATAAGAATCAGAAAAATACTCTGCGAAATAAATCTCATCAAAACAATCTGTGTAGGCAGCGTGAATTATTGAAAAATAAAATAATGTGTGTGTTTGTTACGATTCTTTGTGTTCATTTAATAATTGCAACAACAACCGTTGGCCTCAAACTCTCTGATCAAACTCACTACCTTGATTATCTTCCCGTTCGACAAGATTCTTTGCTCACAAATGATTTTCGAACTAGCAATGTACCTGCGTTGCATTCTCGAGAGAGAAAGATTTCAATTCCTCCCAATAGTCAGAGAAGCGTTGAGGATCTATTGAATAAAATCGTTTGGCCTGCTCGGTGGCCTTATAGTTATGAAGACTTTCGCCCTGTTGACTACACGCGTGATGAGGTAACAGCGACTGATCTGCAGTACGAGTATTCTCAAAGGTCAGATGACCAAAGATTTCAACAAATTACTTGAATTTTTTGCAGTATGATAGAATCTGATTACATCACATTAATCCCTGGAATATTTCGAGTTCCGACTCGAAGGCATTTCATATCACCGAAGGACAAACTCGCCCTTTCAGGCACTCTCCTGAATTTCTCCTGAATTTTCTTTTCACGTTTTGTTCGTAGATCATACTGCCGAATTAGTAGGTGATGGAGCGAAGGTTTTAGAGCTCTTTTCTTGCTATGAGAGCATATTACCTCGGAAGAGACGTTTAGGTCCTGTTGTTGGGTAACACAATTTTCACCTATAGCCATCTATCGAAAATGAATGTATTCTAGGATTGGTTGGTACGAGAAGGAAATGGAGTGTAATCCTGCGCTGGTAAGATAATTCTCTTTGTAAGATTCGCTGAGACGATTTCTCAACTCTAGGACGATTTTATCTTACAAGATGTCACTGTGGATCCATTCCTGCCTATTGCAGATAATTATTTTGATATTGTTATCGTCCCTGCGCTCTTCCAGGTATCTATATCGTATTTAAGTTTTGTTACATCCGCGTCATAGTTACGTAGCTTGTCCAACGGCCACTAGAATTATTTCAAGAGATAAATCGTGTTCTCAAGCCAGGTGGAGTGGCAGTGATTGGTGTGAAATTGTAAGCTTGTGTTCGTGATTTATTCATGGTAAAATATCTTTAATTCTTTCAAGGTCTCTTTGGAGCTTTCTTGCATGGAAACAGTGCCGATACTATGTTGAAACTACGTATGAAGAAGATGTTATCGCACTTTGTTCATTTTTCCATTATGCACAAGGCTTTTCTCGACCAAAGCTATTCGATCTCAATTACCCAGAAATTGAACCGTTGGGTATAATAAAGGATCTCCTTTTTCCCAATCCCCGTCTCGACTTTTATTCAGTAGTGCAAGCAAAGAAGCTTAAATCATCTCCTCACGGGAAAAATAAAACTCTTAGCAGAGGCAAAGGCGAAGAGGTTGAAGGAAATGCCTTTAAGCCACGTAGTATGATTAGTTTTGATACGAATGAACTTATTAGATCCCCGTATTATTAACTGAAAATATCACTTGCAACTGTTAATTAGTATGTGCTTTCTCTTGAAATGTCATGGATTCTTGAAGTCTGCTCTTTTCATTTAAGAGATGTATTAAATCTGAATGTACGAAATTATGCGGAATACGCAAAATATAGCTATATTTGCTCGACTTTGACTGAGAAGCAAATCCTTTCTCCTTTGGCAAATCCTTGCTTTCGAAGCGTTTGCACTGAAAGGACTCAACATTGCCTCTCCTTCTTATGTCTTCATTCCAATAGACAATAAGAAATATGTTCTGATAGCGAGAATAGTTGAAAAGGAGAACATCGTGATAACGAAGGAAAAATGCCTGCAGCAGGAGCAGGAGAGGAACCTCTTCGTTTTCAGGTAGTCGTTGGAGTCGAACGTGATTGGCATGAAGAAAATAATTAATGTGGTTCATAACCATCCTGGGGGCTTTCTTTTCATCTTCCTGAAAGATAAATTCTATGTTTTCCTTTAAAATGACACTCTGTGGTAGACGAACATTATGAGAGTCTTCAAGCTCTTCATCATCCTGCATCACCATCTGTGAGAGCAATTTCTTCCTCTGAAATTGCAAATATTCTGTAAATTCTTTGCTCGTGCGTTGATAATGATGCTCGATCACAAGCTTATTGTGCAGTTGTGCTTTATGCTTCATAGATAGTGTCTCCGACTTCGAGAAACCAGCGGAAGTCGATGCAGAGAATGCATCAGCCGCAACAACTTGATTTAAATAATCCTCGATTAAAGAGAGATTTCGATCGTAAGGGAAGCTCAACTGAATGAGCTCGAAGAACTTCCTCTGTTGCTGTAGAAGTGACAGCATTGCTTGTAGATAGGTGGTTGCAAGAATAGATTGAGGAATCTGACTAGATTTCATGTTAATCGCAGGTTGCTTGAAAACTGAGGGAATTTTCAACGAAAAGTTGACTTTCTTGACCTCTGATGAAGTTCCTCCAGTGTGAGATGAAGAGAAATAAAAGCAGTCAAGGCAGTACTCGTTGTCTAGATATCGAGATATTGGTATCTGCCATTGAATGCTTTGCTTAGGATGGAGACTTTCTAATTTTCTTTGAACGCTTTCATAAACCTTCTCCTCCGATAATTGTTCATCGTCTCCTCGCTCAGAAAACGGTGACAGAAGAGAAATCGTGAAGCTTTGATCATAAAATAAGATTTGGTTCCAAATATTCTGCATATTATGAATACATCTCTTGTTAATATCAGCAATAGAACGGTTATTTCCGTGATGAGGAGCCGAGGAGCTTAAATGGAAGAACAAATCAGGGTGAAGTTTCTTTAAAATAGGCTTGATGATAACAGCTTGTTTAGAAGAGATGACACCATTTGAGAAAGAGTGCTTTCTAATTTGATTGTAGTCCCATCTTCCTCGTGCCGTTTTCACAGAGATTATTATTGCCTTCATAATTCATAATCAATGTGATTGGTTCATTCTTTTTAATTTACGGTATACCTCATTAAGATTTGTTGGATGAACAGAAGAAATCTTTCTGCGTAGAGCTTCGGCTGAACACAAGAAATTTTCCTATAGTCATAAAAGAATCCTTTCAAAATTGTTTCTAACCATTTCCTGAACGTGTATCTATCATGATCAAATTATTAAATCAAGATGAAATTGATGAATCAAAATCAAACTTACTTTTGCAAAAAATCGATTATACCAAAGTGATAAACACAACCATCTTCACCTAAAAGTACTAGCTTTCCTCTATCAACACGTACTTCAGAATCCTGTCTCCGTTGCAATTTTTGACTCCTTACCTATCTCTCAAGAGTCTCGAGACTGGGGGTTGTGAAGAATGGCCTTCCATGAATCGACGTACAAACAACAAGGGTGAAGAAAATACATGAGAAGGAAACTTTTCAACTTGAACGAGAAGGCTATAATCCATTAGGTTGAGATTTTGTAGGAAGAATGTATCGTATTGTAACGTCTCCAACAAAAGACGATTCCCTTGCTCAGATAAAAACAAGCGTTTATTTTGTGAAATCAGGTCCAGATCCTTAAATACTAAAGAGGAAAATGATTTTTTCCGTCCGATCAGTGATCCTTTGAGATCATAGCGAATGGTTTGGGTAGTATTTATCGCCGCTTGACTTGTTGCAAACAATCGAGAAAGCGTGAGGGATTCATACTGGCGACTGTGATACTGAGAGAAAGTTATGCGTTGAAGGTCTTGCTGATGAGAAGAAAAGATATTCTTGTTAATCATGATGTAGTATCGCGAGATCACAAGTCCAAAACGATTGTAAAAGGTAACTCGATAACAACCTAACACGTTGCCCAGACAGGACGTTCGAAGATCATAGCAATCTCCAGTTCTGGCTGAAAATGAAGAATCTTCGTGCAGAAGGTGCTGCTTATAAATATGAGAAATCTTTTTCATGGTGCGACATTCATAAGCTTTCATAGTCTTAACCACCAATTCTTCGTCGAACGATTTCCAGAAAAACTGTTTTGACTTCGAATCCATTTGATTACTTAGAAATTGCATATTCTCTGGAAGAAGGGCTTCCAGATAGTGTTCTTCCTTGATTCCAGCGTTTTCACGAATAGTTCGAAATACCTCGGGTCGATATTCCTTGATCTGAAAGGATTGGTACTCTCTTCTGCCATATTTATTTTTTTCTTGGTTGATTAGTCTTGTGTAACAATCTTTCCTTGTTGCTTTCCTTTCTCCAAAGTGGCTCGTCGTGTTCATATTCAAGAGTGCGAATCCCAACCTTCGAACAGCCTCCTCTGCAAAGAAACTCTTTGAAAGAGACGACTTCACATGAACCTTATCTTGATTAAAATTATTTGAAATCCACCCCGTACGGGCGACCACAAAACTCAGACTAATCAAGAGTAATCGAAAAAGCTTACAAGTATTTCTCATAGTTTTTCAAAGAAATTCTATTTTTAATTTACCTTTCCCTTGATTAATCTTGGAGATTTCCGAAAATCGATTTTCTGTCGCCCGTTTCATTCCAGTTACAAACGTTTCACAAAGCAAAAAATATTAATAATGCTTAACTCTCGTGGTGGCTTAAATACTGCAGGTACTTGATCTTATTACCGTTGCTAGATTTATTTTCTCATCTTTTCTTAGGCTCCTTGAATTCGTCGATTTCAACTTCATCTCTGGTCGACCTGCCAAACTTGCCAGGGGTGAGGAGAGACGTTTCTCAAATTAACCCGAAGTTGTATCGACAATTTAAAGCCTCCCAATCACGAGGCTCTCAACTAGATGAAGATAATGGATCTTTTGTGAATGAGGAGAATTCAATCTTCTCTTTTCTCGATGATTCAAGTAAATTGGAATTGAGTCGAACACTTTCTCCTTTTCCTCAGAATGGAGCTGCTTACAACGATATCTCTGGACGTTACAGTCTTGTATCCCAAAAAAGAGATCGTGTAGCGAAGAAACTTCCTTTACCATACAGTTCGACTGAATCCCTCCCTTCTTTCGTCACCAACACTTCTCATGTTGCTCACTTCCTGGCTTACTTCGACGAACCAGCTACTGATGTAACGGAAACCAGGAGTCGTAAGGTTGAGATTAAATTTTACTTGGAAGATAACTCAATGGAGATTCTCGAGCCCCGAGTCGAAAACAGTGGTGGCACAGCAGGAAAATTCTTGAAACGGCATCAAATTTTTAAACCAGTCGAGAGAATCTCCAGTAATACGACGAAAGCACTCTATACAATTGAAGATTTTTATGCAGGTGCTCAGCTAAATATTTATAATCGTCTGTACACAGTAGTTGACTGTGATAACGCTACAAAAGCTTTCATGGAGAGTAAAGGATTTGATTTTGGCTATCCAATGCCTCTGCCAAAAACGATCTACGATCCAAAACAAAGATCATCAATGAGCCGCCCAGTCACCAGAACCGTCACTAGAAGCAAGCGCGCGGGTTTCTTTGATTACGATCGTAAAGTCCTTCGTTTTTATGGTGTCTGGGATTCGCGTTCAATGTTATTTGGGGACGTAATTCAAGTGAAATTACATTATACCTTAGCTGATGATACAATTGACATTGTTGCCATCCCTGATCGTAACAGCGGTCGAGATCCGCAAACTACTTTACTCAGAAAGTCTGTTATCATGAAGAAGAATGGATTTGACGCAGGAAGTCTAAGTGGTCGTCGCACGACCAGTAGCACCGGTAGCCGACCAACCACTTCGGATCGGTCGTTGTCTCCCAATCGTGAACCGGATCGTCCTTATCACTGGAAAGATCTTAGCATTGGAGAAACTGTATCAGTTGCTGCTTTGGATGTCCTCCTCACTGACGCTGACGAATTTACCAGAGAGTTTTACAATAGTCACAATATGCCATTAGGACCACCCATCACCTTACCAGAACCAAATTACTCGAAATTATCTACTTCCTATTCTGTGAATGCTGATGATGATTCAACAAGTTTACTGCCAACAGTTCAAAGAAAAGATGGTTTGAAAGCCCAACTATTTCAAGGAATGGTGCTTCGCTATAAAGCAAAGATCCATAATCCAAAAGTAAGGAAATCTTCTCTAATAAACATTCAAAGCTAATTTTCTGGTAGGAAGCAGATAAATCGAGAGAATTCGTCATTCAAGTGCATTTGGAAGATGACACAATTCAAATCAAAGAACCCCCAATACGTAATTCAGGACATAAGGGGGGTATCTTTCTTGCGCGCTGTAAGGTAGATTATCACCCAGGTCCAACTGTAGATCGTGATAATGGTGATTTGGGTTCTACTGGTTCAGTGAGAGAAGAAAGACGCTTTCTTGAACCAGCGGACATATATCTTGGTGCTGTTGTCTCTATTCATGCCCACAAATTCGATATCCTAGACTGTGACAACTATACATTTAAGTATATGGAAGCAAACCCCAATCTCTGGCGATCCTCAAACCTCTCCCTCATCTGTAACAAATTGTTGGACAAGAAAGAAGTGTTACAAAAAGTCATTTTAACTTCTCCGTCGTTGCAGTCCAAGACGATCATGGTTGATGATTTGGAGGAACTATTAGACCGATGTGGATTAGAACTCGTTAAACAGGAGGTGTATACAATCTTCAGAGCCATTGATGTCTTCCGAACTGAAAGTATCAAACTCACGAAGTTTTTGAAGTACGTGATTGACTTGAAGTAGCCTGCAAGTGTTTCATGTGCTTCTTCTTTTCTTCCCTTATTCCAAGTAGTTGTGTGGTCGAAACAAACTCTAGGTTTTTATTTTCTTATTTTCTTTACTGTGTTGTTGTTGGCTGATTGGTGTGGATCTGTTTTTCTTGATAAATAAATCATCTTGTGGAGACAATGTTTACCTTTATCTTTAACTTTATTTGTTAGTTCAAGACTCTGCTCAATCATGAAAACCGAGCAAATATCCTGTAAATAATACTATCTCTGCAAAACAAAAAAACAAGGGAAAATGCTCCAAACCAGCCAAATCAAGAATCATGTACAATAAAATCGTCGAAATATGACCTACGTTGAACGACAAGTAAAAAGGAAGGAGAAATGAAAAACAGCTAGAACCAACACATCAAGAAGAAAAGATCGCACAGAGGAGAAATGGTTGAAAAACAAAATAATAGTCAGGCTCGATTTGAAAGGAAAATTGTCTTTTAGTTGAGCAAACTATTCGGACTTTTCATTATCGTTATTCAAAATGAACTCTTTGCTGTGACAATTAATTTGACGTTTCGAATGTGCTTTGCTTGTTATCTGATCTCGAGTAAGTAGCAAGTCAGTACCTGACCCCGAAGAGCATCTTTTGAGAAAAGG
>VFQN01007627.1_pt1 | contig 11542 bp, 16 predicted proteins | sample 3512371 | NCBI WGS metagenome assembly VFQN01 (sample SAMN10412370, study PRJNA504923) | tailings metagenome | isolation source: Replicate 2 from Balatoc abandoned mine | place: Philippines: Itogon, Benguet | collected 2017-08-28
GGGGTGTGGCCGCAGTGCACGTTGTACCGCAGTACCCTTGTTTGTTGCGACACTAATACTGCACATAGACGTGTCGCACTGTTTACTTGCTTGAAGGATATCAGATTTTGTTGTTGAACAGCACTCTGGCAGACCGGCTTTCCCTGCCCTCAGCCCAACCTTTTGCACACACTGTGTAGCCCCGTTGCCACGACTTACCTCCGGCTGCCACTACCTCGCTTGCCGTGCAGGCTCACCTGATTTGTCGGCTCGGGTCCCTTCATGTGGCTCTGCTTACACCTTCGCAACGCCACCTGCAGCGCAGCCCTGGCCCTCCCCTTCACCTACCTTTCTCCTCCTTCCAGTCCTCGTGCGCCGCCAGCATGCAAGCCCCAGCCGACAAACCAACACCATAATCCCGCTTGGACCGCCTGCACCACCTCCATCTTGGACCGCGTCCAGCCACTACCACCAGTTCTCCCAAGGAACCCATCCCCATCCCCTCCCATATCACTGCACTCTGGGAACGCGCCCCTCTTCATACGCCTCTTTTATGTTCATTCCCCCTTCATGTGCACTTCAGGGCTTCTTCTGACGGGCCCATGAAGTGCGCGGCGGGCCATGCAGGCCACCTCTTCATGCGGCACGTGTCTTCATGCCGGTCATGAAGCACTGTGCCGAAGTGCTTCCACCAGCACCTTTCCGGCATACGGTTTGCTGCAATATTTGACATTTTATGTTACATTCCAGGTGGTGTGGCCACACGATCCTATATCCAATAGACCTTTCGCGTTGATATGCTACATTTGTAGCGGGGCTAAGCAGCTACTTATGTCCGACGCGCTGTGGCCTCAAGTTAAGAAAGGCGGCCACGTCTATTATCACGCAGATGGCCTTTACTCTTGTGCTGGATGCTTTAAGGAGTACCGTAGCAATAAAGTCTACAGCCACGTCAAGGATTGCCCTGGAATCCTCGCAGCGGGGACCTTTGCCTTGCGTGGGCACATTCGCGCATGCGATACAAAAGCAAATGCCGCCTTGGCAAGATGCCCAGATGCAGAAAGGCCTGATCTCCTTGCCCAGCAGCGTCAGAGGGCTCAAGGCCTGCAGCGTGATCCCCTGCCGCATCACAGCTCAGGGGCGCGAGCAACCAGCCCCTCAGCACCCAGCTGCTCAGCAGACTCTCGTGGCAGCAGCTCATCAGAGGAGTCAGATCCAGGAGCACTGGCCCCGCAGCAAGTGCCACTGTGGTCGGGATGGCTCCGCGGCCGTCCCTTGGGGGCGCGTGCCAAACAGGCTGGGGGCGACGCCCTGGACAACAGTTTAACAACTGGTTCCCTCCAAGCGAGCGACACTTCAGGTAAGCCTGACAACCCGCGGGTGCGCTACGACAGGGTGGAGGGGCTTGCAACAGGGCTATGCTTTCGGTTCGTGCGCGCTTGTGCGCCTGCGGAGCTGCTCTCCTTGCCCCCTCAGCCCTCATCCTTACTGCTCCCTGTTGCGCCTACCCCAGGGGCCGCCCCCTCCCGGAGTCGGTCGGCATCTGCGTCCCAGGCGTCTGGCGGCGGCCAGGGCCAGAGCGCGGGTGCAGCTCCTTCTGGCTCGATGGCAGGTGGGCTATGTTAGCGGGCAGGGTGGAGGGGCTTGCAACAGGGCGACGCTTTCGGTTCGTGCGCGCTTGTGCGCCTGCGGAGCTGCTCTCCTTGCGCCCTCAGCCCTCATCCTTACTGCTCCCTGTTGCGCCTACCCCAGGGGCCGCCCCCTCCCGGAGTCGGTCGGCATCTGCGTCCCAGGCGTCTGGCGGCGGCCAGGGCCAGAGCGCGGGTGCAGCTCCTTCTGGCTCGATGGCAGGTGGGCTATGTTAGCGGGCAGGGTGGAGGGGCTTGCAACAGGGCGACGCTTTCGGTTCGTGCGCGCTTGTGCGCCTGCGGAGCTGCTCTCCTTGCGCCCTCAGCCCTCATCCTTACTGCTCCCTGTTGCGCCTACCCCAGGGGCCGCCCCCTCCCGGAGTCGGTCGGCATCTGCGTCCCAGGCGTCTGGCGGCGGCCAGGGCCAGAGCGCGGGTCATGTGGAAGGTGACCAGGATGGGAGCGAGGACGACGAGGGTAAGCAGCCCCACTGTTACTGGTTTTCACCGTGCGTTGACGTCGAAACTCTTCATGTTCGACCATTTGGTACTGCATTAATTTACGGTTGGTGTTTATCCCTTTGTGCCACGCACGCAGATGTGCCCTTGTGGGTGCGAGGGGAAGCCGGGCAAGCCCCGAGCAGCGACGACATCCCATCCGCACCGTCAAGCTCATCGTCATCAGACAGCGAAGGTGAGCATGAGGCCAGGGGTGGTGACCTCGAATTCGAAGCCCTAAGCACTGGGACCGGGGTTAGGTTGTGGCCTTGGGCCGGGGGTACCAGTAAGTCGTGTAGCATTCTTGCCTACGTTTATATAGGCCACGCTTGAATGCTGACAGTGTCATGCACGTGCAGTGCTTCACCATGTCAACGGTATTCTCAATTGACAGCGGCATGTTACGCAGGCAGGGCACGCCGACAGCCCCTTAACTACTGACAGAGGCATGTGCACCACGCAGGGGTTCACCACGCCGAAGGGCCCCCTCCTGTACACCCTGAGCCGGACAACCTACCTCCCGGGGGCTGCCCATGTGGATGTCATCGCCCTAAGATGAACCTGGACAAGCTGGAGTCTTACATCAAGCATTTCGACGCCCCCTGCTACGCCGGCTGCCAGTGGACCACACGCCAGATCGTGTGTGGGCTCCTGGAGCTGTACCAGCGTCATGGTCCTGGCAAGGAGGAGCTAAACGACCACCTTACTTTCGTGAAGCGTGTCCTGCCTCAGCCCAACTTCTGGCCACCGTCCATCCACATCCTGCGCGGACTGTCTGGAGCGCCTGAGTGGACCAAGTTCGAGGTCCACGTGTGCGCCAACTCCAAGTGCCGCGGCCACGTCTACAAGCAGCTGCCGCGGGAGGATTGGGGTCGGCACGCCAACGACGTATGCCCCGTGTGCGGAACCTCCCGCTTTGAGGTCAAGATGACTGGAGGTACGTCCGTGGGTCTCACGGCGAGGGCACCAGGATACCGCTTGGCCAGTCCCAGCTTGCAATGTGTGCCCTACCTGTATGTTTGCATGCCTGCTGCCTGCTGAACAGGTTACGCGAGTGCACCAGGCGTACGTTGTTATGCCTGGGCACAGGTTTACTGCCCCTCCCAGCACTACGTGTGCCCCACTACTGCGTACCTTTTCCCATTTCTCCCTTTCCATGCAGATCGGCGGGACGTGAGCCCCAGGTGGTGGTACATTGACTTCGGTGTGGAGAATGTGCTGCAGGAGCAGTTCTTCGCCAACCCGAAGTACGTCGCCAACCGCGGGAAGGGACGTGCAGAAGGCCACGTGCCCTGGCTACAGAGTGAGTAGGCAACAGTAATTGAGGATGCTAGCATTGCTACAATCCCTGGGCTGGTGGGTGTGTGCTCGACGTAGTAAGGGTTGCTGGGCCCTTGCTAGGTGCGACGAGGCACAGCACAAGGGGTGGCGCGGTACCGTACGCAGTTAAGCATGCAGCAGTTGTTGCCGCCGGCCAACATGACTCTGCTGTGTTGACTTGCAGGCAATGCGGTGGAGGAGATGTGCAGACTCCTACAACGCCACGCTGGGCCGAACACTGTGTGGAGGCCGAACGCCTGCACCTACAAGCTGACGGTGGACTGGGCAGAGCCCTACAAGTCGCTTGCCTGGGCGGTTGGCGTGCTGGCTCTCGTGGGCGAGGACGTGCCGGGGCGTGAGCGCGGGAAGGAGTGGGTGATGGCCATCTTGGCTATCATCCCGGGCCCGCGCGTGCCAGAGCTGATGCGGCCGTACCTGGAAACGACCCTGCGGGCGTTCGCTAAGCTGGGCGTCTCGGGCATGCGCGTCCAGCAACGCTGGTATGAGGAGAGCGAGTCCGGCGAGCGTGCCCTGCGTGTGGAGGAGGTGGAGCACTTCCCTTACCTCAGCGGCATCGCGGCAGACCTGCAGGGCGCACGGAAGCTGGGGAACCTGGCTGGCAACGGTGCGTATGTCGGCTCCTGCATCTACTGCACGTACGAGTGCACCTACGTGGTGCACGGCGGTGACGTCCGTGGGGGCATTGCTCGCCCCCTCGGCTACCACGTGGCGCAGCCGCAAACCAGGCGGTAGGTGGCTGCTGGAACGCTGGTTAAAGCGGTGCCGTGCTGTGTTACAGGGTACGCGGTCTTGCTTGCAGACTGTGCCGGTCTTGACTTTTAGCCTGTGGCCGTCAGCTACCACCGCTTTTCGCACAGCGTGTTAGGTGATTGCAGGAGTCTGGTCCTAATAAGCAATGCTCGAACTACACGCCCTGTACTTCCCTGCACAGCGTCCCTGCCTCCTAAGCCAGCATTGCCCATCGTTTTGCAGGCTCGACGGCGACCTGCACTTCATGGACTCTAGGGCGGTGCAATTGGGCCACGCCAAGCAGCGGGAGCGGGGCCTGGCGGTGGAGCTGGCAAAGGACGCTGTGCGACGCGGCGAGCACTCCGTTCGCGAGTACGAGGAGCAGGCGAAGCACTGGGGGTGCTGGGGGGTTAACCCCTTCACCTACTTGCACTACCTTAACCTGCAGTACCTGTTCCTGGTCCCGGTAGCCCATTCCCTGCTGTACGGCATTGTCCGTACCTTCGTAGACTGGCTGCTGTGCGAGCCTTACCCCAAGGCGGGCGCACGGGGCGCGCAGTGGGTTTTGGGCACACAGCAGCGCTCGCTCATCCGCGAGCGGGCAGGCCATCTCCGTGTGACGTCGGACTTCAGGCGCCCTTATCGCTGTGTCATGCGCTATCGGTAAGGGGCTCCCTCCTTGTTCGTTAGTTGCTTGCAAACACATCTGGCTTTTACGGTTATCTGTTGCACGCATTTGACCTGACCTGTCATGTTGTGGTCCCAATGTGGTGGATGGCCCACGCACGCACGGAACGTCGTACCGGTATATGTTTCGCTCTGCTGAACTGTGCTGCGCGCGCTTTGTTGCCACAGCGGGAGCTGGAGGATGGAGGACTGGTTGCACTTCGTGGAGACGTTCTCCAAGTACGTCTTGCGTGGGGTGCTTTCCCCTCAGCTGGCCACCATGTGGGGCCACCTGGTGGCGGCTGTGGACCACTACTTCCGCCCCACCCAGTGGGCAAGCCCCGAGGCCTTCCAGGAGGCCTCGCGGGCAGCTCACGACCGCCTTCGCGCCTTTGCAAACATGGCGGAGGAGCTGGAGTTCCCCTACACCTCCTTCACCCCCAACCTACACATGCTTATCTGCCAGTAGGTAACGGTTCGGGGTGGCGGTGTTGGACGAACGTGCTTCATGCAAGGTGTCCTTGAGGCTTCCATGATTGCGGGTTCCTGCCGTAGTAGACAATGCGTGTGGCATGCATGGCACCGGCAAGGGTGCCGCCATGCCCGTTCAAGGCTTTCCGCTGAGTCGTTCGTGTAACTTACGCCACTACTGCACCTGTTCTGCAGGCTGCACAAGCAGGAGCTGTGGCGTGGGCCTGCCTCCCGCGATTTGGAGTTCGTGGTGGAGCGTGCTGTCCAGCTGTTCAAGTCGTTCATTGGCGACCACGTGTCATCACACCCCGAGAAGGTCTTCGCCAACCGGGTCCTGCTGGCGCGTGCCCTCGATCGGCTGTACGAGCAGGACTCGACGCTGCTGTCTTTGGACGAGTTCCTTGGGCGGCGCGTGCGTGACTACGGCAAGGAGGCGTACGACCAGGGAGGCGAGGGGGTGATGTTCCTCGGGCCTGGCGCCCCCCTCCACAGCGTTAGCGCTGCCAAGCAGAACGCCTTGGTCCAAGCCCTGTACACGGCGTGGGCTGAGCGGGAGGTCTACCCGCCACTGACATCGTGGCTGGATGTGGAGGGTAGGTGGAAGGGGTGTCGGGGCTTAAGCATTACTAGGACTAGCTTCGTGCTGCAGCTGTATCAGGTGTACCAGTTGCGGTTTGTTCTGGTGGCTTCCAGTTACATGCTGTTACGGCTGCCGTTTTGTTTTGGCATGTTGCGGTCATATGCAGTTGCACGCTGTTAGTTTCGACCTCGTGCGGTTACATACGGTTACGTGCAGTGCTGTGACTTGTACGAATTTCCCGCGTGCACTACAGATGATGGCGCTGGCGGCCGCGGGAGGAGGGGCCAGCGAAGGCGGCAGCCCCAAGTGGGCGCTGCATATGCCCCCTCCGAGGTGCTGCAGCTGGTGCTGAGGCGCCCGCAGCAGGCGGGCGACCCTGTCGCCTACCGGTACACCCACGCGGAGTGCAATGAGGAGCGGGTGTTCAGCACCTCATACCAACGTGCCCGTTCGCGTGTGTCGTACTGGGTGCTGGTGGAGTATGATGGCCCCACGGGCCAGCGTGAGCCCTACGTTGCAAAGGTTGAGTCGTTTGTTAAGCTGCCGGCGGGGGTCTCACTGTCTGGGGACCTGGACGCGGAGGGTACCATGGAGGCGAGGGTCGCTGTTGCATCCTTGTACAAGGCTGCGGTAGAGGCGGATGGGCTGTTCGTTATTCGTGTGGGGCCCAGCGGCGAGGGGCAGCAAGGGGGTCCGCACATGGCACTATCGCAGTGCTGGCCCATGTACGCGCTGCCTGCCCAGTCAATCCACCACAAGCTGGTCGTGGCGGAGCCACCAGCAAGGCACATTGATCACGGGCGCATTTTCTTTATGAAGTATACGCATCTGTCTGATCACAACGCATAATTGGATGACTACGCATGTAGTAAAGCACTGTTAACTGGCCTGCATTCAGACACGTGTGTCGCTGCACTACCGGTATGTCCTCGCCCGCGTGGCCATCAGAGGGTTACAGCTGCGGTAATGCCGATCTTATGCCTTGTATACGTCGTTACTAACAATGTAACCACTGTCTGCAATCGAGCAAAGTGCGAACGTGTGCAGTCTGGAGGTTGGGTGAGCTGCCCACAGCTCCACCTTCAGGGTCAGCGCTCTGCCCCTGTTTGTGCGCTTTCTTGCCACCACAGTCCTAGCGCCAGTTGCGTCTATGTATAAGAAGTGTGTACAGACTGCACAAGGCGGCGTCACAGTCATGTTACGCATGGCGTGCTAGGGCAGTACCACCCTTACCAGCCTGCCTCCTTCCGCAGCTCTACATCGCTGCCACCTACCATATGCGGTACCATGCCTTACACCAAGCCAACCATGGCGCTAAAATGCTTTGATACCACAGATACCGTTCCACGCACTGCGGTAAGTCATCACAGCGTGCGTGTGCGCCATGTCCTTAACAAGGATACAACACCATGCACGCTGATGCACGTGAGTACCGGCACATGTGCGGACGGCGGCCGCCCACGGGCGACCTGCAAAGCTTACGACATGCACGCCGCCTTGCCGGCTATGGCCAGGGTCCATATTGGTATAAGCATACTATCAAAGTGCGAGCGAGAGCCGTTTCCGCTGTGCGCCCCAAGGGTGGGGTCGGCGTAAAGGCGACCTCGCCTTTCCAGCCAGACAAGGGCTCCCCTGCTCACCCTGCGGCCCTCCTGGCAGCCACGTGCGACCCCAGCATCTTCAGCCTCCGCAGACCGCTGCACAGAGGGCCAGTGTCCTCAAAAGTACCGTACTTTCCTCCTCGCATGTATCCGCAGCTTGGCAGCATGCAAAGGACAGCAGCAGATTGCGTGGGCCACGCACGTGCGTGCTGGCCTGCTAGGTCCCAGCTGGGTCCTCATCAGCGTAGCCAGGCCAACTCCACGATCAAAGGGTTACAGCCGCGGTAACACCGACCTCATGCCTTGTATACACAGTTAGTAACAATGTAACCACTGTCTGCAATCGAGCAAAGTGCGTGTGCAGACAGGAGGCTGGGTGAACTGACTCACCGCCTTCCGTGTCAGCCCCCTGCCCCTGTTCGTGCGCTCTCTTGCCACTACTGTCCTGGCGCGTGTATGTCTAGGAAGTGTACAGAATGCACAAGGCTGTGTTACAGTCATGTTACGCATGACCGCATAACTGGGCGTGCCGAGGCGGTACCACCTGTACCACCTGTACCAGCCTGCCTTCTTCCACGCAGCAACCTGTCATGTCAGCACTCTGCCGTGCGCGTGATGTGTTGCTGCTTTCCTTGAACAATTTGTGTGTTGTACATGTATGTACAGAATGCGTAAGGCTGCGTTACAGTCGCGTTACGTACGAGAAGCCGCACAGGGATGGCACTGGACGTGCTGTGCAGGGGACGTCCTGAAACCAGGCCTACTTAGTCCAGCGGCTTCCATTACCTTGACTGTAATACCATTTATACAGTGCAATGATGATGCTCTGTCAGCAAGGCCTGCCACTTGTGTGAAAGCGCACTAAGCCAGTTGCGACAGCCGTACAATGCAGTCTTGGCAGTCCCAGTCTGAGCATCAGTCTCAGTCTCAGTCCCAGTCGCGTGGTTAGCAATTATAAATATACTGTGGTATACTACCTGTCCAGCGTAGCCATTCCAGGGCTCGGCTGGCCATGGGCGACGAGACCAGTGCGCAGATGTCCTTTGACGAGAATGCCAAGAGGACTAAGATTACAGTCAAGGTGTTCTACTTCAATTGCTTAGGCGGAACTGTCTCGTGCGGGGAGCTGGGGTCCTGGCGGTATTCTGACGGGGCTTTGCTTGAGTGCCAAATTCAGAACGCGCAGGGATCCATTGCGGCGATCCTCTCGGTGAAGGTACATATCAGTTTTGTAAGGGTTCAGAGTTCCTCAGGGTAGCGGTAGCGAACGTTGACCAGTCAGGGTTCTCTGTTGACATCGTGTTGACCGGGGTTCACTTCTGCCCAACCGCCATGCTAACACAAGTTCTTCCTGCTTTATGCTCCTACGTAGGCTACTCCGGCGTGCAAGCCGACCTGAAGCAGCTGGAAACGTGCATAACCAATGCCTTGAAGGCACCGCTCGAGGCGACCGCCAAGGACGACGAGGCGACGCTCGTATCTTGCGAGAACGTTGACGGTACCAACCAGCTTGTGTTCAACGTCTGGGTATCCTGGGCGCAGCCGCTGAACATCGTGGACGGGCCCCAGCCCAGCCAGCAGGCGCCAGGCGCTAGCGTGCCGCTTGCCTCCCTTCAACAGGCTACCAATGCCCCCAGCGCCAACACTAGCCACCACAACAAGCCCCGACCCTCCAATGCCAGCAGCGCCCTCGTCTCTGGTGTCGTCGGCGCACAGATAAGCGTGAACCCTGACACCCCGGCCAGCCAGCTAAACGCTGTGGTGGTGCTCAACAAGGAGATGCGCTCGGAGGTGGCGGCCGCCGCTCGTAGCAGTAAGCGCCGCATTGCCAATGCCCTTCTGACCAAACAACGATTTGATGCGGTGTGTCTAGCTGTATGCCGTACAGCACTTGCCCACTGCACCCTCAGTGCCATCTGCCTGGCGCAAGCGTCCATCCCCAGTACAACACCCGACACGTGTCCACACGTTCTGAGTGCGCGGCCCCTATGGCCCCCACGTGCAGGTATGAAGGAGGTGGCACCCGTCGGCCATGACGGCAGGGGGTGCCTGCGCATGAAGGACGGCAGCAACAACAACCAGAAGGGCAAGGGTTCGGCGGAGAGCGACAAGGAGCCCCGGAACCTCACCCCGGGGGACAAGGTCAACGCCGAGTTCGTGCCCCTTGCTTGCGCGGTGGCAGCAGGTCAGCCAGGGCATAGTACGACAGTCAGTCTTGCACGGCAAGGGCTGTGCCATATTCTCATAAACCCTGATATAATGTGCGCTACTTCCTAATGACGTGCGGTGACCGGTATACACACGAACCCCATCTTAGCGCACCAGCATGCATTGGTGTCAGTTGGCTTACCCCCCTCTTGTGCAACCCCTGCTAACTCCTGCCAGCACCCTTGAAATGCAGGGACCGCAACGGAGGCCCTCCTGGCCACGGGGCCTTTCTGGACCAAGGCGGAGAAGGCCAAGGCTCTGTACAACAAGGACCTGTCCCTGCCCACGGGCCCCAAGCTGCTCTTTCTCAACATGGGGGTGAAGGACGTGGCCACGGCCGCCAAGGAGTGAGTACATGGCTTGTAGGACGCCGACTGAGTAATCCTGTGACCCTGCTAGTGCCTGCAACTATTCATAGCGTCGCACACACAGCTGTCCCCGCTACCACTGCTTTTCGTGCACCTCTTGGCTCTATGCTATTGTTCGGGCAACTGCACCACTACACATTGCGCGCATCTCAGCTGCTGCGGAATTCATTTGAACGATATTCCTATCTCTTTGTGATGCAGCAAGCCATCGCAAGACTGGTCCAACTCCAAGGCGCCCGTGGGCAAGCTGGGGCCGGAGGCGCGGGTGAAGCTGGAAGCGGACGCAGCGCGCAACATTGAGGAGTGGGAGAAGACGCAGCGGCCGAAGTTCGAAGCCGCTGCCAACACGTTCGCAACCAAGGGCACGTCGCTCACCTAAGAGGTGGAAGACAGCCTTCGGCAAGCGCTTCGGCCCCTGGACAGCAACGGCGTGTTCAGGTAAGTTGGGTACCGTGCCAGTACGTCCCAAGCGCTGCCGCCGTACAGCATGCGGCCCTGCCTGTGCGATCCAACTACTTGCCATATTCCTTCAACTACAACCCTTTTGCTGTCAGCTACATAGCTACTGATGCCAAGAGCCTGTGCTCCAACTGCCAAACTCGTACGCATGCTAGGACAGCAGTTAGTAAACGTCGTACCCCAACTGACTACTGCGCTCCGCGTGTGACATTGTTTCTAGCCTTCCCCTTGGCCTCCAAGTGGCTGATCGTCTCCCCACCCCCGATTGCCCTGCCTAGGCGCCGCATCCTGGTGGGCATGTCGGACATGTCCATGTCAGCAGCGGCAGCCTTCCTGCTGGAGAGAGGGGGTAAGCTGATGCCCCAAGACCTCTTTCAGTTGAGCCTCCTGCGTGAGTGGCACGCGTTGTGCCCTGATGGATATGCCTACAAGGTCAGTACTTACACGTCCCGATCATTTTGCAGGTGTCATCACCAAGGAGGCCCGGAGGCACCTGGGGCTGGCCAAGCCCAAAGCGGCTCAGGCGGGAGCAGGTACGACACAGGGACAAGCTTGTAATAATTAACAACGACACTGACTTGACCGTTGACTACAACCCATCGGGCAAGCAATTGGGCCGACATTGAACCCGTATTACTCGCACATGCCTGCAGGCGCGGCTGCTGCCGCTGAGGTGCAGCCACGGCCGCCTACCACTGCCAACAAGGAGGCGTTAGAAGCAGATGGCAAGACCAATGCAGGTGTGTCCTACGCCCCTTGATGATCCTGTGTTGCCGACAACCCAATTGAATGGTGCAGTTACCACCTTGCACGCATCCTGCAGCTGGTGGTAGCTTCAACTAAAGGCCATTGCCCTCCACGCCGTACTCACATGCTCTGCACTCCTCCCCTTTGCCCCATGGCCACCCTAGCGGCAGGCGAGGACGCTCTGGCGCTCTTCGGTGAGGACGTTGGAGGACCTATACTATCTCGGCGTTGTATTGTGGTCCCTGTAGTGTACGTGCTGTAGCATATA
>VFQN01007628.1_pt1 | contig 11540 bp, 9 predicted proteins | sample 3512371 | NCBI WGS metagenome assembly VFQN01 (sample SAMN10412370, study PRJNA504923) | tailings metagenome | isolation source: Replicate 2 from Balatoc abandoned mine | place: Philippines: Itogon, Benguet | collected 2017-08-28
TGATCCACCCGGCATCGACCACGCATCGCCAGCTTTCCGACGAGCAGAAGACGGCTGCCGGCGCGGGGCCGGAGGTTGTGCGCCTGTCGATCGGCATCGAGGACGTGGCGGACATCATCGCCGATCTCGATCAGGCGCTGGCGAAGATCTGAACTGGCGAAGATCGGACCGGCGTGGCATGGATGGCCGACAAAAGGGAGCCGTCCATGCCGTCACCACGCTTCGTTTCGATCGACATTTCGGCCGTCGAACCCGAGGCCGGCGCGCCCGCGCCCGAGCGGCTGATCTCGGGTGAGCCGAAGTTCCGGACCTGGAATATCGAGGAGGCCGAAGGCGGCCTCTATGCCGGCGTCTGGGAATCCACGCCGGGCAAGTGGCGCATCGAATATGACGAGTGGGAGTTCTGCCACATCCTCGCCGGCGTCTCCGTCATCGCGGAGGAGGCTGGCGAGGCCCGAACCGTGAAGGCCGGCGACAGCTTCGTGTTGCGGCCGGGCTTCAAGGGGAGCTGGGAAGTGCTTGAAACGACTCGCAAGGAATATGTGATCCGACTGTAGCCATCCGGTTGAGATACGAGGTTGCCGTTGGAAACGGAGCCCGGTTCGATGCCGTGGTCTGCCGGCGAATTCGGCGCTCGCAGCAGAAACCGGGCGCCCGACACAATCGAAAATGCCGGGCAGCGGTCATATCAATCTGAAAGCCTCCGGTGTCGTCCGGGCGCGCTGGACGTTCAGATCGCCATCAAGGCATCGCCCGGTCAGATCACCTGAAAATCCAGATGCGTCAATGAAAGGCCAGCCGTGACCGTGGCGAACTGGATGGCTGCTCCCCTGCCGGAACCATCAGCATCGAACAGGATCGCTCCCGTTGCCTTGTTGTAGATAACCCGGTCCAGCGTATCGGCCGCCGCCATGCCCGTATGGAAGGCGCTCGCGGCCAGCCAGCCGTTGGCCAGCCCCTTGAACACAGCGTTCTCCAGTTGGATCGTATCCTGCGCGACGTTGAAGTCGGTGATGCGGTCGACGTTGGTGGTCTTGTTAAGTGCGGTGTTGAATAAAAAGGTGTCCGCGCCTGCGCCACCGGCAAGCGTGTCGTTGCCGAGACCTCCGGCCAGCACGTTCTTGCCAACGGTACCCACGATGACATTGCCGAGCGTATTGCCGGTGGCAGACGCTGCAGTGCCGGTCAGCGTCAGATTCTCGACATTGGCCGCCAAGATATGGTTCACGGACGAGATCACCCGGTCGATGCCCTGACCTGCTGTTTCCACCACGACATCCCGCAGATTGTCGGCATAATAGGTGTCGTTGCCGGCACCGCCGACCAGCCGATCGGCACCCGAGCTACCGTTCAGCGTGTTGCCCAACGCATTGCCCGTAATCACGTTGTTGAGCGTGTTGCCGGCTCCGACCAATGCGTTGCCCGTCAGTGTCAGGTTTTCGACATTCGCGGCGAGCGTATGATTGGCCGACGATAGGACGCTGTCGGTACCCTGGTTCGCTGCCTCATAAATGACGTCGCCGCCATCGGTGACGTAGGTGTCATTGCCGGTACCGCCCGCGAGGCGGTCCGCACCGCCACCACCATTCAGCGTATTGCCGAGCGCATTGCCGGTGATCACGTTGGCGAGCGTGTTGCCGGTGGCAACGAGCGCGGCTCCGGTAAGCGTCAGGTTTTCAAGGCTCGAGCCGAGTGTGTAGTTGACCGACGATCGCACCGTATCCGTGCCGGCATTCGCCGCCTCGATGATCGTATCGCCGCCGTCGGTGACATAGATATCGTTGCCGGCGCCGCCCACGAGGCGGTCGGCCCCACCACCGCCGTTCAGTGTGTTTGCCAGTGAATTGCCTATGATCACGTTCGCCAGGGTGTTGCCTACACCCAGGAGCGCTGAGCCGATCAAGGTGAGGTTTTCGACATTCGCGGCGAGCGTATGATTGGCCGACGACAGGACACTGTCGGTGCCCTGGTTTGCCGCCTCGTAGATGACGTCGCCGCCATCGGTGACATAGGTGTCATTGCCGGCACCGCCCACGAGGTGGTCAGCACCGCCACCACCACTCAGCGTATTGCCGAGCGCATTGCCGACAATCACGTTGGCGAGCGTGTTGCCGGTGGCAACGAGCGCGGCTCCGGTAAGCGTCAGGTTTTCAAGGTTCGAGCCGAGTGTGTAGTTGACCGACGATTGTACCGTATCGTTGCCGGCATTGGCCGCCTCGACGATCGTATCGCCGCCGTCGATGACATAGATGTCGTTGCCGGCGCCGCCCTCCAGCCGGTCGTTGCCACCTCCACCATTGAGCGTGTTACCGAGTGCATTGCCGACAATCACGTTGGCGAGCGTGTTGCCGGTGGCAACGAGCGCGGCTCCGGTAAGCGTCAGGTTTTCAAGGTTCGAGCCGAGTGTGTAGTTGACCGACGATTGTACCGTATCGTTGCCGGCATTGGCCGCCTCGACGATCGTATCGCCGCCGTCGATGACATAGATGTCGTTGCCGGCGCCGCCCTCCAGCCGGTCGTTGCCGGTGTCGCCGTCGAGAATGTCGTTGCCGCCATAGCCGGAGATGGTATCGTTGCCCCCGCCGCCACTGATACCGTTGTTCCCGTTGTTGCCGTCGATCTTCTGGGCGAATTGGTTGCCGGTCAGGTTGATGGCAGCGACGCCGGCCGCATTGGTCGTCGAGAGGACCTCGAACTCGGCACCTGCCGCCAGCGCATAACTCACCGAAGCATGGACAGTGTCGGTGCCTTGCCCCGCCGCTTCGAACACCTTGTCGGCGACGTTGTCGACCAGAAAAATATCGTTGCCGAGCCCGCCGGTCATCTGGTCGGCGCCGATCCCGCCGTTCAGGGTGTTGTCGTCGGAATCTCCGAGCAGCACATCACCGTCACTGTCCCTGCCGGCGACCGTGACGGTCACCGTCGCCGTGTCTCCGCCGATGAGCGTGTAGGTGAAGCTGTCGGTGCGGGTAAGATTCGTTGCTCCGGAGGCCGGCCCAGGCAGATAGTCGAAAGCCTGGTTGGGGGCGTAGCTGAACGTGCCGTCGCTGTTCAGCGTCAGCACTGCTCCGGAGGTCAGCGTGATCTGATTGCCTACTGCGATGGAATTGCCGTTCACGGCAACGATCGTCAGCGTGCTGTCGATGTCGCTGTCGGGGCTGGTCGGATTGGCGTTGAAGACGTTCAGGCCGACGCCGATCGCCGTCGCCTCGTCAGTCGAAAAGGCGTCGTCCACGGCGACCGAAGCGTCGTCTACGGCGGTGACCGTCGTGTTCAAGGAGACGCTCGTGACGGAGTAGGGCGTTGTCCCTCCAGCCCCGACGCTGTCGGAATTGACACGCGTGCCCGTCGTCACCGCGCCGGCGGAGTTGTCGATGAGCCGGACGACGATGCCGGGCACGGCCCCCGCGAAGTTGGCCGCCGGAAGGAAGCGCAGGGAATCCGTCGCCGAGACCAGATAGGTGTCAGTGGGGCTGATGGGAGGCAGGTCCGCCCACACCCCGCCGGTGAATACCTGCCAGACGCCCTGGGCGGCGTTCGCGTTGTTGGCCATGATCATCACGCCGGCCAGGCTGTCGCCGTCGGCATCGCTGAAGGTCGGGCCGAACAGCGCCGAGACGGACTGGCCGACCGGGGCGGCGGTGTCTTCGTCGACCGCCGCCAGGGTGGCCGTGCCGCTGGCGACCGGCGCATCCTTCACCGATGTGACGGTGATCGAAATCGACCCTGTGGTGGTGCGCGACGTATCGTCGGTGGCCGTCACGGTGATCTGGTCGGATCCGTTGAAGTTGGAATTGCTGCGATAGGACATCCCGTTGAGGGCCGCATTGATGGCTGCGACGGGGCCGACGAGCGTTACCTCTCCAGTTCCGTTGCGACCGACTGTCAAGCCGGCTGTCGTCGCCAGCGTCAACGTGCCATTGGCGGCAGTGAGCTTGACCGTGAGGTTACCGCCGTCCACGTCGGACACCGTCACCGGATTGCCGCCTGCCGTCGAAAACACCAACGCCGTGTCCTCCAACGTCGTCGCAGGGCTTCCTGCGGCGATCGTCGGCGCATTGTTTGCGACAGCCGCCGCAACGGACCTGTCGCCATCGGAAAAGCGCAGGGTCTCGATATTGCTCAGCGTGTCTGTTGCGTCGGGGCTGCCGCCACGGCGATCGGTGATCGTGACCGTGCCGTTCGGGTTCTGAACGATGCGATAGTCCAGTCGTGCTCCCGAATACACCGCGATGTCGGTGCCGGCGCCGCCGTCCAGTGTGTCCGAGCCGGCGCCACCAGTGAGTGTGTCGTTATCGGCGCCGCCGTCAAGCGTGTCCGAGCTTGCGCCGCCGGTAAGCGTATCATTGCCAGCTCCGCCCCTGAGCGTGTCCGAGCTTCCGCCTCCAACGAGCACATCTCCCCAATTTCCGCCGACGAACGTCGCCGCTGCCGATCCGCTAGAGTAATCGAAGTAGTACCCGCCGGTATTTTCGTACAGAAGATTGTTTTGGTAGCCTCTTGCTCCAAAATATTGTCCAACACCATTCAATGTGTATAAATACATGTTATTGCTTGGGTCGCCTATCAAATTAGCAGGCCCAAGGACAACGGATTTAGAACCGTCGGCGATAATTTCCAGTTTTTGATTGCCTACGTGTTGGACCAAATCGATGTAATCGGATGAATTGTAGTTGCTGCCTGCGGTATATCGAAAAACTGCCATGATTTGTCCTCTTGCGGGCGGCCTGCGTCGTCAATGGCGGCTCAGCCCGAGGCAACACGTTGTGGTTGGCGAGCGCTGACGCCCTTCATACTAGGGAGGGCATATGCCGGGTGCCATGACGGCGCGTCCCAACCGTTTGACCGGCCGTCCACGGCATTGACTTCCTCGCCGACTGTCGGCCATCTCATGCTGTTCGACCTGCGCCATCGTCGGTGTCGGCGGATAGAGGAAAGCTGGACACCGGTTCTCGATGCTTGAAGCCGACAGCACGTCCGACATAGCCACGCCACAGCGCATCGAATGGCCATTTCCGCCGGGCAGGGAGTGTCTTGCCGCGTGGAAAAGTGCGCTTTCGCTGTTGGTCGACTGTTCCATTCCCGAGGGTGCCGACCCCGCGCTTTTCGATTTTCATGGCTGCAGCTGGCAACTTCCGGGAGCCTTCCTGCACGTGAGCGGCGGCTCGGCGATGGCGATGTCGCGGACGCAACAGGTCATCGATGATCGGCCGACCCTGCACATGGTGTTGTACATGGTCTTGGAAGGGCGGGTCACGAGCGTCTACGACGGCTTGATCCAGGAACACGTGCCTGGAGATATCGTCGTCGTCGACTATTCATTGCCCTATGTGAGCCAAACCTCCGGCTATGAAGGGATCGCGCTGACTTTCGACAAGACCAGTGCGCCGTCCGGGCTTCAGAATGGCGCTCACGGCCTCGTATTGACGGCGAACGAGAACGCCGGGGCCATGCTGGGGACCCAGATCAAGTCACTTGCGGAGCATATTGGAGGTCTTAGCATCGACCAGAGCCAGGCGGCCGTGGATGGCATCCTGCACTTTGCCGCAGCCGCCTTCACGGCTCCCGGAACGCGCGAAAGACGTGACAAACGTTCCCTTTTCCAAGGCGCATCATCGACCGCGCGACAAAGACTGTCCGATCCCGACTTCGGCCCGGATGAACTGGCGGCGGCCCTGTGTGTTTCCCGGTCGAAACTGTTCCGTTTGTTCGAGCCACATGGTGGCGTGCGACGCTGGATGCTCGCTGAACGGCTGAGGGGAAGCTTGCAGAGCATCGTTCAATCGACACCGGATACCAAGATAGCCGCCATCGCCCGCAGTCATGGGTTTCGCAGCGAGGCGCACTTCAGCCGCGCCTTCCAGAAGCGATATCAGGTCAGTCCGAGTTCCGTGCGCACCCTCGCGAGGGATACGGTGGGGACGACGCTGTATGAGACCTTGCTGCAACAAGGTGGCCGAAACGGAGGAGCAATAGTCGAAGCCTGGCTCGTCTCCGCCCGTGCTTGAAGCAAGAATGTTCGACTACGCCCAGCCTTTCTAAGTGGTGGCCTCCGGCCCGACTATCGATATAGCCTTTTCTTCGGCAGGCATCGACGCAATGCGCCGACGTATGCGCGCGAGTTCGACGAAGGCCGCCAGGCCGAACGCCGCCACGACGATGAACACCAGCAATGCGCTCGTTGCACCGAAATGATCGTTGGTGATTGCGAACGCAAAAGGTGCCAGCGCGGCCAGGAACTGTCGGGGACGCGCCATTCGTCCAAGCCGCTCGCCGTAGGATGTGCTTCCGAAGAGCGAAAGGGGGAGCGTTCCCTGCACGATGCTCTTCAGGCCCGATCCGAAGCCCAGAAGTACCGTAAAGATCACTGCGCCCACCACCATCGGGGCGGTTCCGATCAGTATCAGCGCCGCAGCCGGGAGCATCGACGCCGCAATTATCGTGATGAACAGGGGGTGCCGCCGCACGCCGAAGACCAGATTGACAAGCCGCACCAGCACCTGTGCCGGCCCGAACAAGGTCGAGACCATCAAGGCCGATGCACCAAGGCCGAACGCCTGGAGCATCGGCACGGTCTGCGCCAGTACGGCGGACAGCAGGGCGCCGGAGAGGGCGAACCCTGCCGTCACCAGCAAGAGTGCGCGTGGTTGCAGCTCTGACGGTAACGGCGGCTCGTCAGGCAAGGGCGATGCCGATGGCAGGGCAGCCTCTGAAACATGACGGTCCTTCGCCCCCGCAATAACCAGATGGAGCGGAAAGCAGATCAGCGCGTTCGCTCCGGCGAACAACAGGAGCACGCTGCGCCAATCGAGAAAGCCGTGAAGCCAAGTCGTGAGCGGCCAGAACAAGGTCGAAGCGAACCCGGCGATGAGCGTCAGGTGCGTGATGCGTCGTCGCGAGCCGGTTCCGGCCGTTTGCACTATGGCGGCGAATGCTGCGTCATAAAGTACGAGCGTAGAAGCTATTTCGATCGCGATCAGGCCAAGGCTGAACCCGATCGCGTTCGGTGCAATGGCGGTCAAGGTCAGCGCGACGGCCGAAGCGACGGATCCGACCGCCATGACCGAGGCTGCGCCGCGACTGTCGACGTATCGTCCGACGCCAGGTGCAACGAGCCCGCCAAACAGCAACGCGACTGAAAATGCTCCGTAGACCCAGGATACCGGCCATTGGAATTCGCGAGCCATGTCGCCTGCCAGAATGGCGAAGCTGTAGTAGAGGGTGCCATATCCGATGATCTGGGTGGCACCCAGCATCCATACCAAGGCCGAAGGCGACAGATGGATCGATCCGGCCCGGTGAAACATCAAGCACCCTCGCTTGCGTGGCCGGCATTCTTGCTTGAAACGCAGCAACCCGATGCTTCCACGTTCGCGGGCGCCGTGGTCAATCCCCCGCAACCGCAGCCGACTGAACCAAGATCCTTGGCTGTCTCATCCGCTGCGCAGCATGCATCGGCCCTGTTCGACGCCGGCCCGCCGCAGCAGCCGGCTGCGTCGTCCTCGGGATTCGGGAATTGGGTTATGCATACGCCGGTCTCCGGCAAGGTGAGCTGGACGTTTTCCGCGGCCGCGACATCACCGGCGAGCGCAGCCGCAATGGAACGAACCTGCTCATACCCCGTCAGGAGAAGGAAGGTTGGAGCCCGACCATAACTCTTGATGCCGGCCGTGAAGAAATTGTTCTCCGGATGCGCCAACTCCCGGAACCCGTGGGGAGGAACGGACCCGCAAGAGTGTTCGTTCGGGTCGATCAGCGGGGCAAGAGCCTTGACGCTTTCGAGCCAGGGATCGAGGTCAAGCCGAAGTTCGCGCGTCAGGGACAGATCGGGACGCTGCCCCGTTGCCGCAACGATCCGGTCGACTGGGCCGATCGTCTTTCTCCCCTCGGCGGTCTCGCCCTCGATGAGAAGCCGGCCGTCTCTTTCCCGCAGCGCGATGATTGAAAAACCAGTCGTCAGTGGAACGCGCCCGCTCTCGACGAGTTCTCTCGTGTCAGCACCCAATTCGCCGCGTGCCGGCAGTTGGTCGGCATCGCCCCCGCCGTAGATACGGATGAGATTGGTGCTGCGCGTGACCCAAAGAAAGCGGGTGTTGGGCTCGGTACGTGCGAGGCGGGACAGGTCCAGCAGCGCGTTCGCGGCCGAATGTCCGGCTCCGACGACCAAAGTCGTTCGGCCGGCATAGTCGGCACGATGCCGCCCCAGAATATCAGGGATGCCGTAGGCGATCCGATCCGCAAATTCGATCTCGCCGTCGGCCGGGATGCCGCTCGATCCGAGAGGATTCGGCGTGGCCCAAGTCCCCGAGGCATCGATCACGGCACGGGCGAAGTCACGACGGCGACCATTTGTGGTTCTAACCGATAGGACGAACGGTCGTCTGTCCCGCTCGCGGGTGACCACCTTATCCAATCCATGGCGGGAGATCGCCTCGATGCGGGCGTCGGTTTCAATGGCTCCGGAAACTTCGGGGGTCCGAGAAAGCGGTTCGAGATAGTCCCTGACGATCTCGGCTGCCGTAGGAAGCGCGTCAGGTGAGGGCAACCGCCAGCCATGCTGTTCGAGCAGGCCAGCAGCAGCAGCATCGACACAGTAACGCCATGGCGTGAAGACCCGCACGTGGCTCCAGTCACGCATGTTCCAAGCGATGGAACTACCGGCCTCGTAGACCTTTACCGGCAAGTTCCGGGCGACGAGGTGGGCAACTGCGGCCAACCCCACGGGGCCTGCACCGATCACGGCAATCGGCAGCGAGTCGAGCGATGGAATTATCATATTCGATCCTTCCGGGATTATCGAAGTAAAGGGCAAAAAAATGAGCCTAGGCGGCTTCTCCTTCCTCGCCGACGCACGCCGCATCCAGGCAGCATTCGTCTACGAGGAAACCCACGAGACCGTTCATGGCGACGTAGTTGGCGCGGCAAATGAGCGTGGTCGCCTGTCGCTCCTGAGTTACCAGGCCAGTCATGATCAGCCTGTGCAGGTGGTGCGAGAGGGTAGAGGCTGCGATGCCGATCTTCTCCTGCAAACTGCCGACCGGCAGGCCTCCATCGCCTGCGCGAACGAGGGTGCGGTAGACCCGAAGCCTGGTCGGATTTCCCAAGGCTTCGAGTTGCTTTGCTGCTTGTTCGACGTTCATGGAAATAGGCTATCGTTCGGGAACCCGTCTCGTCAATCACTATTTCGATGATTGTCGAAACTAAGAATCGGCCTGGGTTTCGGCTAGCCGAGACCGGGCACCGCTCTCGTACCAACCCTTGGAACGGTTTACGATCCAGACGACCGACAACATCACGGGGACTTCGATAAGCACGCCGACCACGGTTGCGAGTGCTGCTCCGGACTGGAACCCAAACAGACTGATGGCGGCAGCAACGGCCAGTTCGAAAAAGTTGGATGCTCCGATCAGCGCGGACGGACCGGCGACGCAATGCTGCTCACCCGCAATCCGGTTCAAGAGATAGGCCAGGCCCGAATTGAAGTAGACTTGAATGAGGATGGGAACTGCCAACAGCGCGATTACCATGGGCTGGGCGATGATCTGTTCCCCCTGGAACCCGAACAGCAGCACCAGCGTGGCCAATAGCGCCACCAGTGACAGCGGCTGCAATGCCCGTAGCAGGCCGTTCAGAGCCGGCTCGCCGCCTGCCGACAAAATCCGGCGACGCAGGAGTTGGGCGACGATGACGGGAATCAGGATGTAAAGGACAACCGACAGGACCAAAGTGTTCCAGGGAACGGTGATCGCCGACAGCCCGAGCAGCAGGCCCACGATCGGTGCGAACGCAACGACCATGATCGCGTCGTTGAGCGCGACTTGTGACAATGTGAAGTGGGGCTCGCCTTTCGTCAGATTCGACCAGACGAATACCATTGCCGTACACGGCGCTGCCGCCAGGATGATCAGTCCTGCGATGTAGGAGTCGACCTGATCTGCCGGAAGGTAAGGTCGGAAAAGCCACCCGACGAACAGCCAGCCGAGCAGCGCCATCGAGAACGGCTTCACCGCCCAATTGATGAATAGGGTCACTCCGATCCCACGCCAGTGCTTGCCGACTTCGCTCAATGCGGCGAAGTCGATCTTCAGCAGCATGGGAATGATCATAAGCCAGATGAGGACTGCGACCGGCAGGTTGACCTTGGCGATCTCAGCCGCGCCGACAGTTTGGAACGCTGCCGGCATCATATGTCCCAGCACGATGCCTGCAACGATGCAGAGTGCGACCCAAAGGGTCAGATAACGTTCGAATGTCGACATATCAGGATGCGTCTGTCGCCGTGGACGTCGTGCCGTCCATCCGGCCGATCGTGCGCAGATGCTGCTCCAGCGCCATCCGGTCGATCGTGGTGTGGGGGAGGTTGAGGAACGCCACGATCCGGTTCTTGAGGTAACGCGCAGCCGTGCTGAAGGCTCGCTCCCTCTCGATGTCGGAACCTTCGACGTTTGAAGGGTCTTCGATCCCCCAATGCGCTGTCATCGGATGTCCGGGCCAAACAGGGCAAGCTTCACCGGCTGCGTCGTCGCAGACGGTGAAAACGAAATCCATTTCTGGTGCACCGGGCTCTGCAAATTCGTCCCACGCCTTCGAGCGGAAGCCGTCAGTCGGATAGTCGAGCGCAGCCAGGACTTTCAGAGCGAAGGGATTTACGCCGCCCTTTGGTGTGCTGCCGGCGGAGTATGCGTTGAAGCGGCCCACACCTTCCTTGCGAAGAATGCCCTCGGCGAGGATCGAGCGTGCGGAATTGCCGGTGCAGAGGAACAGAACATTGTAGATGCGGTCAGTCATGGGCGACCTCCTTGGGGGCAGGGCTTTTGGGCGGGCAACAAGGAGACAAGTCGGCGATCAGCGGGGCGCAGATCTCAGGGCGTCCGCCGCAGCAGTCTTTGAGCAAGTAGCCGGCAACCGACCGAACCGCGTCGAGGCGAGCCCGATAGATGATCGATCGGCTTTGACGTTCGGCCTCTACCAGTCCGGCGCGTGTCAAGATCGCAAGGTGTGTGGACATGGTGTTGTGCGGCACGGCCATGTGGCGCGCGATGTCACCCGCCGGCAGGCCATGCGGCTCATGCTCGACGAGCAGCCGAAATACGTCGAGGCGCGTCGATTGCGCCAGCGCAGCGAAGGCAAGGATTGCTTGTTCTTTTTCCATATGTCCAGACTAGTCGACATATGGAGATGAGGCAAGACCCATAGCGCCCGATGCCCGTCTGGCTGGGGCGTTGCCCCGGGGACGACGCCCCCAGAACACCTGACAGATCTTAGAGCGAATGGAACATGCGACCTTCGCGTCGCGGGCGTTCGCGCCTCACTGAGAGCCGCGGCGTCACGCTCCCACGGACCTGCTCACGGCTGGACGACCAGCCGCTCCAGCCCGTGGAAATGATAGGTGTCGCGATAACGTGGCGGCTCGGCCAGCCTCAGTCCCGGCAGCCGGTCGAACAAGACCTTGAGCCCGGCCTGCAGTTCCAGCCGTGCGAGCGGTGCGCCGATGCAGAAATGGATGCCGGCGCCGAAGGAGACGTTCTTGCCGTCGCTCC
>VFQN01007629.1_pt1 | contig 11538 bp, 10 predicted proteins | sample 3512371 | NCBI WGS metagenome assembly VFQN01 (sample SAMN10412370, study PRJNA504923) | tailings metagenome | isolation source: Replicate 2 from Balatoc abandoned mine | place: Philippines: Itogon, Benguet | collected 2017-08-28
AACGCCGAGTCCTATATACAGGAAACCGCTGAAATAGCGCTCGAACCGCAGGTAGCTTCCATTGCCTCTCAACCAGCCTCCCGCGGTGCCGGCCGCGATCGCATAACAGCTGTCGGTGATCAGGCCGAGGACAGTGAACAGAACGCCGAGCGTGAAGATCTGGGCAGCAACATGCCCCAGTTCCACGTCGACGAACTGCGGGAGGAAGGCGAGGAAGAACAAAGCCGTTTTCGGGTTCAAGAGATTGACGACGAAACCATCGCGAAACAGCCGCCAATTGGTGTGTCGCGCAATCGGCGGTGCGTCGGTCCCCGCACCCGGCACGGGCGCGAGCAGCTTGCGGATCCCCATCCAGATCAGATAGGCCGCGCCGGCATATTTGACGACGCCGAAGGCAAGTGCGGAGGACGCCAGCAGCGCCGAGAGGCCGAGCGCTGCGGCCATCACATGGAACAATGTCGCGGTGTGAATACCCAGGATCGAAACCAGGCCGGCCGTGCGGCCCTGTTCGACCGAGCGGCCCACGAGAAAGAGCACTGCCGGCCCCGGTACCAGCAGAAGCGCAAGGGCCGCGCCGGCGAACAGACCGAGACCGGCGGCATTTGGCAGAACAATGTCCATTCGTGGCTCCCTCTATCCGAGCTGGCGATCGTGCTCCCACTCGATGGGAACCACAACGGGCGGCCGGCGTCGCCAGCGGCGTCACATCGTGACGGCATTCGCCCATGTCTAGCAGATACAGCGGGGCCAAATATTGCATCCCATCACACAGAGAGATGCAGCTGATTCAACATCGGCGTTGACAGCACGCAGTTCCGCCCTTTCGGAGCGGGGAACGATCGCCGATTTGGATGGAACTGTCGGCAGCGCCGACGGTCGGCTCTTGCAAGGCCGGCATTCTGTTTCGATTACAAAGGACATGGATTCGAGGAGAATGACGAATGCGGCTTCCGCTCGCGCTGCTTGAAGTGTTCGATGCCATCGCGCGTGCCGGCAGCATGCGGGGAGCTGCGGAAACGCTTGGCGTCACGCCTTCCACGATCAGCCACCAACTCAAGGCTCTCGAACGACAGATCGGGGCGGCCTTGTTCGTGCGCACGACCCGTTCCGTGCTGCTGACGGAGGCAGGGCGCGCGCTCAGCCGCGGCGCCCTGCCGGCCTTCGATCAATTGGCGAATGCGGTGCAGGAAGCACGTGACGTCGGCGGTAGCCCGCGCGGCAGCCTACGGATCACGCTGCCCGAGTTCGCCTATACGATGGCGCTGGCGCCCCATATCATCTCGTTCCGAACGGCATGGCCGGAAATCGAACTGGAACTCGTCATGACGGATGCGATGGTCGACCTGATGGAGGCTGGCTATCACGCCGGGATCAGGCAGGGCGACCGCATCGAGCAGGACATGATCGCGGTCAAGATCGGCGACCCGCTGCCGGTCGCCGTCTATGGCAGTCGCGACTATCTCGAGCGCCGCGGAGTGCCACAATCGCCCGCAGACCTGCTGGCCCATGATTGCATTCGTTATCGTTTCCACCGCTCCGGACGACTGGCGCCATGGGTGTTCCACGACGCAGACGAAGCCCATACGGTGGAAGTGGCCGGCGGCCTCATCGTCAGCGACCTGCCGGCTCTCTATCACATGATCGCGGAGGGGCTCGGCCTCGGCTACGTGTTCCGCGACGGTCCACCCGAGGCCATGCGGCGCGAGCGGCTGGTTTCGGTTCTGGCAGATTATCTTATCCCCATTCCCGGCCTCTACCTCTATTTTCCCCGCGAGTACCGCTCGATGCTGCCGCTTCGGCTGTTCATCGATCACGTGCGTGGCGTCGCCAAGCCTGGTGGTTCGCGCGAAGAGGCCGACGTTCCTGCAAAGTCGGCATAGGCCCACCGACCTCACCCGTGGCGTCGATTTGATGGTCGTGGCGAGCTGATCATAGAAGATCCGCCCCAACTGCCGGGCATGTCGGCAGGCACCCATTTCGGGTCCTGCGCCTGCAGCGCTCAGCCCTCGGCATCCCCACCCTGCTTGGCCGGCACGTCGTCGCGTACCTTGTCGAACAGCTGCCGGAGTGCCAGACGTAGCGTCTCCATCTCCTGCGGACTGGTCAGTTCGGCCCAGCGCTCGTCCACTTTGCGGCCGGCGGCGGACGCGATCGGCCGCACGGCCTTGCCCCGGTCGGTGAGGAAGACCAGACGCGCGCGTCGATCGTGGGGATCGGGTCTGCGCTCGACGTAACCGAGCTTCTCCAGTTCCTCGACCGCCTGGGTCATCGTCTGCTTGCGCACATAAGCCAGTCTGGTGAGTTCGCTGACCTGGATGCCTTCGGGCGGCGTGAAGGTGAAGACATTGGCATGCGGTGGGCGGATGTCGCCGAAGCCGGCGGCGTCGAGCGCATGGTCGACGGCCTGTGTCCAATGCTGGTGCACGAGGCGCAGCAACAAGCCGAGAGGCGGATTTTCCGGAACTGCATCCTTCACGATAGACAGGCGCCTGACTAAATGATAGATAGACAGGCACCTTACTATTTGACCGGCGAGAAAGGAAGCCAGATGCGCGAGATCAGCGTGCTCGACTCGACGATCTCCTATATGGATGCCGGCCACGGCCCCGCTTTCGTGTTCCTGCACGGGAATCCGACATCGTCCTATCTGTGGCGCAACGTGCTGCCCGGGGTCGGCGCCGGGATTCGCTGCCTGGCGCCCGACCTGATCGGCATGGGCAGTTCGGGCAAGCCCGAGATCGACTACACCTTCGACGACCACGCCCGCTATCTCGACGCCTGGATCGAGGCGATGGGGCTGGATGAGGTCGTGCTGGTCGGCCACGACTGGGGCGGGGCGCTGGCCATCGACTGGGCGGCACGCCATCCCGGTCGGGTGCGGGGACTGGCGGCCATGGAGACGATCGTGCGGCCGATGACATGGGCCGATTTCCCCGAGAACGCCAGGCCGCGCTACGAAGCGTTGCGCGGCGCGGGCACCGGCGAGACCAAGGTCCTCGACGAGAACTTCTTCATCGAGTTCGCCTTGCGGGCGACCGTTCTGACGGGCTTGAGCGACGACGACCTGGACGTCTACCGCCAGCCTTACCCGACGCGAGAGAGCCGGCGGCCGCTGCTCCAATGGCCGCGCGCCATGCCGATCGACGGCGAGCCGGCAGACGTGGTCGCCCGTATCGAGGCCTATGACCGGTGGCTGGCCGAGAGCGACGGCACGCCCAAGCTGCTCCTGACCTTCGAGGGTTCGCCCGAGACGTTGATGATCGGGCCCGAGATGACCGCCTGGTGCATCGAGAACATCGCAAGCCTGGAGGTCGAAAGTTGCGGCCCGGCCAGGCACGTGGCGCCGGAGGACCAGCCCGAGGCGATCGCGGCTGCGATCGCCGGCTGGGCCGACAGGCACCGGCTGCGCGACGACGCGCCAGCAGTTTGAGTTCTCCAGCTGCGCAAAGGAAGGTCGGACGATCCGACTTCCCTCAGGGTCAGCGCCAGCTTGCGCTCCGAAGCCGGGATCGTCGAATGACTTGGATCCGTGTACGGGAACAAGCGGGCGATGTGGCGGTCGGCGACCGTGCTATGCCGGCCGCATCAATTGCACCGTCATGCGGCATCGTCCGTTTGCTCTCAGACGACCGATCAAGATTGACCGACGCTGTACCCCTTGTCGGCGAGCCACGAGTCGTGGAGCCATTTTTCTGTTCCACGATGGCCGGGGAAGCTGATCCACACGATGTCGCGCTCGAACACCATCACCTTGCGGTCGGTGCCGACGATGACCCACATCCAGCGGCCATCCGCGGTGTTGCGCATTTTTACCTTCATCCCCGTGAGGGTCAGGTTCTCGGTGCGGCCGTTGCGCACTGCCCGTAGCGGCTCGTCATGCGGCTCGATCCAGCTGATATCGAGCACCGGCAAGAGATCGGGCGCCGCTTCGCGCAGGAAATCCATTGCGATCGCCTGCGTCTCTTCACGCGTCGGCAGTTCCCCTCCGACCAGATCGACATCCATCCGGGCAAAACCCTTGAGGCGGCCGTCAGCGGCGATGACCGTGCTGAAATGTTCACCACCCAGCCCGGCGTTGCGGCCGTCCGCTCGCTCGTAGCGGACAAGTTCGGCCCCTTCGCGATCCACGGTGACGGTGCGGCGGGCCACCTCATGATAGCCGGCCGGCATGAACGTCTCGACGGTGTCCGCTGCGGATGGGGCGGCAGGAACTGCTGACGTCATGATCTTTCCTTTCTGGGTGTCTGCGAGGGCAAGGCCGGCGGCGGCCGTCACGGCGACGAGGCCGAGAGCAACGAATGCGATTGTCGTGCGAGGCATGTCGAAAACTCCTTCAGTCTGGTTTGGAGGATCGCGGGCGGTGCGCGCCGATGCAGAGGCCGACCGTAGCCGCCAGAAGCAGCGCTGCCGGCAACAGCCAGAGCGGGGCGGTCCCGATCGCGGCGAGAGATTGGGCGACGGGGGGTGCGAAGCTCGCACCGAGAAAGAGCGAGAAACTGTAGATGGCGAGCGCAAGAGCGCGATTGGCATTGGTCGCGCATCCGGCGACGGTGGCGATCAGCCCCGGAACGGCAAACGCCACGCCTCCTGAGAGTACCGCGCTCGCCGCTGACATCGCGAGCGACGAGCCTATGGTCGCGATGGCGAACGCCAGCGCTGCAAGGATCAGGCCGATGCGAGCGGTCGTCGAAGCGCCGTATCGGCGCGTCACCGCAGCGGCGGTGAGGGTGAGAAGGAGCGGCGGTAGGGCTGTCAGGCGCAGCATCTGGAGGTCGACGCCGATTTTCCCGCCGAGAGCCTGCACGCCGCTGTGGAAGCAGACGAAGCCGAACAGCACGGTGATGGCCGCGGCCCATGCCGCGACAATGGCGGGATCGTGCAGGAGCGAGACGAGGCGCTGACCCTTTGCGCCGCCGCTTTCGCCCGCGATCGCACCCGCCTTGGGAAGAGCAAAAAACAGCCCGAGCGCGCCGAGCAAATAGAATGGCGCAAGCTTCAGCATGATGGCGGACAGGTTTCCGCCTGTCTGCATCGCAAACAGTTGCGCCAGAGGAGCCGCACCGAGAAAGGCGAAGCTCATGGCCGAGACGCCCAGGGGCCGGTATTGCGGAGGCAATTCCTCCGTTACCAATGCGAGCGCGACCGGCGGAAAGATCGCGGCGGCCAGCCCCTGCATTGTGCGTGCAGCGAGCAGAACCTTGAAACTGTCGGCGACCCCGACAAGCGTCGTTGCCAACGCAGTGGCCGTGAGACCGATAAGGATCATTCGCTTGCGGCCGAAGCGATCCGACAGCGGGGCGAAAAACAGAAAACCGGCCGCATAGGCGATGCCGAAGGCCGTGCCGACCAAGGCCGCCTGCGCCGGTTCGACGCCGAAGCGAGCGGCGATCCCGGCGATCAACGGGATCGTCACATAGAGCTGGCCGACGACGAGGAAGCCGCAGGCCATGAGAAGGGCGAGCAGCGCGACATGACGGCCGGCCAGATTGGTCGGCTCGATATGTAACTTGACGTCAAGTGTAGATTCTGGATGCATCGGTGCCTCTCGCTGCCGCGCCTACTTCTGCTTCGCTTCCGCGATCAGGTCGTGCATGCGGGCAATGTTGCTTTCAAGATCGCGTTTGAACGCGGTGAGTTCATGGAGCTGGGCATTCGCCTTGGTGAGCTGTGCCTGCAGGATTTCGAGCACCCTTTCCTTGCCCTTGATGCCGCTCGCATCCTCGAAATAGAGGTCGATGACGGCGGCGATCTCGTCGAGACTGAGACCGATGCGTTTCAGCGCTGCGATCTTCTCCAGTCGTCTGAAGGCGATCTCGTCGTAGTAACGATAGCCCGAGCCCTCGCGCTCGGCCGGCTTCACCAGCCCGAGCCGCTCGTAATAGTGGATCGTGCGGTGGCTGACGCCGGCACGCTCCGACAACTCTCCAATCTGCATGAGCGACGACAAGCGGCACCTATATGAACCTGACGTTGGGTGTAGATTTAGGGCGAACGCTCGTGTTCGTCAACCTCCGTCCCGCACGTAAGAGGAGGCAAGCGGGGTGCGGGTCGTAGCGAACGCAGTTGCCGGGTTCCGCAGGCGGACGCAATCGCAGAGGGAGGAAAAAGAACGGGAAGGGTACCCTGCTCAAATCACAGCAAAATCCGCGGCCGTCAGCGCCGCCTTGTTTGCGAGGGTCGCCAACAGCACGGCTCCACCGGCCCTGTTGCCGTCGGCGTCGTAATAGAGCCGGCCCGAGTCGGTGTCGTAGACGATCCTGTCGTCGGCATCATGCGCGACGCCGGCGCTGCTTTTCCAGAACATGGCAGACGACAGCGCGCCGGTTCGCGCGCCGAGCGCGGCCATCACCGCATTGTCGAGCTGGATCGTGTCTCGCGGCACGTCGAAGTCGGCGATCACGTCCGCGTTGGCGGCGATCACCGATACATTGAAACGGAAAAAGTCGATCCCCGTCCCGCCAATCAGCCGGTCGATGCCAGCACCACCGGCCAGTACATCGTTGCCGGCCCCGCCATAGAGCGCGTCGTTTCCACCCATGCCGGACAGGACGTTGCTGCCGCCGTTGCCGGCGATCGCATTCGCCAGCGCGTTGCCGGTGCCGCTGAGATTGGCCGTGCCGAGCAAGCCGAGGCTCTCGACGGCGCCTTTGGCCGACGAGCCGCCGAGATTGAAGGAGATGTAGGACAGCACCCTGTCGGCGCCGTTCGAACCTGCGACGCTTTCGTCGACCACGTCGCCGGCATTGTCGACATAATAGTTGTCGTTGCCGCCGAAGCCGCGCATCGTGTCGGCTCCGGCCAGTCCGTTGATCGTATTGGCCGCGGCGTTGCCGGCAAGGTAGTTGCCGAGTCCATTACCCATGGCGTTGACCGCCGTCCCGGCCAGGCGAAGAGCTTCCTGGTTTTGGCCCAGCCGGTAGCTGATCGACGAGACGACCGTGTCAAATCCACCGGAGCCGACAACGCCCTCATCGACGACGTCACGGACATTGTCGACATAGTAGATATCGTTGCCGGCAAAGCCGCGCATGATATCCGCGCCAGCCAGCCCGTTGAGGGCGTTTGAGGCGTTGTTGCCGACCAGATAGTTCGCCAACGCATTGCCCACCCCGTTGATGGCCGCCGAGCCACCCAGCCGCAAATGATCGACATTCGCTCCCAGCGTGAAGCTGACCGTCGCAACGACCCAGTCGACCCCGCCCGAACCTGCGGCCGACTCGTCGACCACATCGCCACGATTGTCCACGACATAGGTGTCGTCGCCACCCAGGCCGCGCATCGTGTCGGCGCCGGCCAGACCATTGATCACATTGGCCGCCGCGTTGCCTGCGATGAAGTTGGAAAGCGCGTTGCCGGTGCCGCTGACAGCGCGCCCGACGAGGACGAGATTCTCGACGTCGCCACGCAGCTTGCCGGAACTTACGAGGCTGAAGCTGATCGACGCGGTGACCCGATCGATGCCGCCGGATCCCGCCTGCGCCTCATCGACATAATCGTCGAGGGTGTCGACAATATAGACGTCGTCACCCGCGCCACCCCACATGTTGTCGGCATCCGCGCCGCCATCGAGCACGTCGTTGCCGCCATGCCCGAGCAAGCTGTCCAGCCCGTTGCCGCCGTTCAGCGTATCGTTCCCGCCGTAGCCGCCGAGTTGATCGTTGTCGCCTGCGCCGAGGATGACGTTGCCGCCATCATTTCCGAAGAGAATGTCGCCGAGGTCGGAGCCCCGCAGGTTCTCGATCGAGACATAGGTGTCGCCTTCCGCTTCGAGACCATAGTTTTCTTCGGGAAACAGCATGTCGACGATTTGCCCGCCGCCATAGGCGGCCCAGTCGTTGCCTTCTCCTCCATCCAGCCGGTCGGCCCCCAGGCCGCCGGCCAGCGTGTCGTCACCAGCGCCGCCGATCAGCGAATCGCCGCCTCCACCGCCCTGGAGCAGGTCGTGGCCGCCACGACCGGACAGCTGGTCGGCACCGTTCTCGCCCCAGAGCGCGTTCGAGAACTGGTCCCCGAAAAGCCAATCGCCAAACTGCGAGCCCTTGAGATTCTCGATCGAGAGGTATGTGTCGCCGGCGGCCTCGCCGGTGTTTAACGACGCGACGACCAGGTCCGCGGTCACACCGGTCCATGCATCTTCGTAACTCGCGATATCGATGCCCACGCCACCATCCAGCTCGTCCGTCCCGGCATTGCCGAGCAAGATGTCGTTGCCGTCGGCGCCGACCAGCCAGTCGTCACCGCCGCGGCCGGCGAGGCGATCGTCGCCGGACAATCCGGCGAGCACGTTGCCGGCATCGTCGCCGAACAGGCCGTCGCCGAATTGAGAGCCCATGAGATTTTCGATCCCGTGATATCGGTCGCCGGCGGCCTCACCGGTATTGCTGCCGGAGAACAGCAAATCGGCGATGACTCCTTCCGGCGCGCTCAGATAACTGGCGCTGTCGATGCCCAGATCGCCGACCAGATTGTCGGCGCCGGCGCCCCCGACGAGCCTGTCGTTTCCTGTTCCACCCAAGAGATAGTCGGCGCCACCCAACCCATAGAGCAGGTCGTTGCCGTCATAGCCGCGGACTTCGTCGTCGACATTCGTGACGCCGTCGCTCGCGTCGAGCGTATCGTCTCCCGGGCCGCCTTGAACAAGTGCCATCCTAGTCTCCTACAATCAAGGGTCGGATGCGGCTGGAGGTCTGAACCGGGGACTTGCCGCTCCCTCGATCCAAGTCCTCTATGCTGAGCCTCGGTTAACACCGCTCAACTTACGGATGACTTACGGATGGGTGAGCCGACTGCCGGACGAATGTCTGCCGGCCAAGATAGCCCCGCGATGAACATTGCCGTTGGTGAGCCAACAAGATGGAGGGTCGATCGGACAGGCCTACCCGCCGAGAGTTCCGCCGACACTCAAGTGCAGGGAAGCCATTGGCCGCATGACAGAAACTAATCCGCGCGAGCAGTCGTTAGACTCGATCCACACGTTCACCTTCGACTACCCCGCCAGTCAGTACTTTTTCCAAACCTCCTCCGAAAAACGCTTCCGATTCTCCAGAATTTCTTACCAAAACCTCCTTCCTGCTCTCGCTAAGACATAGTTAAACGCGTTATCGTCTTCGTTGCTCTCAATGGAGGGCCATAGAAAGATCTGGGTGCTCTGTCGGATTGTCGTCATAAGTCAGCCAGTGTTGGCAACAGCTGAAGAAAGCGGAGCTATGCGTGAGGTCATGGGAAGCTATCGCGTTGCTGTCGAGACTGCGGCAATCGTCGTGGTCCTGATTGGGGCCCGGGCCTTGCTCTGGTCCATCGGGGTCACCGGCATGTCGACCACACCGCTGATCTCCAGCGTCATCAGTGGCGGCATTTTTGTCATGGGCCTCGTGCTTGCCGGCACGCTGGTCGACTACCGCGACGCTGAGCGGGCGCCAACGGATGTCGCTGCCAGCCTCTATGTCTTGCTACGGGAAACCGAGGCGATGAACCGGGTATGGGGGAAGCCGGACATGGCTGCGGCCCGAACGCGCATGATCGCGGTCGTTACGTCGCTGCGGGCCGACATATCCGGCGGCAACACCCGGGAATGCCAGGCGGCGATCGAGGACCTTTCACAAACGCTGGAAGAACTCGAGGGCTCCGACGTCCCGGCGAACTACATAGTCAGGCTGCGTTCGGAACAAGCTGCTCTGCGCAAGGCGGTGTTGCGGGTGTATCACATCCAACGAGAGGAGTTCCTGCCGTCGGCCAAGGCGATGATTACGAGCGTCGTCGCCGTCATCATGCTGATTTTGCTGTTCACCGATATGGGCGGTCTCTTGGAGTCGTTGGTGACAGTCGGCTTCCTGGCCTTCTTCTTCATCTATCTGCTGCGGCTCTTGAATGTCATCGACAAGCCGTTCAAGGCCGGTCATGAGCGCACCGATGACGACGTCAGCCTGTTCCTGCTTACCGAGTTCATGGTGCACGCACAGGCGAATGGCACCGAAGCGATACCGCCGGAGGAACTCGCAGCCAAGGTCGAACAGCTAGAGGAACAGATGGCGGACGTCGAACAGGCGCACGCAGAAGGCGAGGTTGGAGACGCAGCAGAGGCCCTCGAAGAGGTTGCTGTCCCCGTCGAGGACGAAGGCCGGGACGGAAAGCGCCCTGAAGCCGGATCAGCCCTGGGCAGGGGATGATCAAGATGCTGGACGAGCCAGCGGGCACCGACGCGTCCAATACGTCTGTCCCGAGAGATAGACCGTCCTGAACGCCTGGCTCTAACGCAAGCGCATGGAACCGGCGGCAGTGCCGATCGGAAAACCTCGGAACGGCTTGACTTCCTTCAGCACGAAGGTGGTCTGCATCTCCTTGATGCGCGGCAGGCGGCGGACGACCGTCATGGCGAAGTCGGCATAGGTGTCGAGGTCGCGGGAGACGACCTGCAGGAGGAAATCGGCATCGCCTGCAATGCTGTAGCAGGCGACCACCTCGTCAAGCTGCATGACATCGCGTGTGAAGGCCTCGGCTTCCGCTTCGCTGTGGCTGTCGATCTTCACGCGGACGAAGGCCAGCACGCCGAGGCCGATCTCCTTGCGGTTCAGCACGGCCATGTAACCCTGGATGATGCCGCTTTCCTCGAATTGCCGAACGCGCCGCCAGCAAGGGGACGTCGAGAGCCCGACCTCACCGGCCAAAGCCTGGTTGGTCAGGCGGCCGTCGCGCTGAAGCGCGGTCAGGATGCGGAGGTCGGTCGGCTGCAGGGGACTCGGCATAAAGTTACCTCAGATTCTTGGTTTCTCGGTAGACTCTACTCAGATTGGCTCAAGCATGGGAGCGAAAGGTAAGATCGTCCCCACGATCGGATGTAGTTTCCCGCTCACATCGGTTCAGCAAGGAACTCCATGCTCCAGGACATCCGCCTCGCCGTCATCGTCAATCCCGAGCTTCCGCTCGGCATTCTCGGCAACACGGTCGCCGCCATATCCGTCGGGATCGGCGCCGCGTTGCCGGCGCTTGGCGCACGCCGGCTCACCGACAACAGGCAGAACACGATCGACATCAGTTCAAACCGGCCCGTCCCTATCCTGCAGGCCGATCCGGCAACCATAAAGGCACTGATGCTGAAGGCGCTGGCGCAGCCGGACGAACGGACAGTGGTGCCGTTCCCGTCCTTCGCGAGATCACTGCACGACTATGCCGACTACGAAGCGACCTTTCCCGGGCGGAACCTGGAAGAGGAAGCGATCGACGGACTCGGCATCGCCGGCCCGCCGAAATGGGTGAAGTCGCTTACCGGCTCGCTGAAATTGCTGAGGTAGCCACCCGCCTATCGGATCGCTCGTCGAGATCGAAGGCGTCGCGGTCGCCTGAGTCGGGCGATGTCGGATCAGCCGCCTTGCTCCATGATCTGGCGGAGTTCGACATCACCTTCCCAGCCGGGCCAGAACTGCTTGTGGAGTTCGAGGAACTTCACGGTCCAGGCGACGGCCTCGGCCTTGGTGGCCACTTCGTAGACGGCATAACCGCCGACCCATTCCTTGCTTTCCGCGAACGGGCCGTCGATCACCT
>VFQN01007630.1_pt1 | contig 11537 bp, 1 predicted proteins | sample 3512371 | NCBI WGS metagenome assembly VFQN01 (sample SAMN10412370, study PRJNA504923) | tailings metagenome | isolation source: Replicate 2 from Balatoc abandoned mine | place: Philippines: Itogon, Benguet | collected 2017-08-28
AAAGAGAACATGGCAACATCTATTCGTGGAAAAGATTGGATATTTAATGCATTGTGGGGTGCTTGTGGTCCTGGAGTCTATGGAAGTGCCTCGTGTGTGCTAAATATTCCTATCACTTTTCTCTTTAAAGATGGACTTCCTGTGAAAGTCCTGACTACAGATCCATCAACTGGGAAACTTCAAAGAATTTATTTAGATCAAATCCAATTATCAAGATTTGACTTTTCTGAAGGCTTTCGTGGACCTGCAATGCATAGCTTACGAGGTGTTATGAAACTTCTCGAAGATTACCAACTTCAAAATCAATATAACGCGCACCAAGATGATCCGAATAACCCATACCTTGCCAAAGTCATCTATATTGATGACGAGACAGAGAATTTAACAAGAGATGTTCTGACAAAAATGCTTCGAATGGAGAATTGGCGAATGCAAGTTCTTCTCATACAAGGCTTTGTTCCCATCTCCTCAGTACAAAGTGGCTTCTACTCACAAAAGCCACAAGTTCGATCAAAATTAGATACTTCTATGACCGAAACTGCTGATGGATTCGCGAAATCTATCGCCAAGTACATTGAACGAGCTTACGCAAATCCGTCGCAGTCTTGGCAGCAAAGCACTGATACCGCTGACACAACTGGAACCGCAAACCAAGCTGTCAATCTAAAGGTTGACAGTATGACCTGTAAATTTGGTCTTGATCCGTTTGAACGAGTTCTCTTCTTATATGCTGAATATACAGCGGTCGAAATCAAAACCAATCGCTTTGAAGTGGAAGAAATGTTAAGAAATGAAAAATTAGGAAGACAAAGATCTGCTGCAGAGAAAGTCTTTCAAGAATTTATGAGTTTATTACTTGCTGCACATGGGAAAGGACAATCGGTTGAACAAATCTTTCGACATTTTGATGAAAAAGATAATCGTTTTATTCAAGCAGAAGATTTAGTGAATGGATTAGCAAAATTAGGGATTGGTGTGACCTTTCCCGTAGCTGAACATGTTATGCAATTAATTGGTGGTATTGGTCATGACTTTTTAATGTTAGATGATTTTCAAACCTGTCTTACGAATGCTTTGCAAGAGAAATATGCCTTGGGAGACATGGAACCTCCACCAAAGCCGATGACCGCACAAGAGAAAAATGAAATTCGAAAAACTAAGCAATTGAAAAAGGATAAGAAGAAGCAAGAGTTATATCCACCAGCAAAAGATCCTAAGGTCATGGAGCGGGTAGCATTAGATATTAACAAATCACAGTCTTATGACTGGCATGCATTAGAGGATGGCCCCCAAATAAAGCAGAAGAAAGATGTTGGGCCACTACCACTACCTGAGGAGATGTATACTACGACTGTACAACCGCCTCACATCTCTGCGACTCCTTCCTGGATCACCCAACGAACGAAAAGAGCTTTGAAGGACTTGCATGAAACGAATCAGAAAGTAATTAAACGACGAAAAGAAAATACCAAAAATTCCCAATTAGCTGCATCAAAGTCTCAAACTTCTCTTGAAGATGAAGAGGATGACTTTACCCTTCCTCCTTCTCTTGCCAGTATTTCAGAAAGGAATGAATTACCACCAAAACCAAAGAAATTAACAAAATCCAAGTCTGCCAAATCACTTTCCTCGACTTCCTCGAAGGATAAAGTAACTCCATTAAATTTGCAGACAATTGTATCAGATCCGACTCATTTAAACTCACTTGCAGTCAGTAACATCTTAGATGAGCTACTGCACATCGATGGTGGTGTTGTCATGACGTACCGCGTCTTAGATGGTATTGAAATCCATCATCGTGCGATCAGAACGAAAGAAAAGACTGATTCCCTCCGCTATCACTCTATTTTATCGATGCGTGATCAAAACTTGACCCCATTTCCTGATGAAGAGAGCGAAGATTTCAGTAAATCTGAAAATAAGCAATCTTCGCCTTCGAAGCCCGCTACTGCCTCCTCCACTCGACAACACTCTTGGCTCGATGATTTGGACGGTCAAGAACAAACTTTCACTTTAGTGGTGGTACCGGACATCACAATGTCGTTGGATACTCTCCAATCACAGCTGGAAATATTATTGAAATCGCATCCATTCATTCGCATCGTATTAGTCGGGTTGATTGGTCTTCCGAACACTGTCTGGCCGAATAATTGGGTGATTAATTCTGAACTCCAAGCTAAATGTATTGGAAACCTTCTTACCCATCTGAATTATACCAATAGACTCTTTTATCGTGAAATAAATGAGTTGGGAGAAGAAAAGCAGAACGATAAGCTTTTTATGATGGGTTTTGGTGTAGGAGTTTATCACTTGACAAGATTTATGACAGATATTCTTCCAAATCTCGAAGTTTCGTTGCAATCGTCTTTGCATCATTTGATCTTCGTGAACGGAATTTTAAAGTATTCAAAGAAGTTCAAACGCTTGTGTAAAGACTTTTATACCGCGTTGTTGCAAGCCAATATTTATGAGGCCAATGAATTAATGATTTCGTTGCATTTCTTTGATGAATACCTTGCTATGGGCGAAGAGAATGGTAAGGCGGGTCCTATGAGTCGAGAGGAGTGCCTAAAGAAGTTTTGGGCAACTCGGCGATCACTTTATGCGAGGAAAGATACCGAAAATGAATCTGAAGAAGCAAAGAAAGCATCTGAGCGAAATGGTGTGGTACAAGTCGCTTATAAAGGAATTATTGAGCAATTAAAAGGAATTTTGATATCTCCCGAAGAATACGACGGTGCGATGATTTTAGTCCAGCATAATACCCCGATTGTTGTTATCCAGAGCACTGAAGACGTATTTATCGATCCAAAGGCTGCTGCGATCTACAGTAGTCAGCAACTTCCACCAGAGAGGCGATTAGTGACCCAGCTTGAGCAAGCAATTGATAAAAATAGTGTTTACGTGAGTTGGTTGAAGGCAGGACATGAAATTTTACAAGAGAGAAATTCCTTTGTTCTCTCTGTCATCAGCAACTTGGCGAAGTTATACGGAATCCATTCATATAGTTCCCTTGCTAGCAATGCGGCGGTGACAGTGGCAAGGAACCAAAAGAAAAAGAAAGGAAGCACATTAGATGAGAATGATGACGACATCTTTGATGTTCTTTCGTTCGGAGAGAAGGTTGAACAATTCACCAACGATATGGCAAATGCCTCGCTACTTTCGACCACATCTGACGAGGATCTAAACACTTTCCAGCTCTCTAACATGGAAGACGAAGAGGATGAAGCTAAAGAGTTAAACACAACTATGAGTAGTGAGAAAGTCAGTGCACTTCAAACCCCACGTGATGATTTCGAGGATTATGACGAAATGGGTGATGAGTCAAGTATTGTGAAGAAGCGAAATCAACAAGAATCCATACATGAGCGACTTCAGCGTGCTCAATTGAATGTCGAGAGAAAGAAAAAAGCGGCGAAACAAGCACGTGCCCTTCACATGGAAATCTTCTACCAACGAGAGCAAGAAGCTCGTGACAAAGCAAACGAACAACGCGAACGCAAATTAATGACCAAAGAGGACGCAAGATCGAAATTTGCTGCTGATTTTCTCACGGAAACTGAAATACAAGCATTGACAAAGCAAATTGCACGAGAAAAAGCGATCGAGCTAAAACGATTGAGAAAAGAAGAGGCAATCAAGAGAGTGGAAGAAGAAATGGCAAGAAAACGATCTGAGCGAATCGAACAACGTCGTTCTCAAGCGAAAGATCTTGTGACAAGAATTCAACAAGAGGAATTACTATTGCAAGGTATGAAAGAAGGAAATGGCTATGCTCTTCCGAAGGATTATGACTATAAAGTGAATGAAGTTATAGAAGCTTCGAATCGTATTCTCAAAGATTTGATGGAATGTCGTCAAAAATACCTTGAATCGATTAAACGTCAAAAGATTATGGAAGATAAGTTCTTATTATATAAACAACAATTAATATCATTAGAAAATGAAGAAAAACGACTTGTTCGAGCAATTCGTTTAATTGAAATTAATCCTTCGATTGTCGGAAATGAAATGCAAGCTGCATCACAACTACATGAACTTCGACAGTCATTGTCTCATAAACAAGACATTTTATTAGAGATGAAAGGAGTCCTAAAAGAAAGAGAACAACAATTTTATGCTTCGAATCGTTCAGTGCAAATCCTGAAATTAGCGACAAAAGAACGCGATCTGTTGATGTCTCAGCGCATCCAGCAACTGAATAAAATTGAAATTGAATTTAACCACAAGCTAAAAGACTTAAAAATGACGAAAGAGCAGCTTACTGTGACGAAAGATCGAGTTCGCGTGAAAATCTTGACACAGCAGAAGAGAGTTGATGCTTTATCGAAGGAATTAAGCCGCGTCAGAGCACATAAATCGAAACTCATTGATACTGACATCTGGATGGAAGGAGTTATGCAGCGCTGTGTTACAAAAGAGCTTAAATCACATCTGAAGAAAGAAATGAAGCGTCTGGAGGAAGAGAAATTAACATTTATTACTGAATTAGAAGAGGTGAAATTACGCATCTTGAATATTTCTGATAGTCTTGCACAACGTCGACGTGATGTTGATAAAATTGCTCAAGCGATCAAAATTCTTTTCAAAGCTTATGACACTCTTCAACAGAAGAAAGTTGAAGAAATGGTCGATCAAATGCGTCAGATTCAAGAAAAAGCAATGAACCTCGAGGTCAAGAGACATAAAGAAATGAATTTAGAGAAGCTAATTGTTTCATCGACAATAGGCAATCAGATTTCTTTGATTGATAAAGTTCGGTTGAAAGACTATGAATTACGTACAAAAGATGAGCGACAGCTGATTGGTATGGATCTTATTTTAAACCCGCAAGAATACCTTCATCTCACGTCGGTGGAAGCTGAACAAATGGCTTTCGATGAGGATTATCAGTGCCATTTATCAAAATCAGATCTTCAACGTATCCTTGTACTCCCCGAAGCGATTAACCTTGCATTACCTTTCCTGCATACCTCAGAAGAGATTAATGCCCACCGAATTTTGACAAAGTATTATAAGCTCAAAGACGAAGCTCATTATCGACAATTGGATTTTCTTGTTTATGAACGCATTGCGAATACTCAAGATATTTTCAGTGCAAAAGTAGCACCAAAGAAACAACTATCTGGCTTTATAAGTGGTGCGAGTTCCTTCCGTGGTGGAAGTACAGAACGAGATGAAGATGGGTCAATGTCCATTATGAGTGATGAGTATTCCGCCTCATTGCAGGCGGATCTCTTCTCAGTGGTGTCTATGCGACATATTCAAGATGCTGAGGTTATACATGATCTCCTCGTTAGAGAAAGCTTAAGAGATCGACTTCGCGCTGCCTACTTAGACGAAGTGACCAAGACACTCACAGAGGAAGAGAAGCGCTTTATTGTCATCGATAAAATCATCTTCCCTCATGTTTATGGTGTGGATGAAGAAGTAAATGACGTGACCAAGTCCCATTTATCGAGGCCTCAATCGGATATCGATGCATTTTTCTCCTCTCAGAATGCGAAGAGTGATGCTGCAAAAACTGCTGCCGAGAAGGATTACATGAAAGAAGTGAATAGTCGCAGTATTCAATCTCTGAATAACTTTGTTTCGAAGAATGCTGAGGTGCCAGGAAAGAGACCACTCAAGGCACTAAGATTTTTCAATCAGCGTAAAGGAAATAAGGCTGACACATCAGCTGAAGGAGATATGTATGAGGTATTAAGAGAACATTTCGACAATTATCACATCAAGAGTTTAGAGGAAGCAGGTGTGGAGGATTTATTTAATTATAACTGGGCATGTCCTTTCAATCGAGAAGAGTTATTAGTCATCACTCAAACTCCTTCTCATCTCCTAAATTCTGAAGATGAACGATATGTGAAGAAGTTACTCGATAAATATCACATCTCTGATGAAGAGAGCATTATGGGTCATGCTAAATGTGAGATTATTCAAGAAGTATCACATAAAATGGTGAAACTTCTCACCAAGGCCAAGAAATCACTTAAGAGAGATATTAAACAAAATCATAAGAGTTATAACATTGAGCAAAAGAAATATAACGAAGAGAAGATGAAATCAGAACAATTGATGGCCCAACTTGATGGAGATTCACTTACCCGAGGAGAGGAAGGAGATTTGTTTGATGGACATAGTTCTTTGACGAAAAGGAAAAATTCCACACTTCCTTTGAATGATGCGAATCCTTCCCCACTGTCATCGCCGACAGAGACAGCCCGTTCTGCAGTACTTCTCCCCGCGACAAAAGGTATTCACACGATTGCAGAGGAGAGAGAAGGGCAATTCTCATCTGATGAAGATGATGAAGATGTGAGTAGAAGGGATAAAGAGAATCAAGCACAGAATATTCGAAGAATATGGGGTTCATGGAATACTGTACATCCTGCGAGTCAAGGCTCAGAATCTCAAACATCATACTTCCTGTTGAGTACATACAATGCGACAAGAGATCATCCTGCGGCTTTCGCTCTCCGTCACGAGGACGATGATAGTGCATCTGATGGCACAATATCGTCACAAGAAGGAGAGGAAGGGCTTGGTACAAATCGCGAGAACAATACTGACGACGAATCTAGCGTATCAGCACAGCTTACCCCTCATAAGCAATCGATGACTCCCGCCAATGTTCCAACCCTCGGGGCTGTTGGAAGAGTGGATAGCAGCCTTTCTCGTCCAAGCACTGGCGATGTATTACAGCAAGAAAGAAACGCCACACTGAAGCTCCGTCAGAAGGGAATGAGTATTCTTCTCAATCCAGGTGTTGTGCCTTCTGGCATGAATTCCGCTATTCAAACTGGTCGGACGTCTGCATCAGAGTCGAGTATTGGCAGAAGGAAACGTCTGGGTCATCGGCGCAAATCACAATTAGGTAAAAGTAAGAAACCAAAGAACCTCTATCATATCTGCGAGGACACAGTAGAACTTGCTCAACAGGATCCGATGAAAGTGCGCGGCAAAATCATGCTTTTACAAGTGAAAGATCCTCATAATTTGTTTTCTTTAAAGGAAACCACGATTCAATCAAGACAATCGCGATCTCATTATTTCACTATCCCTGATCGAGAGAACTTGCGAGTATTAGAGTTTACTGTTTCGATTGTATTTCAAGGAAATTTTACAACTCATGGGTATAAGCTTGGAAGACTTGCGGCAAGTCTATTTCGTCTACCTGACGAGCAGCAGCATTCTGGCGATGGTTCTTCCGCTCTTCCAATTCCCATTGGCTGGTCGCCGTACGAGTCGTGTTCTCCGAATTTGCCGCATTCGCTCGGTCGTTTGGTCATTTTTCATAAGCCTAAAGAGAAGCCGATTAGTCCCGGCAACTTTCAGATTGTCATTGGTGCAGCAGCCGCAACGAAGTATTCCATCGAAGTCATTGCGAAGGTGGCAGAAGCCGCATTACCGGTTGTTGATGATGCATTAACGAAAGCAAAGACGATGCAATCACGATTACCAGTTTGCCTTACCGAATTAGATAGTATTGCAGAGTCGGTCATACTCGCTGAGAAGAAACTTTCAGTCTGTGAGAAACTTATCGTGGAAGCACAAGCAGAAACTTCCCGAACCCAGCAAGGCATTAAGTTGATCCGTGAAAAGCTTATGAGAGATGATGAAGAACTTTTCTTGCTCGAAGATGAACGTCGTGATCTGTTAAGAGAGCTTCAAATCCTTGAGACAGAATATGCCCAATGGGCGAGAATGCTTGGCTCACGGCTCACGGAAAAACAAGATATTCGCGATGGTATTGCCATGATGTATTCTTTTCAACGGGACCGAGAGAAAGAAAAGAAAAAGATTCAAGAAGATCTTGAAACCTCTCGAAGGGATTTACCAGCATGTATTCGTATCCTCAGAAATATGACAGAAGCAGTGAATGCAGCGAATTCACTTAACACCATTGTTCAAGGTGTTTCAGAAGAGGCAGGAGCCGCGGCTACTGGCGACTGGGGGGCGATCAAGCTATCAACGCCAGCTGAGGATGTCCGTCGTGTTATGAAGCAGTATGGCTTCGATGCATTGACATTAGAGGAGCAGCAATGGTCTTTACTCGATCAAGCATTGCATCCCGACAGTTATGACTGGTTAAAGGAAGCAGAAGAGAAAGAGAGACAAGAGAGAATTATTCTCGGCAAGGCACCAAAAGAAAAGAAGAGAAACCCTGCTCTCGAACCATTCCGCTTGAATAAGAGTGAGATCGAATATCTCTTAGCGACACCTTTCAGTATGTTGACAAGACGAGAAGTAACCATTCGAAAGCTCTGGACAAAGTACCACGATGATGTCGAGACAATGAAAAAGGCGATCTCTGCAGTGGGATTATCTTTTGATCCTCATCTTGCAGAGAAGATTAGAGCAAAACATCCTCGCTCCTACACTAAAGAGGAGAAAGAATGGTCAACCATTGACCGTATTCTTCACCCTGAGGTATAGTATTACGTTGATTCCTTCTCTAAATAACCTGTCTTTCTTATTAGATTTGGGATTTCTATGTGAATCGTGCAGAGAATTTCCTCGATCGTCATCAAAAAGAGGCTGAAATCGATCCTGATGGGAAGAAGAAAGGAAAGAAAGGGAAAAAGAAGACCAAAAGAGCTGACGGTACTTCAGAAACAGAAAAGGAAGATGACGATGAAGAAGAGAAGAAAAAGGAAGCAGAAGATAAATTAAATCTCGCCACATCCGTTGCTCTGAATGAAGGTGAAGATTTTAATGCAATCATTGAGCGTATGCAAAGAACCGCATCAGTTCAATTACGTCAATCTGCGATACGTAAAGAAAAAGAAGAAAAGATTCGTCAAGAGTCAATGGTTCAAAAGGAATGGTCATGTCAACTCTCTCGTGATGAGATCATTAAAATCTGGCGAACTCCACGTATTTACCTCAAATCAGAGAATGAACGGAAGGTTCATACGTTACTACATAAATATAATGGATCTTATCTCTCTTATCTCAATTTAATTGAAGAAGGTAATAAACGTAAGGCAAAGATGTTAAAGGAAGGTGCACATATCCAATGGGAGAAGACAGGGAAGCTGTTAACCAAAGATATTGATTTCCGTGCAAGACAGATCTTACGCGAGATTGATCGAGCTATGACCACAAAGAATGAGTACATTCACTCGGATGTCTTACATGCCAACGATCAGAAGTTTCCTACAAAGGTGTTACGTACTCACCTGGAAGAGGCGTTAGATCAACTCCTCATCGATCAAATCAAAGATAGAGAACGTGCTGACATGCTTCGCATCGACTCTTCGGACGATGATTATGATTACCAGCACGAAGAAGAAGAGGAGGAGGAAGAAGAGGAAGAGACAGAGGGAGAACACGGAAGGAAGTCCCTAAGAGGTACTCTCAGTCGAGGTAGTGCAAGTCGAGGAGCAAGTCGAGGGGGAACTACATCACAACAAGGTAAAAGGAAAAAGAAACAAAAGAAAGGTGCTCGTGATGTTGACGATGAATTCACTGTCAGTGACTTCCGTGATGACAATCGATCCAAGGCATCTAACTCTTCCTCTAATGCTGCAAGAGAAGAAATCTTAGCAAAAGTGAAAAAACGTTCCGAGAAACGATTACAACGTAAACAACAATTAAAACAAATTTCTGAAGAAGAAGAAATTCTTAAAACGAAGAAATTTCTTCAATTACAACAACAGAAAGAGAAAGAAATGCAATCTTATTCCAAGGATATACTTAAGGCAATGGTTGATAAGACTATCAGTCAATCATCCAACTTCTGTCTTGCCTGTCGTACTAAACGATGTGAATGGAAATCATCCATCGATTATAATGCTTGTATGAAACGGAAACGTGAATTAGATGAAGAAATTGAAAGAATTCGATTAGATAAACATAATCTTGTTTTTACTTCTACCGTTGCTCTATCATCACAGTTAGGTGGCAATACAATCTTCCGACGTGGTGATCTATTAGATGAATTATATTCTGAAGCATCAGAGATTGAAGCACGGATTAATTTAGATCAGATTGATATGGAATTACATGATGCTTATGCTAGTAAATCAGAATATTTTGAATCACATTATCTTCATGGTTATTCAATTCTTCTCTGGACGAATAATGCTCGGACTGCATTAGAAGCACGACAATCACGACTTGTTGCCATGACGGTGGCGAAGGAGATTGTCGATGATATTCTTGACTTTATGTTGGAAGGATGGATCTTCGGTGAACGTCAGTCTAATTACCACGTATTAGGTTATGTTCCGACGATTAAGAAAGATGGAAACATTTTCGCTGGACAAGATCAGATAACTTCCGTTACAACCGTTATTGCACGTATGAAAAAACGTGCTGAAGCAAAACGTAAATCTATTCAATTATCAGAACAACAACGAGGTAAAATGATTGAAAAATCATATGAAATTGAATTACAATCAAATAATAAAAAAGAAAAACAAAAAATTATTGATAATAATCAAAATTTAAAACATTTATTAAATGAAACAGAACAAACAATTAAATTTGGTTTATTTATGTTAACATTAATGTATTTTCGTGCAATGATTTATTTACGACGTGATAAAGCATCATTAGAAGGAAAGAATGATTTATTACAGGTTGGTTCTGATAAGAAACAAATGGCTAAGAATATGACATCAGAACGTATGCAAATGATTAATGAAGAAAATCGTATTAAATTACGTCAAAAGAAAATGGATTTAATTCTTGCTAAATCAAAAATTGGTGCACAACGACGTAAAGAACGTGAAGAACAAGAACGACGTGAAGCAATTCAAAAATTACAATCAATTATACGACGACAGAAATTAGAGATTATGTCAGTAACATTATTACAAAAAGTTTATCGTGGTCATTTAGGTAGAAAAGCTGCAAAACGTTGGGCATTAAAACGTGCTGAACTTGGTGCAATGAATGCTTTATTAAATGCTACAGCAATTACTATTCAACGTGTCTTTCGTGGTCATCGTGATCGTAATTATGCAATCTTAAAACGTACTGAGATGGCACAATTTATTGCTTTAATGCGTATACAAGAATCACAACAAGATGAAGAGATTTATTGGCAAACACATCCATGGACACGATTTAAGAAGAATCAAAAGGAATGGTTACAAGCCAAGTTAGAACAGTATAAGTCTAAAGGAACATTAGGAGGTTCGCGACTATCAGCAGATGAACAAGCACAGTTAGAGGGAAAGACGATTGATGATATTAAGAGAGAGTTAGAAGGATTGGATGAAGAAGATGAGGTGGATTTAGAGTCTGAGTTGGCAACGAATGCTTCGAGTAGAGCGTCTTCTCGGTCTAAGAAGAGAAGAGGAGGAGGTGGTGGAGGTGGTGGGAGAGCGGGTACAGCAGAGAGTTATGATGGAGGGCGGGATATACAATCAAGAGAATCGATCACAAGTAGTGCGAATAATAGTATTAATGATGGTTAAGCAAGCAGGTCAGAGTAAATAACATGTCAGTCAGGAGTATTTCTCATTATTTATTATTATTAGAACAAATACAAGTTATAAGAAGAACACAGTCAGACAATAACA
>VFQN01007631.1_pt1 | contig 11536 bp, 9 predicted proteins | sample 3512371 | NCBI WGS metagenome assembly VFQN01 (sample SAMN10412370, study PRJNA504923) | tailings metagenome | isolation source: Replicate 2 from Balatoc abandoned mine | place: Philippines: Itogon, Benguet | collected 2017-08-28
GGTAGGTGGACGGTAGTTGATCCATCCGTGCAGGGGAATGCGGATTGGCGCGTCGCGCCTATACATGCCTGATAATAATCGGATCGAGCAGGATCATCGGCGTATCAAGCGGCTGGTCTGACCGATGCTGGGCTTCAAGGCCTTCTCAGCAGCAACTGCTACTTTGGCCGGCATCGAGATGGTTCACATGATGCGAAAGCGGCAGGGCCGATTTGCTTTCAACCCAGCCCCGTCACTGAAGGAACAGTTCGAGGCAATCGCCGCCTGAATTCCGTCAAGCGGATGGCCGGCCCGCAGCCTTGCGAAACTTTGCAACGGAACCTCTCGCCGCCGCAATCCTATGGATGCGATGAATGTCGATTCAGCCTAAATCACCAGCTCGAGGAGGAAGGGGCCTGGGCGGCTGTTGGCGTGCGCCATCAGGCTCGAAAGCCTGCGGATTGAGGTGGCGCGGGCGGCCTCGACACCGAAGGATTGGGCGGTCTTGACCCAGTTCACCGCCGGATCGTCCAACGTGAGCATGTCGAGCGCCGATTTGCCGATGCTCGCGCCGACATTCTTCAATTCGCCGAGCAGGATCTGGTACCTCCTGTTGGCCAGGATGATGGTGGTCACGTCGAGCCGCTCATGCGCCTGCGTCCACAGACCTTGCACCGTATAGAGCGCCGAGCCATCGGCCTGGAGGTTCACCACCCGCCGTCCAGGAGCCGCGATGGCCGCACCTGTCGCCATCGGAATGCCCGAACCGATCGCGCCGCCGGTGAGCTGCAGCCAGTCGTGCGGGGCGGCATCATGCAGACGGCCATAGAAGCCCCGGCCGAAACTGACGCTCTCGTCGACGACGATCGCCTGCTCGGGCAGAAGGGCGGCCACCGCGTCGGCCACAGATTCGGCCGTGATCGCGCTTCTGGGCGCCGGCAGCCTGGGAGAGGATGACCACGCGGCCTTGGCTGGAGCGCCTGTCCTGTCCGCCAGCCGTGCCAGCGCATCATCCAGATCCTCGTCGGGCCGGGCGAGCACATGGACGGCCGCGCCGGCCGGAAGCGGCGTCGCCGGCTTGCCGGGATAGGCAAAGAACGCCACGGGCGAGAGCGCTCCAAGCAAGACGAGATGGCGAATTCCGGCCAGCGCAGCGATGGCCTGGTCCAGCACGAAAGGCAGGCGCTCGGGCCGTGGCCGGCCACGGCCGCGCTCCATGCGGGCAATCTGCGACGGCGCAAAGAATCTTGCTCCGAAGTGGTCGGCGATCGCCGCGGCACGTTGCAGGGCGGATCCATAAAGGGCCGCCCCGCCGACAAGGATCGCCGTCGGCTCGCCGGAGGCGAGGATCGCTGCGATCTCCGCCACCATGTTCTCATCGACCGGTGCCGGCGGCGCGATGACGGCCGCTGTGGGCTCGCGGAAGCCGCATTCGTCCCAGCACACGTCGGATGGCAGGATCAACGTGGCCACGCTCCCGGGCGCGGCGCGCGACGCCGCGATCGCCTCCGTCGCGGCGGTCGAGACAGCATCGGCGGTTTCGACAGTCCGGGTCCACGCGGACACGGGGCGGGCCCACTCCTCGGTCGCCGCCGTGAGGGGCGGATCATACGGGCGATGATAGGTGGCCTGGTCGCCGACGATGTTCACGATCGGCGAGTTGGCGCGCCGGGCATTGTGGAGGTTGGCCAGCCCGTTGGCGAGGCCCGGGCCGCAATGTAGCATGGTCGCCGCCGGTTTGCCGGCGATGCGCGCATAGCCGTCGGCCGCGCCGGTGACCACACTTTCGGTGAGGCCCAGCACGCAGCGTATCGCATCCCAGCGGTCTAGCGCGGACACGAAATGCATCTCGCTCGTTCCCGGATTTGCGAAACAGACCTCGACACCTGAAGCGCTCAGGGTCCGAACCAGTGCTTCAGCTCCGTTCATCGGCATTCTCTCGGCATAACGGTGAAAAGGCGCCGGAACGGCGCCTTCAGGAATGGGGCCGATCGGCCCGGCGACGATACTGATATCAGGCTTTTTCGATACGGTAGGGTTCGTACCAGCCGTTCTCGAACCACTGGAAACGCAGATTGTCCTTGAAGGCTATGCCGTTCGTGCCTTGCAGAAGCGGGATGATATAGGCGTTCTCCACGGCGTAGCGGTCGACCTCGCGATAGCCGGCAATGCGCTTCTCCTGGTCGAACTCCCGCAGCAACGGCTCGAGCTTCGTCCTCAAGTCGTCGCGCTTGATGACGGAGAAACGGCTGTCCGGATTGAGCAGCGTGCCGGCGAACTGCTCGGGATCGTTGCCCGGCCCAACCCAGTACCAGAAGGTCGCTTCCGGCAGCTTGCCTGCGGCATTCAGCTCGAAATATTTCGCCACCTCCATCGGCTCCAGCTTGGCTTCGATGCCGACCTGCGCCCACATGCCGGCGATGGCGCGCGCCATCTCCCAGTCGTTCGGCTGCACGCCGTTGGTGGAGTAGAACGTGATACTGGCCGGCGAACCGGGGCCGAACCCCGCACCCTTCAGCAATTCCAACGCGCGATCCGGATCGTAGGGGATGGTGAACTCGCTGTCGTAACCCGGCATGGTGGGCACGCCGGGCACCGACAGCACTTCGGCCTTCCCGGCCGAAAACGCCTTCGACAGCGCCGCCTTGTTGATGGCGAGGTGCGCGGCCATGCGCACATTCTCGTCCTGGAAGACGCCGATGTCGCGGACCAGGACGGAGATCACCGCGGTGATCGGCTTGATCTCGCCGGTCAGTCCCGCAACCGTTTCGAGCCGCTGTACCTCGCGGATCGGTAATCCTGTCGCGAAGTCGGCATTGCCGGACTGGATGGCGGCGACGCGCGCCGAAGGTTCCTTCACCACCTCGAACACCAGGTTCTTTATCTTCGGCGCTCCGTTCCAGTAGCGATCGAAGGCCTTGAGCACGAGGCGGCTTCCCTGCTGGTAATCGACCAGTTCGTAGGGACCACTGCCGATCGGCTTCTTGAGGAACGCCTCGCGGCCGAGCTTGGTGAAATAGTCCTTCGGCATGATGAAATTGGCGAGCGAGGTGAACCAGTTGAGCGCCATCGGCATGACGCGCTTCAGATGCACGACGGCCTCGGTGGGCGACTTGACCTCGATCGAGGAGATCGTCTCGCCGAAGATGCCGGCCAGCGCCAGCTTCTTGTCTTCCTGCAGGCGGTCGAAATAGGTGAACTTGAAGTCCTCGGCGGTCAGCTTGTCGCCATTGTGGAAGACCACGTCGTCCCGGAACGTCAGCTCGAGCGTGTTGCCCTCGTCGGCCCATTTCCAGGCGGAGATCACGTTCGGCACGATCTTGAGATGATCCGACGACTGGATCAGCGGAGAATCGAAGACCGACCTGTAGAGCGGCATGGCAGTCGAATGCACATGCGCGATCGGATCCCAGCTGAGCACATCGGCGGGCGTGGCAATGGTCAGCGTCTCACCCTCCTGGGCAATGGCGCGACCGAGACGGCCGAAATCGGTCAGCGCCGCTGCCGCGGTCGCGGCGGCTCCGGAAATCAATTCGCGCCTGGTGAGCGGCATCGTCGGTTCCCCATTTTCGTTTTGCCGTTGATTTTTGTTGTTAAGACATATGTAATTTTATATGTCAACGACAAATACCGCGCCACTAGGCCGGGCGCCCGACGAGGAGAGACGTTATGAACAGATCGGTACTGATCACTGGAGCTGCCGGCGGGCTCGGCCGCGCTGTGGCGGCAAGGCTCGTCGCGGACGGCTATCACGTGACGTTGTGCGATCTCAGGGCAGAGGCGGTGGAGCGGATCGCCGCCGAACTCGGGGAAAGGGCAAGCGCTGCGGCGATTGATGTAACCGACGAGGGCTCCGTGCGCGACGCCTTCAGCGCCGCCAGTGACATCTTCGGTCCGCTCGGTGGCCTCGTCTGCTGTGCCGGCGGCACCAGCATGACCCGGGAGAGACAGCATGGCTTTTCCGACATCTCTGTCGACGACTGGATATGGACCGAGGCGCTCAACGCCCGCGGCTCCTTCCTCTGCGTGCGTGAAATGCTCCGTCATGTCAGGGATTTCCCGGTCGACAACGGACGGATCGTGCTCACTGCGTCGCTCGCCGCCCACCGCACCGCCCGTTTCGGCGCCGGCGTCGCCTACAGCGCCAGCAAGGCGGCCGTCATCGCGATCATGCGCGGCGCGGCACTTGAGGCGGCCGAACACGGGATGACTGTCAACGCCATCGCGCCAGGCGGCTTCGATACCGACGCCTATCACGTCACCACGCGCAGCGAGCAGATGAGAAACCAGATCGAATCCATCCCATTGCGGCGGCTGGGCACGCCGTCCGAGTTCGCGGGCCTGGTGGCTTTCCTGCTTTCCAAGGAAGCCGGCTACATCACCGGCGCGACGATGGACCTCAATGGCGGCGCCAGGATGGCGTGATCCCAGCCCTTTTTCCGCTCGGAAGCGGGGTTAGCGTTCGGCGAATTCGCCGATCATGCGCCTCATATATTCGCGCAGTTGCTTGACCTCGGCGCCAGAGAAACCCTGAAGCAGTTCCTCCTCATTGCGGAAGGCGATGGGCGCGAGCTCCTCGAAACGGCGGTTTCCGAATTCCGACAGCGAGATCGACAGGAAACGTCCGTCGCTCTCCCGCTGTGCGCGGATGACAAGGTCGCGCTCCACCATCTGGTTGACGATGCGACTGAGGGTCGGCTGGTCGATCAGCGTCTGTTGTGAGATCTCGGTGAGCGACATGGAGCCGCTGCGGCGCACGATGAGAAGCACCCGCCAATGAGCGAGCGACATGTCCTTTTTCCGCAGGTCTTCCTTGAACCTGATGTTCATCATGTTCACGACCTGGATGAGAAGGTAGGGCAGGAAGTCCGAGGTCGAGGTGACCTGCTTCTCGATCTTCGGGTCCAACGGCTCCGCCACCGCATCCTTCGCCTGGGAGCGCTTGCCGGCCGTGGTCGGTTTCTTTGCCATGGATCTTCCTCTGCGGGCCGCCGCGCCCGCATCTTCTCGTCGCCTCCTACGACCACAACCGGAGGGGCATGTCAACTAACATATGATCCTACATATACCAGCGACATCAGAGGAATTCCAAGGCCTTCGGTCCCGCGAAAGCCTCAGGCCGGACTGGCCGGGAGCGCGGCATCCATGCCACCGACGATCTCCGGCGGGATGGCCTCGATCAGGGCTTTCGTATAGTCGGCCTGCGGCCTACGCAGCACGCTCTCGGTCTCGCCCTGCTCGACGATCCTTCCATCGCGCATGACGATGGTCCTGTCACAGAGATAGCGGACGACCGAGAGGTCGTGGCTGATGAAGATGAGCGATATCCCTGCGCTTTCACGCAGGTCCAGCAGGAGGTTGAGCACCTGGGCCTGGACCGAGTTGTCGAGACCCGAAACGATCTCGTCGGCCACGATCACCCGGGGACGGACGCAGAGCGCCCGCGCGATCCCCACACGCTGGCGCTGGCCGCCGCTGAGCTGCCGTGGAAACCGATCCAGCACGTCGGCCGGCAGTCCGACACCCCTTATGAGCGACCGCGCAACCTCCCGGCGGTCGCCGGTGCTCCAGCCGGAGCCGATGCCTTCGAAGGCCTGGGTGACGATGTCGCCGATCCGCCGGCGGGGATTGAGCGACGACTGGCTGTTCTGAAACACCATCTGGACCGAGGAGATGCGGCGTGCCGTCGTTTCCGGATCGTCGGAGCCGAGGCCCCTGCCGTCGAGCAGGATTTCGCCGCCGTCCGGCTTCTCCAGGCCGACGATCATCCGCGCGAGCGTGCTCTTGCCGCTTCCGCTCAACCCGACGATGCCGAGGAATTCGCCTTCGCGCAGCGTGAGCGAAACATCTTCGGCGGCAAGCACGGCCCGGCTGCCGGCGAACAGGCCACGGTTCTGGACGAAACGCTTCGAGACACCCCGCACTTCGAGGAGCGGCGATGATGCCTCGCCTGCGTTGCCTCCACCGCGGTGAACGCCACCCGCGCGTGCCCGCGCCGGCAGGACATTCGGATCGGCCCATCGCACCCAATGGTCGACCCCGACATGGACCGGTTTCGGGTTGGGCTCCTCATAGACAGGAAGCTGGACGGTGGCGCGCGGCGCATAGCGGCAACCTCTGGTCTCGGCGAAGGACCTCAGGCTCGGTGCATGGTCGGGCAGCGCGGGCAGCCTGACGAGATCTCCCTCCAGCGCAGGGATCGATTGTTTGAGCGCTCGCGTATAGGGGTGCACCGGCCGCGCCATCACGTCTGCGCTCGGACCGTATTCGAGCGGCTGACCGGCAAAGAGCACGAGGATATGGCTGCAGACATTCGCGGCAAGCCGAAGATCGTGGGTGATGAAGACGACCGCCGTTCGGTTCTCGCGCTGAAGGTTCTGCATCAGCTCGACCACCTTTGCCTGGGTCAGCGGGTCGAGCGCGGTGGTGGCTTCGTCGGCGATGATCACGGCCGGCCGCGCGGCGAAGGCCATGGCGATCAGGATGCGCTGGCACATGCCGCCCGAAAGCTCATGCGCATATTTCTCCAAAACCAGAGCCGGGTCCGAGATCTCGACCGATGCCAGAAGTGCCAGCGCCTCCTTGCGCCAGCGCTCGCGGACACCCAGCCGCGCAAGATGCTCCCGGAACTGCGCGCCGATCGACAGGACCGGGTTCAGCGCCGACTGCGGGTCCTGGGGGATGAAGGCGATCTCCTTGCCGAGTACCGCCCGCCTCTCCGCTGCCGACATCCTGGTGATGTCGCGGCCAGCGAGCCGGATCCGGCCGGAGGCGACCTCCAGGAGCGAGGGCAGCATGTTCATGACGGCGCGGCCGATCATCGACTTGCCGGCACCCGATTCGCCGATCAGTCCGAGAACCTCGCCCTTGCGCAGGGAGAAGGACACGTTCTGCAGCACGTCGATCGACGGGCCGTGCCTGCCACGCAGGGCGACGGTGATGTCGTCGACTGCCAGGACCAGATCATCGGTCATCGCCGACCTCCTGCATCCTCGGGTCCAGCGCATTGCGGAGGCCGTCGCCCAGGAGGTTGAAACCCAGCACAGTCAGGAAGATCGCCAGCACCGGCAAGAGCATCGCCCAGACGTTCTGATACATGTAGAGACGTGCATCGGCGATCATCTGCCCCCAGGCGGGGATCGTCGATTCCACACCCATACCGACGAAGCTCAGGATCGCCTCGACGATGACGGCGATGCCCATTTCGAGTGTGAAGAGCGTGACCGCCATGGGCGCGACCGCCGGGAGCAGTTCGCGCGCCAGGACCCTGGCCGGCGAATAGCCGAGCAGGCGCGCGGCTGCGATATAGTCGGTGCGTGCCACCACCAGCGTCTCGCCGCGGATCACACGGCAGAACCGCGTCCAGTCGACCAGCATGATGGCGATGATGATGTTGTTCACCCCGGCGCCGAGCCCGATCATGAGGATCATGGAAAGCACGACGGGCGGAAAGCACATCCAGAGATCGGTGAGCTTGACGACGATCCAGTCGACCCAACCGCCGAAATAGCCGGCGAGGATGCCGAGCGTCCCGCCCAAGAGCATGGTGAGCAGGCCGGCGGTGACGGCGACATAGATGGCGACGCGGGCGCCATAGATCAGCCGGGTGAGCACGTCGCGACCGAGGCTGTCCGTTCCCAGCAGATACTGCCCGGCTTCGGGGATGGTCCCGTCCTGCGCCCAGATCGGTGGGAGCAGCGGATAGAGCAGGTCCATCGCCGCGGGAGGATGCGGCGCGAGCAGCGGGGCGAACAGCGCACAGAAGACGACCGCCGCGACGATCGTCCCGCCGAAGACGATGCGGAACGACAGGAAGCGGGAACCGCGGCGCAGCGGAGCGCGAAAAGTCAGCAGGGTCATTGCAGCACCGTCCGCAGGCGGGGATTGAGGACGAGATAGCTCGCGTCGACAGCAGCGTTGAGGATGAGCACAACGGCGCAGTAGCTGAGCGCCACGGCCTGGATGAGGGGAAGGTCCTGCGCCTTGACGGCTTCCACCATGAGATTGCCGAGACCGGGATAGGAATAGATCACCTCGACCAGCATCGTGCCGCCGAACAGAAAGGCGACCTGCACGCCGATCAGGCTGACGGTGGGGATCGCCGCGTTGCGCAACTGATGGTTCAGCAACACGCGCAGCGGGCCGAGGCCACGCGCCCGCGCCATGTCGACATAGTCCTCGCGCTGGATTTCCAGCAGAGCGGTGCGCACCACGCGCATGACCAGCGGCGAGAAGGCGATGCCGAGCGACAGGGCCGGAAGCGCCATGTGGCTGAGCGCGCTGGCCAGCGCATCGGGTCCCGCAAAGATGGAATCGATGATCAGGAAGCCGGTGACGGAAGGAACCATGATGCCGGGATCGAGCCTGCCCATGAAGGGCAGGATGGCGAGCGCGACGCCGAAGACCAGAAGCAGCAGGATGGACCACAGGAATTCCGGCAGCGACAATATGGCGATGCTGACGAAGTCACCGATATGTTCGCCCAGCGTGCCACGCAATGCGAACAGCAACAGACCGCCGCCCAGACCAAGCGTTATGCCGATGACCGCACTTGCCACGACAAGTTCGATCGTAGCGGGCAGCGTGTTGCGCAGGAGGTCGCCCACCGGCTGGTGAAGATGGATGGAGACACCGAAATCCCCGCGCAGGACGCCACCGATCCAGATCGCATATTGCTCATAGAGCGGCTCGTCCAGGCCATAAGCGGCACGCAGGCGTGCCGCGTCCTCGACCGTGGCGTTGGGCGGCAGAAGCATGGCGATCGGGTCGGACGGCAGCATGCGCAGGATCACGAAGATCATCACCGACACGATCGCCATCAGCGGCACGGCGCTGACGAGGCGGCCGGCCAGTAGCCTGAAGAAAAGGAACGTCAACCAACCATCCTCCCAATCATCCTCCCGGGATCGATACGGCGGACCTTTTATGCCAGCGCTGCGACCTTGCCCTTGGAGAAGCTCGAAGGGAAGCGCGGCGCCACCTCTTCGGCGAAGCGGCGCAGCCAGCGCTGCCTGTGGGCTTCGGGGATGCCGGGCATCGACCCCTGAAGAATGAAATGGTCGAAGCCGATATCGATGTAGGTCTGCACCCGCTTCGCGACCGTTTCGGGCGAGCCGATGAAGGAGACGTCGAGAAGCGGATCGAGATTCTTGGGATCTGTCATCTTGATGCGGCGCTCATGCATTTCGGCGAAGGGGCGGTAGTCCGGTAGATCCTTATGGCGAGCGGCATCGTAGGCATAGTGCTCGGTCTGAAGCTCGAACCAGCGCGGGATGAAACGGCGCGCCAGATCGTAGGCCTCGCCATCCGTGTCGGCGACGATGCAGAGCACGGCGACGGGCTTCGACAGGTCCGTAGGCCGACCGAGCGCCTCGCAGCTGCTCTTCCAGTTGGCGATCACCTGGCGCTGGACCTCGAAAGGCTGCGTGCCGTTCGATATCGGGGGCAGGCGCATCTCGGCAATCTTCTGCGCGCTGGCCGGGTTGCCGATCGCGCCATAGAAATTGAGCTTTCCGGGGACCGGCTCCGGCCGGATGCGGATCTCTCGGGAAACGTCGAAATGCGTGCCCTGATAGGTGAAGGGCTTGCCCGTGAGGGAGCGTTCGAGGATATGCCAGGTGTCGGCGAAGCGGTCCTTCGCCTCGGCGAGATCGAGCCCGAATGCCTCATATTCGTATGGCGCGTTGCCACGCCCCATGCCCACATGCAGCTCGCCCGAGGCGAGGTGGGACAGCACCGCCAGCTCGCCCGCCAAGCGCACGGGCTGATGCCAGGGCAGCACCAGCACCATGGTGCCGAGGCCGAGCCCGGGACAAGCCGCGCCGATATGCGACAGGATGCTGATCGGGGCCGGCGTGGGGTAATAGTCCGAGAAATGATGCTCGATCATCCAGGCGACGTCATAGCCGAGCTTGTAGTTGTAATGCGCATCGCGAACCATTGCGCGATAGAGCTCCTGATCACTGCTTCCGTCGGCGTCGGCTGCCGCGAGTTGAAAGCCGAACCTGATGCGTCCATCCTGTTTCACGATCCTACACCTTTTCATATGAAATGTCGTATGATTTATCGCATGTAACTACATATGAAATTGCTGTCAATCGGCATTTGCGACTTCGGCATGGAGAACGTGTGACAGCGAAGATGCCAGGGTGGCCATATCTCATTGTTTTCGTTTGCCGTTCTTGACGTCGCCGTAGCTGATGCGGCTGGTCCCTACAGGTGGCGCATCCCGCCAACAGGTGCACCTCAAGAGGTTCAGAGGCACCTGATAGCGCAACAAGCTAGCTGACTTTGGCTTGACACGCCGCATCATATGTAATTACATGTGTAGCCGTTAGCGGCGCGATGCGGCCGGCAGTGCAACCGGGGATCAGATCATGTTTGCCAAGAGACTGGAGCGGTTCGCGGATAACGACCCGGCGATTGCCGATGCCTTCCGGCTCGCCATGCGCGGCGTCGCGGCGACCGTCAACATCATCACGGCAGTCGGTCCGGACGGCGAATGGAAGGGCATGACCGGCACGGCGATGACCTCTGTTTCGATGGAGCCGCCGACATGCGCGATCTGCGTCAACGCCTCTGCCTCGGTGTGTCCGGCGATCCTCGGCTCGGGCATGTTCTGCGTGAACGTGCTCAGCGCCGACGACGCCGAACTCGCCGGCCTCTTCGCCAGCTCCGCCCGGCGCGAGTTGCGTTTCGCCACGGCGGATTGGAGCACGGATCCGCATGGCCTGCCCTATTTGGCGTCGGCGCAGGCGGTTATCTCCTGCCGCGTGGTTCGCGAGCTCGAGGTCGGCACGCATCATCTGCTGGTCGGCGAGGTCCTGCACAGCGCCGTCGCGCGCCCGGCCAAGCCGCTCGTTTATTGCGACGGGCGCTACGCCATACCGGAACTGCTCTGAAGCCAGCTTTCTCGCCGCGGATCATATCCGGGAACCATAATCCCGGCGCTATGCGCCCAATCCGCCGGCGTCGGCACCCTGTAGATGGGTTAGGTAGCCGGCGCTCAGTCCGCCATCGACCGGCAGCACGGCGCCGGTGATGTAGGAAGCCTGTGGCGAGAGCAGATAGGCGACGGCGTCGGCCACCTCCTCGACCGCGCCGTGGCGACCGAGCGGCGTGCGATCGAGAATGACCTTTTCGGCATAGGCCTTGGGAATGGAACGCATGGCGCGTTCGCTGGCGATCGATCCCGGCGCGACGAGATTGACCCTGATGCCATGGTGACCCCATTCGATCGCGAGCGTGCGCATCAGCCCGATCAAGCCGGTCTTGGCAGCGGCATAATTCGCACGCGCCGCGAAGCCGCCGAGCGAGGCGGTCGAACCGACGAGCACGATCGCGCCTCCGCCTGCCCGCTGCAGATAGGGAAAGGCGCTTCGGCAGGTGAGGAACGAACCGGTAAGCGAGGCGTCGAGCACGCTTTTCCAGGAACCGAGCGTCATGGTCTCGGCGGGGGCCGATGCGGCGAAACCGGCAAAGGCCGCCACCCCGGCCAGGCCACTTTCGGCGGCGATCTCGCTGATCGCCTCGTCGAGCGACTGGGCGTCTGCGGCAT